>OEIU01000087.1_pt1 | contig 89684 bp, 135 predicted proteins | sample 1539221 | NCBI WGS metagenome assembly OEIU01 (sample SAMN03792071, study PRJEB22550) | activated sludge metagenome | feature: wastewater treatment plant; material: activated sludge; isolation source: Wastewater treatment plant of a petroleum refinery complex | place: Argentina: Zarate | collected...
AAAAGAGGGTTTAGTATCCAATGGATACCGGCCGGGTCTCGCGGCATGGACCACCGAATGAGAATTTCTTGACAACTCCGCCTTGGTTGGTATTGGAAGCCCATGAGCACACTCCGGTATTGCGCGACGTGCGGCCAACAGCACGATTTCCCTTCCTACCTTGCCTATTGCTGCGTCGAGCACCGCGAACTGGCACCGCATTCGAACGTTTTCTTTTGCGTCTCCTGCGGGGATGAAAAACCGGTGCCGCCTAAGAGGCGTGGTAGGTATCCTGTCCTGTGTGACACTACGGAGTGCCGATCGCGTTATCGAGCCCTGACTCACGACTGCGTTCCGGGAGCACGGGAGAAACACAACGAAAAGGCGCTGGATAGACTCAACACTGCGAGGACCACTTCACGAGAGACGTTTATTAAGTATCTAGTAGACGCTAAAGCTGCTCAGTGCAAGGTGAAGGACATTCCGTTTGACCTAACTCCAGAAGATATTGAAACACCAGAACATTGCGCATTGTTTCCTTGGGTCCAAATCCAGTATCCTTACAATGACCCAACTGTTAACTTCAAAAATCCACATTACCCGTCTTTGGATCGGATAGACCCTAATAAAGGGTATGTCAAGAACAACGTTAGGATTGTGTGTATTAGGGCCAACCGTCAGAAGAATAACATGACGGCAGAGGAAGCCTATCACATTTGGGAAGATCACAAGAAGTATCTCCGCCCGGATGATGACTTCTGGCTTGATGATCACCTCGCAAAACGGAATGAACATCTCACCCATCTTATCTCGTGGTCGAAGGAGATGGATGATATGGCTGCGCAGGGTTACGATATCGATTTTGTCCCGGTCGAAGGCGGTAATGGCCTGATGGACATGCGGTGGGTCAAGCGGGAAACCCCTAACCGCTTTTCTGAGGAGGATATCGTCGCCATTCTAACCTCTCCAGAGCGAGCGGAACGGATCGCTAAGGCGAAGGACATCCTCGAATACGCTGGCTACACAATTTCTCCTCCCGTCAAGAATTCCTGTTGACAGCCGTCCAGCTTTTCTCTACGTCTGCCCTCAACCCAATCGACCGCCCCGCATAGTCGGTCGTTAAGCGGACGCCGGGACAACCTCGGCGCTCGCGGCAACGGGGGAAGAGTGCAGAGACGGTCTGACAGGGTTGGCACTCACCGATCGTCTCTGCACTCAACCTCTTCATTGACCAACTGGAAGGCGTGTCGCTTCATGGCCGTAGACAATCTCACCTTCCCCGCCTCGCAGCTTGACCTCGGCGGTGACCTCGAAGCCTCCGGTCTCGCCAACGACCAGATGCAGCTTCTTCTCCTCTACTCGATCGCGCGTTCCCTGAAAAGGATTGCCGCAGCCAGTGAGTTGAGTGCAGAGATCGAGAAGCAGCACGGTCTCAAGACTGGCATGTATGAGGTTCCCCGGTGACCGACAAAGTGTTCCTCCTCCCCGCGCAGATCGCAGATATCGTCTTCGCCGATCTCGACGCCGTGTCGAAGAAGGAGATCGCAGGCGTCCAGACCGCCGAGGGCATGATCGCATTCCATCACTCGGCCGGGCAGTATGTCCGCAACACGTTCAAGCTCTGGGACGCCGACAACCCGCACACGATGATCCCGCTCCGGCACTGCAAGAGCGAGCAGGAGGCCGCGTCGAGCCCCTTCCATCCCGATCAGGTGTCGCACGAAATCCTCAAGGAGGTGTGGCGCAAGGTCCACAACGAGAACGCGAAGATCGTGATGGTGCATACCGGCATCAATGCGGGCTCCCCGTTCGAGGGGACCTTCGAGGGCTCTCATCTGGTGTATCCGGGAACCAACGATCTGATGCCGCAGGAGCCGTCCGAAAATCCCGATTCCGGCTGCGCCACCGCCGAGCGCACTTTCGAGAGCGAACTGGCGGAACTGATCAACCGGTATTCGCTGGAGGGCGAAAGCGACACGCCGGACATTATCCTCGCCACCTACATGAAGGGTGCCCTCAGCACGTTCACGCAGGCCGTCCGCGCCCGCGACGACTGGTACGGGCACAAGCCGTGGGACAATCTCAACGCTCCGCTGGAGCCCCTTTACACCGCCTCGGAGGCACCTGATGTTTCGTCCTGATGTTTGCGTCTACCACGGCAACTGCGCCGATGGCTTCACCGCCGCGTGGCTGGTGTCCAAGCACTATCCCGGCATCGAGTTCTTTGGCGCGCAGCACGGGACGCCGGTGCCGCCCGAGGTCGTGAAGGACAAGCACGTCCTGATGGTGGACTTCGCGCCGAAGCTCCGGCAGATGGAGTTCTGGCAGACGGTCCCGGCATCGCTGGTCATCATCGACCACCACAAGTCGGCGCTCGAAGACCTCGCCAACGTCTACAAGTTCACCGGTGGCCCGGACAACGCCGAAGCCGCCCTGCGCGAGGCCACCCGCAACGGCAAGTCCGCGATGGTCGCCATGTTCGACATGGAGTTCTCCGGTGCCGGGCTGACGTGGCGCTACCTCGAAGGCGTCAACGAGGAGCCGGGCGCGCTGGTCAAGTATGTCGAAGACCGCGACCTCTGGCGCTGGCAGTATGGCGAGGAGAGCAAGCGCTTCGCCGCAGCCCTCGGCACCATGGAGCAGACCTTCACCAATTGGGACCTCATCAATTCCGATGTCCCCTACTTCGTCCAGATCGGCGGGCCGATCCTCAAGGCGGAGAAGCTCGTGATCGAGGGTCTCGCCAAGGAAGCCTATGACTTCCAGTTCGACGTGTTCCCGTTGGGCGGCGGCGACGTGCAGACCTTCACGGTGCCCGTCGTCAACGCGCCCTACGTCTATGCGTCCGAACTGGCGAACCTGCTTCTCAAGCTCCACCCGGAAGCGCCCTTCGCGGCCTGCTGGTTCCGGCGCGGCGACGGCAAGGTCCAGTGGTCTCTTCGCTCCGACTACGACCGCGAGGACGTGTCGGCCATCGCCCGGCGTCTCGGCGGCGGCGGACACCGCAACGCGGCCGGGTTCGAATGCACCCCGGACGACATGGACGAAGACTGGATCGATACCGAGATCACCGAATTCGGCATCGCAGAAAAGGAGTCGGCCGATGCTGGCAACTGAACTGGCGAAGGCCATCCACGATCTCATCCTCGAACGCGGCGACGTTGACATCGCCGTGCTCGATCCCTTCGCCGAGCCCGGCTCCGGCACGTCCGACTGGACCGGCGATCTCGCGCTGATCTCCCAGCCGCTCGACGACGGCAGCAAAGTCATCGGCATGATCATCCCGCGCCCGGCCGATCTTCGGATGCCCGAGGACCTCGCGTCGGTCACGATCGTTCACTCCGGCCCGAGGGTCAACTGATGGACGCGACGTGGTAGGAATTGGGCGTTTACGCCTTCGGCGTCGTGATGGTCCTCGGGATCGTCGCGTCCTACCTCGTGGCGGTCTGGCGTGATCTCAAGCGCTGGATCGCGCAGTCCAAGGAGAAGGCCGATGTTGCAGACTGAACTCTTCGGGATGACCGCGCAGGAAGCCTTGCGCTATGTCAATGATTGGGCCGCTGTGGCGATCGGTGCTGCCGTCATGGGCGGGCTCGTGATCGGGATCGTGAAGAGCGCGATCTGGGGCGACAAGGACCCGCCGAAATGGGGACGCTGATCGAACAGTACGGGCTCTACTTCGGCGCGGCTTACGCGCTGGCGTGGGTGCTCGACATCATCACGGCCTACTACGTCATCCGCTGGTGGCGTCGTCGTCGGGCGCGCAAGCTGGCAATGCGGTAGCAGAAAAGGAATTCACATGGACGCCGATTTCGTATGGGCGATGTTCATCATCATCTTCGTGGTGTTGATCCTCATCGTCTACGTTCCCAAACTCGCCGCCGTCGCGGCAGTCGCCGGTGTCGCAGCGCTCGCGCTGGGCTGGTTGCTCAAGTAACAGGAGGGACTTCGCATGCTCGTCTATTTCATCGGGACCGTCATCATGGCGATCCTTGTCCACGGCCTCTTCGCGCCGGTCTATGCGTGGAGCCTGTCCGCCGCGCTGGTCATCCTCTTCGTGATCGTCTTCTTCATGTCGCTCGCGAAGGATGAGCCCGACTACGATGACGACTACTCCGGGGAAAACCTCTGATGGGCGGCGGCGAGGATCACTTCCTCTCCACCGAGGTCGGCAAGGCGACGGTCTGGATCGTCGCCGCCATCATCCTCATGCTGGTGCTTCTGGCGCTGTGCATGAGCGCTCCGTGGTATGTGTCGGTCGCCGTCATCGGCGGCTCGATCATTGGCCTGATCGGCTACATCGTCCGGCGCGCGATCGTGGAGAAGTGGTGATGGCGAAGCGCTACGGCAGGAACCAGAAGCGGGCGCATCGGCAGGAGATCGCTGCGCTCCACCACGCCATCTATGGCGTCTGGGGCGTTCCGCCGTCGCACTTGCCACGCATCGACCACATCCCTCGGGCATCCATGGATGTCCACCTCTCCGAAGACCCGAACCGGATCGAGGAGGATGTAACGATCCGCTACATCCTCAAGCACGGCGAGGACATCGACGCGGTGTTCGACCACCACCGCAACAGTCAGATCGTCGTCCTTGGCGACAAGTGCCTGTTCCCGACCGGGGCCACCCGGCCGATGATGACGGAACACTTCGCCCCGTGGATCGAACTCGATCTGAACTACCGCCGCGTCCGCGCACCGAAGGAACTCTGATGGAACTCGATCCCGAAATCATTGCCACGGTCGAACTCGACGACGAGGGGCTGGACGCTGCGGTCTTCGCGGCCACCGACTACGATCGCGCTGGCAAGGAGCCGCGCGAGGTCCTCGAACAGGCGATCAAGGCTTACATCCTCGCGAGCGATCCCGAGATGTGGGCTCTGCGCAACAAGGCCCGGCTGTGACCCGGAAGCAGATTCAGTTGCGGGTGTTGCTGGCCCTTCTGGTCGCGCTCCCGTTCCTCTTCATGATCCCCGGCGTCTGGGGATACGTCGCCGCGCTCTTGATCCTGATTCGGGTATTTGCGGGTGACCTTATGGATATCGCCCGCTGGGTGGACAAGGAATTCTGATGACCACGCACAGTGTCGGCATGAAGTCAGAGACCTATTACGAACCGGAGCCGAAACCCATGGCAATGCACATCTTCTTCGACACCGAGTTCTGGACGGTCGGCAACTCCGTCGAGTTGATCTCGATTGGCGCGGTGCGTGAGGACGGCGAGATGTTCTACGCCGAGCGCTCCGAGTTCGACTGGTCCAAGGTTCCGGCCGACGACTGGCTCCAGACGCACGTCCGGCCGCACTTGCAGGGCGGCGACACGGTGATGACCGACGCGGTGATCCGTGAGAAGCTCCGCGCCTTCGCGCCGAAGCGGACGCAGTGGTGGGCCTACTATGGTTCCTACGACTGGTTCGCGATGTGCGTCCTGATGGGTGGATTCATGAACCTGCCGCAGGGCTGGAACAAGTGCTGCTTCGACATCAAGCAGTACCAGATGTTCGTGGAGCCCGGCATGGATTTGCCGAAGAAGTACGCGATCGAGCACCACGCTCTGAACGACGCGCACTGGAACAAGCAGGCGTTTCTCCGCATCCGGCAGGCGGCAATCGAGGCCAAAGTCGCACAGTGGGATTTCTGAGCCGCGTGTCGATTTTCGCTTGACAGCCTGTCAAGAAAACCTAAACTCCCCGGACGTTAACCATAAATCCGGTGGATTCAGATGCCCGACATGCTCAAAAGCGCCCTGTCTCTGGTGCGCAAGTACCCGATCCCCACGGCAGTCGTGCTCGTGGTCCTCTACCTCCTCCTCTTCGGCTTCAAGGCGATCCTCTACTTCGTGATCGGCCTTGCGCTCGTCGTCGGTTTCCTCATCGCCCTGACGGACGATGATCTCGATGACGACGACTGGTCCGGCCCCTTCCGCCCCGCCTGAAAGGCTCCTCCATGTCCGACGTGAAAGTCATCAACGACTCCGTTCTGGGAAAGCTCGTACCCGCGCAGGGGCCGGTCGCTCAGTATTTGTCCGACGAGGATGACTACGATCTGGCCCTGTATGTCGATGGTCCGGCTCTCATGATGAAGCTCGAACTCGACTGGCCGAGCCGCTTCAACGCAGGCTCCATGATCGAGGTCGTGAAGGAGTTCGTCGTCGGCGGAGGCTACCTCGAAGCCTACGGCCGGGGCGCTCTCGTGAACAAGTTCGAGGAGGTCTACGACTCGGTGGCGAACACGCAGATGGAGTTCGTGGACATCGGCAAGCGCATTCAAATCCGCAACAACATCCTGACCGTGCTGGAGGAGTATTTCGTGAAGCTCGACGCCGGTGAGCACGAGGCGCGGATCGGCTGGGTACAGGAAGAGGGCTTCAAGTGAGAGGTGCGTTCCAGCCTCCGGCCCTCAAGCCGGAGAAGCCAGCGGCACCTTCCAAGCTGACTCCGACTCACTACGGCCCTTCCTCTTTTGCGATGTCGGTGCTGGAGGATGGCAAGACGGAATACGACATCCACCTCTGGGTGGGTGGCGATGGATGGAGAGACGGACTGGACGGCGGCTGGGGCAAGAGCCTCAACCTCAAGTTCCAAATCCCGTCGCACCAGCGGAGCTACGACATGCGTCTCGCGATCGGCGTGATGATGGAGAAGCACCGGGAGAAGATCGCCAGCGTCTACGGCGATGTCGGCGCGGCGGCGATCTGCCGGGCAATGGTGGAGATCGCGGACGGCAAGGTCTACCGCCGTTCCTGCACCGCCGAGGAAGTGATGAAAGGGATCATGGAATGACCGAACGGGTCCAGAACGCCAAGGTGGGAGCCTCGCAGGCCGAGCTTATGATCGGCTGGCTGTCCGACGCTCTCGAAGAAGCGGTCAAGGTCCTCCGCACGTTCGGCGAGTCCGATCTGGCGGCGGCTACCGTCAAGGAGTTCGAGCGCCGTGAGCTTGTCCGGCGTCTCGGCCGCGCGGAGCGCATCCTGACCCCGCTCGACAAGATGGTGGCGTTTCTGTCCTCAACCGACGCGCCTGACCCTTACACGTCCGAGCAGTGGAACGGCATCGTGACCGCCCGCATGAACCTCGTGGAGCTTATCTCCAAGGAGGCCGACAAGACGGAGCAGGCCGTGCAGAAGGCCGCTCTGCGGGGCTGGTTCGTCGGCCAGTTCGTGAACACCAACCCGCCGAACGTCACCTATCAGGACTGCGGCAAGCTGGTCACGCTCGCGTTCAAGGCAGGCATGAAATGAAGTCGGTGATCAACGTCCAGATCGGGAAGCCGTCCCGCACGACAGCCGGTGTCCGCCTGCCGTTCGCGCTCGACGTGTCCGACGACGATTCGGACGATGATGACATGCCCGAGGTGGACTATGCCGCGATGCAGATCGTGCTCAGCGACAAAATCCTCGCAACCGGGATCGACGCAGTAAGGGAGTCCGCCAAGATCGAATTCCAAGGACTCCGCAACAACTTCACCACGGCCGGGTATGAGAAGATCATGGAGGCGATCGACTTCTTCCTCTCGAAGAACGACGTGACCAAGATGGCCCTCCCATACATCCCCGAGCCCGAGAACAGATCGGTCCACTGATGAAGATCGACGCCACCTCCCGCTCCGATCTGGAGATGCTCGCCGCGATCCTGATGTCGCTGCCGCGAGGCGCGCCGCGTGGGATCATGCTGGCCTTCATCTACGGCGGCGGCAAGCTGATGGTGTCGCCGTGGTGGATGCGCCTGATGGTCTGGCTGGTGCAGAAGCGGACTGGCAAGAACAAGATTCAGGCGTGGGGCATGATCCTCGCCTCAGAAAAGGAAGGTGCTCTGGAGCAGGCGTGTATGGATGGCCTGATCGAGCACATGCTGAATGGACGTGACGCCGATCCGGCCAACGCTGGCGGCTTCAATCAGTCCGAACTCGATGCCGTGAAGAGCCTGTGCGACATCGCAGTAGCAACTCAGGCGTTGGAGAGTGCAACATGACCGGTTTGGCTGTTGCCTGTATCTTGCTGGCCTTCCTCGGCCTCGGTGTGTGGAAGCGAAGCCTCGCATGAGCAACTTCTACTGCATCTCGTGCGGGCTCACGAACGACGACCCGGAGAGCGAAGAGTGCTCCTCGTGCGCCGAGCGGGAGTCCTACTGCCGCTACTGCGGTGCGCCCGGCGAGGAAGAGACGTGCGACAGTTGTCAAGAACTCCTTGACGACGACGCATTCGACAGCATTTTCGACGAGGAAGATGAGGAGTACCTTCGTGTCCCATTTCATCGCTGACGCAGCCGTGTGGACGGAGACCGCCTTCGCGGCGACCCTCTTCTCGGCATGGGCGCTCTGTATCGGCGTCACGGTCAACCGCTTCCTGCGCGGCACCTGATCGTGACCCTCTTCGCATTGAGTGCCATCGCCGTCATCTGGTGGCGATGGATGGTGAAACTTTGGCGCGACGACCAAGAAAGGCGACGACGCGATGATTAGGCTGTCCGACAAGGCGCTCGACGCGTTCATCCGAAACTCGAATCGCATTGAGGGAATCGAAGGCGATCCCCGCCCGCAGGAGATCGAGGCGCACCAGATGGTGCTCCGCGCCGAGCGGGTGGATCGTCTGATCCTGTCCGATTTCGTCTACTCCTGCGCCGGGGTTCCGATCCGGGCAGGTGCGCACCAGAACGTCAGCGTCGGCAACCACATCGCACCGCGCGGCGGCGAGCAGATCGTCACGGCACTGGAGGCGCTCCTGCGCTGGCCGGTGGTGAGCCCCAAGCGGGTCCACGATCTGTTTCTCTGGCTGCACCCTTACATGGACGGCAACGGCCGGGCCAGCCGCGTCCTCTGGCTGCGCAAGGCCCTGCGGCTGGTCAAACCGGCCGAGATACTGAACGATCCCCTCGGGTTCTTCCGGCACTATTTGGAGGAGTCTGGCCGCACGGTTGATTCGGACGACTTCTACGTCCTGCGCCGGGCATACTACGACACCCTCGAACAGGGGGACGATGCAACCAAAGCCTTGTGGGAGACCGCTGGCTTCAATTTTGGAAGGAACTGACATGCGCGTTCACGCGGAGAGCAACAACAAGAACGTCTGGTCGAAGGTCTTCTCGGCCCCGCCGTCCGTCACGCTGGATGGAGCCGAGGTCGAGAACGTGATCGAGGCCGACGACGAGGAAGGCTTCGTGGAGGTCATGACCTTCGCTCCGAACTCCTCAACGCCGATCTACGCGAACGGCCGCTACATCACCAAGCGCCTCGAAGGCGTCGTGGTGATCACCGGCGAGCGCCGGGCCGACATCCCGGCCGAAGCTCCGCTGCCGCTCGACAAGGCGGCTGACGCCATCGCAGGGGCGTAACACAGGTCCGAAGGTGCTCTACGGACGCAGGCGAGCCGAAAGCCAAAGCAGGCACCAAAACGGCGATCCTTGAAAAGACGTGCTGTCTCCATTTGGTTGCAGCACTCTCGTAGGGGAGGCAGGGGTGGAACCCTGCGTGTTCTTTGTCGAGACACTGGACGGCTAGGAATTCGCCGTCATCGACTTTCACCCGACACCCGACTTTCACTGCACAGTGAAAAACCCGAAAGGAATGAACATGAGCGACGAGATCACCGAGTCCAGCCAGACGGTTGCGGCCGGTCAGCTTCGCGCCTTCATCGAGCGTGTGGAGCGCATCGACGAGGAAATCTCAGGTATGAAGGACGACCGCAAGGACGTGTTCGCCGAGATGAAGGGCACCGGCTTCGACACCAAGGCCGTCCGCAAGATTCTTGCCCTGCGCAAGAAGGACAAGGCCGAGCGTGAAGAGGAGGAAGCCATCCTCGATCTGTATATGTCAGCGCTGGGTATGGCGTAACGCTGGGGCAGTCTCATTCTGCGTGAGCCGTGTCGAGAAATTCTTGACACGCGAGCCCCGTCTGTTACCATAACCATCGTCTGCTGTCGGAACGGCCGGGCGGTCATCAAGACGCCCGGCCGCTTTTTTCGAACACGAAAGATACGTAGTGAGCGCTCACCCATACGACAACGATCCCGGCTTGGCCGTGGTCTCCAAGAGAAATTCCACTCGGCTCCCCGTCGAGTTGACCTACCCTGTGTGGACCCACCCGCAGGTTGTAGAGAACGCCTACGATTGGCAGTTGATCCGTGACTGCGCGCGTGGCGCGCGGGCCGTGAAAGATCGCGGGACCGATTACCTCCCTCCGCTGGACGAAATGACGCAGAAGGAGTACGCGGCCTATCTCGATCGCGCCGTCTTCTTCAACATGACCGGTCGCACCGTCTCCGCGCTCACCGGCATCGTCTTCCAGCGCAGCCCGCAGGTGTCCAACCTGCCGAAGAAGCTGGAGAAGAAGTTCCGCCTGCCGACCCGTAACGGAATCACCTTCGACGCCTTCCTCAAGAAGATTTGCCGTGAGCTTGTGACTCTCGGGCGCTTCGGCGTCCTCGTGGACATGGACACCGACACCGGCAACGATCCCAACGCCGCTCCCTACTTCACCGGCTACTCCGCCGAACACATCCTCGATTGGCAGGAGACTGTCATCGACGGTCGCCTCGTGCCGACCGAGATCGTGTTGCGTGAGTTCCGCGAAGTGCGCGGCCCCTTCGGCGTCGGCAAGACGCAGAAGACCACGTATCGTCGGCTCGTGTTGGAATGGTCGGAACAGAAGTCCGATTTCATCTACGCACAGTATGTCTACGAGGGAGATCAAATCTATGACGACATGTCCAAGGTCGTTCCTGTCAGAATTGTCCCGAATCGCAACGGCGTTCCTTTCAACCGAATCCCATTTGCATTTCTGGGTGCTATCGACAACACTCCAGAAATCGATCGCAGCCCGATCGCCGACATCGCAGACCTCAACATTGCGCACTATCGCTCGTATGCGCAGCTTGAGCACTCCCGTTACTACACGGCTATGCCGGTCTGGTACGCGCAGGTTCCTCTCGGTAACCAGAAGCGGACCTACAAGGTAGGCTCCGCCGTCGTCTGGGAGTGCGCGCCGGGCGAGAAGCCGGGCATCCTTGAGATGAACGGCCACGGCTTGACGGGTCTCGTCGCCGCCTGCGAACAGAAGGAAGACCAGATCAGCGCACTCGGCGGACGCCTCATGTCCGGCCAGACGCGTTCGGTCGCGGAGTCCGACAACAGCCTGCGCCTCAAGGAAGGCAACGAGCGCTCGATCCTCCTGAACATCGTGTTCAGCGTGAGTGAGGGCATGACCGAGATGCTGCGCACGTGGTGCTTCTGGGCCGGTCAGGACAACGTGGACAACATCGAGGTCGAACTGAACAAGGAGTTCCTGACGGACACACTCGGTGCCCGCGAGCTTCGTGCGGTCTACGCCATGTACATCGACGGCGTGATCCCGGTCACCGTCCTGCACCACTACCTCCAGAAGGCCGAGGTCATCCCGGACTGGATGGACGTGGACCAGTTCAAGGCGCTTCTGGACGACGAGTCCGAGTTCAAGAACAACCCGGACGCCATCGCCAAGATGAAGGGCTACAACACGGCCAAGGATCGGCAGGACGTGCGCCTCGCCCGCCGCGAACTGCGGAACGAAGAGGAACTCACGGAGCAGAACCGCATCAAGGTCGAAGCCGACGCCAAGGCCAAGCTCGCCGCGCTCGAAGCACCGGAAGAAACCGTCGTCGCCGCACCGGAAGCGATCGTCGATCCCGACAACGAGCGCCAGCGCGAAGTCGATAGCGAAGAGTACCAGAAGGATCGAGACTTCGAGGCCGAAGAGGCTGAGAAGGAGCGCCAGTTCAAGGCTGCGGAAGCAGAAAAGGAACGCAAGGCCAAGGCCGCACAGGCAGCGGAGCAGCGTAAGACCGCTGAGAAGACCGCAGCCGCACAGGCCAAGGTAGCCATGCAGGCGGCGAAGGCCAAGCCTGCACCGGGTGCGCCCGGCGCGCGGCCCGCGCAGCCGGTGAGAAAGCCGGGAGGCGGCGGTGCGCGCTAAGAGTCACAGCCGGATCGTGATCGAGAATCTGATCGTGATCATGATTGTGGCTCTGGTCGCGTTCCATGACTATCGTCGCTCCAGAAAGCAGGAGCGGATGCTGGCTTCCCACAATGAGACGTGTGGACTGTACCAGCAATGAATGAGCGGCGGCGCTATAACCCTCTGGTGATCGACCCCGACGACTACGACAAGCTGTTCGACGAGGATTACCTTGACGGCGGCGAGGATGCCGAGAACTCCAAGGAGTTCGAGCACATTTCTGATGGGGTTCGTCGGCGCAAACCCGCCTTTGAATCAGATTTGTGAGCCGCCGTCAAGAAAAACTTGACAAGCCCCGGCGCTTTGCACTACCATTCGCATATTGGGAGTGTCGATCCGTTCACAGGGTGTGAATTGGGCCACCTCAACCACCCGACAACGAACGAAGGAACGGTGTTCTGATGCCTGATATTTTTTATGACACGCTCGATCTGGTCCCCGATGGACTGAAAGAGTTCGCCAAGGAAGCCGATGGAAAGGTCGCCGTCTCGGTGGTCGCCGTATCATTAAAAAAAAAATTCCGCGACAACAACATCAAGGTCGTCAAGGAACGGGATGACATGGCGGCGGCGCTGACCAAGGCCAAGACCATCCTCGGCACCGAAGACTTCGATGCTGCGGCAGCGACCCTGACCGAACTGCGAACCGTCGCACAGCGTGTCAAGGACGGCGAACTGGTGGCGAACACGTCGCTCGACGACGCGCTCAAGCAGCGCACGGAGCAGATGCGTCAGAGCTACGAGACCGAGGTCCAGACGAAGGCCAAGGAAGCCGCCGAGTGGCGCAACAAGTTTTCGCAGACGGACACCAAGCTCCGTCAGACGTACATCGACCGGGCGGTCACCGACGTGGTTCTCGACGAGAGCATCGGTGTCCATCCCAAGGCAGTCCGCGACATCCTCGGCCGCGCCTATGACGTGTACTCGGTGTCCGACGACGGCAAGCTGACCCCGAAGCGGGGTGAAGCAGTTCTTTACGGGGCAGACGGCGTGACGCCGATGTCGCCGAAGGAGTGGGTCCTGAGCCTCCGCGAGGAAGCTCCGTACTTCTTCAAGGGTTCGAACGGCGGCGGCTCCTCGGGAGCGGACGGCCAGACGATCAACGGGATGACTGCGGCGGAGATCGCCAAGCTTCCCCCGGAACAGCGCCTCGCAATCGCCAACGGCGAGTACAAGAAGCGCTAACGACTCAGGCGGTTCGCCGCCTGTGTGACTACACTGCCCGCAGCACCACGGGGTGGAGCGAGGGCGGCAGTTGGGAAACCGTCTGCCAAACCCGCTCTGGACACGGACTGACCAGAGCATCGCAAAGCGATCAGTCCTGAAATTGGCATCGAAGGAGAGAACCTATGCCGTTGACCCTGTTGGAGGCTTCGAAGCTCGTCTCGGGCGAAGTGAAGCGTTCCGCCATCATCGAAATGTTCCCTCGGAATAGCGACCTTCTGGCCGCGCTGTCGTTCATCGACGTTCCGGGCGGAGCCTATGTCTACAACCGCGAGGGCAAGCTGCCGGGCGTTGCGTTCCGTGGCTTCAACGAAGGTTACACCGAGTCGCTCGGCGTGATCAACCCTGAGAGCGAAATCCTCCGCATCGTCGGTGGCGAACTGGACGTTGACACGGCCATCATCGCGACCCGTGGCGAAGGCGTCCGCTCCCAGCAGGAAGCCATGAAGGTCAAGGCGAAGGCCCTGTACCTTGCCGACAAGATCGTGAACGGTGACTCCGTCACCGACCCGCGTGAATTCGACGGCATCCGCAAGCGCCTCGTCGGCACCCAGCTTTACGCTGGTAACGGCTCCGGCACGGGCGGCGCAGGCACCTCCGGTGCGATGAGCATCGAGGCGCTTGACGCAGCGATCGACGAGACCGACTCGCCGACCCACCTCGTCATGAGCAAGGCGGCTCGCCGCAAGCTCACGAAGGCGGCGAAGACCGCTTCCATCTCGGGTGAAATCACCTACTCGACCGACTCGCTCGGCCGTCAGGTGACGATGTACAACGACCTGCCGATCCTCCTGCCGGATGTGAACGACACGGGCGCTCGTATCATCGACTTCAACGAGACGGGTCCGGGCGGCACGGGATCGACGACCTCGATCTACGTCGTGTCGCTGGGCGACGGCAAGATTCTCGGGCTCCAGAACGGCATCATGTCCGTCCGCGACCTCGGCGAACTCCAGTCGAAGCCTGCAATGCGCACCCGCGTCGAGTGGCTGATCGGTATGGCCGTCATGCACGGTCGCGCCGCAACCCGCTTGCAGGGCATCACCAACGCGAACTTCGTGGCCTAATCCTGATGGGGCCGGGTAACACCGGCCCCGACTGGACCAAGCTTCAAGCTGCAAACTCAGAAGGAATCAGACCATGCAGTCCGTAAACCGCTTCGTGCCTGACGCTGCCAACGCCCTCCGCGCTGCGGATGCGGCAGCGATCACGACCGACACCGCAATCTCCGCAGGCGCGCTCGTTTCGCCGATCGGGGCCATCTGGAACGATGCCGCCAAGGATGGGAAGGTTGTCCTGTTCTTCAAGACCAGCGACATCTTCGACGACAACGGCGACGAGACGTACACCATCGAGGTCATCACCTCGGCGGCGTCGAACCTCGGCACTCCGACCGTCCACCTTTCGCACGTCCTCAAGGACGGCGGCTCCGGCGCTGAGGATGTCTGGCACGAGATCATCGTGGACCAGCACAGCCTCCTCAAGGCGGCTCCGACCCACAAGTATTGGGGCGTGAACATCAACGTCGCCGGAACCGACCCGTCCCTCAAGGTCGAAATGTACCTTCTGCCGCCTGTCGGCCTGTAAGGTTCACACCAACCGAACCGGGGAGCCTCGTGCTCCCCGGCTCTTCTGCATGCCCGATATCAATCCTGACCCCGAACACGTAAGGATGCACCATGCCCGCAACCGTCAAGAAACAGTTCTTCATCCGTGAGAAGGCCAATCCTTCGCACGTGATCTCCGCCGACTGGCAGAACGCCTCCGAACTCGTGCAGCACGGGTTCTGGGAGTGGGCCAAGGGAACCGGCGCGAAGGAATTCGCTGAGGCTCAGCGCCTCGCCATGAAGAATCCCGGCACGGAAGGCTTCGAAAAGGAAGTCGCCGACACGCCGGTTACCGAGGACGACGACTCCGATGAGGAGGAGCCTGCCCCGGTTCATGAACCGGAAAAGGACGAGGCACCTGATCCTGCCCCGGCCGTTCCGGCAGCAGCCGTCCCCGAGCTTGAGGACATGACCCGCGAAGAGCTTTTCGAGCTTGCCGCAGAACGTGGCCTCACCGTTGACAAGCGTCTCGGGACCAAGAACCTGATCGTTGCCATCAAGGCAGCGGGAAGCGGCGAGTAAGGGCATGGACCAGAATTTCTATCAGAAGGTGTACGCACCGGACGGGTCGATGTTCGAGGTTTCTCATGAGCGCGCCGCCGACCTCGTGCTGAACAAGGGTTGGTCCAACAACCCGGCAACGGCCAAGAAGAGCGCGCCCAAGCGCGCCAAGAAGGTCAGGGGCGCGAAAGTCGCCCCGGCCACCGAAGCGGACAACCAGACGGAGGATGAACCCGTAGACGCACCCGCGTCTGCGACAGACGATGAGTGATCCGCTATGACTTTCTTCAAGGCTTCCTTCACCAACTTTGGCGAGACTCTCAGAACCGTGAGTCTCGCCATTGGTCTTTTGGTCACCAGCGTCACTGGCGTCGGGTACATCTACAACCTCATCTCCGAACAGAAGGCGATGGCGGTGGAGATCGAGAACGTTGTCGGCCGGGTGCAGTCCCTCGAAGAGACGAATAGTTCCCAGAAGCTCTACCAGTGGCGGATCGAGCAGACCGAGAAGGGCGTGTCCGCGCTCAATGACAAGGTGGACCGGGTAATCGACGCCATCTCCGATCTCAAGGCGGAAGTGCGCAAGCGTGGGGACTAACCCCATGTTTGTAACTCTTTCTTGACCCGACTCATCGGCATCGGTTAACCATCCTCAAGCCGGGAACAAACGGCGACCATATTGAGGAGCGTTCTCGATCATGACACAACACGTTGACTACGAAATTATCGAGGAAACGATCCTCGAAAAGACCAACGACTTCGCGGCTCGCATGGAGGAAATCTCCCTCCGGCCGGTGACAAGCGAAGCAGATGTCGAAGGCGTCACCGACGAACTCGACGCACTCATTTCCGACATGCAGGCGTTCTCCAACTCCCTTACGGAAGGACACCAGCGTGGAAGCATTCGCGGAGCCGGGCTCGCAGGAGCCCACCTCGAAATCAGCAAAGCGGCATATGCGCCGGGAAGCAAAGGAGAAGCAGCGGCAGCGGCGGCTTGAACCCCGTTCTGAAAAGCAGGCTGAACTCATTCGACTTCTCGACAAGCACTCCGTCATCTTGGCGATTGGTGCCGCAGGCTCCGGCAAGACCTACGTCACTGCCCGTCATGCGCTCCAGCGCCTTGATGCGGGGCTGATCGAGAAGATCGCAATCACCCGCCCGACGATCGCTCAGAAGCGGCACATGCTGGGCTTCCTGCCCGGCACGGACGACATGAAGATGAAGCCGTGGATGGTCCCGATCATGGACGCCTTCCGCGACGGAGCCGCCCCGGCTGTCATCGAGAAGTTCTTCCATCTCAAGCAGATCGAGATCATCCCGTTCGAGCACATGCGCGGACGGACGATCAAGGATGGTGTCTTCCTTCTCGACGAGGCGCAGAACTGCACCTTGGCCGATCTGGAGATGTTTCTGACTCGCGCTGGTGAGAACGCTCAGATCGTCATCTGTGGCGACCCGGATCAGACTGACCTCGGGGAGGAGTCCGGCTTGAAGACGATCGTGGAGATGATCCAGACCTACGACCTGTCGGCTGGCATCATGCACTTCGATGAAAATGACGTTGTGCGCTCCGCCGTCGCGGCCGAGTGGGTCAAGGCATTCCGTCAGCACCGCGCCGGTGGACCCACGGTCCCGGAATGGATCAAGCGCTGAGCCGCCTGTCAAGAAAAAATTGACGAAGGCCCGTATTGAATTTACAATGCGGGCCTTCATCTGTCTTCTCAGGAAAGGAATCCTCATGTCCACCACAGCCAATTTCAATCTGCCGACCGAGGACGCGCGATACCTTTCGCTCGAAGCCATGGTCAAGGTCGCGATGGAGCGGATCGACGCCGCTTTGAAGGTTCACGCCGACGCCATCGCCGATCACGAGGATCGCCTTGTCGTCCTCGAAACCGCTGCGCCGGAGTAATCCTCAATGGCACTCGTGATTGTTGTTGAAGACGGGACGATCGTCACGGGTGCAAATTCCTATTTGTCCGTGGCGGACGCTGACGCCATTATCGAGGTGGACTTTCGCCTGTGGCCGATCTGGGACGCTCGGGACACCGAGACGAAGGAACAGCTTCTCATGCTGGCGACCCGGTATCTCGACGAATGGTACATCTGGAACGGCCGGAAGGTCCAACTTGCGGACCCGGACGCTGTGCCGCCTGTCGTCGCGCAGCGGCTCCAGTGGCCTCGCAAGGGCGTTCGTGATTGCTCCGGCTGTGCGATCGGCGAAGGCGTGATCCCGGAAGAACTCCAGAAGGCCACGGCCTATCTCGCGGTCTGGCTGTGGCTGCATGACCCGGAGGCGATCTTCGAGCAGTCTGGCATCAAGCGGTTCCGCAACGACACTGTGGAGATCGAGTGGCAGGACAATTTCGGCGGCATCTCGTCGTCGATGCAACCCTCCTTCTTCACCCGCCTGCTTGAGTGCTTCGGCACCGGCCCCGGCGAGCGCGGCTTCAAGCCGATCATTCGGAAGTAACGACCATGAACCTCGGATCGCTCGCGCGGACCCTCATGCAGAAGACGGTGGCCTTGGCCGGAGACGGTGCCAAGGAGGTCATCTTCACGCTGCTTGAGACCGTGACATATGATCCCGAGGACGGCGAGATCGTCCGCGACGACGACATCACGAATCCGATCAAGGCTCTCCTCGGCCCGGTCTCCGAGATGGAGGCTGCGAAGTTCCGGCTGGAGAAGTCCACACACAAGCTGGTCGTGGCCTCTCTCGACTACGAGGCAACCGGGCTCGACGATCCCCAGACCCATGACAAGCTCTCGATCGGAGGCCGCGTATGGCTGATCGAGCGCGTCATCGTCGGCCCCTTCGATGAGAGCCTTTGGTTCTACGTCTGCGAGGCATAGCGCCATGGGCTATACCTCAAACATCCCCGAGATCACGATCCGCATGGCGCGCATCCCTGCGGAGATTGACAAGCGTATTCTCCGCATCGTGAAGAAGGCAATCATGGCGATCGACCGTGGCGTCCACGACAAGACGCCGGTCTGGTCCGGCCTCGCGATCCGCAACATGATCTGGTCCGAGGGCCAGCCAAACACAGTGGAGTACCCAGAGATCAAGATCGGCAAGGTGGAGAACGAAGGGCGTCGTGACGCTAACGCGGCAGCAGCGCGTCGTTCCCTTTCTGCACTCAACTTCCGCAATCCCTATTCGGTCTGGTATCTCAGCAACGCGTCTCACCACATCGCGGAACTGGAGGCAGGCCAGCTTCCCAGCCCTGAGCGCTCGCGAGTGCCACCGGGCGGCATGTTCGGCCTGACGTACTCTGATGTGCGCAACAACCTACGGAACCTGTGATGACCGATTTCACCGATCCATTCCGCGCCTTTGTCGAGGGCAGATTCATGTCCGAGTTCGGCATCGAGTATCCGACGATCCCGATGCAGATGGACAACGTGCCGTTCACCCAGCCGAAGAACACCGGCTGGGCCGCGTTCACGTTCGCGCAGAACCCGGCCAAGCAGGTGTCCCTCGGCCGCAAGGTCCTCATCCGCACCGATGGCTTCCTCCAGATCGACATCATGGAGCGGAAGGAGAAGGGGCTGGTCGCCGCTCGCAGAATGGCAGAGTTCGCGGCCGACATTTTCGCGTTCAAGAAGTTCAAGGCCGCTCCGGTGGCAATCTCCTTTTCTGAGAAGCACGTCAACAAGGCTCCGACTTCCGATGGCTTCGAGCGCATCATGGCGCGCGTCTTCTTCGTCTACGATGGAGTGTTGGAACGCGAGCCTGTGATTTTCGTTTAAGCGCCACTCTCAGAATGCGTGAGCCGCCTGTCAAGATTTCCTTGACAGCATTTCTGAATTCGCCTACCATTCCGTCTACTTGATCAGGATGGGCGGGGCCGATCCAAAAAGTCCCACAGTCAACCTGAACAGGAGATGCCGTTATGGCAAATTTCGCCGATTCCAATCGCGCGAGCCTCCGCTACCTCGCTGAGGACCCGAACGGATGGGGCATCACCCCTGCCTCGGGCGCTCCTCGCGAGATGCGTATCACCGGCTCGCAGCTTGCCGCTCAGAAGGAGACCGTCACGTCCGACGAGCTTCGCTCCGATCGTATGGTCCCCAACATCGTTGAGGTCGCTGCGTCGGCCGAGGGCGAGATCAACTTCGAATTCTCCGCTGGCTCCATCGACGACTTCCTCGCGGCCTTCCTGTACGGCCTCTGGAGCCGTCCGATGACGTTCGACGTGTTCAAGGGCAAGCATGTCGCTGTCACCGACACCGACGAGATCACGATCTCGGGTGGCGAGTACGCGCACTACTTCACGGTCGGCCGCTGGATCAAGCTCGAAGGCTGGCTCACCGCTGCAAACAACGCCTACGCTGTCATCGATACGGTGACCGATGGCGTGAACAACACCGTCATCACCGTCACCGGCGCGACCCTCGTGGTCGAAGCGGGCAACGCTGACTCCGGCTTCGTTGACGCCAACGACGTACTGGTTCGCTCGGACGACATCCGCTTCGGCACGGCCGGTGCGGCGACCATCGACTCCGCGACGACCGACGCCTTCGCTGCGGTGATCGCGGCCGGGCAGCTTGTCGTCGGCCAGAAGATTCACATCGACGGCCTCGGCATGGAAACCGGCACGATCGTCTTCTCCGACGAGGCCGATGCGGGTGCCCGCATCATGATCTCGGACGGCGAGAAGCGCAAGGGCTTCCAGTTTGGCGGCGTCCTGCTTCCGGGCTACGTCAACGTGGCTCCGGGTGCGGCCCTCGCCAACTCCGCTGCCAACCTCGCGGCTGCAATCATGGCCGAGACTGCCAAGGGCAACCTCAAGATCAAGGCGACGGCTTCGACCGGCACCGTGACTCTGACGAACCTCGCGCCCGCCGCTGGCGGCTCGATCGTCGAAGAAGCCGATCCTGCGGCCGAGATCACTGTCACCAACTTCTCCGGTGGCATCGACTCGATCCGTGGCGTCTTCGAGGTGACTTCGGTCGCCGACGACGTGATCGGCATCTTCCCGGCACCGGCGACCAACGCCAACGCTGGGCCGGTGTTCATCACCGTCAAGGGATCGATGATCCGCAACCCGTCGAACGTCGCCGACTTCGTGCGCCAGTCGTTCACGGTCGAAACGTCCTTCGAGGACGTGGATCGTCACTTCGTTGCGACCGGCCTGCGCGTCGGCCAGTTCGAGCTTGAGATCAACTCGGGCGAAATCTCCACCGGCAACATCCAGTTGATGGGTCGCGCCATGGAGCGTCGTATCGAGAACACGTCTCTCCTGCGCAACTCGCCGTACACGCCGAAGGATGCTCCGCAGCACGAGATCATGAACGCGACCTCCAACGTCGGCGACCTGACGGTCGATGGCGATGCGAGCCTCGCATTCATCCAGTCGATCTCGATCTCGGGTGACGCGTCCCTGCGTGAGCAGCGCGCGGTCGGCTACAAGTATGCCGTGGGTATCGGCGTCGGTCGCTTCCAGTTGACCGGCTCCTTCTCGGCCTACTTCGAGACCGGCGAACTCTTCGACCGCTTCGTGAACCACGACACGGTGAAGCTGAGCTTCTTCTACAAGGACCTCGGCAACAACCGCTACGACTTCACGATCCCGGCCATCAAGCTCACGTCTGATCCGGTCGCGCCGGAAGGCATCGATCAGGACGTGATCGAGAACATCGAGTGGGAAGCACAGCGCGATCCGGCGACGAAGTGCATGCTCCAGATCGACCGCTTCTCCTCGCTCCTCACGCCGATGGCGTAACGACTTGCGGCATGGCCTCCGGGCCATGTCCGTTTCCTGCCCGACACAGGAGTAGCGCTTCGCGCGCGCGATCGGGGCGGCTGGTTGTCGGGGCCAGCCGTCCCACCCCAACCCCGAAGGAATACCGACATGAAGTTCTCCGACGTTTACGCACACGACAAGACCGCATCCGAGGAAGGCACTTGGGCCGACATCGGCTTCGGCTTCAAGGTGAAGGTCCGCGCCTTCGACTCCGCGCACACCCGTGCTTTGCGCACGAAGTTGCAGGAGCCGTTCAAGGCCATCCTCCGCCTGAACAAGGAAATCCCCGAGGACGACGCCAACGAGATCAACACCAAGCTCGTCGCCAACTCCTCGATCCTCGATTGGGACCTCGGTGAAGACGGCCCGGCTTTCTCGCCGTCCACGGCCGAGAAGCTCTTCCGTGACGAGCCGAAGTTCCTCCGCGACGTGATCGCCGTCCTGATCTCGGACGAGACGTTCAAGAAGCGCGAACGCGAGGAAGACGCAAAAAACTCCTAAGCTGGCTGGAGTACCAGTTCTCCAAGCCAGCCGACGAGAAGAAGGCGAAGAACGCTGCGTTCGCCGCCGAAATGAAAGCGAAGCTGGCTCGCCAACGTGGCGAGCCGGTTCCCGCCGCCCCGGAGCCCGAACTTGAGGCACCGGAGAACGGCGAACTCCCTCCTCACCTCCTCTGGGTCTGGCAGGCTTTCGCAGTCTGTTCCCGCACCAGAATGGTCAATCAGGCTGGTCCTCAGCCAATCACCCTCCACGACATTGCCGCCTACTGCATGCTGGAGGGGATCATCGACGAAGAGCAGCGTCGGGAAGTCCTCCATCACCTGATGCTCCTCGATATCGAATGGTGCCGGACGATGTATCAACGCATCGAGAAGGGCCGCGAGGAGGCGAAGAAGAAGGCTGAGGCAGACGCCAAGAAGCCGGGCAAGGGAAGACGACGTTGAGCGACTATAACATCAAGATTGGCGTAGACTCACGCTCCGCATCGCGGGGCGTGAAGTCGTTCACGTCGGACTTGAACGCGTCCCTTAAGGCTCTCCGCGACTTCGACAAGAAGGCCAACGCGACCTTCGCCGCGCTCGACCAGTTCTCCAAGATCAACGGATCGAACGCAACGCGCGCGGCGAAGTCGGTTGCACAGGCCGTCAACGAACTCAACAAGATCAAGGTCTCTCGCGCTCTGGTCGGCAACCTCCAGAGCTTGCAGAAGGCGTTGTCCGGCATCAAGTTCTCCGGTGCCTCCAGCTTGAAGAAGCTGCCTGACGCTCTGCGCGGGCTGGAGAGCATCCGCATCAACCCGGCGCTCATCGGAACCCTGACCCAGATGAAGGCCGCGCTCAAGGGATTCAGCGGGCCTCCAAAGAGCTTGGCGAATTGGGCCGGAGCGTTCGCGGGTCTCGACAAGATCAAGATCAACGCCACGCTCGCGAACCGCGTCGAAGCGCTCAAGAACGCTGTCCGTGGATTCGTTGGTCCGGCCAAGTCGGCATGGAACCTGCCGAACCTCCTGCGCCAGCTTGCCCGCAACAAGCTTCCGCCTTCTCTCGCAGCCAACATCGCCGCCCTCAAGACCGCCTTGGCCGGGTTCCACGGCCCGTCCGCGCGCGCCGGTACGAACCTCGCCTCGCTCATCACCGCGATCCGTGGTGCGAACCCTTCCCAGATTGCGGCCATCGCCGCAGCCTTGCAGCGCCTCAACGGCCTGAACATCAACATCGGTCGCACCCTCGCCTCCATGGGCGCGAGCGGCGGGCGGAGCATGGCGACCTATCAGCGGGGCATTATGGGTGCCTCCGCTTCGATGCGCCAGTTCATGCAGCAGACGCACATGGCATCGCGCGCCACGCACATGCTCAGCGCCGCCCTCGGCGGCGTCACCCTGACCTCGATCATCAAGGGCATTTACGACACGGGTAGCTCCTACCTCGCATTGCAGCGCACTCTTGGAGCCGTGGCGACTTCCTCTTCTGAGGTTGAAAGCCATCTCCAGTTCATCTCGGACCTGACCGAGAAGATGCCGGTCTCGCTTGAGGCCGCGCACAAGGCATACTCGAAGTTCGCCGTCGCTGCCCGCCTGTCCGGCATGAGCGCGAAGGACACACAGGAAATCTTCGAGAACTTCTCGGTCGGCTTCTCGGCGATGGGCCTGTCTGGTGAGTCGCAGAAGTACGCCTTCTTGGCCTTGGAGCAGATGATCTCCAAGGGTACGATCCAGATGGAAGAACTGCGTCGTCAGTTGGGTGACCACCTGCCGGGTGCCGTCCAGTTGCTCGCCGACTCCCTTGGCGTTCCGACCTCTGAACTGATCAAGATGGTTGAGCAGGGTAAGGTCACGGCTGACGCCCTGATCGGCATGGGTAAGCGCGTCAAGGAGCAGTTCGAAGCTGCTTCGCGCGCGTCGATGAACTCGTCGCAGGGCCAGATCATCGCAGTCGAGAACGCGTGGGTCCGCTTCAAGCGTATCGTGTTCGGCTCGGACTTCAATGCCGCGCTTGGTGCATTGGCGAAGCGTCTGGCCGAGATCATGGAAAGCAAGGACATGCAGCAGTTCGCGTCCGATGTCGGCAAGGCATTCGGTCGCGCGTTCAAGGCTGTCGCAGGCTTCGCGACCTTGCTCGCCGAGAACAAGGACACCGTGATCTCCTTCCTCAAGGGGTTCGCACTCTACTCGTTGGTGGTCGCTGCCGCGTCCGCCCTGCGTCTGTTCGCAATGCCGCTCGCGCTCCTCGGCCCGGTCCTCGGAATCGCCGCTGGAGGCTTCGGCGCGCTCAGCAAGGCCATGAAGCTCCTGTTCACCGGACAGATCGTCGCCTCGGCTGCGAAGTTCTTCACCGGCATGACTTTGAAGCTTTTGCTGTTCGCCGGTGTCGTCGTCGGTCTCGCGGCTGCATTCGACTACCTCCTGACCAAGTTCGACGCCATCGCGGGAACGTCTCTTGGGGGCAACTTCGATTCCCTGATCAGCGGCATCACGTCGGCTGGTAAGGCGATGATGAACGAAATCTCCAAGATGGACCCGTTTGCTTCGCTCGACTCCTCGCTCGATGGCGTGATGGGATCGTTCGACGCCGACATGGAGAAGATCGCCAAGCAGAACCTCATCTTCGAAGAGACGATGAAGAAGAACGCCGTGCGTGAAGAGACGCAGGCCGCGATCAAGGCAAAGACCCTCTCCGACGAGGCTGAAAAGCTCTGGGACAAGCTCGATCCGATCCGCGCGGCGAACGTCGAGTATCAGGAGCAGTTGGCTCTCATCACCGAGATCGCGAAGAAGAAGGGCCTGCCTGACGGCGGAGCTTCGCTCAAGAAGGTGTTGGATGCGCAGACCCTTGAGGATCGTGATCCTCTCGGAGCGACCGTGGCTGAATACCGGAAGGAGCTTGCGCTTCTCAAGGCCAAGACCGGAGAGCAGAAGGCACTCAATGCGGCGAAGCTCGTTGAGGAAGATTTGCTCAAGAAGGGCATCATCCTGACGCAGCAGCAGATCGCTGCCATCGCTGAATACCACAAGGGTATCGCCATGATGAATGGCGAGCTTGGCAATGGTATGGAGCGCTGGGCCGCGACGGTCGGGGACTTCAACGACAACATGCAGGAAGCCATCAAGGATGGCATCGGTGGGCTGTCCGACGAGATCACCAACTTCGTCACCGGTGCCGAGGCGGACTTCGCTGGCCTTGCTCGCTCGATCCTGCGGACCTTCGTCAAGATCAGCCTTGACTCGCTGTTGAAGGACCTCTTCGGCGCGATGGGGCAGGATGGCGAGAAGAACGGCGCGTCGATGGCGGAACAGGCCCTCTCGAAGATCGCCGGGCTGGGCGAGACCATCACGACCGCGAACACCAATGTCTTCACGAGCGGCCTGTCCATCAACGGCCTGCCGATCGGAGCGAACGGCCTGCCGACTGGCGCTGGCCCGATGGCTTCCTCGCCGGAGCTTCCGTCCGCGCGCGCTGCCGCCGAGGCCGCTGCCAAGGCGACTGACCGGATCACCCGCGCCCCGCTCGCGCCGATCCCCGGCACCGATGTCGCTGCACCGTTCGCTTCGTCGAACGATCGCTTCGCCATGGAGCCGATCAACAACGCGGCCAAGAACATCGAAGACACGACTCTCACTCTGAGAGATCGCATGCTCAACGGCTCCCTCAAGGCTGAGGATGTCACGGCCGACATGGGCCGCGCGGCTGTCGAGAACATGAACGCATCGACTGCCGCGACCGCTTCGTCGCTGGACGGCCTGCGGGGCTCGATCGACACTGCGACGACCGGCCTGCGGGGCTCGATCGATGCAACGGCGGCGACCACCAGCAATCTCGATTCGTCTCTCAAGACTCTGGCTGAGACGACTGTTCCTGCCAAGGGGCCGGGACTGGCTGCGCTTGCGCCGAATGGCCTGATCGGACAGGGCGGCGGCTCCTACAAGGAGACCGGCATGATGGTCGCTCGCGGCGCGGACAAGGTGGACGCGCGCCTGCGTGACATCATGGAGACGGCTGCGAAGAACTCCGGCCTCGAAGTATCGGCATACTCCGGCTGGCGTCCGTACACCGGCAAGCCGGGTGGCACCGGACTGCACACCAAGGGCCTCGCGACCGACGTGCAGTTGCGCGATCCGAACACGGGCAAGATTTTCGGAACTGGTAGCGGCGGCGGTCACTACCAGACGGCTGAACACTTCCGCCAGAATGAACTCTTCGCGCAGGAAGCGAAGCGCGTCCAGATGGAGAAGTACCCTGAGTTGAACGACAAGTTCCGCTGGGGCGGCTACTTCTCGTCGCGGAAGGGACCGAAGGGCTATGGTGCGCTCGACGGTATGCACTACGACCTCGGCGGCAAGAACATGGCTGGCGGATCGTGGCGTGGCGGACTCACCGACGAGATGCGTCAGGCGTATCCGGGCATCGTCTCGAAGGGCTTCGATCCGAACGCGCCTCGTCAGGGCGGGGTTGCAGGCAGCAATATCGACCCGATGACGACTCAGGGCATCGACACGATGAAGGCGAAGCTGACTGAGATCGGCACGGCAGCGCAGACTAGCGCGACCGGCGTTGACACCATGAAGATGAAGCTCAGCGAAACCGGCACCGTCGCCACGACGGCCGGACAGCAGACCGCGACTGCCAACCAGATGAAGGGCATGTCCGAACAGACGACTGCGATGCAGACGCAGATGGCGGGCACCCAGATCATGTCCGCAGGCACGAACGCTGCCACGGCAGGCCCGCAGTTCACGCAGGCAGGCACCGCTATCGCTTCGGCGGGTCAGACGGCAGCAATGGCAGGCCAGCAGGCTCAGGCTGGTGCTGGTGGCGTCGGTGGCTTCGGACAGGGCATCAGCGCCCTCCTCGGCCCGCTCGCACAGGCGATCCCCGGCCTCGGCCAGTTCGGCGGCATGATCATGCAGCTTCTCTCGTCGCTGTTCAGCGGCGGTGGAATGATGGGCGGATTGTTCGCCGAGGGTGGTATCTCGGGCTCGGCCGTCAAGAACGCCTCGCTCCCGGCCGCTGCATGGGCTGGTGCTCCGCACTACGCCGAGGGCATCGCCAACACGTCTGGCGGGCTCCCTGCGGTCCTGCACCCGAACGAAGCGGTCATCCCGCTCACCCGTGGTCGGGAGGTCCCGGTCGATCTCGGCGATCGTGAGCCGCGTCAAGAAAAGCTTGACTCGCGGCAGCGTCCGACTATTAACTTCACCCTCAACGGCGTGAAGGATGCCGACACGTTCAAGCGTTCGCGTCGGCAGATCGCGGCCGATCTCGACACCGCACAGCGCCGTTCCAGTATGAGAAACAACTAATGGCCTTCCACAACGTTGAATTCCCCCGTGAGATTTCCTACGGCTCGAAAGGCGGTCCACGCTTCTCGACCACGGTCATCACCTTGGCGTCGGGTAAGGAGCGACGGAACCAGAACTGGATCGATGTGCGCGCGGAATACGACGTGTCGCACGGAATCAAGGATCGCGCGGACATGGAGGAACTCCGCGCGTTCTTCTACGCCCGTCGTGGTATGGCGCACTCCTTCCGCTTCTACGACCACGCGGACAACATGATTCTCAATCAGGGACTCGGCATTGGTGATGGCGTCACCAAGAGCTTCCAGATGTACAAGACCTATTCCCTGACGCACAACCCCTACAACCGCGAGATCACCAAGCCGATCCCGAATACAGTGCTCGGCGTGACGGTTGGCGGCGTCGATATGATCGAGGTCGAATGGTCCGCGACCCCGGCGACGTTCACTGCCAACATCAACGCCCTTCCGCTTCTCGATCGGCCGAAGGCATATGGCATCGACTATTCCTCGGGCGTCGTCCACTTCGGTACGGCTCCGGTCAACCTCGCGCAGTGCGCCTTCGGCGCGGCCGAATTCCACGTGCATGCCCGCTTCGATACAGACGTGATGGATGCGACCCACGACTTCTGGGAGACGCAAAGCTGGGACTCCATCATGATTCTGGAGATCAAGGGCGCGCTGTAATGAAGAGCATCACCACTGCGCTCGCGAACCACCTCAAGGAAGCCGCGACGACCCTGACGACGTGCTGGAAGATCACGCGCATGGACGGCGAGGTCTACACGTTCACAGAGCTTGATCGAGATGTCACCGTCGAAGGACTCGTCTACAAGTCCACTGGTGGCTTCAACAAGAGCGCCGTCAAGTCCACCGGCACGTTCGCCGTGGACAACATGGAGGTGAACGGCTTCCTGTCCGACGACACGATCCCGGACATCGAACTTCGAAACGGAGCATTCGACTACGCCGAGGTCGAAATCTTCATCGTCAACTACATGGACCCCGGCATGGGGACCCTCAAGTTGCGCTACGGTTTCTTCGGCGAGGTCAAGACTGCACCGTCTGGCATGTTCCTTGTCGAGCTTCGCGGGTTGATCCAGTTGCTCACCGCGAAGGTCGTGCAGACCTACGCGCCCGAGTGCAAGGCCGATCTAGGCGACCGCAAATGCAAGGTCATGCTGATGCCTTCGGTGCGACAGCAGAACACCGCTTACGCGGCTGGAGCCAGAGTGATCGTCCCGGTATCCGCACCCGAGGGGCAGCTTGCCCCTGTGCGCCTTCCGGTCCTTGATCCGGGCTTCGAGTCGGGTGTCTTTGGTGGCACTGGTGTTGGCTGGACGGTATCGAATCTGAGCAGCATCATCGCGGGCAACCTGAACCTCGATCCCTACACGCCTCCGGGCGGCGACCCGGACGCCAACACGCGGTATCTCGTGCTGCGCGCCTCGGTGTTCCGCCCGAACCAGATTGTGTCGATCATCACAGGCAACGTCACCAATGAACGGGTAGACACCGGCGATCTGACGCTCCGATTCACGGCGCTGACGGCGGCACTCGAACTGAACTCCGGCTCGACGATCCAGATCGCTTTCCGCAACGCTGGCGGATCGGTGATCAGCACTTACTCGCACGATTTCGGAGTGCAGCGGCCGGAGCGTAGCTGGAAAGAAGTCACGTTCGACACGCCTGTCCCAGCGCTGACGCGTTCGATCCGCATCTACACCAGCGGATACAACAACGACATCATGGGGTTCATGGCAACGTGCTGGGACGATATCCGCTGCGATATCCACTTCCCGGACCCGGCCCTCGGCGAAGACGAGTTCGACGACTATCGCATCTACGGCGGCGTGGAGTTCACCGCAAACGGTGCAGGCACCACCGGAGCGACGGACCCTGAGTTCGATACCACTCTGGGAGCAACCACCGTGGACGGCGGCGTGACGTGGACGGCGGTGATCCCGCTCCACATGTTCACCGGGCAGGTGTCGGAGCTTGCGACGGTCTCGAACAAGATCAAGGCTGCGGCCTTCAACGGCAGCGCAGTCGCAGGCTGGTACGATTGGGGCGTCCTCGAATTCCTCTCCGGCCCGAACCGTGGCCGGGCTGTCGAAGTCGCCTCCTACAACTCCACCACGAAGGAGTTCACGTTGGCGATGCCGCTGCCGTATCCAAGCGACAATGGCGACTGGTTCCGCGTCCACACCGGGTGCGACAAGAGCCGCGAAGTCTGCCACGCGAAGTTCGCGAACATTCTCAATTTCCGTGGGGAGCCGGACGTGCCGGGCCTCGCACAGTATTTCAAGGTCGGAGGCATGACGTAATGGTCACCAGAGACGAAATCGTCGCAGCGGCTCGCCGCTACATCGGGACGCCTTTCAGAAAGGGAGGGCGCACGGAAAAGGCGCTCGACTGCGTGGGGCTTCTCATTCTGGTGCATCGAGACCTCGGCATCCCTCTCAACGACTCGACCGACTACACGTTCTCGCCGATCGCGAACATCGAGTACATCCGCAACTATGTCTACGCGCAGTCCGATCCTGCCCCGATTGCTCCGGCCAAGCGCGGCCAGATCGCGATCATGCGTGAGACTGCCTATCCGATGCACTTCGGGATCATCGCGCGCGGCCCGGATCGGACGACCTTCATCAACGCGAACACCCATGAGAGACGTGTCGTGGAACAGGATTTCGCCACTTGGCGTGACAAGCTTCTCGAACTTCGAGAATTCAAGGAACTGGTGACCTAATGCAACTCGGAGTGCTCTTCGGCTCGCAGCTTCTCGGCGGCGGGCTCTTCATGAAGATGGCCGTCATGGGCGCGTCCATCGCCGGATCGCTGTTGCTTAAGGACAAGTCCAAGCCGAACCCGAACAAGCTCAACGATCTGCGTGTGTCGTCGTCCACCTTCGGGCGCGGCATCCCGCTCGTCTACGGTACGTTCCGCGTCACCGGCAACATGTTCTGGGCGACCGAGTTCCGTGAGGATCGCTACTTCATGACGCAGAAAGGGAAGCGCGTCGAGGGCAAGAAGGGTGAGAAGAAGGAGAAGAAGGGCAAGGCGCAGGAGATGTTCGACTACTACGCGAACTTCGCCATGGGCCTCGCCGAGGGTCCTGTCGATTCCCTGATCCGCGTCTGGGCCGACAACAATTTGATCTTCAACAAGCTCAACCCGAACGACGAGGATATCGTCGAGATCGGCTTCACGCAGGAACAGGGCCGGGGCAAGACTGGCAACAAGTCCTCCGCAGGTAAGGGCAAGGGGCGCGCTGGCGCGTCTGGCCGCTTCGTCTTCCGCTTCTACAAGGGCTCGGAGGAGCAGCTTCCTGACAGCTTCATGGCGGCGAAGACAGGCGTGAACAAGTCGCCCGGCTATCGTGGTCTCTGCTACCTGTTCTTCGAAGATTTCGCTCTCAAGGACTTCGGCAACCGCACCCCGACCATCACGGCTGAGATCAGCGTCGTCGAGCAGCGTCGTCCGGCGATCGAGTGGCTTCTGAACATGGAACCGAAGACTGGCTTCTCCCAGAAGGTAGGCGGTCCCGTCCACTTCTGCCCGGTGCGCAACCGTCTCTATCACAAGGCTATCGGCCCGATCTACGATGCCGAGACCGATACCGTCCTGACCGGTCGTCACATGATCCGCGTATTCGACATTCAGAAGCGCAAGGAGATCAAGCGCATCGATCTGACAGCCGCCAACAAACCCGGCTCGTGGATCGGCATGTCACACCTTGGTGACTTCGTGTGGAACCGTGAGACGCAGAACGTCTCCCCGGTCGATTTCTACGATCCTGACACGATGCAGCGCAAGGCATCGTGGGGTCGATCCGGCATTGGCCTCGGACTCGGCCCGATTGACGGTGTGTTCGGCGCGCGCTTTGCTGTTCCTCTTATGGGAACCGATCCTGTCTACATGCCGGTAGGGCACACGGCGATCCATAGCTGGGACGGCATCCACACGTTCAATGACCAGTATGGTTTGACCTCCTTCATCACCTCGCACAACACGCCGGGGCTCGGCATCTCGCGTCCGTTGAAGCGCTTGCAGGCGGGTCAGCCGAACTCGGAGACACAGACGGGACACCCGGCCGGTGCATTCGCCATCAGCCAGAACATCTATGCGCACACGGAGCGTGTGTTCGCGTTCAGCCCGGATGAGCCGCGCATGTGGGACGAATCCGATCTGGAGGAAATCTTCAAGTGGCCTCCGATGGACTGGCTCGAAACCGTCACCGACTGGTATGACTGGCAGGACGATCAGCCGGGGTTTCAGTACGGCTCTATCGATTGGGCTGGAGCGGTCATCGGCGCGAAAGCTGTCGGCATCATCTGCACATGGTCCAACCATGGAACGTGGGCCTTCAAGCTCGACTATCAGACCGGCGAAGAGGTCTGGCGCAAGCAGATTTCGACGGACTCGGTCGGCCCGTCTGGTGGCTTCATGTCGCCGAATATCGCCTCCACGAATCAGTTGTCGTGGTTCACCGGCCGCACCGTCTACACGGTGGACTGGCGTCAGAACATCGCGTCCTCCATTCAGGTCGGCGCGACACCGGGCGACGGCAACCGCATCTACCTCCCGCGCGAGGACTACGGTGAGTATTATTGGGCGGCGAAGGACGCCATCATCTACTTCTCCAACGACTCCCAGATTGAGAATGGAGAAGGCGTGTGGATCATCTGCTATCTGGATCGCAAGATGCAGAACAAGGTCCATGTGTCCGACATCTGCCGTGACATCGCGGAGCGCTGCCGCATCCCGTCCGAGCGCATTGACACCTCGGGCATGACCGAGGATGAAGAAGTGACCGGCTACTCGATTGAGAGCCCGACGCCGGGGCGCGCGGTTCTGGAGGAATTGGCTGAGGTCTTCCAGTTCGACGCCGTGGAGTCCGACAACATCGTCAAGTTCGTGTCCCGTGGAAAGAACGTCATCGCGACGATCACGCAGGATGATCTCGGCGTCGTCGAGACCGATTTCGGCGGCGAGAACGAATACTACGCCGAGACTCGCTTGCAGGAAGTCGATCTTCCAGAGCGCTGCGTCGTCGAATACATCGACCCGACCCAGAAGGTGAAGGGCGAGGCGGGCTCGGCCTACGAGGTCGGCAACCAGTCCTACAAGCGCCCGCTGCGGCCGATCTCCGTCATGGGCTCGGCTGACCGGCTGGATGTGACCCTCAACATGGCGATGACGCCGCTGCGCGCGAAGACGCTTGCGCAGCGCATCCTCTTCGCGGCATGGGGCGAGCGGACGCAGCACCAGTACACGCTCGGGCAGGACTATCTCCGGCTCGATCCATCGGACGTGATCCGCGTCAATCTGAACAACGGCGAGAGCTTCATCGATCGCATCACCGACATCGAGATCGGTGCGGACTATTCGATGCACCTCAACACCGTCAGTCAGGTGGCGGACCATTACAGCTTCATCACGACCGTTGGCGAGCCGGGCGGCGTCATCCTGCTTCCATACACGCCGCCGCCGAACGCCAAGGCTGGCGTCTACGACGTGCCGTATCTCTTCGATGTGGACGCCAACAACGAGGCGAACGCCTACGAGTTCTACTGGTCTGCCAAGGCTTACGACAACGGCTTCGGTGGCGGCATCCTGTCGTCTCGCCTGATGGACTCCGACGATGAAGAGACCGAGGGCTTCACCAAGTTCGACTGCGTGTGGGGCACCCTTACAGCGCCTCTCCCGGCCCCGCCTGACGGCATCACGGAGATCACCGACACGGAGACCGTCATCACGGTCATCCCGGCATACGACTTCAACGAGGTCGAAGTGCGCTACGTCTGGGAATCGATCTCCGACGAAGACTGGCCGAACACGGTCAACATGATGATCGTCGGCGACGAGGTGATTCTGTTCAAGAACGCCGAGGAGATCACCGGTGGCCGCGTCCAGCTTTCGCATCTGATCCGTGGATACCGTGGCTCTGGCATCGCGGCCTTCAACCATCCTCCGGCAAGCGGGTTCGTATCTGGCACGGGCACGGCTTACGGGGCGGTGGAGGAGTTCTGCATCGTGACCAACCTCTCGGTTCACGACGCCGATCATCTGATCGAGACAGTGAACAAGGAGCGTAAGTACATGGTCGCGACCGGTTCGATGGTTCCGGCTTGGTTTGCTCCCGTCCGCAAGATCACGACCGCCGCCTCGCGCAAGCCGTTGCAGGTTGGTGGCCTCAAGCGGACGAACTCCGGCTCGAACACCACGATCTCCTTCGCGCGCTCGACGCGCGTCGGCGGCGGTGGCCTGACGGATGGAACAAGCTCCGTGCCGCTGAATGAAGCCTTCATGAAGTTCGAGTGCTACGTCCTGCACAACCCTTACGACAAGGCGACGTGGGACCCGGAGAACACCGCTCTGTGGTGGAAGAAGGTGGAACTGGAGGATGTCCAGACCTTCACCATCACCGGTGCTGAGTTCTCGACCGCTGGCAAGGTCAACACGCAGGACCTCCACGTGGTCATCTACCAGATGTCGGATCAGGTCGGATACGGCTTCCCGCGTTACGCAACCCTTCCCTACTCAATGTTTGGCCTGTGAGGAACTGAACCATGGCACTCTCTCCCATTCTGAAAATCCCGCTCCTCTCCAACAGCCAGTCGGCGAAGGAGACGACGATCAATGACGCCATCAACTACCTCGAAAAGGCGATGAATGACGCGGTGACGCTGAACTTCGCGGCAGGCAACATCGCTTTGCCGGATATCGATCTCCAGCGCTACTTCTATTTCAAGACCTCGAACGTAACCGGCGCGCGGGAATTGTCGATCGGAGCGACCCAGAAGCGCATCTTCGCGCTCGACAACACCAATGGTTCGAACGACGTTCTCGTGGTGCAGGGCTCGGATTCGATCAACTGCAACACCGGCGAGGTCTACGTTATCGCCGCGACCGGCAACAACCTCAAGTTCCTCTACAACTCCGAGGGTGCCGGTGGCACGATCGCGTTCCCGTCCCTTTCTGACGTTCCGGGAGATTACACCGGTGCAGCCGGTTGGCTGGTTAAGGTCAACGCTACCGAAGACGGGCTGGAATTCGTCGATCCCGATCTGGGAACGATCGGCTTCCTCAATCTGACCGACTCGCCTGCGTCCTACACGGGGCAGGGAGGATCGCTGGTGACGGTCAAGTCGTCTGTGGATGGCGTTGAGTTTGTCTCACGCAACACGGTCGTCCACACCTCCACGGTGCAGGAAGAAGGCACCACGTCCAAGACGCTCGCACTGACCGACATCGGCAAGTACACGCGGACGACCAACGCGGGATCGGTCAACATCACGGTTCCGACCAATGCCTCGGTGGCGATCCCGATCGGATCGCAGTTCCACTTCCGGCAGGCCGATGCTGGTGTGATCGAGTTCATCGCGGCCGGTGGCGTCACCATCAATACGCCGTCCACCCTGTTTTCGGCCGGTCTCCACTCGACGATCACCCTCGTCAAGGTGGCGACCAACGAGTGGGACATCTTCGGCGCGCTGCTTCCGCTGTGAGCCGCGTCAATCTTTTCTTGACAGGATGAACGAAATCATGGAAATTTCCACGACTGAGGAATGGATCACGTTTCTCGATCACGCCATGTCGGTGCCCCCGATGATGATCGAGTACAAACGTGCGACGGGGAAGACCCCGCCCGCCGTTGATCAGGATGTTCCTCGGGACCTCCTCGCCGCCCCGCCGCCCGGCCCGATGGCGGATTACCTGTATTGGGTGACGTTGAGCTATTGGGGCCGCAACGGCGTCAAGCAGAAGTTCTTCGATCGCGCCAAGAAGGCATGGCCGAAGGTGCTCCTGCCTCGTGAAGTTTTGGAGGACGAACGTTGATCATCTTCGGCATCGTTGCCAGTCAGCAGGCCGGTGCCTTCGGGTTTCCGCCAGCGATCGGTGACGTGTGGCGTTTGGTGGTTTCCGATGTCCAGAGTGGGGTTGAGAGTGACCCTGTTCAGATCGCTGGAATCACATGGCTCGACGCGGCCGGTGACCCGATCGACATGACGGATGCTTTCCATCAGGCCAGCAACTCTGATGGCGGTAACGGGCCGGACGAAGCTTTCGACGGGGCAGGCGACACGTATTGGGGCGCGCTTCGCGACAGTGGCACGACTTTTGGCCCGCAGCCGTGGCTCCAGACGACATTCAACACGGATGTCGAAGTACGAGGCATCAGAATCCAGTCGGCAGAAGCGCCGATGGACTACGCCCCTCAAGTGTTCGAGGTGCAGTTCCAGACACCGGGTGGATCATGGCTCGGAGTCTTCAAGGTCTACGCACAGGATCAGTGGGACGGCAACGAGGAACGCACCTACCAGATGGGCGGGCGCATCTGGAGGCTGGTGGTCAATTCGACCGACGAAGGCACCTTGGCCGCGCTGGGTGAAGTTGAGTTCCGTTCCGTCGCCGACACGCCGGAGAACCACTACGACGATGGAGGCTTCCCGCGTGTCTCATCGTTCATCCCGCCTGATGGACGATTCAACGCCTTCGACAACGACAACGAAGACCCTTGGCGCACCGACACTCTCCCGGCATGGATCGAATACTGGTTCCCGACGACCAAACTGGTCGAACAGATCGCGGTATTCACCATCGTCGGAGAAGAAAACCAAGCCCCGGCGACCACGCAGCTTTTCTACTCCGATGATTTCGGGCTGACCTACACCGAGGTCATGGGAGTGGATGTCATCAATGTTTCTGGCGGCTATGGCTACGGCTATGGCTACTTCTATGGAGGCTCCTAATGCCGTCTCGCACTCTTCCCGGTCTTGAACTGACCGGCTTCTGGGACCTCGGTGGAGGTGGCTGGAAGCCGGGTATGGACGCCAATCTGCAAGCGCTTTCCGCGCTGGTTCAGTGCGCCGTCCTGTCCCGCACCGACGCGCTTCCGGGTGGTCCGACCGATGGCGATATGTACATCGTCCCGACCGGTGGAGAGGCTGACAATATCGCGATCCGCGATGACGGGGCGTGGGTCTATTTCGAGCCGAAGCGTGGCTGGATCGTCCATGTGCTCGACGACGACGAATTCGTCTTCTACGACGGCTCGAATTGGGCTCCGCTTCCATATGCGACGACACTCGCAGGGCTCGCCGACGTGGATTTGACGACGGTTCCTCCCGAGGATGGCGAGGCTCTCGTCTGGGATGAGACCGAAGGCAAGTGGGTCCCCGGCCCGGCCAGCCCTGAGACCCTTGGTGACATCGGTGACGTTGACCTCTCGACGCCTCCCGAGGACGGCGAGACGCTGATCTGGGACGAAGGCTCCTCCACATGGATTCCGGGTGCTGGTGGTGGCGGTGGAGGCTCTGTTGCTGAGCTTGGTGATATCGGCGACGTGGACTTGACGACGCCTCCTGCCGATGGCGAGACCCTCGTGTGGGATGACGGAACGGACACGTGGGTGCCGGGCTCCGGCTTCGGCGGCGGCACGATCTTCGCTGTGTCGTTCTCGACGACGGGAACGCCCGAGGCGAGCGAACTCCTCGCCAAGTTCCTGTCGCCGGGCGCATTCTTCCTGCCGGTCGGATTGACGGGCAGCATGGCTCACGCCGGTACTGCACCGGGCACTGGCAGCGTGGCGTTCGACATCAAGAAGAACGGTTCCTCGATCGGAACCATGTCCGTCGCCCTCGGCGCGACCACGGCCACTTTCACGTTCGCATCGGCCGTGTCATTTGTGGCGGGAGATCGTCTCGAAATCTTCGCACCTTCGCTGGTACATGGAATCGAGGATGTCGCTGTCACCTTCCTTGGAGAACTCCTGTGAGCGTCCTGTTCGTAGGCACCGAACGCGAGTGCTTCTACAGCGATATCGATGACATCGACACCGGGACAGCGTTTGATTCCGCTTACGCTCGGAGTTCGATCAATCTCTGGCATTCGCACGTGTACGCGTGGTCACCTTACTGGTCTCCTGTGACTGAGGCGTGGATGCACTTCGATCTCGTGCAGGCAGGAACTAGCTCTGGGTACTCCGCTTGGCGGTTCATCCTCCAGACTGATGCTGGCGTCAACGTGGCGAGTATCGTCGGAGGAGGTAACGGCGGACCTCTTTCGATCGCTCGATGGACTGGCTCGGCATGGTCTGCCAGTGGCACCCTTGGAACCCTGACCGGCACGACTCGGGGCACATTCGACTGCCGTGTCGTGTGCGGCGCGAGCGGTTCCATCGAACTGTTCAAGGACGGACTCAGCCTCGGTATTTTGACCGGAGCCTTTGGGGCTAACATCGGTCGTGTCGTGTTCACTGGAGGTAACAACACACAGCCGAAAATTTCTCAGGTTGTCATTGCCGACGAGATGACACTTGGCTGGAAGGTCAAGACGATCCCGGCAATCGGTGCCGGAGCCAACACCGATTGGGATGGAGCCTACACCGACATCAACGAGAACAGCCAAGTCACGGATCATACGTTCATGGCTGGAGACGCCAATGACGAGCAGACCTTCGTCGGGGCTGGCTACACTCCTGCCGGTGGCGTCGAGATCGCTGCCGTGGTGGTAAACGCTCGGCTCAAAAAGGGAAATTCAGGACCGACGCAGGCACAGTTGATGCTTCGAAAGGGAGGAACCGACTACTTCTCCGCTACCAAGTCTCTCGCAGCGGGAGCATTCGGATTCCAGCCGGTTCAGCACATCTTCGAGGTCGATCCTGACACTGGCGTCACGTGGACTCCGAGTGATGCCGGTGACGCATCCCTCGAATTCGGAATGAAGGCAATCACATGAGCGTCCTTTTTTGCGGAAATGAAATGGACGCGGTGTTCGCCAACGGCGTGACGCCGACTTATACGACGACCTCGCGCGAGACGACGATGACTCGCAGCGCGATTCAGATCGGCAGCGGAACCGTTGACGCAAACCTCAAGGCTACCCAGACCGACATGTGGATTCACTTCCGTCATGCAGCATCGTCCAACCTCGGCAACTCTCGCGATCGTATCCGCGTGTTCAACGCCTCGGGAGATGTGTTGCGCATTCGCGGGTCTGGGCTGGGAGCTTCGGTCGAGCGCTGGACTGGATCGGCGTGGAGTGTCATGGGAACCATTTTCCTCGCCGACGAAAGCTACACACGGGATTGGGACATCCACATCGTCGGAGGCGTCGGCGTTGAAGTCTATTTGAATGGGACTTTGAACGTCGCCTTTGCGCATGCCTCGCTTCTGACCAACTTCACCGGAGTGCGCTTCGAAGGGTCGAACAACACCAACTACTACAGCCAGATCATCGTTGCCGACGAGCCTACGATCGGCTGGAAGTTGCAGCAGAAGCATCCGACCGGCAACGGTGCGCAAACTGCCTTCTCTGGAGCCTTCGGAGACGTGGACGACACCAACTGGTCCACGGCAGTGTTCAGCAGCGGTGCAGCCAATGGCGATACCGAGACACTCACCGGTGGGGCTGGTGCCGACTATGGCTCGCGCTCGGTCAAGGCTGTCGCTGTCGGCATCAACGTGCGGAACGATGGTGTAGCACCCACCAAGGCACAGGGTGTCCTCCGCAAGGGCGGCACCGACTATCCGTCCGCTGATCTCGCGAACCTCATCCACACCGCCGTGGACGCCAACTTCCGGCCTCACGTCGCAATCTGGCATTTGGACCCGTCCACAACCGCTCCATGGGTAGTCGCCGACGCTATCGATGCGGCTCTTGAATTCGGAATGAAGGCTGTCACCTAATGGCAATCGATGTCTCTCGCGTAAATAAATACACCGTCTTCGGACTGCCGAACGACAAACTCGTCGCACCGAAGGTGTCGATGGCTATCGTCTTGCGTCCGCCGCCTTACGTGCCTCGACCGTTCAAGGCCGACACCACGGTCCACATCATCGGAAGCATGACCGGTTTGACTGGAATTGATCCGAACAGCGGCGTCGGCCGGGCGACCTATCTCGTGACCGTGCCTCCGGCCGAGGTCTCCGCAGACCTGACCGCGTTCCCGCTCTATATCGATCTGGCAGACATGCCGTCGTCATTCTGGGATAAGGTCAACAAGAAGGGCGGAAACATCCGCGTCTACAGCGCGGGCGACGTGCAGATTCCATTCGACCTCGCCATCTTCCAGAAGGCTTCCCAGAAAGGGACGCTCTTCGTGCGCACGAATATTTCCGCTGCCGCTGGTGTGACGGTGAAGGTTGTTTTGGAGACCAACCCCGGCAAGCGTCGTCGTCTGTCGGCTGGTCACATCTATGGCCGGAACGCCGTCTGGGCGGACTACGACATGGTGACCCTGTTTGGCCCGGACACGTCCGATCGCACGGGAAAGATCACGCAGGTGCGCGGCAACGGCGACCAGCGGTTCCTCAACCCGACTGTTGAGCACACCTTCACCGAAGACCCGCATCAGGGCGGAACTTGGGATGGTGAGTTCTTCTACATGGTGGACACCAACGCCATCTACAAATACGACGCGACGTGGACGCTCGTGGACACCAACGCTGACCCGATCGGCGATGCTGGTATCACGGACACCAACCACTGCGGCGATCCGACTGTGAAGAACGGGTATCTGTACATTCCTCTCGAAGAGTATCCAAACTCGCCGTACAACAATCAACACATCGCAGTGTATGACGCTCGGACGCTTAACTTCGTCAAGTCGTACAACATCTCTTCGGCTGGTCACGAGATTTCCTCGATCTGCTTCTGTGAGAAGGACAATCTCTGGTACATCACCGATTACGTCGGCAACCGTATCTTCAAGTACACCCGTGATTTCAAGCTCGTCGGTCAGTTCACTGTTGATGGCGTCATCACGAATCCGCAGGGAATCGAGTGGTATGACGAAGCCTTCTGGGTGGTTGGGGATGATCTCGACGAAGTGTTCCGCATCGAGTGGGGCACCGGCAAGACGTTGAAGCAGGAAGGCTCCAGCACGACTGCACAGGGTTACTTTGGTGAGACCGTAACCGGCTCTCTCGAAGGGATTTTCAAGGTCGGGGACAGCCTCTATGTCTTGAGCGATCCATCGGCAGCGAACTCATTTGTGACCAAGTACGAGGTGTTCGACTACCCTCTGTCGGCTGGTGGTGGGTACAACAATCCTGCGACCGGGGTGTCATCGTCGATCGACTTCGACAACGTTCCGTCGCGCAACATCTTCACGATCGGCGTCAGCGGAGCCGTGGACGACAAGGCTGCAAACCGGGCTCTTGTCACGTATCGAGGCAACGTCGGCAACGTCACTACCAACCTGCGCATCACCCTCGGGTATCGGCAGGCGGAAGCTTCCTTCGGTCTCTGGGATGACGTGAACACGTGGCTCATGCCGGGCACGGATCACGACCCGGCTACCGGTGTTTGGCACCGTTACCACGTGGTCTACAACAACACGACGCACCGCAAGATTTACGTCGATGGGGCCGTGATTGCCACCTCGGGCGCGATCACCGCGCGCTCGGCCATGCTGTCCGTCAACTTCGGCCGAGACGACGGTGACAACAACGAAGTGTGGACTGGCAAGATCGGCTTCGGCTACCTCCGCAACGGTGTCCTCTCGGACGCATGGCTCGCGGCCGAGTATTCGAACCTCAACGCTCCGGCCAGCTTCTACGGCATCGTCGAAGACGTTCCGACTCCGTTCGAGGCATCTTGGCTGGCTGGCGCTGGAGACGCGACCGATCAGAGCAACTACACATTCATCGCTCACGCCCTCGGAACGCCTGCACCGAACCGTAAGATCGTGATCGGCGTGTCGGCATGGGGCAGCGCTGCGGCGGCGGCTCCTACGAGTGTCACGGTCGGAGGCGTATCGGCAGTCCTGATGGTCGGGCATGCCACGGGACAGAGCAACGGCTACACTTCGCTCTGGATCGCGGATGTTCCGTCTGGTGCAACCGGAGACGTGGTTGTTTCCCATTCTGCGACTCAGAACAGATGTGGTATTGGCGCTTGGCGTCTCGACGCTGGCGGATCACCGCTGTACGCACACATGCTTGATTCCCTCAACACGAGTGCCAATGCCGAGTTCCGTGGAGAGGGATTCCTGTTCTCGCAGGTGAACACGCTGGTGAGCTTGAACCACTACGCTCGTAGCTCTTCCCACGAGTTCACAGGTGATACTGACTCGCATGCGTATGACGTTTCGACGAGCACCGGCGTGGTCAATAATCAGACGCTCTTCCTCGAAGCCGGTGGTGGTCTCGGCGGGCAGGAACTCGGAGCCGTGATGGCGTTGGGAACGACGAAGCCGTTCTATTGCTCGAATGGTGGAGCGATGGATGCCGCCAACCTCAGCACCTACACCTTCTCCAACATGCGGTTCGCATCCCCGGACGCCGACCGGAAGATCGTCGTGGGTATCCACTCGGACGGTGCAACTGTCCTGCCGACTGGTGTCACGATTGGCGGCGTGGCTGCTACGCAGATCGGATCGACGTTCTCGGCCAACACGAATACCGTGTCATTCTGGGTTGCGGATGTCCCGACCGGACTGACCGGCAACGTGGTCGTGTCGTTCGGGTCGGGTCGTGGGCGTTGCTCGATTTACGTGTGGTCCTTCTACAAGAGCGGTGCCTTGTCTGTGGCTGACAGCGACACGGATTCGGCAGGAAGCAATGTCTCGATCGACATCCCGGCGAACGGTGTTTGCCTCGCGGTTGGCGGCGAGCTTATCTCGGTGAACCGTCGCTTCGCGGCAGCGGACAAACTCGTGATCGCTGGAGAGAACGGTCGATCGGTGGGCTATAATGGTAGTTGGAGCGGCCTCACCAGCCGGTTCAACACCAACTACGGCGAGTCCACTCTGGGAACGAACTACTGCACGTCGTTCATCACGATCGCCTGCCACTGAGCCACATCGATAAAACTTTAGACATCGGCCGCGACCGGTGTTAAGATTCACTTGACAGAAGGAGTCCGTCCGATGAGAATCGTCAATCACAAGCTTGAGGGTGTTCCCTACGATCCGGCCAAGACGATTGGCCCGGCGATCGACCCGAAGTTCCTCGTGATGCACTATACGGCTGGCTACACGTCGCAGGCCGCGATCAACGTGTTCAATTCAACGGTGATCGCTGCGCACCTCGTGGTTGATCCCAATGGCTCCGTCGTGCAGATGGTGCCATTCAATCGCCGGGCGAACCATGCCGGGCCGTCGAAGTGGATGGGCGTCTCGATGCTCAACAACCACTCGATCGGCATCGAATTCGTCAACATCGGCTGGGCCAAGATGCGGGCTGACGGGCGTCTGGTGGACAGCTACGGCAACGTAATCCCGGAGGACTACGCCAAGACCTTCATCGAAGCGCCGAACGCTCGCGTCGGTTCCGGCCGTCTCTTCTGGGCTCCCTACACTCCGGCTCAGGTGGACGTGGGTCTCGCGATCACTGCCGCGATCCTCGGCACCTACAACATCCGCGACATCGTTTCCCACGAGGAGATCGACACTCGCGGTTGGAAGACCGATCCGGGTCCAGCGTTCCCGATGAACCGCTTCACTGCGCTGATGCGCGGTAGCGAGATCGGGGAGAAGCCCGCAAATGGCATGGTTGGCACGGTCAACACGGCCACCCTGAACATTCGTGGCGGTCCCGGCACCAACTTCCCGGTGATCGGCGCAACCAAGCTCGGGTCCCGTCTCGGGATCATCGAGAACAAGAATGGCTGGTTCCGCATCCAGACCTTGATCAACAACGTGCCCGGCAGCGGATGGGTGCTGGACGATTATGTCGATGTGACGTGATGGCTGATGAAGAGCAGAAGACACAGTGGGGCAAGAACGCCTTCGTGTTCATCGTGATCGCTTTCTGCTTGGCGATTGCGGCGATCATGGGGTTCGATCAGGGTCTCACCACGAAGGTCTCCGAGATCGTGGCGGACGGCCTGATTTCGCTCGCGCTCTTCGTCGCCGTTTCCTACCTCGCTTCCTACAGCGTCGATTACTCCGGCGTCCTCAACAAGATCGGCACTCGCGCGAGCGGGCGATACGCACAGCCCGTCTCCCCGCAGTATCAGAGCATGGACCCTCAGTACGGGCAGCAGACCTATTATCAGCCGCCTGTCGCTCCAGCGCCAACCATTCCCGGAACACAATACTCAGAGGATGAGGCAAAGGGATGATCGGCATCGGCCTTCAAAACTACATCGGCCTCGGCGCGCGATCGGATGCCCCTGCGGCTTCTCCTCCACCGACCTTGGATGAATTGTACCTCGCGGGGCGTGACAGCTTCGGGACTCAGGTCCCGGACGCCACGACTACCATTCTGGGAACTGTACTGTCGTTGCAGACAGCCGATATGGTGGCCTACTCGGATGGCACCCTTTTCCGCGCCACGATCGAGAAGGATGAAGTTGCGACTGGCGACAGCGCCGGAACGGAGCGGTGCGAGGTCGAGTCGACTCCTACCTTGTTCTTCACCATCGGCAGTAAGAGTTGGATGGGTGTCGAGTTCGAGGCGTACATCCCGGCTGGTGTACCGGTCCCCGGTGGCACCAGTTCCGTCGTGATCGCTCAAATGAAGTTCACGACGGGTGACGCCATTCAAATCCTTCACCACGCGTCGGGCGTCATCCGCCTGCGGCGGGGCACGGGAGGAACCAACCAGCTTGTCGCCTCCGGCTCCGCGCGCGGGCAGTGGCACAAGTTCAAAATCCTCGGTCGATGGGCCAAGGATACGGACGGCCAACTCGTGGTCAGCGTCGATGACGCGGATGTCGTCACGCTCGCGAATGCGGCCAACGTCTACCCGGTCAGCATTGCGGATTCAGAGCGCGTCTACGTCAAGCTGGGAGCCTACCGCGCGTCTGGCTTGACCGACGAATCTCGTGGACCGGTATCGGTCTTCTTCCGCAACATCACGATCCTCACAGAAGCCCCTTAAGGAGAACCCTCATGGCATTCAAGATTCGCACGGAATACTGGAACCTCTCCGAGATCGGAGACGGTCTCGGCATCGCAGTCCTCAAGGAGGCCATGGCTGATGCCGTCGAGTATGACGCGTCCACGGAAGAGGCTGCGCCCCTTCCGATCTCCGCCAATCGAGCGGCCTACGCGATGTCCGTCACCGGGCTCGATGGTGCGGCCACGGTGGAAGTCGGAGCGGCCCCGACTGAGGATGCTGCGCGCGGTCGCCTCGTGACCGAGGGCACCATCCACTGGTTCATCATCGAGCCGGACAGCCTCATCTACGTTGAAGAATACGCACTCTGATGTTCAACCCTCTCAGCCTCTTTTCGACCGTCAAGTCCGGCATCATCACCGTCGCGGTGATCGCCGGTCTCACGCTCGTTGGCACCCTCTGGTTCCAGAAGAATCAGGCGGAGAAGGCTGTCGTCGAGTTGCAGGTGAAGAACGCCGACCTCCAGTCGGCCGTCCTCAAGAAGGAATTCGAGATCAACGGCCTCAAGATCGCGATCGAAGTCTTGCAGGAGACGTACAACGAAATCGCCGAAAACCTCGCCGAGGAAGGCAAGATCAACGAAGGAATCGACAATGCACCGCCTGAGAACGACGGCCCTGTTGCTCCTGTGCTCAGCGACACTCTTGATGCCGTTGGCCGGATGCTCGGTAACCCCGCGCCTTAAGTTCGAGATCGTCTCGACGACGATCCCTGACGATCTGCGGCACTGCCGCAACGCGCCGGGCATCCCGAAAAAGCCCTACACCCAGAAGGATGTGGCGAAGTTCGTCAACAGCCTGAGCGGAGCATATCTTGACTGCAAGGTCAAGCTCGCGGGCGTTCTCAAGATCGTCGATCAGACGAATGCGGCGGCTGACGCGGAGGCCAAGCGCGCCTCCAAAAATTAACCATGTCGAGTGAGGACGTGGTGAAATTGTTGACAGCGCTGGGAACATTGGCGTATTTATCGAGTTGAAAGCACCGAGGGGCTATCCCAAAGGCAGGAACTCGACACATGGATCAACTCGTCACGACCAATTCGGCTGCGCCGATCAAACTCAAGACCAAGGACCGCAACGTGGATGCGGACTGCAAGGAGTTTGGACGGCGGTTGGCTGTTCTTCTTGACAAGAACGGCTTCACACAGTCCGACCTCGCGAAGTTCATGGGCGTCTCGCGCTCCGGTGCGAACTGGTGGGTTCAGGGCAAGACGTATCCCTCCATCGCCAACGCACAGCGGATCGCTGACTTCCTCCGCACCACTCCTGAATACCTGATCTACGGCGCTGTCAAGGCCCCGAAGGAACGGCTCGTCGAGAGCATCCCGGTCATCGACCGGGTAGAGGGCAAGCAGTCGCTCGTGACCCGGATCACCATTCCACGCGAATTCATGGCCCGGCACAACATGCCGGAAACGGCTCACCTGCGCGCGGTCACCATGTTCTCGGAGCACCCGGTGGAGGGTGTGTCCAAGGGCGACATCGTGATCGCCGACATCAGCGACAAGCGCCTCACCGAGACGCCCCGTCGAATGGTGCTCGACAACGGCGACAAGGTGAGCGTCGGCCTCGTCTCGAAGGGCAAGGGCAAGGCCAAGGTCCACGTCGCCATGGATGGGATCGAATTCGACATGCCTGTGACCGAGGGACTCGTCGTTGGACGGGTTGTCGCTTCCCTTTCTGCGGCTGCGGCCTAAGCAGTTCCCCGACGCCCCGGAAGCTCCGGCATCCGGGGCATCTTTTTGTCTACTCCGTCCAGAAAGGCTTGACATGCTTCTGCATCGCCTGCTACACGGATTCATCATCGCTTCGGCGTTCGTCTTCATTGGAGGGGTTATTCTCAATGTCTGGTAGTGCGCCTCTGACAGTATCTCTGGACTCAACCCTCTCCACCATCAAGATCGAGATCGGGGTGAAGACCCTCCTCCACGCCCTCATGGCCGCACCGGAGTGGCCGATGGAATTCGTCATCACGAAGAAGGACGAAGCGGAGTTCGTCGAGAATTTCATCCGCTACGGCCTCGAAGGTGAGGAAGAGGACGGCACCACGCCGATCCATCGCATGTTCGACCAGACCGCTCAGGACTGGCTCGAACAGGGGCATGAAGGGGTCACCGAATATCCCGACGACGAGGAGGGAAGCCGTCTCGAAAAGAGGCTGGTGGAGTTGAGGGCAGAGATGGGGACGGAGCCGTGAAGAAGAAGTTTCAGGTCGCCGTCACCAAGATCGTCGAAGTCGAGATCGACACGGAGAAGCTCGACGCTGCCTTCTACCACGACTTCCACACGTCGATCACCGATGGTGCAGACGAGGAGGACATCGTGCGCCATATCGCATGGAACTACGTGCAGGGCGACGATCGCTTCATCGAAGGCATCGGCGATCTCAAGGAGATGAACGTCGCGATCACGGAAGTGGACAGCGACGTGGACATTCAAGTGGCATACGCCTGATGGCTACGGTTGAGGCATTCCCTGTCACCCGGACATGGGCGCGCGACCCGGCCGGAGAACTCGTGCTCGTAAGGGGCACCAAGCGCTCCGGCATGTCGATGGACTTCATCATCGAGAAGGACGCGGCCGAGGCCCTGATGAAGTCGATCTGGGACATTCTCAATCCGGTCGAATTCACCACCGACGAGTTCGGCACCGGGCAGATCGCCTTCAAGCGGCAGATCGGCGGAGGAGCCGTGTTCGACATCGAATGCACCGACTACGCCTTCCCCACCCATGAGAATCATTCCCATCGGGAGACCACCCACTTCGTCCATTGCAACGGAGCGGCGCATTTCGTCAAGGAGGCTGACTTCTTCCGCTCTCAGGGCGGCGACAAGGCTGAGTGGGGCAAGAACTGGCGTCCGGTGGTAGCGGCCTCGATCGAGGACGCCCGAGCCCTGTCCGCTGCCATGGATTGGAGTAAGGCATGACCCAGATCGGTGATGTTTTCCGGCTCAAGAACTGGCGCGATTATCCGCGCCCCGATCCCACCGCTCCGGTCGGGCTGGTCTGGATGGACTACAAACACCCGGACAAGAACAAGGTCGGGGTCTTCATCTTCATCGGCGTCGAGAACAAGGACGGCACCGGCCCGAAGATCGAGGCCGACGAAGTGCTGATCGCCATGGGATGGACTCCTCCTCCCGACGCAAAGAAGGAATCGTGACATGGAACTGATCTCTGCTTTCTTCGAGGGCCGTCCCACCGTCTACGACCTCGCCAGCTACATCATCGTGGTCTGCCTTCTGATCGTGGTTCTCTCGATCCACATCCGGCAGATGCGTCACGCACGTAAGATCAAGCTCCTGATGCAGATCATCGGAGTTCAGACCAACATCAAGGAGTGACCAATGGCACGTGTCCCGAAGGTGAAGCCGCTCGTCGAGATCATCGGCGAAGGGTGTCTCTACATGTCCGGTGACGGGCAGAACCTCACCTGCCTCAAGAACGACGAGATCGTCAAGGCGCAGCGCCCCGGCGTTCGTTCCCATTTTGACACTGCCTACGTGACCCGCTACGAGGACACGGACTTCGTGCAGTGGTACGGTCGGAAGTCGGATGGCCGGTTCCATCCATGGGGCAAGATTATGCGCCTGACGCCCGCTGGCAAGAAGGCTGCGAAGCTGGAGCGCGAGGCCGCGATCGAATCGGCCAAGGCCGCACGGGCGGCGCGCGAGGCTGCGGCCGGTGCCGCGCAGCCGGAAGCTGTCGAATGAAGACCGTGGAGGTCCACAAGGGCGTCCACGTCGGCGTTCTGGAGCGGCTCGATGCCGAGGGGAAGGTCGCCTTCTCCTGCACGGCCGACATCGCTCTGGACGCGGCGTATCTCCTCAGCATGGCTGAATTCTACGCCTTCGAGCGGAGCAACGAGTCCACGGTCGGGGAAATCCTCGGTGACTACGCGGCCGGGCGCATCTCGCAGGAGGAGGCGTTGGCCGAGATGGAGGAATCATGCGAAAAGCCGAAGTTCAAGGTCAACGAGGACCTGACGACGAAGATGCTTCCTCCCGTAGCCCGGTGAGGTTTTGGGCGAAGCCCTTCGACTGTGACGCCCTCATCGCCTATGACGAAGATAGGCTCGATCCAGACGAATACAGGAAGCTCTTCATGCAGGAATGGCCTGTCGATCCCGAGCGTGGCTCAGGACGCACCACAGAGGCTCTCAAGGCCCTCGGGCACGGTGGAACCTACATCGTGCTCAATCCCGCCTGCGTGAGGCACACGAGGGCGCTGATGCACTTTCTCGGCCGCGAGGACATCCATCTGATGACCTACGCTGGCGTAGAGGAGCGCGGCTACCTTTTCTCTCTCCTGCCGACTGACATCAAGGTTGATCACGCAGTCTGGGAAGAACTTCGACGGCGTGGTAATTATCACGCCATCGACCGGCTCGGGGAGGCTCTGGACTACCTCCTCGCGCGCATCCGCCAGTCCACACCTCGAAAGGACGACCATGGCTAAGGACAAGCTCCACGCCCACATCGTGCTCGATCGATCCGGTTCCATGTCCGGCCGTCGAGCATCTGTCATCAGCGCTGTCAACGAATACGTCTCCGCGCTCGCGGCCGACAAGGACATCGACGCGCGCATCTCTCTGACTCTCTTCGACACGCCTTACAACAGCCCGGCCGCGATCGACACCGTGGTCGATAACGTCAAGACCAAGGACTGGCAGGCGCTCACGAACGACACCTATGTCCCGCGCGGCGGCACTCCGCTGAACGACGCCATCGGCAAGGTCGTCCATGACATGCAGAAGATCAAGCTCCGCTCCGGTGAGAACGTGGCGATCGTGATCCTGACTGACGGTCTGGAGAACGAATCGAAGGAATACACGGCCGAGGCGATCAAGCGCATTCTCGACGCCAAGCAGAAGGACGGCTGGCTGGTCATCTACCTCGGTGCCAATCAGGACGCGTTCGCCGAGGGCAACAAGCGCGGCCTCGCCATGGGAACGACCATGAACTTCGCGGAAGCGGCCTACGGCGACACGCTGGCGGTTGCGGCGGCATCGACGCTGCGCTACTCGAAGTCGGTGGGAGGCGCGGCCGAGAAGCTCGCAGCCGCCAAGTTCACCGATCAGGAACGCGCCATGGCGGTTGGCCGCAAGTAACACGGCCACGGCCGAGTTCGGAAAGAGAAAGGCCCGGAGCGATCCGGGCCTTTTCATTTGGGACACCAACGAACGCCGTATCCAGCGCAGGAGGTGCAGCGGTGAGTCTTGAATCGGCCGACACCTCGATCGCGAACGTTCCCGGACCCTCGGCAGTTCTTGCAGAGGCCCTTAGCTAACAGACGATGCGATGGCGTCGAATGCCCGCTGATGAGCGAAGGGGGAACGTGGAGCCAGATCGGTTCCAACCCGTCCTCGAAGTGGCGCTCCCCGTTGACGAATGACACGGTACTCGGTGGGGAGGAGATCGAGCGTCGGGCCATCGTGGGGTTCCATCGGAGAGGTCATGGTGCTCATGAACGCACGGTGCATCAGGATTTCAAGCTGGCGCTCCAGCGATGCCCTGATCTTCTCCTTGAGCTTCGCGCACAGGCGATCCTCCATACCATACATGTAGGCGTAGGCGTCCTTCTTGATCGTCTTCCACTCCATCACCGGCCCCTCGTGATGGCATAGACAATCGTCAGGACAAACGCGCTCGTCGCTGGCACCATGATCGGCCAGAACGCCGCGATCACCCAAGGCGCTGCTCCCTGCCAGCCGTCGTTGAAGGTCCGAATGAACACCGCCACGGCCACGAGGATGTAGAGAAGGATCGCCAGTTCCATCAGGGGCTCCGGTGTTTTGACCAGTCGAACTCGACCGGAAGGAAAATGTAAGTGTGTTCCGCGAGGCCCCGGAGTCCGGTGCGGTCGGGATGCGGGTCGTGAACAATTTCTCCAGCCAGTCCAACGACTGCATGTCGGCCATGTGTTGAGCGAGGTGAGAGACCTGTGAAGATGACGTGGGTAGAGACATCGTAGTGACCCTTGAGCGCGAGGCAGTCGATCCCTCGGGTGAAGAGCCAATCGTGCATCGCGAGGATGCCATTCTGGTGCTCTTCCACGAAGTGCGGAACCTCTTCCAGCGGTAGCTCAAGAATGCTCGCAACGCAAGCGCGAAGACAGTCTCCCGAGATGCCTTCGGCGTTCCCCTTCAAGTATTTCTGGTCAAGCGGCGTCAAGGTCCTTGTCCTTCTGGATCGCCTCCATCATCACGGCCTTGCAAGCGCGCAGGACGCCGACGAAGGCGATGCACATCTCAGGATCGGTGAAGAAGTGCCAGTCCCCTTCTGCGATGTCACCGGCGACAGCGATGATGACGCTGGGGCCGTACTGGTTCACATAGAAGACGTGGATGTCGTCCACATAGTCGTAGACACCGAAGGCCCACTCCTCGTGCTCCTCGTAGTCCAGCCAGACCAGTTCGGAGAAGCACACCCAACATTCGAGGTGCTCTTCCATCAGGCTCAGGATGTCTTCGTGGAACACCTTGTCCATCAGAGTTCGACAGCACCCTGCGAGGCGTAGGTCTCGATGAACTTCTCCATCTCGGCGTGGGAGCCGAAGGAGTAGAGGGTGACACCCTCTTCGGCGATCGGGGCCGCGCGGTACTCGACGTTCTCCAGAGTGGGACGCTGGAGGCCGATCGGGGTGTAGGCGTGGAACTTGAGGCCAGCGCCGTTCATGGCGTTGGCGCGGGACCGGGTGAGTCCCATTTTGGAAAACTGAGGCATGGTCGCTCCTATTGTCGGTGCGGGAGCATTAACCATAATCGAGCCGGTGTCAAGAATTTGTTGACGGCGGACTCAAGCGTTCGTGGACATCGCGGAGCACCTTGGCGGCGTCTTCCAGCCGGGCAGCGGTATTGTCCAGCCCGCCGAGGGTGTAGGTCTTCCGCATGAAGCTCCCCAGCTTGTACGCCTCGGCGATCTCGGCCGCGCTGACGTGGTAGGCTTCGAGGTTGATCCCCAGCGCCTTGAACTCCTCGATCGTCTTCTCGATCTTGGTGAACTTCGCGGCCCGCCTCTCCACCTCCCGCGCAACACGCTCCTCGATCTTCGACTGCTCGACGACCAGCTTGGCGTTCACGAGGGCGTCCACCACGGCGGCATCGGCATCACTGGCCCTGCGGAGCATGGCGGCGAGGAAACCCTTGCTCACGGGCTCCGCATCGAGCTTGGGAGCGGCTTTGACCGTGCGGATGGCACCGGTCTTCTCCGAGACCGTCCGAAGGCCCCACAGGGGCGGCAATTCGTGCTCCTGCACGATCCCCTCGGGCGCGACGATCCACCAGTAGTCGCAGAATTTCTGCACCGGCTCCGACTTGGCGGGGTTCGCCAGTTCCGTGCGCCAGTCAGACCGGCTGACCTTGACCTCGATTCCTTCGATGGCGAGCCCGCGCGACGGCCAGAGGTTGACCGCGACCGCATCGGCATGCCGCCTGACGCTCGTGCCGGTCGTATTCCCGACCTCGAACATCAGGGCATACTCGCCGGACTTGTAGAAGCGCCGGAGAGCGGCATTGACCTCAGCAGTTCTCATAGTTCCTGAACCTCAGATACACAGGGTCGGTCTCATCGCCCCGGACGTGAAAGATGGGCGTCGGACCCTTCACACGAAAGGAGACGACGCGCTTGTTCTTGGCTTCCTTCTCGACGAGCCCGAGGGCGACGAGCTTCTTAAGCTGGCGGTTCACGCTGGCCGCAGCCGTCGTGTAGCTCTTGTCGAGATGGAAACCGATATTGGAGGGTCCAATTGGTCCGTGTGCCTTGACGATGAAGTAGACCCTCGCTTCGGAAAGCGAGACGCTGATCATCAGCGCCCCGTCGATCCGAATCCGCCCGCGCCACGATCGGTGTTCGGCAGTTCTTCTCCATTCTGGAGCACGGTGACGGCTTCGAGGTCAGGGTAGACCATCGTGACGATGCCCTGCGCGATCCGGTCGCCATGGCGGACGACGAACTTCGTGTCGCTGTGGTTGATCATGATGACGCCGATCTCCCCACGGTAGTCCTCGTCGATGACGCCCGCCATGATGTCGATGCCATTCTTGAAGGCCAGTCCCGAGCGCGGCGCGATCCGCATGTAGGTGTTCGCCGGGAGCGCCACCTGAATGTTCGTCGGCACCAACTGCCGGACGCCGGGGAAGAGGGTCAGGTCGTTCCCCATGCCGAGATCGGCGAAGAGATCGAATCCAGCCGCGCCCTTCGATCCCCGCTTGGGGACGATCGCGGTTCCGGTGGCCTGCTTGAAATAGATCATGAATGCACCTCAAATGTTGTCGGGTCGGACGTATCCACCATCATCGGATGGGTGGCGAGATCAACGATCGCGTCAGGTAGACTGAACAGCGGCTCGAAGCAGAACGTGTTCGCCGTCAGCCCGTAACGTCGGGGCTCTCCGGGGAGCACGATGACGCCGGGAGTCTTCTCCGACAGCGGCGTGATCTTGGCGATGCGGTCAAGCCGCTTGACCTCGGGAGGAGGTCCCTCATACGTATCGTCGAGTCCGGCGAGAGCCGCTGCGGCGCGATCTTCTGCGCTCAACCTTACACTGTGAGGCATGATCCCTGTACGGGTCGGCGTGACGCGCGCCTCCATAGGGTTCACCGACAGCTTAGACGGGACGCCGAACATTGTCCAGAGCGCCTTGTGGATGGTCTCCAGCACGTGCGCGTAGCGATGCCGGATGACGATCTCGCCGTCCTCGCGCTCGGCGACGGTGAGAACTCCACGGAGGAAGGCCCACACACTCGGCCGGTCAGTTTCCAGAATGGGAAATGTCGGGACTTGAGTTTTGTCCTGTAGAAGGTTGCTGACCATGGTGGTGATCACCCGCGACTTCACGAATGTGCCATGGGGGAACTGTGTCGGCAGAATGCGAGGGGTTGAGACCAGAACCTTCCGTTCGATGAGTACCTGTCCTCGCGCAGAGAGGTAATCGACGAGATCGGGCACGATCGCATGCGGGACAGTGAAACTAGACGGCCGGTTGCGCTCGAAGGAGTGCCTGCCGTTGGCGCAGACCATGCCCGCCATGAAGTAGTTCAGGAAGGGGCTGGGGCTCGCCGGGTCCTGCTTGAGACTAACGATCCGGCCGTAGAAGGCGCAGTCGGTATCGACCGGCATCCAGCGCACAAGACAGCCGTCTTCCGTGAACAAACTGAACACGGCCTCGGGAGCCAGCACCAGCCGATTGCCACTCTCCGTCAGGAGTTCGACAAGCGGCTGGCGCGTCTCAAGCCGGATCAGCTTGGCACCGCATGACAACAACTTCGTCTCGGTCGGCTCCACATAGTTGATGGAGCCGTTTTCGTCGCGATCGAGAAAAAGCGTGTCCGCTGAGAAGATCGGGTTACGCATGGTCGGAACGTTAAGCTTTGCTCAACAGGGTGTCAAGCTTCACATGCCTGACACGACACGAGGTCACGGGCAAGCTCCTGCGCAGGGTTCGTGGAACGCTGGTAATACAGCGTTTTCACGCCGAGTTCCTCGGCCTTGAGGACCAGCGCGTTCACATCCTTGAGGGGCGTGTCCGGGTGGATCATGAGGTTGAGGGACTGACTCTGGTCGATGAACGGAGCCCGATCAGCCGCCTGCTTGATGATCTCGCCCTGATTGATCTCGCCGAACGTCTTGAAAACGTCCTTCTCGTGCGCGGTGAGGCCGTCGAGGTGCTGCACGGAGCCGCCCTTCATCAGGATCGAGCGCCAGACTTCCTCGGTGTCCGCGCCGCGCGCGGCGAGCGCCTTCTTGAGATACGGGTTGCGGTAGGTGAACTTGCCCTTGGCGAGGTCCTTGGTGTAGTAGTTCGAGTTCTCCGGCTCGATCGACGGCGACACCTGTCCCAGAATGAAGCTGGACGACGTGGTGGGAGCGATAGCCATGCGCGTCAGCCAGCGCTCGCCGTAGCCCTGCATCATCAGGGGCTCGCCGTGGGTCTTCGCCATCTTCCGGGACGCCTCAAGCGACTGCTCGTCGATCGCCCGGTGGAGGGCGATGTTGAGCGCCCGCGCCTCGGGGCTCTCGAAGGCGATCATCTTCGACTGGAACAGGCTGTGGTAGCCGAGGGTGCCGATGCCGATCGCGTTGAAGTCCAGCGCGAACCGGCGAGCATTCTCCATCAGGAAGATGCCCTCGGTCTTGACGATGTACTCCTGCATCACGGCGTCCAGCAGCATCGCTGCGATCTCGACGAGATCGGTGCCCTTCCAGTCGTCGTAGTGGAGCGCGTTGATGGACAGGAGGTCGCAGACGAACGACCACTCGTCGGACGACGGATGACAAATCTCGCTGCACAGGTTCGAGGCGTAGATCGGGATGTTCTTGTCCTTGAGAACCTGCGGCTTGGCGTCGTTCACGTTGTCGCGGAAGAACAGGTAGGGATAGCCGGACTCAAAGCGCTTCTTGAGGATGCGCATCCACACCTTGCGCTTGTCGCTGTCACCGGCCTTCATCTGCGCGAGCCACTCGCGGCCGACGCACACGCCGATCGAGAGGTTCTGGATGTGGTGCCCTTCCTCGCGACTGTCGAGGAACTCCATGATGTCCGGGTGCTCGATGTCGAGATAGACCGCTGCGTTGCCGCGCCGGACGTTGCCCTGCGAGATCACCTGCACGGCAGTCTCGATGCCCGCCATGTAGTGGACCGGGCCGTCAGCCTTGCCGCCTGTCATGATGGGAGAGCCGCGCGGCCGGAGCTTTCCGACGTAGGCCGAAGTACCAGCGCCAAGCTGGGACATCTTGCCGATCTCGGCCCACTTCATCAGGATCGAATCAACGCTGTCGTTGATGAAGGAGCCGTTGCAGGAGATTGGCAGAACTCTGTCACGGCCGAAGTTCGACCAGATCGGCGAGGACAGGCTGATCCAGCCGTTGTGCAGGTATTCCTCCAGCTTCGCGGCGTAGCCGGGGACGCCAAGGAATCCCTCGGCCGTCAAAGCGATCTGGCGGATGCGGTGCTCCGCCGTCTGCCCCGGTGCAAGATAGCCATTGGCAAGGAATGTGCGCGAATCGTCGTTGAGCCAGTAGGCCATCAGAAAAGGTCCTCTTCGTTGTATGCTTTTGATTTCTTTGAGTATTCGACGGGCCGCTTGTGGAAGAAGTCAGTCATGTTGTTGCCGAACGCCTCTTCGTCCATCCACCGATAGAGCGCGGGGTCGATGCCGAAGGCGTCCATGTTGAAGGGCTCCTTGAAGCCGATCGCGCTCATCGACGTGTTGATGCGGCTCGCGATGTAAGCCTTGAGGAGATCGGCCGAAATGTTGGTGTCCTTGTAGTCCCCAACCATCCAGTCGATGATCGCCGACTCCGCAAAGAACGCGTCGATGCACTCGGTGCTGACACGGGACACGAGTTCGGCGTCGAAGAGTTCAGGATATTCCTCGCGCAGGGTGTTGATCAGCCGAATGCCAACCTGCGCATGTAGCATTTCCTCGTTGCGCGTGTACTGGACCTGTTGCGCGGTGTCCTTGAGGACGTTCTTGAAGCGGTTGAACCAGAGGATGACGTAGAACTGGCTGAACAGCGACACGTTCTCGACGAAGAGCGTGAACAGGATGATCGCGTAGACATACTGCTTGCGCTGGTCCTCGCCGTAAACCTTCTTGAGATACTTCCGCAGGTAGTCGATCCGGCCCTTCACGACCGGGTTCTTGAGGTTCTCTTCGAACACGTCGCCGAGGCGGAGGACATCCAGCAGCTTCTCATACGCCTGATTGTGGATGACCTCGGTATTCGCCATGGCGTAGCCGAGATCATACATCGACGGGTGGGGGAAGTTGTCACCGAGACGCGCCCAGAAGGTCTTCACCGCGATCTCCACCTGCCCGATCGCGGACAGACAGTTGACGATGATGCTGCGCTCTTCGTCGGTCAGATCAGACTTGAACTGACCATAGTCGCCCTTGAAGTTGAACTCATTTGGAGTCCAGTGACCGGCCCAGATGCGATCGATAAATTCCTGCGTCCACGGATAGAGGTTGGGCTTACGAGCCACTTGTTCTTCAAAAAGCATTGGTGCGCCTACCGGACAAAAGGAGGCCATCAGGGAGCGCGATGCTCCCCGTTGGCGGTTGGGGATTCGAGGTTCAGAAGGAACGCAGTCTAGGTTTTCTTGACAGCCTGCGCAAGCGAAACCATACAGCGGCTCACGTTGAATCCGGGACCGTCAGCCCTGCGGCACGAAGGAGGATGTCAAGCCTCACGACGCGTCCGTCGAGCAAATATCCACGGTAGTCGCGTCCCATCCGTTTTCCCAGAATGAGATGAGCCTTCTCGATCAGGGTGAGGCCGTAATCGGCTCCAAGGTTCACACCCTCCGAGGCGCGAATCTTTCCCTTCCCGCTGACAGGCTGTGCCGCTGCCGGAATTTTCAGTTCCCTGATCCAGCGCTTCACACGCGACAACCGAACGCCGTAGTAGTCTGCCATCTGCTCGCGGCTGTAGCCTTGATCGCGCAGCTTTACGAGGTCCTCCCGATCAGGAGTCGGGACTTCATTCATGCTATGTCTCCAGTCTGATATCGACACTCTCGGGGACGTACCCGAGATAGTCCTTCATGGCTTCGAGAACCGTCCCATTCGAGTAGAGGTGGAACAGTGTTGCTGCGACCCCGTATCCAAGGGTCGCCTCATCGTCTTCGAGGGCGTCAACGCCGTCGCCTTCGATGGTGAGTTCGATCCGGGTCTGGGAACCATCCACGAACTCGCGGATGACCAGCCGGTGTTCGCTGATCAGGGCCTCAGTCATTGAGGTCCGCCAGCCTCCAGTAAGCGTCCGCGAGTTGATCCATCAGCCACCCGAGAGATGCCCGCTCAGGCATCCAGAACAGGCTCCCATGGAGGTCCACGATCTTGTAGCTGAACACATCATATGCGCCCTGCTCTTCCTCCCGACGATCGACGAACCGGGCGGGCTCCGGCGTCAGCGGGCCGCGCACCAGAACCGTGTGACGGTTACTGTTGTGCTGGAGCATCTTGCCGTCGAGAGGGCCTCCGACGACGACGCCGGAGACGCTATTCGTCATGCACGGTCTCCCCGATGATCAGGCGGCGGAACGGCACGAAGCCGCGCAGGTTCGCCGTCATGTAGTTCTTCTCCAGCGCATACGGCGTGGCCTGATGCTCGGTCGGGCTGGCGTGGACCGGCTGCGTGACGACGAGCCGCTTGAACAGTTCGAGGTCCTTCACGAAGTCAGTCTGCTTGCCCTCGGCCGTGCGGTAGCTGGCCCGCGCCGCGCGCGCCGCGCTCACCATGCAGCGGATCAGAGCCGCGTCGGTCTCGAACCAGACGTGACGGTTGGTGATCACCTGCTCGATCTCGGCGACGAAATCCTTCTCCTTCGACCAGAGACGGAAGCGCTCTTCGTCTTCCGGGAGAATGTAGGGCGTGTGCCACTCCCCCACTCCCAGAATGCGAGGCTTCGACGCAGCCTTCGCTTCGATGATGCAGCGGGCCAGTTCGCGGAACTCCGGCTGCGCATCCTTGTGGTAGCGCAGCGTCTCGAAGTTGCGCCAGTCGGTGCCCGACAGGACCGTGCGCGTGGACAGGAACGGCTCCATGACGCGGTTGACGATCTGCTTGGCGAAGCCGAGTTCGTTAAGCTGGGAGGCGTGACGAATGGCGTCCCGGCGAGCCTCATTCCAGATCGCCCGGCCGACCGCTTCGAGTTCGGCGTCGGCGTGGGTGAACGCCTGCATGCCGGACTGGTCAAGTCCCCATTCGAACGGCTCGACAAGCTCGGCCTCGCACATGGCGACGAGCTTCTCGGTAGGGATCGCCCGGCTGGACGCACCATTCTTCGAGAGTGCCCGGTGGGTGTTCACCTCGGGCAGGATGTAGCGGTGGTAGTGGCATTCGAAGGTCGTGAAGCGAATGCCCTGCGAGTTCATCGAGTCCGCAAGGACCTTGGCGGAGATTTCCATTATGCCTGATTCCCGTTCCAGTAGTCTTCGGCGTTCATGAGCGGAATCCGCCCGGCGAGGTGCTCGTAGGCGAGGATCGCCGCGACCCGGAGGTCTTCCATCGAGCCGTGGTTGAAGATCGTCGCGTCCGGCGTGATCGCGTTCATTTCCTGCTCGGACGGATGAGCATCCTTCGAGATCGGAGCCTGCCCGGCGCGCACGACACGAATCTTCTTGCCGTCCATCTCTCCGACGAACCGCTCCTCGTGGAGGAAGCGCATGTCGGTGAGCATCACGTCCGGCGTGGAGCCGACCTTGGCGCGCACGATGTCGGTCCAGAGGTCCTTGCCGATGAGGTCGCGCCACTCGGTGCCGAGGGTCTGCATGGCGAACCGAGTCGTCTTGCCCTGCAACACATCCAGCGGCACCTCTTTACGGTTGCCGTTGATATGGTCCTCGGCCGTCTCCTCATTCATGCCTGCCGAAAGCAAGAGGTGCCGGATCATCCCCTTGAGGGTTCCAGCGAACGACACGCGCTCGAAGGTCCGACGACCGTACTCGTAGTCGTGGATGAGCGCGGCGACTGTATCCTTCCCGGAGCGCTTCTGTCCGGTCATTGCGATGAGCATGTCAAGAAATCCTTCACTCGTTGGGGAAATCGAGAGGACGGAAGAGCGGCCGGGTCCAGTCGCGCTCACGATCCACGGTGGTGACGCCCCGAACGATCAGGACGCCTTGAATGTATCCCAGCCACCGGCAGAGCTTCGGGACAGGTGCGCCGGTGCGACAGCCACGCTCGAACTCGTAGACGAAATCGAGGAGCTTCGGATCGACCGGAGCGGCCATGCCTTCGTAGCGGAAGGCGCACTTCAAGAGGGCTTCATGGTAGGGTGTCATTGCATCACCAGAGTGAGGCGCTCGGCAGCGCGGGTTACGGCGGTGTAGAGCCAGCGGGAGGCATCCTTACGGAACACGTTCGACTGGTCGTGGACGACGACTTCATCCCACTGCGAGCCCTGTGCCTTGTGGCAGGTGATCGCGTAGGCGAAGTCGAGTTCGTGGGTTCGATCGTCCTGCTTGGCGCGGAACACGTCGCGCTTATGCGCGCTGGCGTTGTTCTTGCCGTTGTAGTGTTCCTCGATCGTCGCCTGCAAACACTTGAGGGTGTAGGTCTTGCCCTCATCGTCTTCCACAGACCCGGCGAACGTGACGTTGCCCGGCCGCAGCGGGCCGACATCTGCCGTCATGAAGACCATGGAGCCGTTAACGAGGTCCGGGAACAGGCGGCTATTCTTGGTGATCATCATGAACTCGCCCTCGGCCGGACCAAGCCCATGATACCCTTCCATCTTGCGGAGCTTCCGCGTGATCTGCCACCGCTTCTCGTGCGTCCCGACGATGATCTGCTTGTCCACCTCCAGATTGTAGGTGATGTCGTCGTCCTCGCGATCGATGACGCGCAGTGCGCCGTCGCCGTGCGAGCCCATCGGAACGTCCTGCCCCTCACGGATCAGCATCGACGCCCAGATGATCGGGTTGTCGAGCGCCTGCCGGTGGATTTCCGTCAGCGCAGCGTCAGGATCGCGATTGCAGAAGCCCGGCCCAGAAAGGGAAATAGGCGGAAGCTGTCCCGGATCGCCGATGGCGAGGATCGGTACACCGAACGACCGAAGATCGTCCGCCATGTCGGCATCGACCATCGAGCACTCATCGACGATGAAGAGCCACGCGCCGGACGCGGCCATGCTGTCCACGTCAAGCTGGAAGGCCGGGCTGTTCTCGTCGTAGGCCCGCTCAAGGTTCTTCTCAAGCTGGGAAATCTTGCCCTTGAGTTCCCGGATTGTGATCGGGTTGCCCTCGGTGCATGCGATCTTGTATTCCGCCTGCGCAGCGAACAGTTCGTTCTCGATCTGGTATGCCTTGAGCGCCTTCGGCCGGTAGATCGCCTTGTGGATCGTGGTGGCCCGCGTGTCGAGCCCTTCATCCCGCATCTTGCGCGTCATCACCTTCGCGGCTTTGCCTGTCGGCGCGCAGTAGACGATCTGATGCGGGTTCAGGCCGGTGGCCTCCACCAGATAGGGAAGGACCGTGGACTTGCCGGTGCCAGCGAAACCATTCAGCAGGAAGAACGGGGCCGTCTCCAGCCCACGACTGTAGACGGGGACCTCGGTCGGAGTCCCGTCAGACGCGAAGACCGTCTTCGTGTGCGTGTAAGTCCTCTCCGGGAGACTGCGATACCACTCGCGGAATCCCAGAATGGCCGCGTCCTGTTGCGGCGAAAGAGTGATCGCCATAGATCAATCCTTCCGTCCTTCGGGATGCCAGTCGATGGCGACGGGCGCGCGGAGCTTGCCGTCAGGCGTCCGCTGCGACATCGCCCGGATGGTCACCCAGCCCTGCTCGAAGTAGTCCTTGCGCTCCAGAAGGTCCTTGCAGAACGCCTGATTGCCCCGGATGCCTGCTTCGTTCTCCCGACCGTCCTCCAGTTCGAAGACGACGCGCTTGGCATACCCGGCCCAATTGCCGTTGCCTTCCTCGATCCGCTTGACCTTGAACTCGGCCGTGGCGAAGTCCTTGCGCTTGAGCAAATGCTTCGAGCGGGTGTGTTCGTAGTTGCCATGCAGAGACCGCACCATCTGGCCTTCGAAGCCTTCGGCGAAGAACGATTCCAGCAGTTCGTCGAGCCGCTCCTGATCGTCCACCACGAAGGTGTTCACGACGTAGACGGACGGGATGTCGAACTCTTGAAGGAAGATGGCGTCGAGCGTGTCGGTGCGATCCTTGAACGGCCCGAACTCCGCGTCGGCGATGTCATAGACGTGAAACTGGATGAGTTCCTTCTGGCGCGCGAGAAGTTCGGCGCGCTGCATTTCCTCGGTGATCCCTGCCTTGAGGGCCTTCTTGTCGAGCTTGAAGCCCTTGCGGATGACCGATGTCAGGGTGTTGAAGTCGTCCTTGAAATCGTGGTTGTAGAGTTCGCCGTCGAGCACGAGTTCCGGCGAATCCTCGAACACAGGCACGAGATCGGCGAGGATGTGGTCGATGGACTCGATCGGCTGGCCCTGACGCGTCGTCGCCCCGTCGATCGTGATGATGCAGCGGATGCCGTCGAGCTTCGGCTGTGCAGCCACCGGGAACTGCAAGGGGCTCTTGAGTTTGTCGTATTCCTGCGCGAGCATCGGCTGAATGAACACGTCATCGAACGTCGCATTCTGGTCGCGGCGATACTTGCGATCGAGCTTCTTCTTCTCCTCGGCCTGCGCCTCGAAGATGGCCTGCTCTTCTGCCGTGTCCTGCGACTTCGGGGTGCAGGTGGTCCAGCCGGAAGCCGTCTCGGCTCCACCAACCTGACCGGAAATGCCACGCCAGCGCGGGCCGTCAACTTCATACTGCCAGAAGCGAAGGACGCCCTTGGAGTCTTTGGCGAAAATGCGTTCGGAGATCATGTGGCACCTTTAGGAAAGAGGGTGGGAGGGCCGGAGCCCTCCCATTCTGGGATCAGGAGATCAGGTCCTTGACCTTCGCACGAACGCGGTCGGAGCGTTCGAGGTCAGCCTTGATCTGGTCCTCCTTGGCCTTGGCCGCAGCGATGCGCGCAGCGGTCTTGTCGGCTTCGACGGCCTTACGGCCCTCGAACTTCTCCAGTTCGGTGTCGAGCTTGCCGAGGGCACCGAGGATGCCGTCGAGAGACTTTCCACCGAAGCCGAAGAAGGACAGGATGTAGACAATTGCCTTCATGGTCGTTTTCCACTTGTCGGGGGTTGCGGGACCGGGGCAGTGGAAACCACTGCCCCCGGCAGTCACTTAGAAGGACCGGCGACGGGTGCGCGTCTCGGTCGGGGCGGGCTTGTCACCAGCCGGGGCCGCTTCCTCGGCCGGTGCAGCCGCCGCAGCAGCGGCAGCAGCCTTCTTCGCCGCGATCTTCTCCTGCATCAGGCGAAGCTCGCGCTCATCGGGGTCTTCGTTCGGGTCTTCCTCGGGCTCGGCAGCAGCCGCCGCAGCAGCAGCTTCGGCTTCCGCCTTGGCCTTTGCTTCCGCTTCTGCCTTGGCCTTCGCCTCGGCTTCCGCTTCTGCCTTGGCAGCAGCGGCCTTCTTGGCGGCGACCTTCTCGGCCATCAGACGGAGGGCCTTTTCGTCCTCGTCTTCCTCGGCCGGAGCCGAAGCCTTGGTGGTGGCCTTCGTTGCCGTCGCCTTCGCGGCGGTCGCAGGCTTGGTCACGGCCTTCGTGTCGGCGACCATGTTGTCGTTGTCGTCGCCTTCTTCGACGCGGCTCCCCTCGCCGTAGGTGGCGAGAAGCTCGGCTTCATCCATCCAGTCCACGATCTTGAAGATCGGGAAGAACTTCTTGCCGCGCTTCTTGTCCTTCGGCATGTAGGACCCCTTGCCGAACTCCACGATCGGGATGCAGCCGGGATGGTTCTTGTACTCGCGGGAGAACTGCTTCAACAGGTCTCCCAGCGGGCGCATGGCCGAGAGAGTCGTCGTCTTGTAGACGATCTCCGCGCCGTCGTGCTGGCTCTCCAGCAGGCGGATGTCCACGGCGAACTGCGCCGACCAGCCGTCCTCGGTGCCGTCCTCGTGCTTGGCGTAGGGGCCGTGATCGGTCAGGGTGGACTCGGCAGGCGGAAGACCCTGCGCGACCGGCACCATGATCTCTTCGACGACCTCGGACTCCTTCCAGCAAATCCAGCCCTTGCGAGCCATGCCGACGTTGATCGCCATCTTCTCGCCCGCCTCGATCTCCTCGGCCGCAGAGCCGTAGGTGAACTCGCCGGAGTTGCCGTTGAACTTGGCATAGGCGGCGGACGAACCGCCCATGTCGTTACCGGCCAGCGCGAACGGATCGACTGCCGATGCCTGAGCCAGTTCAGTCCGGCTCTTGGTTGCTACCTCGTTACCCATGATGTCTCCTTTTGGTTGAGGTGGTCTTCCTGCGAGCCGGAGCCCGTCAAGAATTTGTTGACAGCTAGATCAAAGCTCTTCGCTGTCTGAATCGGTGAATGAAACCCGGAGGATTTCGTAGGGGTTGCCCTGCCGCATGTATGCCTCCACGTCGATGCCGTCCTCTTCGAGAGCGGCCTTGTTGAGGCTCTTGCGACCCGCCGCCATGGAGTAGGAAACGGACCAGCCGCCGTCCTTGTCCTTGGCCTTTGAGGTGTTGAACCGGCGCAGCGTCTCCTTGATCTCTTCGTTGATCAGTTCGACCTCACGCTCGGCCTTCTCCAGATGCTTCTTCGCCACGCGCTTGCGCTGCATGAGCGACATGTTGGAGCCCTCGGGCACCATGTTGAGTTCGGCGAGGAGCTTCGGATTGGTGTCGTCGCCCTTGCCAGCCGAAGTCGGCATGGCCTTCTGCGTCGTGTCCAAGCAGGTGCGCTGGAACGGGCAGTAGCGGCACGTGTTGTCGATCACACCCTCGCGGTAGAGCTTCGACGGGTCCGTCGTCTTGTAGATCAGTTCGGCGCGGTCCTTCGCGATCTGATACTTCTTCTCGTCGAAGCGCACGACGAAGACCTCGATGTCGTCGAGGAAGGACGCGTTGATGTAGAGGATGACGGCGAAGTTCGGCTTGAAGGCCGTGTTCTCGCGCATGAGGCCCATCTGAATCTGGGTCTGGCCGTGGTGGATCGCCTTTTCCTCGGACAGGTCCACACGCGGGTCGATCGACTTGACCTCCAGCATGAAGTTGTCGCATCCCAGATCGGGAACGCCATACTTCTCCAGCGCGTTGCGCGCCACGCCAGCGACGAGACCGTCCGGCGTCACGGACAGGAGCCCGTATTCCTTCTCCATGAGGGTGATCTGGTTCTCGCCAGCCATCAGGAGTTCGAACTTGAAATGCTCCGCCGCCCACTCCATCGCGGGCACGACGAGGTAGTTTTCGATGATGTCGCCGCGTCTCAGCGCGCCCCACGACTCCTCGTAATCCGGGTCATACGGGATGTCGTTGCGCTTGTACCACGCCTTGCGCAGACAGCCGAAAGCCTCGGAGCCGCCCAGCGTCTTCTTGCGGTCGTGACCCCAGACCTTCTGGGTGTCAGCCACCCAGCCGTCGAACATCTTCTTGAAGTCGAGAGGAGCCTTGTCCTTCTTGAGCGCGATCGTCGCCATCACTCGGTTCCCTTGCTGTTGCGGCCAGCTTCGAACCCGAGCTTGAAGGCTTCCTGCAAGATTTCGACCGACGCATGCTCCAGCATGGCCGCGATCTTCATCTCGTGCTCGATCTTGAGCGCTGTCAGGTGGGGGAGGTTCATGACCGCAGCGCGGCCCGCCTCGAAGAGGGTGAAGTCAGTGTCCATATCGCTTATCTCTTATCGCTTGTCTGCGCGCGGCCTCCCTCTTTGGGAAGGAGACCGCGCTGTGATCCGGGGAGGTGCCGACCCGGATCAGTTCGGAAGGGTCAAGTGTCCCTTGTCAACGAGTTCCACCAGAACACGAGCGCAGGCCCGGCAGTCGATGATCGCGTTGTGCGCGCCTTCGAGTTCCTCGTTGAAGAAGTGCTGCATACACTCCGACAGCTTCGGCCACTTGTAGTCCTGATTGTCCATCGGGCGCTTGCCGCGCTTCTTCACGACCGGCGTTGCCGCCTTCATCGTGCAGATCAGCGGCTTGTCGCCGAAGAGATCGCCGACCTCATTCCCCATCGCCAGATCGACCATCGCCGAGGCGCGCTCCATGATGAGCTTGTCGAATGCGATGTTGTGCGCGACCACGATGTCGGCCACGTCCACGAGGTCTCGGAAGATGTTGACTGCGGTGTCAAGGTTAACGCCGACGCGTGTGGCGGTGGCCTGACTGATGCCGTGGATCAGGGCCGCTTCCTGCGGCACCTCCCACGAGGAGGGATAGATGATCAGGTCCGTCATCGCGAACTCGCGGCCGGAGTCCAGATCGAGGAGATAGGCTCCAAGCTGCACGAGCTTGGGCTGTACGGGATCGACGCTCGGCTTGCCAAAGTTGGCCTTGCCGGTGGTCTCCGTATCGAAAATGAGAGCGAGCATGTCGGGTCCTTGCTGGGAGTTGGTGTTTAGATTACCTTGACAGCGGAGTCAAGACAATTTTCGACGAAATTTACGAATTCACCGCCAGCGCTTCCGCGAGCATCTCGTGAATCGTGCGGCCGGTGTTGCGTTCGACCGTGACGGCGATGTCGTCCCAAATCTGGCAGCAGTCCATGTCCTTCGTGGCGGTCACCGCGAGGCGCAACGGAATGCCCGCCTCGAACTCCAGCCATTCCCAGATTGCGGCAGTGACCATCAGACGGGCAGGGTCCATCGGCTCCAAGCCGCCGACACGCGCGGTGAAGATGCGCACTTCGTAGCCCTCGGCGAGCCACGCCTTGATGCGCTCTACCATCTTGGGAATCGGCTTGCCGATGCGCAGGGGATCGTAGACCCCATCGACCTTGCCGTGATACTCGGCCAGCGTCCGATCGAGATCAACGCCGATCCAGCCCTTCTCGCCGGAGTAGGGGAAATGGAAAATGGGAGGGCTGTCAGTCATCGCGGCGTTCCTTCTTCATGTGCTTCAACAGGGGATCGATCAGGGTGGCCCAACCGAGGCGTTCTTCGTGCCCGCAGGGGCACTTCAAGATGGTGTGCGAGTGGTACTTCTCCCGCTCGTAGGGGCCGTAGCTGGTCGCCCAGACCCCAATCTGGGTCCAGAGGCCGCAGGGCGAGATCGCGTGGCACTCGTTGCATTGGAGGGCGCTGCGGACCTCAACCGAGATGCGCGCTTCCTTCTCTTCGTTCAGCACCGCGCGAGCCTTGTCAAGTTCTTCTTGACTCGGCCCACGGTATTCGGCGACGAAAACCTCAATCTGGTTCGTGACGGCCATAGCGTCTCTCCACTTCCTCGATCAGCACGTCGCCATGGCACGGCTTCGGCCAGCAGCAGCACAACAGGTCCCGGCCGATCAGCGGCTCAAGGTCCAGCGTCGGCAGGACCTCACACTTGAAGCGCTCGATCACCTCCTTACGGGTGCCGTGCTCGCCGATGACGAACGGGTTGCCATAGGGCGTCCCGCGATCGATGCGCACGACATCCCGAGGCGCGCCCCGGAACCGGTTGTAGACCTTCGGCATCACTCGCGATCCCGGTCCATGAGGGCCTGCACGTCCTCATCCATGTCGTCGAGAAGCTCGGTTTCCCAATCCTCCGGCGTGTAGTCCTCGTCGCCCCACACGACCTCGGTGAGGTAGTGCGGCAGGCTCCCGCGATCGTCGAGCCAACTCAGGTTGACCTCGCGGCTCTCGTATTCGGAGATCGTCACCTCGCCGAAGTCCTTGATCCACTCAAGGATGTCGTGAGCCGGGATGGAGTGGCCCTCCTGTTGAAGGACTCCATCGACGTAGAGGCCCTCCCAATCGTCGCCACGGGCGAACGTCACATCGATCGAAGACATCAGTTGTCATCCTCAGTTTCGAAGCCGGTCATCGGCTTGCCGGAAAAATTGACCCGGTGAGCGGCATCGCCTACCAGAATGCGAGACGGGTCGAACTGCGGCATCGCGTAGGGAATCTTGACAAGCCGCAGCGACAAGATCGCGTAGCCCTTCTCCAGCACGGCCGAGGAGAACGCGCAGGGCGTCACGTCGTCGGTGATGAAGGTCACTTCGACCTCCACCTCGTCGCCGGTGTATTCGCCCTTGAACTGGTCATACTCCTGCAAGGTGAGGCGCTGCCCCACATAGAATTCTCGATCCTTCTTGCTGCGAAGATCGTGGGTCTTGTCACCACGCTTGATCGCCTGAAAGAAATGCGTCCAACTCTTGAGTTTCATTTGTCCAATCCTCTGCGCTCAACCTCTGCAATACAGTCCTTCACGTCTTGAAGTTCCGCCCTGAATTTCTTCCACGCCTTCTTGTCCTTGAAGCGATGGATTTTGAAGCACTCCTTGGCAAGCTCGACGGCCTCCTCACCGAGACGCATGGCGAGTTCGATGTCAGAGGTTGAGTGCAGAGGGAACTTCTCGCGGTCCATCAGTAGGCTCCCGTGCCGCCACCAGCCCGCTCGCGCTTCCGGTAGATGAAGACCAGAAGCAACAGAAAGGCATTCGCCAGCGCCATCGCGAGGTTGGCCCAGAACGTCCACCACTGCCCGAGGTTCATGAAGTAGAAGATCGAGAACACCGCCCAGACGGTGAAGAAGATGGCCGACGAGTAGGTATGCCCGGCCACGTCCTTCTTCCGCATGATGTCGATGGCGTTCCAGATCACGAACAGGGCCGCGACCATGTTGAACGCTGCGTTGAACATGTCCATCACTTCGAAAGCACCTTCACACACCAGAGCCACGAGTGCGTCTCCCGACACTCGGCCCAGAGTTCAGTCGTCCACCAGATGCCAACCCCGAACAGGAGCACCATCACGGCGCACATTCCCAGAATGATGATCTTGTCTTTCATCAGTGTGTATCCGCCCATGTCAGGCCCACCTTCGAGTCAGCCTCGATCGGTGCCCGGTAGTTGAAGTGCTTGCCGCTGTCGATCGCGGCCTGCTTGGCGAGCGCGGCGGCATGATCCGCGATCTCCTTCGTCCGGCAGGCCACCTGAATTTCGTCGTGAATCCACGCGCAGAGCACGAAGTCGCCGGACCAGCCCATCTGGTAGCCAGCCGCCTCCATGTATTCGGTGAACAGGACCACCCACTTCTTAGCGAGGAGCGCGCCGTCCGACTGCAACTGGAGATTCAGAGCCGAGTGAGGCGACTTGACCCAGAGCTTCCGGCCGTCGAGACCGTAGAGGTAGCCACGCTTGGCCTCCTTGGCGATCCGCTTGACCAGCGCCCGGTAAGCAGGCAAACCTTCCTGAAACTTCGCCTTCAACTCCCGGCCGCGCGCCTTCATGATGGAGATCGCGGTGTTCGGCAGGCAGACGATGGAGCCGATCTTCTCGTCGCCCGCACCGTAGAGCGTGGCGTAGAGGAAGGTCTTCGCGTTGTCGCGGGAGTTCAGCCCGGCCGCGTTCATGTTCTTGGTGTGCGGGTCACCTTCGAGGACCAGCTTGACGTATTCGCCGTCGTCGAACTCGGCCAGATGGTGCGCGAAGCAGCGAAGCTCGACGCCCTTCAAGTCGCAGCCCATCATCCACCACTGGACGCCATCGATCTTGGGAGCCCCAAAAAGGGAACGGCATTCCCAGCCGTAGTCGCCCGCGCGGCCCTTGAGAAGGACGTTCTTCTTGACCTCGCCGTCGTCCTTGAAGACATCCGGGATCGGCTCGCCGTTGACCAGCACCACCGGGTTCCAGCCGCCTTCGCCGTCTTTGACGTTGACGACCTTGACCTTCGGCACCTGTGCGATGTTCGGCGACGAGTGCGAGGCGCGCCCGGAGCGAGTGCCACCGGCGTTGCAGCGGCCATGGATGAAGCCCGCCGCGTCCACGTGTTCGAGCCACGAGTTGTCGCCCTTGGCAACCTGCCCGAGGAGCTTGCTGTAGAAGAACAGTTCCGCGAGCGTCTCGCAGATTTCCCAGCCTTCGTGCTTCGCCAGACCACGCAGCACTTCGTCGTTGACTTCCGGGGTGCCGTTCTCGGTGAAGTCCACCGGCGTCCAGCCGTAGTTGGTCTTCAACCGGTCGATGATCTGCGGCCGGGAGTTCGGGTTGAACTCCTTCTCCTCGATCTTGCAGTAGGGCGCGTCCGAGGAGTAATGTTCGATCACGCCGGGGAACAGCTTCGACTTGATGTTGCGCGTCGGGCGCTTCTCGATCGTGACTTCCGCCCAGACCTCGCGGCTGTCATCCTCGCCGAACTGCTCGCGCGGGGCTCCCTTGTATTTCTTGGCCGGGGCCATCCAGTTGTGGAAGTGAGCGACGGCCTCCTCGGTCATCGCGTCATAGGTCACACGCAGGTGAGCTTCCAGTTCGCGCGCCTTCTCGGCGTTGAACCAGAAGCCATACTGCTCCTGCAAGTTCATCAGTTCGCTGATCTGGTGCTCAAGGATGATCGCCTCGTGCGACCACTCGATCCCGAGGATTTTACGCCACAGGCGAGACGTGACTTCCACGTCGTCTTCGCAGTAAGGGACGCCCGTCTCGAACTCGAAATCGAGCCACGGGTCTCTCCCCTTGGCCTTCATTTCCTTGGCGTAGTCGCCCTTGTAGTGGCCGAGGCGTTGACCCCACGCCTCAAGGCCGTGGCGACCGATCAACTTGCCTTCGATCGCCCCACGCCGGAAGCGCTCAAAGTCCTTGTCCTTCTCGTTGGCGAAGTACATCTGCGAGAGCACCTGCGTGTCCCGCACGATCTGGCCGGGCTTCGGCGAGAAGTCGTCGTAGAGCTTGTCGATGACGGCCAAGTCGTAGCCGAGGATGTTGTGACCGATGACGACATCGGCCTCCTCGATAATGCCTACCGCCGCGTCGATGTCATCTTCGCCCGTCTCCGGGTTGTTGACGTAGGAGAACGTCGGACCTTCCTGCCCGTCCTCGATCACCCGGAGACAGATGCACCAGATTTTCGAGACCTCGGGAAGGAGGCCGTCCGTTTCCAAATCGAAGATGACTTCCTTCACGATCAGCCCTTGAAACCGTATGCGATGACTGGACCCTGACGCTCCGTGTAGGTCGCCTGCGGAGCCCAGATGTACCAAGCGTAGTTGTGCCGGGGCGATCCGGTGCTGCCCGGAATCCAGCGCGGACGCCACGTCAGCACGAGCTTGCCGTAGAAGGTCTCTTCGGCGTCGAAGAACCGCTTCTGGCGACTTCCGCAATCAACGTCGTTGCGCATCAGCAGCGCGCCAACCACACCCTGTTCCCGGACCAGTTCGATCGTGCGCCGGACGAAGTGATCACGCCACGGCTGGAGGTAGGGCGGGTTCGTCACGACGACGGTCTCCGCCCCGCGCCAGCCCGGCTGCTCGTGGAAGGGGTGCGTCAAGTAATCCTTGACAGCCGCGCCCTCAAGCTGCGGGAACAGGTCCGACGACGCCACTTCGAAGCCGTGCTTCTGGAACACCTTCGTGATCGCGCCGTCGCCACAGGCAGGCTCCAACACATCGTCGCCATCCGCGATCAGACTGTTGGAACGCAGGTATTTCACCAGCGCTTCCGTGCAGGCGGCTTCCGTGGGATAGAAGTCGTTCTCGTTGCGCTCGTAGGCCGGAGCCCCGAGCATCGCTGCGTCCGGGCGTCCCATCAGACGATCCGCTGTCCAGAGACCAGCAGCGGCGGCAGGTTGGGGTTCGGTGCGCGGAAGCCCGCCTGCATCGAGACGCCGGTGTCCGCCTCCAGTTCATGGACGGCCTCCATGAAGAGGTTCGCGACGAGATCGGCACGGCCGGAAAGGACCATCAGCTTCACCCACGTCATGGTCAGCGCGTTAACGACGAGTTCCTGCGACCACGGGTGCGGAGCCAGCGTCAGTTCGGTGCGCTCCGGCACCCACTCGTTGGGGACGACGAGCTTCTGATTGAACTCGTCGATGAACTGGCCGTCGAGCCCGAAGCGGAGAGCCTCCTGCTCGACCGCATCCTGATCGGCGATCTTGAGACGACCGTGGTGCTTCTCCCACGCTTCTTCGAGCCGCCACTTCTTGAGCATGACGCGCAGGATGCGCTCTTCGATTTCTGCATAGACCGGGCCGAGGAGACGCTTGAGCGGTGTCGGCATGTCGCCGACCGCGAACTCCGGCATGTCGTGGATCATGCCGATAAGGGCGATCTCGGCGAGTTCGACGATCTCTTCGTCGGTCAGCTTCGCCTCGAACCCTTCGGGATTGGCTTCAAGGATCATCAGCGCCACGACTTCGAGGATGTGGTGTCCTACCTTCATGGGGCTGTGCCCGCCGAAGCGATGGTTTCTGGCGAGAGCGAGGAAGATGTCGCGGAGGTCCATCTGGTCCTCCTGCGGGTTGAGAAAGTCGATCTTGCGACCCGTGAGGGTCTTAATCCATGACATGTCGGGGCACCTTGCTTGTTGAGGATTTCTTGACGCCTACACCGCGTTAACCATGATGTCAAGAACTAATTGACAGGCCCGTCGAGCGCCTGATCGATGATTTCCTGTTTTGCGATGATCTTGCCGAGCATACCGTCATCCATCGATCCGACGACGACGAGATGGTGGACGTTCACCACGTCATGCTGTCCGATGCGGTGGCAGCGGTCCTCGGCCTGAGAGAGTTCATGTGGAAGCCATGTCAATTCACAGCACACGACGTGGGTGGCGACGGTGAGCGTATAGCCGGTGCCCGCCGCCGTGTACTGGCCGATGAACGGATTGCAATTGGGGTCCTCTTGGAACCTGTCCGCTTCCGCCTGCCGCTTCTTGACCGGGGTGCCACCGTAGATCAGCGCGCACGAGTTCGACCAGCGCGCCTTGAGCGCATCGATCACGGCCCGATGGTAGGCAAATACGACGACTTTCTCGCCCTGATCCATCAGATTTGACACGTACTCGATGATCATCGGCACCTTCTCCAGCGCCAGTTCAGCGCGGGCGATGGCGAGCTTGTTCAGCGGCGTGTCGCGGCCGATGTCATCGTCCACGGTCTTCGCGTAGTCGTCGAACATCTGAGGCTTGGCCCGCATGACCAACGCCGCCAGATCAACGTCGTCCAGATCGATATGGGACCCGACGTGCGCCTCGTAAGCGCGCAGCAGTTCGGCCACCGCGTCCTTTTCTGCCTTGATCTTCTTCTGGAGCCCGGCACTGTCGAGCGGGATGACCTGACGGACCTTCGGCGGAAGGTCCTTGAGCACGTCGGCCTTGAGGTGCCGGACCATGAACCGGTCGCGCAGCAGCTTTCGAAGCTCGTCGAGATTGGATGCCCCGTTGTCGTTCGTCTTGCCGTAGTTGTCGGTGTAGGCTCCGCAGTAGCGGTTGGCGAAGGCGTCATAGTTGCGACCGAGGCCGTTCGGGTCGATGCGCTTGATCAGCGTCCAGAGGTTCTTGACGCGGTTCGGAATCGGAGTCCCGGTCAGGTAGAACTCTCGATCGGCCAAGATAGGCTCGTACTTGTACCACATCTTCCCTTTCTGGGGTTCATCCGGGTCGATGTAATCGCGCACCTTGCCGCCGAAAACGTTGAGCGTCCGGCGCGAGAACTCATTCTGGAGGACGTGGGCTTCGTCGCAGATAAGGATGTCCCACGTACCCGCGCGCAGGGCGTCATAGTGCCGGTGCAGAATGTCGTAATTGATGACGACGCACTCGGTGTCGGGGAGGAAGTCCCCTTCTGCGATCCCGACACTAAGTCCGTGCATGTCCCACAGTTCGACCGCGCGCTTCCAGTGCTCCTTGTGCGATGCGAGGCAGATGACCAGCATGGAGGTGACTGGTCTACCGAGGTTGTTCGAGGCTCCGATCGCGGAGACCGTATTGTGGGTGACCAGAAAATCCTCGGTGACGTAGAGGTTGTCTGGCGCATCGACGGACAGGCAGCGAACGTGGTCACGCCCCTGCGGAGTGACGCCGGTGATGAAGCGCGGCGGGACGCCCGGCTGGAAGCCTTTCCAGCGGCGATTCATTTTCTTGGATGGGCGGTTGTATCCCACAATGGGACGCCAGATTTCGTCCGGCAGGTAGATGTCGAGACGCCAGCGCAGGTGGCTGCGGTGGACCTTGACCATCCCTCCCAGACTGCGAACGACGGCGATCACAGTGTCAGAAAACTGCGCAGTTTTCAGGGGCTCCTTGATCAGGACCCGGAAGTGACTATCATCGCCACGGACACGTCCGAGGGTTCGGATCACACCGGACAGGAAGGCCATCCGCTGGGACGGCGAGGCGTTCTCATATTGGGAAGGCTCGATGGTCCGCTGCTCGGAATACGTCTCCGGCTTGGACAGGGCGATCCCTGCCTCCATCGGCGGGATGTCGAAGGCGCGCGCGGCGAACTCGGCCGGGTGAACCATCAGAGGGATGGACAGGCGCTCGTAGTTGCATCTCGCCGCAAGCTCGATCGTGTCGATGGTGATCCAGTCGTCAAGCTCTTCATCGTAGACGGTCCAGAGGTGCTCCGCATCGCAGAGGACCGAACCGCCGTCATTGGTGCTCACCCGGTAGACAGGCAGGATGCCGCGCTCGTGGACCTTGAGGATTTCCACCGGCTTCCCGCTCGCGCCGAGGACCTGATCTCCGGCCGAAAGCTGCCCGAGCGGGATGAATCCCTTCGGGGTCGCAATTCTGGTTGTGAGCGGGTGCCCTTTGCCGAGGCCCGGCTGATCGGCGATCAGCGTCTTCTTGCGCTGGAGCGCGTAGAGGATCGAATCGTGCTGAAAGTCGAGATAGCTGAGCCCGTCAGGCGCGACGAGCAAAGACATCAGTCGATTTCGAGCAACCGCTTGACCGTCTCCAGCGGAGCTTCGGCCTTGATGGCGTCGAGCGTGGCGGAGAAGGTGAGAGGACGTTCGGCGGCATCGACGGTGACCGGGCGCTCATTGATCACCACGGCGAGAACGTTGTCGATGACGACGGCGGAGTATCCGGGCTGTGTCATGTCGGCTCCTGTTTTGGGGAGCACCCTTATTAACCATGTGCGAGCCGCCGTCAAGCTTTTCTTGACCAGCGGCCCGCAGCCGGTAGAATGGCGGCATGTCCTTCGGTGATCCTGATATGATGCTCTGCACCTGCGGCTCGCGCGCGCTGCGCCGGGATGAGCAAGTCCTGTACGCGATCCCGCGCCGCCAGCCGGACGGAAGCGTCAAGATCGTCGGCATGATGTTCGACAAGGACTGCCCCGTGCATGGCTACACAAAAGAGGACTTGACCCCCGATCCGGCGTAGGTTATGGGAATCCTTGTCAACCAAGGAGAGACCAATGGCCCACAAGATGCCGCCGCGCAAGCCTGAACTCATGAAGGCCAAGACGCGCGCGCCTTCCCATTCTGGACCGCACGGCAAGGCCAAGGTGCTGACGCCGACGCAAATCCAAGTCGCCCTGTCAGCCGCCGAGGACACCCGCATCTACGGCCTCCGCGACCGACTCTACGTGCTCCTCTCGCATTACTGCGGCCTGCGCGCGCAGGAGATCGCCTACCTTCACGTGGAGGACATCACCGATGTCACCGGCGTGATCGGCGACCACATGCAGATTTCGAAGCGCGCGGCCAAGTATGGCAAGGAGCGGATGGTCCCACTGCGCCCGGAGGTCAAGGACGCCCTGATCGAATACGTCAAGTTGGCGGAGATCGAGAAGGGGCCGATCTTCTGGAGCAAGCAGGCCCGGCCGGTGACGCCGAACGCCGTGCAGCAGCAGATCAGGCGCATCTATCTGGCCTGCGACTACACGGGCGCGTCGAGCCACTCAGGCCGTCGCCACTTCATCACCAAGCTCGCCCAGAAGGCGAACACGGTTGGCGCATCCCTCAAGGACGTTCAAATCCTCGCCGGTCACGCGGACCTGAGCACGACCGAGCGTTACATCGATCCGTCGCCTCACGCCGACGCACTCGTCGGCCTCCTGTGAGCCGCTGTTAAGCTGTTCTTGACATAGGCTAAAAATCGGTGTTGGTGGTGGGACCCTCATTTGGAGTCCCACCATGCTCACCGCTCAACAGCTTGAGACCCTCCAGAAACTCGCCGACTCCGAGGAGGGCGAGATCGTCTGTGAAGGCAAGCAGTGCTACATCGATCTCACCTCAGTGGACAAGCGCGACGTGTATGCTCTCCTCCGGGTCACCGCGATCTCGGACGCCACGGATGAAGGCGGAGCCCTCGAACGCTACCGTCTGAACTCAACCGGTCGATCGATCCTCTTCAATCCTGAAATCGAGCACCAGATCACGCAGGCTCTCCAGCAGAGCGGGCATTCGGCCTTCACGATCGAGAATCACACCGTCAAGCCGATCTGACTTTCGGCTGGACAAATCGGTCGAGATTTGCTAGACACTCCGTTCCCACAAAAATTGGTTCAAGATGCCGTCATTTGAAGACCTCTTCCCGTCGTGGCTTGCTGCCGCCTACTCGCACACCGACGACGATGTTCGGCTCACCACGTGGGAAGGCGACACTCTCAACGAAGTTTCCGGCACCTCCTCGAAGGCATTCATGATCTTCATCATGGGTGCCGATGAGCATGTCATGGCCGATCTGCCCTCAACCAAGGGAGCCCTCGGCGGCGTCCGTCTCGCATTCAGGGACTTCGAGCGCGCCCAGAGCGCAGCGGCTATGCTCAAGCCGTCGATCGTCTATGGCAGCAAGGAGAGCACGTCGCTGGTCTACCTGTTCTGGCCGGACGCCGAGGCCAACAGCACCATCGCCGACGCGCAGGCCGACGACGATGACGAAGCCTACATCGCCACCGACATGCACCTGCCCTACCGTGACTTCGGACTCTTCACGGACTACGAGGCGATCGTCGAGAAGAAGGGCAACTTCAAGGTCTACGATTGGGCCGACGTGGAGGCTGCATTCTTCTCCTTTTCTGACGACGACCCGAGCGGGTTGAGTGCAGACGAAGAGACGGTGGAGATCACCACCCTGAACGATGCAGAGGTGCATGGTTCCCTTTCTGACGACGTGCTGAACACCAAGCTCCAGATCGCCATCGCGGCGCGCAGAGACGAGAAGGTGTTCAAGGTGTCGCCGGAGGTCACCTTCCAGCAACTCCTCAACTCGGACATCAGCAAGATTCGCGTCGGCAAGAAGGACGGCAAGTGCTTCGTGCCGGGCGTCCTCATGGATGGTCGCCGCGTCAACCCGGCCGTCACCAAGCTCTATATGATGGGTCTCGACGTGGACTCCGGTGCGTCCATGGAAGAGACGCTTGCGAAGCTCCGGCGCATGGGGCTGTTCTTCATTTCCTACACCACGCACTCGCACGGCACCGGCCATCTGGAGATCAAGAAAGATCGTTTCTACAAGTGGGCCGACGACAATGGGTATCCCACGGAGCCGTCTACCGAGGGTGTCAAGCTTTTCTTGACAGACGAGGCGAAATACACGGCTGACGTGATCGCGTCGGCGGAATATGTCGAGACCGTCCATGAGTCCACCGGCATTCAGATCGTGGTGAGAACCAGACCAATCGATAAATTTCGCTTGGTGTTCCTGCTCGACAAGCCCTACGTCATCGCCGAACAGAAGATGTCCCAGAAAGAGGCTATCGTCCAGTGGGGCGATATGATCCTCGGCATGGGCGCGGCCCTCGGCATCAAGGTCGATCGAGCGGCCCGCGACTGCTCGCGCCTGTTCTATCTACCGTCTCGTGACGCCAAGGCCACCAACGCGAAGATCGTGATCAACGCGGGCAAGAAGCTCGACTGGACGACGATCGAGAAGAAGTCCATCCGCGAGCACAACGAGATCGCCGATAGCGACCCATACGGGCAGGCAGGGGCCGTCATGGGCGGCAACGTGCGCGGCCGGGCAGTGTCGCCCCAGAAGGGGCTTGACCTCCAGCAGTGGGCTCGTGAGACCGCGCACGGCTTCCAGATCAGCGAAGTGTTCAAGGATCACTGCGACGATCGCCTGCGCGAGGAGACCGCGCCCGGCAAGTTCACCTGCGAGTGCCCGTTCGACGAGGATCACTCGAACGCGGGCGACCCAGACGACAAGGGCTGCTTCATCCATGACGCCGGATCGGACGCACAAACGTTCGCCTTCCGGTGCTCACACGATTCCTGTTCTGGGAGAGACCGGCTGGACATGCTCCAGAAGGCGATGAAGGACGGCTGGTTCACGGATGACGTACTGACCGACCCGACCTACAACATTGCCGTCGAAGAGGCCCCAGAAGAGGAAGAGGTGTCCGAGGACAGCGGACAGGAGGAGACCGAGGAACCCGAAGAGGAGATCGAGGGTGGCACCGCTACCACGGCCGATATCGCGCGCGCCATGGACCTCGCCAAGAACGCCACCAAGGACATGTCGTCCGACAAGATCACCGTCATCCTCAAGATGCTCCTCAAGATGAAGATGTTCGATCGCGGGCGCATCATGTCCCTGCTCGCCCAGAACACCAAGACGCCGATCGCACAGTTGCAGTCGTTCTACAAGCAGTTGGAGGCCAAGGCATCGCCGACCGTCGCCGACGCCCCGTATGATTCGGAGAAGGTCTCCAAGGAGATCAAGAAGCGCTTCGCCTCCGCAAAAAAGGAGACGCGTCAAGTCATCCTGATCAACGACGACAACGAGATGTCGGTCTACCGTCACCTGATGAAGGCGTTGAAGAACGTCAACTTCGGGTTCGAGGGGTCGGAAGACGAGCCGCCGATCGAGGCGCGGCACCAGCTTTTCCGCTATGGCACGTCGAAGGTCCGCATCAACGTCAACGCCGAGGATGACGTGTATGAAATGGACGAACTGACGCCGGAGCGGCTGGCCGCTGTCGCGGCCCGAGAACTGTTCATCTGCAAGACCGTGGACAGCAACACCATCGCCGAGGTCATGGTTCCGGGGAACCTGACGGGCATGGCCGTGGCGTCGAACGAACTGCCGCTGCTCCCGCTCGACAGCTTCGCATCGCAGCCGTTCTTCAACAGCGACCGCAAGCTCGTGACGACGCCCGGATACGATTCGTTCTCGAAGAAAATCCTGCGCATCAAGCGCGAGGTCGCGGAGAAGTTCTCCGGGCCTGATCAGAAGCTCTTCAAGGCCGACCCGACGTGGGACGATATCCTGTTCGCCAAGAACGAACTCGCAGAATGCTACGGCGATTTCCCGTTCAGCGATGGACCGGAAGCGCCGAAGGATTCTGACGGCCGGTCTTCCATGGCCCACCTGATCGCGATGATGCTGACACCGATCGTCCGCGATCTGATCGAAGGCTCCGTCCCGCTGTTCCTCGTGGACAAGCCTGCGGCAGGCACCGGCGCAACGCTGATGATCGAGACGGCCATGCAGATCGCCACCGGCTCGAAGCCCCAGACCTTGGCGATGTCCGACAACGATGAAGAGTTCCGCAAGCAGGTGACATCCGTCTTCACGTCGGGTGCCACGGTCGCATTCTGGGACAACATCAACATCAAGGTCACGTCCGCTCTGATCGCCAATCTCGCGACCTCGGCCGTGTGGTCCGATCGCATTCTGGGACAGACGATGATGACGGAGATCAAGAACCGTATCGTCGGCATTCTGGCGGGCAACAACGTCCAGCTTTCCGAGGAGAACCAGCGCCGGGTCCTGCCGATCAAACTCGATCTCCACCGCGATCCCACGACTGCCGTGCGCACGTTCCGCATCCCCGATCTCAAGCAGCACGTCGATGAGCACCAGTTCGAGCTTTTCGGCTACCTGCTCACGATGGTGAACTGGTGGATCAAGCAGGGCGCTCCGATGTGGGAAGGCGTCCCGCTGGCATCGTTCGAGAAATTCTGTGCGGTCATGGGTGGCATCCTCGAAGCCAACGAGATCGGCGGCTTCCTTGAGAACCGCACGATGTATTCCGGCGCGAACAACGTCGATCGCATGGGTTGGAATCAGTTCATGCAGGAGCTTGCCAAAAAGGGAATGCTCAAGACCCGCGTGTCCATCAACACCCTCATTGGCTTCTACGAGAGCATGCAGGATGCCCCGACGCTTTCCGTCAACGGCGGCGGGCGTGTGTCGCAGGCCATGGAGTCCGGCCGCATGGCCGACGCTCTCCAGCGTGTCGTGGACAAGGTGCTCGATCAGGTCTTCACGATCGTGGACAAGGAGCTTGAAGTCAACGTCGCCCTGCGCCGGACCACGAAGGCTCGGAAGGTCGAATACTACCTTGAGGTGGTTGAAGACGAGGACATGGCCGAGGCCGCATAAAGCAAAGGGGAGGCCGAAGCCTCCCCTGAGAACCCGTCCTGTTGCCAAGTGGGTCAATCTCCGTGGACCTTACGCTGCGAGGCGCTCGGCTACCACAAAGCGAACGTTGTCGTTCGCGGCTTCCATGGTGCCAGTTAATGGCTTTGGACGATAACGGTGTTCCTAGCCGAGTCGCGTTTTCACCTTACTCACAGCAGTCGAACCTAGATCGCCCCCATCAGAAACACTCGACTGACCTCCACGTGCCCTCCGGTCATGACTCCGAGGTCCCGCTTCATCGATCGGCTGGCCTAGCCTGCCGAGTGCTTTTGGTGGAGGCGGCGGGAACCGCCCCCGCGTCCTGCATGTAATCCAGTTGCCCGAATTACGACCATGACAGAAGTGTAGCAAACGATGAACCAGAACGCAATGAAAATCTTCACGCCGTCCGAAACATGCAGCAATGTTCGGACAAAACGTCGTGCTCAGAAGCGCGCGAGTTATCGCCGCAACCGGCCCACAGTCCTCGCTAAGGTCAACACCTATACGAAAGAGGTCCACAAAGCTTTTGTCGAAAATTTGGCAGGCCGCACTCGCCCTGCGGTGTGTGAAGTGTGCGGAGAAACCAACAAGCGAGGCGATAAAGAAATCGCTGTCTGTCTCGATCACTGTCACACAACAGGGAAGATTCGCGGATGGTTGTGCGGACGCTGCAATCTTCTACTTGGACGTGTCAAAGACGACGCCACATTGCTGAGAAAACTGGCAGATTATTTGGACTCCCACTGTCCGTAATCTGCACACAATTTTCGGTCAGGTTGTCTCGATCTCCTTCACCTGATCGGCGGTCAGGCCACCATGCTTGGCGATGGTGTCGATCATGCCCCAGAAGACATCAGCCGGAGGGACTTCATCCTTCCGATCGCACTTCCAATAGGCGGTCCAGTAGTGCTCGTTGAGATCGTCGGCGCATGCCTTGGCTTTCGCCTGCGACTTGAAGACGGAGTCCTGTCCCCAGACCTTGAGGATCGTCCGCCCCTTTCGGTGGCATAGTCGCCAACCGTCCTCGTTACGAGCCCCGAACGCCATCATCCATCTCCCGGATCGCCCGCGCGATCCCCTTGACGGTCTTCACGCGCTCCTTGAAGCCGAGGGGCTCCAAGAACGTAGCGCTGCCGTCCATGTGCTCCAAAACCATCGCCTTGTCGGCATTCGCAGCCTTCATGGCGTCAACGAAATACTCCTCCGGCGTCATCTGCATGACGTAGTTGGCTCCGAAGGCTTCGACGAGCGCCTGAATGCGCCGACCGGACAATTCCTCGCCGCGCATGCCCGGTGCGTCCTCCACGTGATCCACCGTCACGTCCTCGGGGAACGCGATGATCTCGTGCCGGTTGTCCAGAAAGAGAATGACCGAATGGGGCTGGACATACCCGACGACAACGTTGCCGGTCTCCTGCCCGCACCGGCGAGCATGCTCGACCGCGACCGCGCGCTTCTGGGTCCAACTGAATCCGGTGATGTTCTGCATCGACCCGCCGCGATAGACCTTGATCCCCTTCTTCTTGGCCCGCGCCATCGTGAAGCGCGAGGCCCGCTTGAGGTAACGAATCTCGTCACCGGTCATGCAGGCGAGACGGCCGGGACTGTTCAGCCGCTCGGAGGTCAGCATGTCCCGGATGTGGGTCTGGTTGGTGTAGAGCGACTTGACCTGACACCACGCCTCCCGGAACAGCTTCCAGAATGAGACGATATCGAGGTCGCCATGAATCTCGTGCAGTCCGGCGAGGATTTCGTGCCGGTCGTGCAGGGTGAACAGGGCGGTGCGGTAAGGCTTGAGGTCCATGAGCATGAAGCTATCGTCTCCGAGGGAATTGGCAAGGCGAACTTCTTGACATGGTTAAGAGCCGTTGTCCAGATATGGTTGACAAGATGCGGAGGCTGGGTTACGGGTGAAGGATAGGAGTGCCCCGATGTCCAAGAGCAATTTCGAATTCTTCGCCCCGCAGTCGATCGCCCCGCACCAGCGCAACCCCGTCAAGGCGTGGAACCGTGGTGTCGAGTTCGACGAGAACACCTACGGCCAGTTGGCGAACATCGCCAGCCTGCCGTTCATCCACAAGCACGTCGCGGCGATGCCGGACGCGCACATGGGCTATGGAGCCACGGTCGGATCGGTCATCGCCACCAAGGGTGCGATCATCCCGGCTGGTGTCGGCGTGGACATCGGCTGTGGCATGATGGCGTGGGAGATTTCCCTTTCTGAGGACGATCTGCCGGACAGCCTCGGGTTCGTTCGTGCTGCCATGGAGCGGGCCGTCCCGCACGGCCGGACCAACAACGGCGGTGCAGGCGATCGTGGTGCGTGGTCGGATGTTCCGGCCTCGGTCATGAACCGCTGGTCGGGGACGCTCGAAGAGCGCTGGAAGGCGATCATCGAGAAGCACCCGAAGGCCAAGAGCTACAACCACGCGAACCACCTCGGTACGCTCGGCACCGGCAACCACTTCATCGAGCTTTGCGCCGATGAGCGCGGCAAGCTGTGGGTCATGCTCCATTCTGGGAGCCGTGGTGTCGGTAACAAGATCGGCCAGTATTTCATCGAGCGCGCGAAGGAGGAGATGGCCCGTTGGCACATCGCCGAATTCCTGCCGGACGCTGACTGCGCCTACCTCGTGGAGCACACCGAACTCTTCGACGACTACTGCGAGGCAGTCGCGTGGGGTCAGGACTTCGCGTGGGAGAACCGCAAGGCCATGATGGAGGCAACGCTGCGCGCCCTCGGCAAGATGGCCGTCAACTGCCACCACAACTATATCGACCGGGAGAGCCACTTCGGCGAGAACGTCTGGGTCACCCGCAAGGGTGCCGTCCGGGCTCGTGAAGGTGACCTCGGCGTCATTCCGGGCTCGATGGGGACTGGTTCCTTCATCGTGCGTGGGAAGGGCAACCCGGAAAGCTTCTGCTCGTGCTCGCATGGAGCCGGTCGCCGCATGTCTCGCGGTGCCGCGTTCAAGGCGATCTCTGTGGAAGACCACATCAAGGCCACCGAGGGCGTCGAGTGCCGCAAGGACGAAGGCGTTCTCGACGAGAGCCCGGCAGCATACAAGGACCTCGGCGCGGTGCTCGCGGCGCAGGAAGACCTTGTTGAAATCGTCCACCGTCTGCGGACGCTGGTCAACGTCAAGGGATAGCATGCCCGAAGTCACAGTGAACTTCCCGGACGGCCCGAGACGGGTCGAAGCCGACTACCTCCAGCCGGACAGGTTCCTCTCCAACGCCCCGCAGGGACGGCCCGTTCTGACTCCTCGGAGCCAGAACGGGTGGGAGTTCGTCCAGACAGTCGAAGGGCTCTGGATCGCGACGGAGCGGAAATGAAGTGGCTCCTCGTCTTGGCCTTCCTGAACGCTCAAGGTGAGGTCACCTTGATCACCAAGCCCGTCGCCTCGCCGCAGGAATGCAGTGAGTTGATGACCGAGTTCCACACTGCCTCGGAGGATGTCGTCTTCGAGGCGCAGTGCGTCAACGTCGTGAATGTGCTCGGCGAAGGCGTCCCTAAAAAGGAAGCATTCAATGGCTAAGCCCATCCAGTTCGCCGAGGCCAACTCAAAGCTGACCGGCTCCGGCGACGTGGCCGATCTGCCTGCCTACCGCGACGGCGGACAGGTGATCTCGTGCTGGAAGCCGACGCCAGCCGAACTGATCGAAATCCTCAACAGCGGCGTGATCTGGCTTGTCGCCAAGGGTGTGTCGCACCCGCCGATCATGGTCACCGGGGAGTACCCGTTCGAGCGAGCCTTGAACTGATGCCTCTGATCTTCCAGCACCAAATCCAGCGCGCCGATCTGCATATCAATCGCGAGGCTCTCTATCTCTTCGGAGACAATGAGGAGCGTCGTGGACTCGGCGGATTGGCCGGAGAGTGCCGGGGTGAGCCTAACGCCTGCGGGATCGTGACCAAGAAAGCCCCATCATGGGAATCCTACGCCTTCTGGTCCGACGCTGACTTCGATCGCGTCCGGCCGATCATCGATCGCGACTTCGAGAAGCCGACCAGATGGATCAAGGCGGGAAAGGTCGTGATCTGCCCGGCCGAAGGCGTCGGCCAGTATCGTGCCAAGCTGCCGGAGGTCGCACCTCTGATCGACAGCTACATCAAGCTCCAGATCATGAGCCTTGGTATCTCTCGTCGATGATGTCGATGAGTTCCTGCACGTCGATGACGTGAAGGCCGAGGACGTTGCACTGCATGATCATATCGGCGGTGCCATCGCCACCCGGCATAGCGACCACGAGGACGGCAGGGAGCTTCACAAGCTCCGCAGCAAGCTCCGCGTTGCGGATCGGCCCTGCGGCCCGTCCCTGAGCCTTCCAGCGGGCAAAGAGCGACCGTGTGGCGATCCTGTGCTGTGTGGCCCACGTCGTCGCCATCTTGTCCGCACCGCGCGCCCCGCCAGACAGCATCCATCCGACCTTGCCCCAAGTCGTGACATGGTGGAGCACGTAATCGAGAAGATGCCAGTCGTCGAAGTCCCGTCCACCACAGACACACACGTCGAATTCCCTGAAAGGGAGTTCGCTGATGCGGGTCTTTATGGTGCCGCCGATCAGATGGAGGTAGCGCGGGTTCATTCTTCCTCGGCCGCGACCCGCTTCATCAGATCGGCCAGCATCCGATCGAGGTCCTCGCCGGTGAACGGCTTGATCGATTCTTTGATCTCGCGGGACTGCCGCAGGAGAGCGTTGGCTTCCTTGCCGAGACGCTCGGCCTCGTCGAGCTTCGCCTGAATGTCGTCAGACCACGGCGTCAGCTTCTCCAGCTTCTCGCGCGATCGACGCCCGTCCTCGCCCATGACCCAGAACTGCCCGGTCGTTGCATCGCGGCCGACGATCTGGACCTTCTTGACGTTGCTCCACTCGATCAATCCGAACTGTAGGTCGATCGTCTTGAGGGCGTTGCGGACGTGCTCGTTGATCTTCTGCTTCGCCTTGGAGAGGGTCTTGGCCTCGATCCGCAGGTGAGTGCAGTGCCACAGGTCGTCGTTCTCCCCGTAGTAGATGTCGAAGCCTTGGTGCTGGAGTTCGATGCGCGCCATTAGATCAGAGCTTTCGGTTCCCACACGAAACGTGTGCGGCCATCAGGAAGGAGATCACACCAGCCGGAGGGCTCTCCCGTTCTGGGATTGGTTGCGGCCTCCAACCAGCGATACCAGACACGGCCCTTGTGGACGTATCCCACCATGGTCCGGCCGCTCTCTGTCTCGGTTCCGACCGAGATCACTTCCACTAGGTCACCCTTGTAGTGCCTGTAGAAGTTGCCGACGTAGGGGATGCCGGTGCTATCCGCCATCGACGTTGCTCTCGTGCATCACGACCAGTCGAGCGTTCTTGTAGAGAAGCTCGATGGCGACCGCAGCCTCACGACACTTCGAGTCCCGGCGAGGCTTGTTCAGCCGCTCGAAGGACTTCGGGGTGCCACCGTATTGAATCATCCACAGGACGCGGGCAAGCTCATATTCCGGCTCGCCCTTCTCGTAGGTCTTAAGCTGCATTGTCTGCTTCCTCAGTCATAAAGCCGGTTAATGACGCGTATAAGCGTCATTAACCGGCCTCGTGGTCCGTTAATGGACCATTGGCGATCCCATTACTGCGTGGCGTCGTCGAGCTTCGAGACGGCCTCGTCGATCTTGCTGGTGGCCTCCTCGATCTCGTCATAGGCCGACTGGAGAGCGTCGATCGCCTCGTCGGCGGCGGAGCCCTTGTCGCCGTCCTTGAAGGAGTCCGGCATGTTCTCCTTGTACTCCTCCTCCTCGCTCTTGAGCGAGTCGATCTCGTCGCGGATGTCCTCCATCTTGCCCTTGAGGTCCTCAAGCTGGGAAGACAGGGAGCGGATGGCTTTGCGGCGTTCATTGTTCATGGTGTCGTCTCCTTGGTTGTTGACGACACCCACATAGCCCGGCCCGACTGTCGAGTCAATCTCGACAGCTTGACATGGTTAAGATCGAACGCCCTGCACCTGCGACCCGCATGTCGGGCAGACGATGTAGTTCACCCGGTCGGTTCCGCCACCGTAGTCGGTGTGCATGAAGGACTGCACCTCCGACCGAGTGTAGCGGAGCCGAGAAGCACACGAGCGGCAGGTGCATTCAAGCACCTGCGACTCATCCTTTCCGATGACCTGAACCATCAGACACCTGCCCGTGCGCGGACTTCCGCGAAGGTCGTGGTCGTGATGCGCGGGGACTTCCAGCCCGGCCGCATCTCGTAGACCGGACGAAGCTGCTCGCCGAGGGCGTCGAAGGGAGCGTCGGTCCCCATGACGACATAATGCGAGGTCCCCGGCGTCTGAATGACGTGCTGGATGCCCTTCTTGGAAGCCTTGCCCGGATCGGACTTCGGCGTCTTCTGGATGCCATACCATCCTTCCGGTCCCTCGATCGCCGACGCCTTCATGGCGAAGCGCAGCGTGTCCCGGTTGACGTGCTGGAGGAGCCCGGCACCCATGCCGAAGGCCACGTTGTCCATGCTCCACTCGGCGTCGAGCATCTCGTCGATGATCACACCGATGGAATTCTTGTCCACGCCGTCTCCCTGAATGATACGCACCTTGTCGTTCAGGACCTTGTAGCCCTTCGAGTTCCGACGAAAGCCGAAGCTCTGGCCGAGGCTCTCCAGAGCGAACAAGACCATCTCGACCGGATCGCCGGAGTCCGGCCGGACCACGAGCACACCGTCGCGGGCAAGGACTTCATCCTTGAGCGTCTCGCCCCAGATGGAGTTGATCGCCTCGTAGATGTCGTAGCTGTCGCTGACGACGGCGACGAGCCCGGTCGGGTAGGAGGTCAGCATGTTGCGGTAGGCATCGACCTCACGGTCGCGGCCCCACGAAGTCATGGTGCTGTGCTCGGCCGCAGGGATGGAGAACCCTGCCATCTCGATCCCGTAGAACTGGTTGGCGTAGACGACGCCGGTGATCGTGTCGGAGCCCATGAAGTTGACCAGATGGGCGCAGCCGCCGATGCCAGCCTGCTCGTAGGAGGCCGTGCCGCGCGCGCCGAAGTCGTGCAGCTTGAACGGGATCGCTCCGGCCGGGTCTTCCGACGACTGGAGCAATGCCGCCCAAATGCGCTTCTTGACCTCGCGGCTGTTGGTGGCGACCGTCGAAGGATACCAGACCGCGCGCAGCATCGCCGTCTCGACGTAGGAGGTCAGCCACGCCAGTCGATCGTCGGTGTTGACCACCTGCACCAGCGGAGTGCCGGGCGGGACGACGGAGCCCTCGGGCAGAGCCGTAATCTCCAGCGGCAGATAGCCGTCGTATTCATCGACGATGATCTCCCAGCCAGCGCGGTTGAACGGGACGCCGTGGAGCTTGCAGAAGGCGTCGGCTTCCACGATGTCAGCGTAGGTGACGCGCTTGCAGAGGTAGTCCAGAATGAACATCTGGAGGCCAAAGAAGAGCACCTCGTCGATGCCCGGCACCGGGCGCGCTTCGATGTAGCTCGACACCTTCTTGGTGCCGGGCGGATACTGGAGGAAGTGCGAGGTCTTGTAGCTGTCGGTGTTGAGGATGGCGTTGAGCATGATCAGAGTCCCAGCATGTCTTGAACGATGGCGAAGTGATCCTCGAAGAATTCTTCTCCGGTCAGATCGGCGATGGAGTACCAGTCGGCCGAGGCCGCGTCGTCGGAACCCTTGACGGTCCAGAGCGGCTTGGCATCCGGCAGGCGGAAGGTGAAGGCGTGGGTGACCGTCCGGCCGCGCGCCGAACGATAGGGGTTGTCGAAGACCTTGGTCTCGGTGATGAAGCTCTCCAACCGGGCAGGCGCGAGCCGCCCCTTGCGAGAGTCCGTCTCGCTAAGCTGGGTCTCCTCCTTCAACTCCCGGACGACCGCATCGCGGATGCGCTCATACTGGTTGATGAATCCACCGGGGAGCGCGAGGAGTCCCTTTCCGGGATAGTCTCCGCGCCGGATCAGCAGCAGGTGACCGGACTGGACCACGACTGCATCGACGGTGATGAAGGTCGGAGGGAACGGAGCGTTCTTCCACGAATCCTTGTAGCGCTCGACGGCCTCGTGCTCGTAGAAGACATCATAGAAGGCAGAGGTCGTGCGCCACTGTTCGAGGAACTCGACGACGCCCTTGGGGAGCACCGACGCCTCGATCCGCTGCATGGGGGAGAAGAAGGACGCCCGGATATCCGTGGCGTTCAGGATGCGCCACTGCGCCTCGATATCGACCGATCCCCAATCAGGGAACAGGTTCAGGTAGAAGGAGGACTTGTCCTTCGAGAACCCGACGAGGAGGATTTCATCTTCCTCCTTGGTGAGGCGCGTGACGGTATTGCGCACGTCGGACAGCCAGCGCTCGTCGCTGGGGTGATCCCGGATCGGCGCGAAGGCGATGTGATCGTTGGCGACGTTCCAGTGGAACGTGTTCTTGATCATCTGACACCGCTCTTCATAGTTCCATGGATTGCGGGCGGAGCGCGCGGCCCCGGCCGATCCGACGAGGATGATGAGCTTGTCAACCTTCTTGAGCGCGTCACGGATGACGTGCTCGTGGCCGACGTGGAAAGGCTGGAAACGTCCAATGAAGACGCCAATACGCATAGAGGAACCCTCCTGCTTGAGTACACCATAGGAGCCCTATGGCAAGCATTTCTATACGCCCCTATCCGGGGCCTGTCAAGCGCGGCTCAAAGATAATGGATGACGCCACCGGGTGCGAGCCGACACAGGAGGCTCTCGTTGATCCAGCGCTGGTAGTTGTCGAGCATGCTCTTAGGCTTGCCCGGAGAACGGAAAGAATCCTCGATCGGCATCACCCAGATCGTGTCCGCGCGGAAGCCGTAGAGAGCCCCGCCCGCTCCGACGATCTTCCATACGTTGGGATCGAGTCCCAGAATGCGAGCCGCCTTCTCGGCCTTGCCCTGCGTCTCGTGGACGAAAATCTTGGTCTTCACGACGCCACCTCGAACAGGCCCTTCCGCTGCTCCTCCACCATGTGGTAGAGCATCGCGAACTTCCAGCGCGGGTCCGTCTGAGGGTACGCCCGATAGTCCAGAATGTTGAGGAACTGGACAAGCTCGGAGAAGTACATCCGGGCATGCTTCTGGCTCCGGTCCATGATCGTGCTCGCCTGATTGTGGTAGCGATCGGCGAGCTTGACCAGCGTGGCGTCGGGGTCTGCGGCGATGCGCGGGAGCGCGATGGCCTTGGCAGCACGGCGGTTGTAGCCGGGCGGATCGGTGAGGAGATCGACGATCGAGGCCGTGCGCGCCGAGGTCATCCGCTCGACGATCTCCGTGTCGATGTCCGGGCAGTCCTCCACCACGTCGTGGAGCCACGCCGCCGCGATCACCTCGGGGTCCGTGGTGAAGCAGGACACGATCCCGGCAACTGCCGTCAGGTGGTAGGAGTAGGGCAGGACGCCGTGCTTGTGCTTGCAGTGCTCGGCCAGTGCCAGCTTGCGCGCGCTGTCGATGATCTCGCCATGGTAGGGCGTGATGGAGATGGTCTCAGGTTCGAACATGGTGCGCGATGAACTCCGTTGGATGGAAGAAGACGTTGGTCGTGTCGCGCTCGACCGACATCACGGCCTTCGCCAGATCGGGATCGCGGGGAGACTTGCACATGTTCTTCTGCGTGATCAGAGCGCCAGCGCACAGCGGCAGGGTCTCACGGCGTTCCTCATCTGAGAGTCCATCATCATCGTCGATCACGGAGTGGCAGACGAGCGGGAGTTCCGCCTTGATGTGATCGGTGAACCATTCGGCCTCGTAGCCGCCCAGCCAGCCGGGCGCGCTCTCACGCCGCCACGGGCAGTCGTTGCAGGGCTTCTTGTGTGCGACGGTCACCACAGACGGTATTCTCCTGATCCGGTCTGCTCGACGCCCATGGCACGGTTGATCATGACCATGGCGTCGGCGTAGGCCATGCCATCGCCCTTGTCATCTTCTGCCCGGAGATCGGCGAGGGTCGTTTCGAGGAAGGGTGTCGAACCCTGCTCCATGATCGATCGCACGGTCGTGCCGATCTTCTCGACCAGCTTGGCGCGAGCCGCGTTGGGTTTTGCTTGACGCTTCCTCATCGCCCAACTATACGTGTTCGATCAATGCCGTCAAGCAGAACTTGGCATATGGTTAACGACCCGGTGGCGGAGTGGGAACGCACTGGACTGCAACTCCAAGGTCACCTGTCATGGGTGCGTCGGTTCAAATCCGACTCGGGTCTCCAATCCCAAAAGAGGAAATCATGAAAGCTGTCGTCTGGACTCAACCCGGTTGCTCCTATTGCACTCGTGTCAAGAATGCCTTGACGGCGGCGGGATACGAGATCGAGGAGAAGGACATCGGCGCGAAGGGAAGCCCCGAGCGCGACGAGTTCAAGATGTTCGTCGGCGAGACGACTCCGCAGGTGTTCATCGAAGGCGTCCAGATCGGAACCTATGAACAGACCGTGGCATGGTTGGCCGAGAAGAAAGCTGCTTGACACCGGGTTGAGTGCAGAGTAAGGTCCGATCGTTCAAGACATGCCTAGCGGCTTTCGACCCGTCACTCCATGACCCCCGCCCTAGCAGAAGGCCCCGGTGTTCGCGCACCGGGGCCTTCGTCGTTTCAGAGGCCGGGATAGTAGCTGAGCACTCCCCGGACCTCGCTCATGGTGCCGTGGCTCAAGGTCCACTGGTAGGACCCGTCGTCACACTTCTCCGCCTTCGGCAGGTCCATGTGATCGAACCCCGCCTCGGTGCAGTCGAACATGAACTGCAAGTTCGACGGCAGGCCGGATCGAGCCCGGACCTTGACGAACTTCTCAATCTGGGAACGGGTCGGCTCAGCCATTGTCGATCTCCAGCATTGCGTCCTCGACGGGATAGAGCATCTCGTCGATCTCGTCGAGCGCGTTCATGTAGCGCTCGATCACGGCCTTCTTCACCTTCACGTCGGGGAGGTCCACCTTCCGGTTGAACATGAGGGAACCCATCCCATCCACGAACGCCTCCTTATCCACGTTGCGGAAGTGGACAACCATGTCGCCCCTCGGCCGCTCGTTGCGGAGCCAGTTCATGAATGCCTCGTTGGGCGTCTCTGCCCGGCCCCATGACATGCCGCCGACACAGATGACGTGCGTGAGGGCGACCTTCTGCTCGTTTGCAGTTTCCATAGTAGTTTCTCTCCGTTTCAAAGAACACAGCCATAAGCGACTGTGACTATATAGTAGCACACCTAGCAACGAGATGCAACAACTTTGTTACTTCAAGTTATACATGGAATACTACTAAGGTTGAGTGCAGAGATACTTGCGAATACTGAAACGGCCCCGGATCGCTCCGGGGCCGCTCAGGCGGGTGTTCAGAAAAGGAATCAGTACCAGTCGGAGCCTTCCAGCCGGAACGTATCGACCGTCTTCCCGGCCGCGTTCAGGACGAAGAT
>OEIU01000088.1_pt1 | contig 88780 bp, 85 predicted proteins | sample 1539221 | NCBI WGS metagenome assembly OEIU01 (sample SAMN03792071, study PRJEB22550) | activated sludge metagenome | feature: wastewater treatment plant; material: activated sludge; isolation source: Wastewater treatment plant of a petroleum refinery complex | place: Argentina: Zarate | collected...
GCCGCGACCTGAAGCATTCGCCGCTGATTTCGAGGGGTCGGGCCCAGCGGTCTTGTCGTCCCGATGCACCGCGGGAGGCTCAGCCGTGCGCGCGCCGCGGCGAGCTTTCACGGTAACCGCGGGTCGCCGATGCGACGCCGCGGTCCAGCGCGGCAGCCGACAATCGCGGCATGAGCAAGAGCTTTGAAGCCGTGTTGTGGGATTTTGGCGGCGTGATCCTGACCAGTCCTTTCGAGGCCTTCAACCGCTACGAGGCGGAGCTGGGCCTGCCGCGCGACTTCATCCGCCGCGTCAACGCCGTCGATCCGGACCACAACGCCTGGGCGCGCATGGAACGCGCCGAGATCGACATGGAACGCTTCGCCGAACTGTTCGAGGCCGAGGCGCGCGCGCTCGGCGGCGAGCTGTCCGGCCACAAGGTCATCCGCCTGCTCAGCGGCGAAGTGCGGCCGGAGATGGTCGAGGCCTTGAAGCGCGTGCGCACCCGCTACCGCATCGCCTGCATCACCAACAACATGCCGGCGGGGCACGGGCCGTCGATGTCGCGCTCGGCCGACACTGCGCAGCAGGCGGCCGAGATCATGCAGCTCTTCGAGCGCGTGGTCGAATCGAGCAAGCTGAACATGCGCAAACCCGACCCGCGCATCTACCGCCATGCCTGCGAGCTGCTGGGCGTGGCGCCCGAGGCCTGCGTCTACCTCGACGACCTGGGCATCAACCTGAAACCGGCGCGCGCGATGGGCATGGCCACGATCAAGGTCGAAAGCGCCGGCCAGGCGCTGGCCGAGCTGGAGCGGCTGCTCGGCCTGCCGCTGCGCTAACTTTCATGATGCGGGGCAACGCCCCGGATCATGGAAGGCTTTTACATTCAGACTGCGGTCCGTGGCATGCTTGCGCCATGAAGCTGTCAGTACTGGACCAATCGATCTCGCTCGCCGGCTCGAGCGAGGACGCGGCGATCCGCGACACGCTCGAGCTGGCGTCGCACTGCGAGGCCCTCGGCTACCACCGCTTCTGGCTCAGCGAACACCACAGCCTGCCGACCATCGTCGGCAGCGCGCCCGAGATCCTGATGGCCGCGGTGGCCGCGCGCACCACGCGCATGCGCATCGGCAGCGCCGGCGTGATGCTGCCGCACTACGCGGCGCTGAAGGTGGCCGAGCAGTTCCGCGTGCTCGAGGCGCTGGCGCCGGGGCGCATCGACCTGGGCGTCGGGCGTGCGCCCGGTGCCGACATGCGCACCGCGCAGCTGCTCAACCCCGACGCCTACCGCGCGGCGGAGCACTTCCCGCAGCAGATCCGCGACCTGCAGTGGTGGACCGCCGGCGAGCCGCACCACGGCGTGGTCGCGCATCCGCGCGGCCCGCACCTGCCCGAGATCTGGGTGCTGGGCAGTTCGGACTACGGCGCGCAACTGGCCGCGCATTTCGGCCTGCCCTACGCCTTCGCCTATTTCTTCGCCGACGGCCAGGGCGTCGAGCAGGCGCTGGAGCTGTACCGCACGCTGTACAAGCCGAGCGAGCGCCACCCGAAGCCGCAGGCGACGATCTGCGTCTGGGCGCTGGCCGCCGACAGCGACGCGCAGGCGCAGCACCATGCGCTGAGCCGCGATCGCTGGCGCGTCGACCGCATGCGCGGCGCGCTGGGTCCGCTGCGCTCACCCGACGACATCGCCGCGCAGGGCTTCAGCGGCGAGGAACTGCGCACCTTGCAGCCGATGCGCGCGAAGGCGCTGGTCGGCAGCGGCGCGCAGGTGGCGGCGCAGATGCGTGCGCTGGCCGCCTCGCTGGGTCTGGACGAACTGGTGGTCAACACCTGGGCGCACCAGCCGGCGGTGCGGCGCCGTTCCTACGCGCTGCTGGCGCGCGAGTTCGCGCTGGCGTCGGCCTGATGCGCGACATCGAATTCCGGCTTCGCGGCGAGCACGTCACGCTGGACGCGCTGCTCAAGGCCACCGGCCTGGCGATCAGCGGCGGCCGCGCCAAGGCGATGGTCGCGGCCGGGCTGGTGCAGGTCGACGGCCGGCCCGAGCTGCGCAAGACGTGCAAGCTGCGCGCCGGGCAGCGGGTGTCGCTGGCCGGCGTGCAGGTACGCGTATGCCCGGGCGGGGCGGAACTTCGCGGCCCGCCATAATTCAAATGCCGGTGAGCTGCGCGAAGGCGCGGCCGCGTTCCCTCTCCACGAACAAGGACTAGGACACACGATGAAAAGTTTGTTTGCAGCGGCGGCGCTGGTCATGGCTTCGGCGCTGGCCGTCGCGCCCGCGGAATCGGAGGCCAGGCGCTTCGGCGGCGGCTCGTCCAGCGGGCTGCAGCGCAGCATGCCGAAACAGGCACCCCGGCCTGCGACGCCGCCGCAGCAGGCGGCGCCTGCCGCCGCGCCGGCCGCGGCTGCCGCGCCCGCCGCCGCGGCGGCCAAGCGCAGCTGGATGGGGCCGATCGCCGGCCTGGCCGCCGGTCTGGGCATCGCCGCCCTGATGAGCCACCTGGGCCTGAGCGAAGCCTTCGGCAACTTCCTGATGATCGTGCTGCTGGCCATGGTGGCGCTGTTCGCGGTGCGCTTCTTCATGCGCCGCGGCGCCGCTGCGCAACGTGGGCCGCTGGCCACGGCGACGGCCACGCCCGCGCCGGCCTGGAACCGTCCGGCCGAAACCCCGGTGATGCCGCGCAGCGCGCAGCAGCCCGCGTCCGCGCAGCTCTCGGCCGACGGCTCGACGCGGCTGGCGCCGATGGCGGGCTCGACCGTGGCCTCGGTGGTGCCGAGCACGCTGCCGTCCGACTTCGACGCCGAAGGTTTCTCGCGCCTGGCGAAGATGATCTTCATCCGCATGCAGGCGGCGCACGACAGCGGCGACCTCAACGACCTGCGCAGCTTCACCACGCCCGAGATGTTCGCCGTGGCCAAGCTCGACCTGCAGGAGCGTGCCGGCAAGTCCCAGACCACCGATGTCGTGCACGTCGACGCCGATGTGCTGGACATGGCCAAGGAAGGCGAGCGCCAGGTGGTCAGCGTGCGCTTCCACGGCAAGATCCGCGAGGAGGCCGACGGCCCGGTCGAGGACTTCGACGAGATCTGGCACCTGACGCGCTTCGGCGACAACCCTGGCTGGTCGATCGCCGGCATCCAGCAGCGGCACTGAGCGCCGCGGCTGCCACGAAGCCCCGCCCGCGCGGGGCTTCTTCATTTGCAGACCCGATGCACCCTGTGCCGAAGATCGAACTGCAGGCGCCGGAGCTCGCGCGCTGGACCGGCTGCTCGCCGGGCGGGCACGGTGGCAGCCGCGGCGCGGCCGGTTGACGCTGGCCTTCGGCAACGTCGAGGCCTATGCGTGCCGGGATCCGGCCGAGCCCGACCGCAGCCGCAGTATCGGCGAGGATCTGCACCGCGTCTGGACCGGCGAGGCGCTGTTCGGCGCGCGATTCGTCCGAACTGCGCCGGGCGCGCGCTGCGGCCCTTCGCCGATGCCGCCGACGGGCTGCTCGACCTGCATTCGATGCGCCAGGCCTGCGAGCCGCTGATGGTCTGCGGCACCACCGGCCGCGGCTGCGGCAAGGGCGTGGCGTTGTCGCGCAGCCGCCGGCAGCGCGGCAGCGTTTGCTGCGCGTCAGCGAGGCGGTGGTCGCGCACAGCCCGGGCTTGCGCTTCGTGCGCGCGTTCCGCGGCCTCGAAGTGCTGCCGCGGGCGGGCGAGCTGATCGCCACCGATGGCGCGCTGGAATTCCGCACGCGCTGCGACGAGACCGTGCGGGTGATGCCGTCGCCGGCGCCGCCGCAGGTGGGCGCGACGAGGGTGCGGCTGGGCCGCTGCGAGGATCTCTGAACCTCGGCCTGTCGCAGGCCACTCGCGGCGCAAAGCGGCCTTCGGCCGCTTTGCGCCTGTGGGCGCTATGCACCACTCCCCCGAGCCCCCTCCGAGAGGGGGCTCCAGTTCGTTCGACAAGTCGGCCTGGCGGCCGATGGAGGGGCCGGGGCCTGCGCCGGCCGCAAGGCCGGCCCGTCGGCCATGCTGGAGCCCCCTCTCGGAGGGGGCGCGGGGGAGCTGCACGAACGCGCCTTGGCGCAAAGCGGCCTACGGCCGCTTTGCGCCGAGAGCGCTCACTGGAACATCGGCATCGCGTCCAGCCGCGATTCGATCTTCTCCAACAGCCGCTGGTAGGCCGGCGCGCCGACGCCGCCGAAGCGCGCGGCGAACTCGTGCTCGGACAGGTTCTCCGGCAGGTCGCCGGCCTCGGGCATCAGGTCGGCGTCGCCCGAGCCCGCAGCGATGCGCTGCTGCAGCCGCAGCGGATCGCGCACCGCCAGTTCGCCGAAGCGCGTACCGGCGCGGTCGGCCGCCAGGTCGTTGAAGCTGAAGCCGCTGCCGCCGCGCCTGGCGTCGGCCAGTTCCTTCCACAGCCCGACGGCGTCGGCCAGCGGCGTGTCGGCCTCGGCGGCGATCAGCGCCGACACCGTGAAGTGCTGCGCGGTGTCGTGGCGCTGGCGCAGCGTGACCTGCATCGGCCAGGGTTGCGGCCACTGGTACGCGGCCGGCACCAGCAGGCCCAGCGGCCGGTGGTTGACGTGGAAGGCCAGCGTCAGCAGCGCGGCGCGGTTTTCCGCGACCGCGTCGCCGCCGTCCGCGCTGCGCTCGGCGGCCAGCGCGAACAGCGGCGGCAGCAGCGCCGCCACCGAGACAGCGCGCGCCGGCTCGTCGTGCGTCAGCGCCGCCAGCCGCTCCTGGTAGGCGCGCAGCCGCTGCTGCTGCGCCGGCGCGACCAGCGCGGCGCGCAGCCGCGGCACGCTGTCGGGGTCGATGCGATAGCTGAGCGCCAGCGCGCCGCTGTCGATCACCACGCGCTGGATCCAGTGCACGGCCAGCCAGGCGTCGGGCTGCAGGCCACGCCGCGCCGCGGCGGCGCGCAGCAGCGGCCGGGCCAGGGCCTCGGGCAGCGGCAGCCGGCCGATCTGCAGCCGCTCGAGCCGGGGCAGGCCTGCCGCCTGGCGCAGTGCCAGCTCGACGTTCAGCCAGCGTCCCCACGGCGCGGCGACGCTGGCCTGCAGCAGCAGTTGCCCCGGCTGCAGTTGCAGCTGCGTGTCGGCACCCAGCCAGCGCCGCGCCGCGTGCTGCACCAGCAGGTCGAGATCGCGTTCGCTCAGCCGCAGCGCGCGCAGCTGCCCCGGCGGCGCGCGGCGCGGGTCGTGCTGGCGCAGCATGGCCACGGCGCGGTCGATATCGGCCGGCGCGACCTGGTCGCGGTGCGGCACGCGCGGCCGGCCCTCGACGGCCAGCGCCAGCAGCAGCACCGCCGCGAGCAGCAGCCCGAGCAGACCCGCGGACAACCCGATGGCGAGCTTGCGCATGGCGGTGGCGCGGCAGCTACAGCAGCCAGTCGATCGGCAGCCCGGCCAGGAAACCGACCTGGAAGCGCTTCCAGAACGAAGTCTGCGGGTCCACGTCGTAGAGCGTGAGCCCGCCGGACGCGTCGCGATCGAGCCATTGCAGGTTCACGCCATCCGGGGCGATGCGCACCTCGTAGGCGACCAGCGGCACGTTGCTGTCGAACTTCTGCGCCAGGCTGCCGGCCGCGTCCGGGCTGTCGATGACCAGCCCCATCTCGGTGTTCAGGTCGGCCGAGCGCTGGTCGAAGTTGAACGAGCCTACGAAACGCCGCTTTCCGTCCACCTCATAGGACTTGGCGTGCAGGCCCGCCACCTTGGCCGGACCGAAGCGGCCGCGCACGCGCAGCGGGAAACCGTCGGCCGTGGGCTTCAGCTCGTAGAGCTGCACACCGGCGCGCAGCAGGTCGAAGCGCCGCTTCAGGTAGCCGGCATGCACCACGCTCTCGTCCGACGAGGCCAGCGAATTCGTCAGCACGCGCACCCGCACGCCCTCGCGCGCCAACCCGGTCAGCAGCGCGGTGCCGCCGGCACCCGGCACGAAATACGGCGAGACGATGTCCAGGCTGTGCTGCGGCTTGCCCATGCGCTCCATCAGCGCCGGCAGCAGCAGCAGGTCCGAGCGCCCATCGCTGTCCAGCGTCTTGGCCGGATCGTCGTACAGCACCTGGCTCGAGGACCAGGTGAAGTCCAGTTGCCGCTCGTTCATCCGCTGGACGAAGGGCCTCTCGCGCACGGCCTGCAGGTAGGACGCGGCGTGCGGATCCTGCGCTGCCGCCGCGAAACGCGCCTGCAGCGCCGCCGCGCCGCCGGCCGGCGGCGGGCCGACGAAGGGTGCCGCCGCATAGGCCGACGCGCTGTTCCAGTACAGGTCGAACTCGCGCGACACCTCCTGCACCACCGGGCCGATGGCCAACACGTCCATGTCGGCGAAGCCCAGGCCGAGGGCGGCACCGAAGTACTCGTCGGCGATGTTGCGGCCGCCGACCACGCTGACCTGGTTGTCGACCGTGAAGGACTTGTTGTGCATGCGCCGGTTCAGCCGCGTGAAGTCGGTGGCATAACCGAGCGCGCGCGAGCCGCGATAGACGAAGGGGTTGTACAGCCGCAACTCGATCCCGGGATGCGCGGCCAGCGTGGCCAGCAGCGGGTCCAGCCCGACCGTGTTGGCGTCGTCGATCAACACGCGCACGCGCACGCCGCGGTCTGCCGCCTGCCACAGCGCCTCCCACAGCAGCGTGCCCACGGTATCGGCATGCCAGATGAAGTACTGCGCGTCGATCGAGCGCTCGGCGGCGCGCGCCGGCAACACGCGCGCGGCGAAGGCATCGTAGGGCTGCTCGATGAGCACGAAGCCGGACCGTCCCGGATGCCCCGCCGCCCGCAGCGCCGCGGCACGCCCCAGCGCGGTGCTGCCGGTATCGATCAGCGCGTGCGACGGCTCGCGCGCGGCCGGTGGGGGCAGGCTCGCGCAGCCCGGCGCGAGCAGCGCGGCGGCCAGCAGCAGGGCCAGCACCCCGGCGCCGCGCCACTGCCGGCGCGGCGCCGCTTGCGCAGCGTCAGGCCTCGAACAGTGCGGCATGCATCTGGCGCAGTTGCCGCTTCAGCAGCTTGCCGCTCGGGTTCTTGGGCAGCGCGTCGACGAAGACCACGCCCTTGGGCACCTTGAAGACCGCCATGCCGGCATTGCAGTGCGCCAGCACTTCGGCTTCGCTCAGCGTCTGGCCGGGCTTGACGACGATCACCGCCACCACCGCCTCGACCCAGCGCGGGTGCGGCAGGCCGACCACCGCCACCTCGCTGACCTGCGGCAGCCGGTAGATCGTCTCCTCGACCTCGCGGCTGGCGACGTTCTCGCCGCCGGTCTTGATCATGTCCTTCTTGCGGTCGACGACGCTGAGGTAGCCCTCGCCGTCGATGGTGCCCAGGTCGCCGCTGTGGAACCAGCCGCCCTCGAAGGCCGCCGCGGTGCGCGCGTCGTCGTGGAAGTAGCCGAGCATCAGGTGCGGGCTGCGGTGCACGATCTCGCCGACTTCGCCCGGCTTGACGTCGCGCATCGCGTCGTCGACCACGCGCGTCTGCACGTTCAGCGCCGCGCGGCCGCACGAGCCGGGCTTGGCGCATTGGTCCTCGGGGCCGAGCATCGTCGCCAGCGGCGCGATCTCGGTCTGGCCGTACAGGTTCCACAGCCGCACCTGCGGCAGCCGCTCGGCCAGTTCGCGCAGCACCGCCACCGGCATGATCGACGCGCCGTAGTAGCCCTTGCGCAGGCTGGACAGGTCGGTGGCGTCGAACAGCGGTGAGCGCAGCAGCGAGATCCACACCGTCGGCGGCGCGAAGAAGCTGGTGATGTGGTGCCTGGCGATCAGCGGCAGCAGGTTCTCCGGCGTCGGCGCGGCGGTGATGATGTTGCTGGCGCCGCAGTAGATCGACGGGCCGAGGAAGACGTCGAGCTGCGCGCAGTGGTACAGCGGCAGCGCATGCAGCATCAGGTCGTCGGACGCGATGCCGGCATCGACCAGGCAGCTGACGTACTGCCACAGCACCGCGTCGTGCGTCAGCATCGCGCCCTTCGGGCTGGATTCGGTGCCGCTGGTGTAGACGATCTGCAGCAGGTCGGTGCCCGCCAGATCGGACTCGGGCAGCGCGTCGGCGCAGGCGGCGATGTCGTCGAAGGCGACCATGCCCGGCTCGGGCTCGCTGGCGCCTTCGGACGGCAGCCAGACGAAGCGCCGCACCACGGTGTCGAGCGCCGCCGCGGCACGCGCCAGCGCGGCCAGACCGCTGTCGGTGGCCAGCATCACCGCGCCGGCATGGCGCAGGATGTAGGCCACCTCGTCGGCCTTGAGCATGAAGTTGATCGGCACCAGCACGGCGCCGAGCCGCGCCAGGCCGAAGCGCAGCGCGGCAAAGGCGTGCGAGTTGCGCGCCAGCACCGCCACGCGCGTGCCCTTGGCGATGCCTAAGCGCGCCAGTCCGGCGGCGGCGCGCGTGGCGCATGCGTCGAACTCGGCATAGCTCCAGCGCACGCCGCCGCAGGCGATGGCCAGCTTGTCGGGCGTGCGCGCCGCGCTGCGCGTCAGCAGGTCGCCCAGGGTCTGGCGGCGGATGGCGGGATGCATGGGCGACTCCTTCTGGACGGTGAGCGCCGAGCTTAGCAGCGCCGGCTTGGCGGCGCAGACGGCTCCTACAATGCGCCCCCCTGCCAAACCCCCTCGTGAACACCGTCGACGACCATACTTTCCTGGCCACGCTGCCCAACGGCTTGCGCGTGCTGGTGATCCGCACGCCGGGCCGGCCGACGCTGGACCTGAGCGTGTTCGTGCACACCGGCAGCCAGCACGAGGCGGCGCGCGACAGCGGCATCAGCCACATGGTCGAGCACATGGCCTTCAAGGGCACGGCGCTGCGCGACTGCCAGCGCATCAACCTCGAGGCCGAGGCGCTGGGCGCGCAGGTCAACGCGCACACCGACAAGGACCACAGCGCCTTCCACGTCTACGGCCTGGCGCGCGACGCCGAGGCCTTCATCGCGCTGCTGGCCGACATCGTGCAGCACGGCAGCTTCCCGGCCGACGAACTGGAGCGCGAGCGCCAGGTGATCCTGCACGAATACGTCGAGGACGAGGACGACCCGCTGTCGGTGGGCTTCCGGCTGTTCGATAAGCTCAGCTGGGGCAGCCACCCGCTGGCGCAGCCGGTGATCGGCCAGCGGCGCCATATCGAACGCTTCAGCCGCGACGAGCTGCTGGCCTACGTGCGGCGCCGGTACCGCGCGCAACGCACCGTGGTCGCGCTGGCCGGCGACGTCGACCCCGAAGCCGTGGCGCGCGCCGTCGAGCGCCACTTCGGCACGATGCCGCGCGGCGACGATGAGCGCGTCGCGCCGCCGCAGTGGCTGGGCGGCCTGCGCACGCGCGCGCTCGCCGGCAGCCCGCAGACGCACGTGGTGCTGGGCTTCGCGCTGCCCGGGCTGGCCGGCGCGCACCAGGCCGGCGTGGTGGCGGCGGCGCTGCTCGGCGAAGGCATGAGCTCGCCGCTGATGGACCAGCTGCGCGAGCGCCGCGGGCTGGTCTACTACGCCGCCTGCTCGGCCGACGTGCTGGAGCTGGCCGGGCAGTTCGTCATCGAGGCCTCGACCTCGCCGCAGCAGCTGCGGCCCTTCTTCGCCGAGCTGGTGCCGCTGCTGCTGGCGCAGGCCGAAGGCACCGACCCGGTCGCGCTGGCGCGCGCGCGCCGGCAGATCGTCGTGCGCCACCTGCGCGACCTGGAACGGCCGTCGCGGCGCCTGGAAAGCGCGGCGCTGGACCTGTTCGCGCTGGGCCGGGTGCGCCCGCGCGAGCAGATGCTGCAGGCCCTGCAGGACGTGGATGCCGCTCGGGTGCGCGCCTGCTTCGAAGCGATGATCGGCGGCGGCGCGGCGCTGGCGGTGACCGGCAAGATCCCCAGGGGACCCGACGGCCGGCTGCGCGACTGGGCAGCGCCGCTGCTGCAGGCCCGCAGCTGAGCGGCTGCATCCCGCATCGGCACACGCGCGCACGATCGTTGCGCAGAGTCGCTTTGCGGGGTCTTGCCGCCGCTGCGGTGCCGGCAGGGCTGTGGGGGCGTAGTCGGCGCCGGCGAGCGCGCGCTGGTGACGCTGGGCGGCGTGCTGCTCGGCGCCGCCGTGCCGGCGCTGGCGATCGCCGCGCTGGCCGCCGGCTTCCTGGACAGCCTGGTGCCGGGCTCAAGCGCTGAGCGGCGCCCGCCGCGCCAGGACGGCGTAGATCAGCAATCCGAGTACGAGCGCCGCGGCAGCGGTCTGCAGCGACGCGGCGAAACCCTCCGCCGCGCCGGCGCTGCGCCGCACCAGCCAGGCCACCATCGGTGGCCCGGCGATCTGCCCGAGGCCGTAGGCGGCCGTCAGCAGCCCGATCAGCGACGACACGTTGTGCGGCCACAGCCGCCGCGCCTCCTGCATCGCGAACAAGGTGATGGCCGTGAACGGCAGCCCGAGCAACAGGCTGCCGAGCGCAAAGCCCGCCAGCGTGGGCCACCACACGCTGAGCAGCACCCCGGCGGCCTGCATGGCGTAGCAGGCCATCAACAGGCTGCGGCGGTCCCAGCGCACCGGCACGCGCACCGTGAGCAGCGCCCCGATCGAAACGCCGAGGCCGAAGATCGGCCAGAACAGATCGAGCCAGATCGAGCCCGGGAGCGCCTGGCGCGCGATCACCGGCAGGAAGGTGGCCGTGACGATGTAGCCGAAGCCTGCCAAGCCGTAGGCCAGCGTGAACGCGGCGATGGTGCTGCGCGGCGGATGGTCCTGTGCCGAAGGCCTTTCGGCGGACACCTGGACCGCGCCCTGCAACTGCGGCCAGACCAGCGCCGTCAACACCAGCGCCAGCAGCGCGAACACCGCCCAGCCGGTGGCGGCGCGCATGTCGTGCGCCACCATCGCCGTCGCCGCGACGCCGCTGATGGCGATGCCCAGCCCGGGGCCGACATAGATGATGCCGGCCAGCGACGGCGCCCCCAGCGCGCTGAGCCGCGCCAGACACCAAGCGGAGACGTACACGAACACCAGCGCACTGGCCACGCCCGCCAGGCCGCGCCACAGCGCCCACGCCGCGGGCCAGGGCAGGGCCATGCCGAGCGTCAGCAGCACCGTGGCCACCAGCCCGATGCGGACCGTGGCGGTATGCACCAGCGGCGCGCGCCCCCAGCGGCGCCACAGCGTCGGCTGCAACGCACAGCCGGCTGCGCCGAGCCAATAGCCGAGGTAGTTGGCCGTGGCCAGCCAACTCGCGCCGGGCAGGTCGACGACGCCGTCATGCAGCATCATCGGCAGCAGCGGCGTGAAGGCGAAGCGCCCGATGCCCATGGCGATGGCCAGCGCGAGCAGGCCGGCCAGCGCGATGGCCATGGGGCGCGGGGCGTGGACGCTGTGAGCCGGCATGCGCGGATTGTCGGTGCCGCTGGCCTTGCAGCTTCGTCCGCGACGCACGCGGTCCGACAGCCTTCTCGGCTTCCTGGCCGGCCTGGTACCGCGCTGTCGCCGCCGGCCTGCGATCTTCTCGCCGGCGCACTGGTGCTGCCGCTGCTTTGGTGGCGGGCGGCGCTGAAGGCCACCGGCAGCTTGCCCTGATCAGTCGAGCGTGACGACGCAGATCACCGCGCGGGCAACCCGCCAGCCCGGTGCCGGCACGGCGGCCACCGCCAGTGCGATGGCGAGCACGAACGATGGCTGTCGCCGCATGCCGCAGTCTTGCTTCAGTGCCGGTGCCCATGGTGCACGTCGGGCACGTGCGGGTGCGCATGCTGCAGTGGGGCATGGCGATGCGGGTGGCTGTGCGCACCGGCGGGCATCGGCTCATGCGCATGGTCGTGATGCCCGTCGTCGTGACGGTGCGCATGCTCATGCTCGAGCGGCTCGTGCTCATGCGCGTGCGCATGCGACTCCGCCAGATGCAGCAAGACACCGCCGAGCATCAGTGCGCTGCCCAGCGCCATCAGGCCGCCGGCCGGGCGCTCGCCCAGCACCAGCGCCAGCGCCGCGCCGATGAACGGGGCGAAGGCGAACACCGAGCCGGTGCGCGCCGCGCCGAAGGCGCGCTGTGCCAGCAGATACAGGCGCAGGCTCAGGCCGTAGCCGGTGGCGCCGATGGCAAACAGACCGACTGCCGCCGCCGCGGCGGGCAGCGGCTCGCCGAAGCCCGCCGCCAGCAGCGCGGTGGCCGCGGCGCCGAGCGCACCCTTGGCCATCACCACCTGGCCCGGGTCGCGTTCGGCCAGGCCGCGCGACAGCGTGTTGTCCACGCCCCAGGCCGCCGTGGCCGCGGCCACCGCGAGCAGGCCCCACGCATGCGTGCCGCCGCCGCGCTGCTGGTCGAGGATCAGCACGACGCCGCCGGCCAGCAGCAGCGCCATCGCGGCCCAGACGCGGCGGTCCATGGTCTCGTGGTACAGCCGCCAGGCCAGCAGCGCGGTGAACAGCGCCTCCAGCGTCAGCATCAGCGACGCGCTGCTGCCGCTGGTGCGCTGCAGGCCCCAGACCAGCGCCACCGGGCCGATGACGGCGCCGAACAGCGCCATGGCCAGCAGCCGCGGCAGGTCGCCGCGCTGCAGCCGCGCCTCGCGCTGCGGCGGCCGGCGCGACAGCGCACCGACGCAGGCCGCGCCGGCATACAGCAGCGCGGCGGTGGGCAGCGCGCCGACGCCCGCGCCGGCGCGCTGCAGCAGCGGCGTGCTCGCGCCGAACAGCGCCGCCGCCAGCAGCGCCAGCCATGCGCCGCGCAGCGCCGGCAGCCGGTGCATCTGCATCACCGCGCCACGCCTTGCCGCGGGCCGGCCATCGCGCTCAGCGGGCTCAGGCCGCCTCGTGCGGCGCCGCGCCGACATCGTGTAGGCTTTCGCCCGCCATGACTTCGCCCTCGACCCTCACCCGCCGCCGCTGGCTCGTGCTGGCGCTGGCCGCGCCGGGCCTCGCCGCGGCCGCCGGCCCGGCAGCGCAGGAGACCTCCTGGGACGAGCTGATGCCCAAGGACTGGGATCCGATCAAGGAGATGCGCCTCGGCGACATCGGCCTGGTGCGCGAAGGCTCCGCCAAGGAACGCGAGTTGATGCGCCAGATGCGCGAGGTCTGGGACCACGCGCCCACCAACCCGAAGATGCACGGCGCGCGCGTGCGCCTGCCCGGCTACGTCGTGCCGCTGGAGGAGGTCAAGGGCGAGCTGAAGGAATTCCTGCTCGTGCCCTACTTCGGCGCCTGCATCCACACGCCGCCGCCGCCGGCCAACCAGATCGTGCACGTGCTGTCCGCCAAGCCGCTGAAGGGCTGGCGCACGATGGACGCGGTCTGGGTCGACGGCACGCTGCAGGCGGCGCGCAGCGATTCGGCGATGGGCGCCAGCGGCTACAGCATCAGCGACCCGGTGGTCGAGCGCTACGCGCCCCGGCCGCGGCCCTGAAGCGCACGTGAGCCGCCGCCCGAGATTCCTGCCGCGCTGGGCGCTGTGGCTGGCGCTGTGCGCATGGCTGCTGGCGGCGCAGCAGCAGGCCTGGCTGCATCCGCTGGCGCACCTGCACGGCCTGCACGGCCTGCACGGCCCTTCGCCCAACCTGGCCCGCGACGCGGCGTCGGCGCACGACGAGGCGGGGCTGGACTGCGCGCTGTGCCTGGCCTGCGCCGCGCTCGCGCATCCGGCCACAGCGGCCGGCACCGCCAGCCCGGCGCTGCCGCAGGCCGAGGCCGGGGTCGCGATCCTCACCGAGCCCGGCCTGGCGGCGCGGGCACCGGTGGCGGCGCACAACCGCGGACCGCCCGGACGCGCCTGAGGCTGCGCTCCCCCTTTTTGGTTCAGGGGTCGCCCGCGCATGCGCGCCGGCACCCGCCATGACTTTGCAGGATTTCGCACATGAAGATCTTATTTCGATGCGCCGCGGCGTGGCTGCTGGCCGCGCCGCTGATCGCCGCGGCCAGCGGCAGCGCGCACCAGCACGGCGTCGGCACGCTCGACATCGCCGTCGATGCGCGCCGCATCGTCGTGCAGTTCGACACCCCGCTGGACAACCTCGTCGGCTTCGAGCGCGCGCCGCGCACCGACGCCGAACGCAAGCGCGCCGACGAGGCCGTGGCGCGGCTGAAGGACGGCGACCAGCTGTTCAGGTTCGACGCCGCCGCCGGCTGCAAACTGGCGCGGGCGAGCCTGGACAGCCCGGTGCTGGGCCTGGGCAGCCACGACGCGGCCACGGCCCAGCGCGGGCATGCCGACCTGCATGCCAGCTGGGAGTTCGACTGCGCCGACGCCGCCAAGGCCACGCAGGTCGAGGTCGGCCTGTTCGCCTTCAGGCAGCTCAAGCGCGTGCAGGTGCAGCTGGCGCTGCCGAAGGCGCAGCTGAAGCGCGAGCTGAAGCGGCCGAACGGCCGCCTCTCGCTCGGGCCGTGACGCTCGGTCCGTGACGCTCGGCCCGTGACGCCCAGCCCATGATCGACGCCACCGGGCTGCGCTACCGCTGGCCGGGCAGCCGCGAGGACTGCCTGGCGATCGACCGCCTGCAGCTCGAGGCCGGCCGCAGCGTCTTCCTGCACGGCCCCAGCGGCAGCGGCAAGAGCACGCTGCTCGGGCTGCTGGCCGGCGTGCTGCTGCCCGGCGCGGGCACGCTGCGCCTGCTGGGGCAGGACTGGGCGGCGCTGTCCGGCGCGCGCCGCGACGCCTTCCGCGCCGACCACGTCGGCTACGTCTTTCAGCAGTTCAACCTGCTGCCCTACCTGAGCGTGCTCGACAACGTGCTGCTGCCCTGCCGCTTCTCGGGCCTGCGCCGGCAGCGTGCCGAAGCCGATGCCGGCTCGGCCCGCGCCGGCGCTGAGGCGCTGCTCGAACGCATGGGCCTGGGCGCCGCGCTGTGGCCGCGGCGCGCGGCGCGGCTGTCGGTCGGGCAGCAGCAGCGCGTGGCCGCGGCGCGCGCGCTGATCGGCCGGCCGGAGCTGGTGATCGCCGACGAGCCGACCTCGGCGCTGGACGCCGCGCTGCGCGACGGCTTCATGGCGCTGCTGCTGCAGCAGTGCCGCGATGCCGGCAGCACGCTGGTCTTCGTCAGCCACGACGAGCGCCTGGCGAAGCGCTTCGACGACACGTTGGCGCTGGCGCAGATCAACCGCGCCCCAACCGAGGCCGGTGCATGACAAGCGCCGCGGGTCCGCCGGCCGAGCGCCGGGCCGCTCCCGAGCCGGCCCGCGTCCCCTTGGGGGTCTTGGGGGACCGTCCGGTGTACGCACCGGGCGAGGGGCTGTCATGAAGGCAATCCTGGCGATCGCGCTGCGCAGCGCCTGGAGCCGCCGCGGCACGCTGGCGCTGGTGCTGCTGTCGGTGGCGCTGTCGAGCGTGCTGCTGCTGGGCGTGGAGCGGCTGCGCGGCGAGGTGCGCGACAGCTTCGCGCAGTCGGTCAGCGGCACCGACCTGATCGTCGGCGCGCGCGGCGGCTCGCTGCAGCTGCTGCTGTATGCGGTGTTCCGCGTCGGCGGCGCGACCAACAACGTGCGCATCGGCAGCCTGGAAGACATCGCCCAGCACCGCGCGGTGGCCTGGATGGTGCCGCTGTCGCTGGGCGATTCGCACCGCGGTTTTCCGGTGCTGGCGACGACGCCGGGCTACTTCGAACACTTCCGCTACGGCGACCGGCAGCCGCTGCAGCTGGCGCAGGGGCGCGCCTTCAGCGGCGACCTGCCCGGGCTGTACGAGGTGGTGCTCGGCGCCGAGGTCGCGCAAAGGCTGGGCTACGGCCTGGGCCGGGCGCTGACGCTGAGCCACGGCAGCGGCGAGATGCCCGGCGCCGAGCATGCCGACAAGCCCTTCACCGTGGTCGGCATCCTGCAGCGCAGCGGCACGCCGGTGGACCGCACGCTGCACATCAGCCTGCAGGCGATGGAAGCCATCCACCTCGACTGGGCGGCCGGCGTGCCGCTGCCGGGGCAGCGCGTCAGCGCCGAGCAGGCGCGCGCCGCCGACCTGGCGCCGCAGCAGGTGACGGCCGCGCTGCTGGGCCTGAAGAACCGCGCCGCGGTGTTCGCGCTGCAGCGCGCGGTGGCCGATTACGAAGGCGAGCCGCTGATGGCGGTGCTGCCCGGCGTCGCGCTGGACGAGCTGTGGGACGTGGTCGGCGCAGGTGAGCGCGCGCTGCTGGCGATGTCGGTGCTGGTGGCGGTGGTCAGCCTGGCCGGCCTGGTGGCCGTGGTGCTGGCCGGGCTGAACGAGCGCCGGCGCGAGCTGGCGGTGCTGCGCGCGGTGGGCGCGGCGCCGCGCCACGTGCTGCTGATGCTGGCGGCCGAAGGCGCGCTGGTGACGCTGGGCGGCGTGCTGCTCGGCGTCGCGATGCTGGCGCTGGCGATCGTCGCGCTGGCGCCGTGGCTGCAGGCGCAGTACGGCATCGTGCTGACGCTGGCGCCGCCCGGTGCGGCGCAGTGGGCGCTGCTGGGCGCGGTGCTGGCCGCCGGCTTCCTGGCCAGCCTGGTGCCGGGCTGGCGCGCCTACAGGCTGTCGCTGGCCGACGGGCTGTCGCCGCCGGCCTGAGCGGCCTGAGCGGCCTGAGCGGCCTGAGCGGCCTCGTCCGGCGCGGCGCCGAGCAGATGCTCGGCGTCGTCGGCGCGGCCGTGACGCTGCAGTTCCTCGCGCAGCCCTTCCTCCGACAGGTCGATCGGCCGCGAATGGCTCCAGTCGTGCGCCGCCGTCGCCTGCAGCACCTTGATGGCGGCGGCGTCGTCGGTCTCGATCGCCAGCTCGCGGCGGCGGTCCAGGCTGGCGGGGCTGAAGTTCAGCGAGCCAAGCAGCGCGCGCGCGCCGTCGGCGAGCAGCAGGTTGCCATGCAGCCGCAGCAGCTTCAACCGCCGCACCTGCACGCCCAGGTCGTCGAGCATGCGCAGGCCGCCGACGTCGCTGGCGATCTCCTTCGCTTCCATGCGGTGCACCGCATGCGCCATCAACTGCAGCACCACGCCGCGGCGGCGCGCGCGCACCAGCCGCTCGATGATCACCGGGTCCTGGTAGCGCGCGTTCTGCACCAGCAGCGTGTGACGCGCGGCATCAATGAAGTCGGCCGCGCGCTGGCGTGCGTTCAGCGGCCCCCACATCAGCCGCAGCCGGCCGTGGCCGTGCGGCTTGAAGCCCTGGTGCGCCCAGTCGGCGTCGAAGCAGGCGGCGATTTCGTCGACCTCGTGCCGGTGCGTGCTCAGCAGCGCATAGTCGCGCGCCTCGGCCAGGCCGGTCGTGCTCCAGTCGCCGGACATGACCAGCGCCCGTTCGTCGTCGACCACCAGCGACTTCTCGTGCACCAGCGAAAGCTTGTGCGGCGCATCGGCGACTTCGGCGCCGGCCGCCGCCAGCGCGGCACGCGCCGCGGCGTTGCCGGACACGCCGCCGCGACCGGGCTTGTTGAACAGCGCCCTAATCCTGACGCCGCGCCGCGCCGCCGCGGCCAGCGCGTCGATCAGCTCCGGCGCGTCGAGCTCGACCATCTTCAGCCGCAGCGACGCCTGGGCCGACTGCAGCAGCGCCACGATCGGCGCCACGCCGGCGTCGGGCAGCACGATGGCGCTGCGCGACATGGCTTCAGGCCGTCGGCTGCGGCGGCGCGGGCAGGTCGCTGCGCAGCGTGCCGCCCACCGCCCAGTCGCTGCGCTGGATGTCGTAGAACAGCACTTCGACGGCACTGGCAGGCACGCCCAGCGCGCGCACCGTGGCCTCGGTCAGCTCACGCGCCAGCGTGCGCTTCTGCTCCAGCGTGCGGCCGGCGAACATTTCCACTCTGAGGGTCGGCATGCTTCAGGTTCCTTTCAGGGCGGCTCGACGCCGTCGAACACCTCGGTCATCGGCACGCTGCAGCCGACGCTGGCCAGTTCCAGCGCCGGGCGGTCGCTCATGTCGTGCAGCACCCACAGGCCATCGGCACCGATGCGGAACACCTCGCTGCGCCGCGAGTCCGGATCGACCAGCGCGTATTCCTGCAGGCCGGCCATCTGCCGGTACAGCGCGAACTTCAGGCTGCGGTCATAGGCCTGCGTGGTCGGCGACAGCACCTCGATCACCAGCTTGGGTGCGCGGAAGATCATCTCGGTGCGAAGGTCGGCCGGGTCGCAGGTGACGAAGACATCCGGGTACAGGATCGTGTCGTCGGCCGGCTGCACCTTCATGCCCTCGCTGAAGACGCGACAGCGGCTGCCATGCAGCGCGTTGCCGAGCGCGCGTGACAGGTTGGCGACCACGACGCCATGCACACGCCGCCCACCTACCATGGCGAAGATCTCGCCGCGGTGGAACTCGTGCTTGTCGGGCTGCTCGTTTTCCCAACGCAGGAAGTCGTCGAGCGTGGTCTTCGCCAGCGGCGTGCCCATGATGTGCGCTCCGGCAGGAAATGTGCGCCCAATCTAGCAGACTGGGCGCACGGCCCTCAGGCCGTCGGCAGCTTGTAGTCCTTGTACATCTCGCGCAGCTTGTTCTTCTGCATCTTGCCGGTGGCGCCCAGCGGGATGGCGTCGGTGAAGACCACGTCGTCCGGCGTCCACCACTTGGCGATCTTGCCTTCGAAGAACTTCAGCATCTCGTCGCGCGTCACTTCGGCGCCGGGCTTCTTCACCACCACCAGCAGCGGGCGCTCGTCCCACTTCGGGTGGAAGGCGGCGATGCACGCCGCCATGGCCACCGCCGGGTGCCCCACGGCGATGTTTTCGATGTCGATCGAGCCGATCCATTCGCCGCCGGACTTGATCACGTCCTTGCTGCGGTCGGTGATCTGCATGTAGCCGTCGGCGTCGATGGTGCTCACGTCGCCGGTGGGGAACCAGCCCTGCCCTTGTTCGTCCTTCACCAGCGGATCGCCGCCCTCGCCCTTGAAGTACTGCGCCAGGATCCACGGGCCCTTGACGACCAGCTCGCCGCTGGCCTGGCCGTCGCGCGGCAGCTCGCGGCCCTCGGCGTCGATGATCTTCAGGTCGATGCCGAAGGGCGCGCGGCCCTGCTTGGCCTGCACCGCCATGCGCTCGGCGTGCGACAGCTTCAGGTGCTTGGGCTTGAGCGAGGCCACCGAGCCCAGAGGACTCGTCTCGGTCATGCCCCAGGCGTGCAGCACGGGGATGCCGTACTTCTGCTCGAAGGCTTCGATCATCGCCGGCGGACAGGCCGAGCCGCCGATGACGGTGCGCGTCATCGTGCTGAACTTCAGGTTGTTGGCGTCGGTGTAGGCGAGCAGCCCCTGCCAGACCGTGGGCACGCCGGCCGACATGGTCACGCCCTCGCCTTCCATCAGCTCGTACAGGCTCTTGCCGTCCAGCGCCGGGCCCGGATAGACCATCTTCGCACCCACCAGACAGACGACGTAAGGCAGGCCCCAGGCGTTGACGTGGAACATCGGCACCACCGGCAGGATCACGTCGCGCGCCGAGGCGTTCAGCGTATCGGGCAGCGCGCCGGCGTAGGCATGCAGGATCGTCGAGCGGTGGCTGTAGAGCACGCCCTTCGGATTGCCGGTCGTGCCGCTGGTGTAGCACAGCGAACTGGCGGCGTTCTCGTCGAACTGCGGCCAGGCGTACTGGTCGTCCTGCGCCTCGACCAGTTCCTCGTAGCACAGCAGCCCGGGGATCTTGGTCTGCGCCGGCATGTGCGCGCGGTCGGTCATGGCGACGAAGTGCTTGACGGTCTTCAGCCGCGCCGCCACCGCCTCGACCAGCGGCAGGAAGGTCAGGTCGAAGAACAGCACCTGGTCCTCGGCATGGCCGGCGATGTAGACCACCTGGTCCGGATGCAGCCGCGGGTTCAGCGTATGCAGCACCGCGCCCGATCCCGACACGCCGTAGTACAGCTCCATGTGGCGATAGCCGTTCCAGGCCAGCGTGCCCACCATCTGCCCCGGCTTGACTCCCAGCGCGGCCACCGCCTTGGCCAGCCGGCGCGAGCGCGCCGCCAGGTCTTTGTAGGTATAGCGGTGGATGTCGCCCTCGACGCGGCGCGAGACGATCTGCTGCTCGCCGTGGTGGCGCTCGGCGTGCACGAGCAGGTTGGAAATCAGCAGCGGGTGCTGTTGCATCAGGCCGTTCATGTGTCGTTCCTTTCGTTGCGGGACCGGGCGGCGCTTGCGCCGAGTGCGAGGGCGGAAGTGTGCCTCAGCCGCCGGGCCGCCTGAATTGTCGGAAGCCCGACCCGGGCGGCGGTCAGTCCTTGCCGGCGGACGGCGCTTCGCGCAGCGGCCACAGCCTGGACAGCAGCCAGGCGCTGGCGATGCCCACCAGGCAGCCGAACAGCACCTCGCCGACGCGCACCGCACCCTGCTCCAGCGCGCCGAGCTTGTCGTGGTGCTGCAGGCTGCCGGCGACCACGATGGCGGCGGTGATCGGCGCCTGCCGCCACATCGCCGGCACGCGCACCACGTAGGACGACACCAGCACCGACAGCGCCAGCGCCGCCGGCAGCTGCCATTCGGTGCGGCCGAAGGCGATGAACACCAGGCCGATGGCGCAGCCGACCAGCGTGTTGACCAGCCGGCCCTTGAAGGTCGCCAGCGCCTGCTTCAGCTGCGGGTCGCTGGTCGCGACCATCGAGCTGATGGCCCACACCGGGTTGGAATCGCCGTAGACCTTGACGACGATCCACAGCACGGTGGTGGCGGCGAAGATGTTCGCGGCGTAGTGCAGGCCGCGCAGATCGTCCTGCAGCAAGCGCTGGAACAGCTTCATCGGGGGCCGGCCCGCTTGGCGCGCCGTGCTTGCCGGCGCTCTTGAATGGCCGACAGCTGCGTGTTCTGGAAATCCTGCGCCAGCATGAACAGCACCCCGGTCGACCAGGCGAAGCTCATCAGCGCGGCAATCGGCAGCATGCCGTCGAGCAGCCGCCAGCGCAGCGGCAGGCCCAGGCTGCTGCCGACGGTGCTGTACTGCATCAGCGCGAAGTAGTACGAAGTGCTGGGATCGGCCATCGCGCCCTGCCACAGGAAGAAGGCGGCCCAGAGCAGCACCTCGAGCAGATGCACCAGCACGATCATCCAGCTGGCCAGGATGAGGATCGCGCCGCCGCGCATGAACGACAGCCGCTGCGCGCCGCCGTGCCCCATCGCGCGGCAGGCGACCAGCGTGGCCAGCATGCCGCAGCCGTGCATCGCCATCGTCGCCGCCACCAGCGTCGCGCCCCAGAGCACCTCTTCCAGCGAGGTCGCATAGTGCATGCCGCGCGCCGGCCGGCGCTACTCGTGCGCCTGCGGCGGGTTGCCCTTGAGCCGGTAGACCATGCCGGTCTTGGTGACGCCCAGGTAGAGCCAATCGGCGCCGATCTGCTGCAGGCGGATGAAGAACTTCGCGACACGCTCGCGCGCCTTGTCGTGCACGTCTGCGCGCCGCTTGAACTTGACCTGGAACGCGAACTCGCCGACCAGCGGCAGGTGCTCGCCGCGCGTGCGCCACAGCCCGATGTTGGCATCGGCGGTGACGCCCTTGACGAAGTCGAGTTGCCCCAAGTCCTGCAGCACCTCCTCGACGATGGTCTGGTTGACGAGCGAGACGCGGTCGGTCTTCGACTTCGCGAGCACCTTCATCGCCGGGAAGATCTCGGCCAGATTCTGCATCGCCATGCGGTCGCCGCCCGGTGCGTGGCTCAGCGGGAACTGCACGTTGTGCGAGTAGAGCAGCCGGTAGCCGCCGCCGCGGTCCTTCAGCGGCAGCGCCTCGGCCTTGAACTCGGTGCGGTAGTCGGCCGGCAGGTTGGGCCGCACGTCGACCTCGGCGGCCTTCTGCTGGTCGGGGTGGCGGAACTTGAAGACCACCTCGGGCTCGTCGGCCGGGAAGCCGTCTTCGAAGCGCACGCGCCGGCGCAGGATGAAGGCGTTGTTGTAGAGGCGGAAGTCCTCGCTGTCGAGGAACATCACCTCGCGCACGGCCGGGCGCGTGCCCTTGGCCGCCGACGTGTCGCAGCCGACGCCGCACTCCTTCGCCGCGCGCGCGACGAGCCGGCCGTACTTTGCGAAGCCGCGGGCGACGTGAACTCCCCGGTCTTCAGGATCAGCTTGCATTCCAGGTACTGCACATCGTCCAGCGGGCTGCCGTCAACGTACCGGCCGGGTTGCAAGTCGGCCACCCGCTCGAGGCGTGGGTCGGCCATCATCGGTTTGCTCATGTCTGGGTGCTCGGTTGGCGGGGGGAGAAGAACATCGCGCGCAGCCGCTCCATGCCCATCACGCGCCCGATTTCGGTGAAGGCGAAGAAGGGCACGAAGGCGACGGTCAGCATCAGCGCGCGCGCGCCGATCTCGTAGGCGCCGGTCTCGGCGATCTCGTGCAGGCCGCCGAGCAGCCCCTGCTTGCGGAACCAGCCGGTCACCAGATGCTCGACGACGCCGAACAGCATCACCAGCAGCGCGAACATGAGCGACTTGTAGAGCACCGGCACGATCAGCGGCCGGTCGTCGAAGCGGCGCGTGAAGCCGAAGAGGCGGCCGATCAGCACCACCTTGGCGATGACCAGCGCCTCGATCAAGGCCACGCCGTAGTTCAGGTAGGTCACGCCGCTCTCGGCCAGGATCAGCCGCCGGTAGACGGTGAAGCAGCCGAGGAACAGCCACAGGTACAGCGTGATGAACCAGTAGGCCTTCAGCTCTTCCAGCGCGCGTTCCTTCAGGCTGGCCGCCTTCGCGCCCTCCATCTTCGGTTCAGCGCGCACGTGCCAGCTCCTCGGCCAGGATCGGCACGCCCAGGTTGCAGGCCTGCACGCCCTGCACCACGCACAGCTTCAGCACTTCCATGATTTCCTCGACCGTCGCGCCCGCCTGCAGCGCATTGTGGATGTGGCGCCGCGTGCCCGGCGCGTACATGTGCGTGTACGAGGCGTCGAAGGCAATGCTCAGCAACTCCACCTCCTTGGCCGACAGCAGGCCGCCGGCATAGATGCTTGCGCCCGTGGCCATGAATTCATCGGTCCAGCCGGGGTCGAGCTCGACGAACGGATCCCAGGCCGCGTTCCACTGGCCGATGGCCTTCATCTGGTCGATGGCCGGCGTCGGCGCCGCAGCCTTGGGCTGCAATTTGGCGCCGGCGGTCTTGGCCTCGTCCAGCAGGATCGGCGCGCCCAGGCTGCACGCATGGATGGCCATCGCCGACGCCATCTTCAGGATCATCAGGATCTGATCGCGCGTCGCGCCCGCATCCAGCGCGCGCCGGATGTGCCGGCGCGTGCCTGCGGGGTTCAGATTCGTGCAGGCCGCGTTCAGCGCGATGCCGATCAGCTCCGCCAGCCTGCGCGGCAGCACGCCCGATCGCCAGGGGTTCGCGACCATGCGCGTGCAGGTGTCCGCCCAGGCGGGGTCCCATGCGCGCAGCTGCTCGAGCGCAGCGTCCCACGGGCCGGTCTCGGCTTGCATGTCGGGGTTCAGGCTCATGGTGCGAGTCCCAGGTGTGGTCGCAGGAAGGCGCGCATCTTCGACAGCGCCAGCGCAGACTCGGGCGCGTCGGGCATGCGGTCCTGGAAGTTGTGAATCATGCCTTCGTACAGGTCGAGCTTGACCGGCACGCCGGCCGCGTCCAGCGCCTGGTACAGGCGCACGAAACCGCTGAGCAGCGTCTCCTTCAACCCGCCCTGGATCAGCGCCGGCGGGAAGCCCTTGCCGAAGTCGCCATACACCGGCGACACATACGGGTGCTTCTGGTCCTGCGGGTCGGCATAGGCGGCCGCGGCGAAGCGGGTCCGGGCCGCGACCACCGCGCGGCCCAGCATCGACCGCGCGCTGTACATCACGTGCGCGCCGCCATGCGTGTAGACCAGCAGCTTGCCGTTGTCGGTCCAGTCCTTCGGGCGCACGTCCAGCACCGGCACGCCGCCGAGCGCCGAAGGCTGCATCGTGTACTCGAAGCGCTTCAGCAGCGCTTCGGACTTGGCGCGGCCGTCGGCCTCGGCCCAGGCCTGCAGCTTCTTCCAGCCTTCGATGTCACCGGCTGGCGGGAACTGCGGCTTCAGCGCCGGATCGGGCAGCGTGCGCAGGAAGGCCTGCGCCTGCGGCGAGACGGTGCCGGGGACGTGAACGTACGATGCCGTGGTCACTGGAGTACCTTCAGGCTGCGCCTTCCGGTATTCGCCCTTCGGGCGGCCGGGCGAGCTCATGGCGTGAACCTTTGCGGGTGGGCCGCGCCGGCCGCCCCGGTCGGGAGGCCGGCGCGTTCTCGCCGACTACAGGATGCTGACCGGGCTGGTGGCCGCCCCGCCCGCCTGGGGCAGCTTGCCGTCGGTGGCGTAGGTCAGGAAGCCCTGCTGGCCGTCGGGGCGGTTCGGCGGCAGGCCGAGGTTGAACAGCGTCTCCTCGACCGTCTCGTACCAGACGCCGACCTTCATGATCCTGCGCGCCTCGTCGGCGCTGGCCACCTTGCGCCCGAACTGCTCGCTCTGCCTGACCGCCCACTCGATCTGCTTCGGCGTCGACCAGCGCTTCTTGTGCATGTCCCAGATGTTGTCCTCGTTGCCGACGCGCACGTGCTGGCCGAGCAGGGTCGCCAGCGACTGGATCGCGATGTTGCCGCGCATGCTGCTCCAGAAGGTGACGCTGGACGCGCCGTGCGGCGTGCGGCGCAGCATCTCCATCCAGTCGAAGGGGTTGCGGCCCATCGAGCCGCCGCCGTAGCCGCACAGCGCCAGGTTCACTGGCCCCATGTGCACGCCGCTGCGGACCAGCCGCTCGATGATCTCGAGCTGGTGCACGTGGCCGGGCACGAAGTAGGGCTGGATCTTGTTCTGGCGCAGCCGCTTCAGATGCTCGATGTAGAAGGCCGGCGTCGAGTCGACGACCATGCCGCTCCACGCGGCCAGCACCTTCGGGTCGTCGAGGTGCGTGCCCTTGATGTCTTCGGGCGTCATCGCCATCGTCACGTCCCACAGCGTGGTGCCGGTGGTCACGGTGACGAACTCGGGCTTGGGGTCCAGCTCGGTCAGCATGTGGCGCGTGTCGTAGTCGAGCCACTTCGCCTTGGCGCCTTCGGTATGCGGCGCGAACGAGATCGAGCCGCCGACCTGGATGATCATCTTCGGCACCGCCTGCTTCACCCGCGCGAGCAGCTCGTTGTACTGCTCGAAGTTGCTCGAGCCCTGGCCGGTCTTCGGGTCGCGCACGTGGAAGTGCAGCATGGTCGCGCCGGCGTTCCAGCAGTCGCGTGCCGCCTGCACCTGCTGGTCGAAGCTGACCGGCAGCTCCTCGACATCGCCCGGCAGCCATTCGGGGCCGTAGGGCGCCGCGGTGATGATCGTCGGCTGCATGTTCTCGGGGAAGAGCGAGTCGTCGGTGAAGTACATGGTCGTTGCTCCTGCGTTGGTCCTGGGATGAGCCCCTTCAGACGCAGGCAGGTTGTAGCCGTCGCGGCCGTGGCTTGTCGCCGCAGTTCAGGACAGCCGCGGTGACACTTCGCGACGGCAGAATTGACATTTCCAGACACGGATCGTCCCCCTAGATCTCGCCTCGCCCATGCCCACCGTCGGAGCGCTTCATTCACCGGCCGGCCTGTGCGCCGAAGAAGAACTCTGGCGCCAGCGCGTCGGCGCCATGCGGGCGGTGCCGCGACTGATGCGCGAGCTGGGCGCCGATCCGCGGCCGGTGCTGGCCGCCGCCGGCCTGAACGAGTCGGCCTTCGACCTGGACGAGAACACCATCCCCTATGCCGCCGTGGGCAGACTCCTGTACGGTGGCGCCCAGCTCACCGGCCTGGATCACTTCGGACTGCTCGTCGGCCAAGCCTGGGAACTGCGCAGCCTGGGGCTGCTGGGCCAGTTGGTGCGCCACGCCGCCACGGTGCGCGACGCGCTGCGCTGCGCCGTGGTCTACCACCACCTCAACAGCCAGGGCGGCGTGGTCTTCGTGCGCGAGCGCGGGGTCGTCGCGGAATTCGGCTACGCCATCTACCACCGTGGCGGCGTGGGCACCCGCCAGATCTACGACGCCGTGCTGGCCACGCTGGTCAACTTCATGCGCGAGTTGTGCGGTGCGGGCTGGGTGCCGAGTGAAGTGCTGCTGGCCCATGCCGCACCCGCCGACGCCAGCCCCTACCGCCGCCTGTTCCGCTGTCCGGTGCGCTTCAACGCCGAGCTGAACGCCTTGCGCTTCCCCGGCGACTGGCTCGACCGGCCGGTGCCCGGCGCGGATCCGGCGCTGCTGCGCAGCCTGGAAGCGCAGGCCAACGCCCTGGCCCAGCCTGACCTGCTCGAAAGGCTCAGGCGCTCGCTGCGCGTGCTGCTGTTGAACCGGGTGGCCTCGGGCGACGCGGTGGCGGAGATGCTGACCCTGCATCGCCGCACGCTGAACCGCCGCCTGGAAGCGCTGGGCACGACTTTCCGGGACGTGCTGGAGGACGTGCGCTTCGAGGCGGCGTGCCAGTTGCTGGCTTTGACCGAACTGTCCTTGGACGATATCGCGGACGCGCTGGGCTATGCGGGCGTCAGTCCCTTCACCCGCGCCTTCCGGCGCCGGGCAGGCGCGCCGCCGGGCCAATGGCGGCGCGAAGCGAACCAGCGCTCGGCCGCGCCCGCCGGCCCCAACGGACTCGGCCGCGCAGATCCTGCGCCTTGATGCCCAGCGCGCACAGCGTCGCGCCCTGCTTGCCGGACGCGGCGCGCAACGCCTTGGCCAGATCCTTTGGCGCAGCACCGCTGCCCGCAGCGCTACCCAGAGCGGCCAGGCGGGCCTGCACCGCCGGTTGCGGCATCAGGCCTTCTTTGGGCGTGCCGGTTCGAGACATTGACTTGGCATTTCGGGACACATCCCGGCCACCTGCTTCGCGCCGCCGGTGCCGCCCATTCGGCCGCGGGTGATGAGCCCCCGCCGCAGATCGAGCCGGCGGGCGGGTGATCGGCGAGACGGTTGCCGGCCGTGCCGGCCAGGGCATGGCTGCGCACCGCGGCGGGACGGCGCCGAGTCGGGTCAAGACACGCTGCTCGCGGCCATGGCCTTCCGGGCAGCGATGCCTTTTGCCCGGTCCTGAAATGGAGCGCATGATCGCGCCGGGCCGTTGTGTTTGGCTCGGTTCCATACAAGCGGAGGTGTTCCCATGAACAAGAAGCTTCCCTGCTCGAGGTCCTCGATCGCGCGCATGCTCGCGTTCGCGCTCTGCCTGTTCACCGGCGCAGTGATCGCCGGTGAACTCGAGCTGTCGGGCGCCAACGAGGTTCCACCGGTGACGACCGCCGCGTCCGGCACCGGCACGATCAACGTGGCCGACGATGGTTCGGTGAGCGGCAGCGTGAAAGTCACCGGCCTCACCGGCACGATGGCGCACATCCATGTGGGCGCAGCGGGCAAGAACGGGCCGGTGATCATTCCGCTGACGCAGTCGGCGAATGGCGAATGGACGGTGCCTGCCGGCGCCAAGCTCAACGCCGAACAGATGAAGAGCTACAAGGCAGGCGAGCTGTACGTCAACGTGCACACCGACGCCAACAAGGGCGGTGAAGTCCGCGCCCAGCTCGTGCCGTAGTCCCGGCGCCGCTTTGCCGCGGCGCTGCTTCTCGCGCACGCCGCTGCCGGGCGCGGCCCGCATGCCGGTCAAGAGCGCGCGCCCCTGTCCCGCCGCGCGGCATCGCCGCTGCAAACCCGCGCGGGCCGGCGTGCCCGGGCTCAGTGCGCCACCACGCCCTGCGGCGCCGCCTCAACGAGCGGCCCGCGCGCGGCCAGCGCATAGAACACGGCCGCGGCGATGACCAGCAGGTCGGTGGCCAGCAGCACGTAGGTCAGCGCGTGGCCCGCACCGGCGGCGGCCAGGTGATCGCTGACGCCGCCGGCGATCAGGTTGCCGATGGCGATGGCAAACACGTTGATCAGCAGCATGGTCATGCCGGTGATGGTGGAGCGCATCGCGTCCGGCGTCAGCCCCTGGATCAGCGCCAGCGACGGCCCGTAGGTCGCCAGCGGCAGGAAGAAGCCGGCGCACATGCCGGCGTAGAACAGCGCCGAGCCGGCTTCGGCAAAGCGGTAGGCCACCATCAGCGGGCCGCAAAGCAGGATCAACAGCACGACGAAACCGGCATGGCCGCCGGGCAGCCGCCGGGCCAGACGGTCGCTGAGCACACCGCCGGCCAGCGCGCCGAGCACGCCGAAGATGATGCCCGCCAGCCCGATCTTCTGCGCCATCGCCGCCGCGTCCAGACCGCGTTCGCGCACCAGCCACAGCTGCGCGAAGGCCACGCCGACGAAGGCCAGGTGCACGAGCACGAAGCCGATCACCGTGCTCGCCACCGCCGGGTTGCTGCGCATCAAGCCGATGACGTTGCGCAACTGCTGCCCGAAGGGCGCGCCGCGTTCGGTCTCGCCCCGCGCGCCGTGGTCGTCCTTCAACAGCAGCGCCGGCAGGCCGAAGACGACGCCGATCGCGCCCAGCGCGAAGAAGCTGCCGCGCCAGCCCAGGCTGGCGCCCAGCGCGCCGGCGAGCGTGAACGCCAGGCCGAGGCCGATCGGGATGCCCATGAAGAACACGCCGACCGCGGTCCCCGCGCGGCGCGCCTTGAACAACTCCATCAGCAGCGACACCGCGGCCGGCACCAGCGCCGCCTCGCCCGAGGCGACGAAGAAGCGCGCCGCGACCATCTGGCCGAAGCCCTGCGCCGCACCCGAGGCCGTGGTGCACACGCTCCAGATCAGGATGCCGGCGGCGATCACCTTGGTGCGGCTGAAGCGGTCGGCCAGGCTGCCCAGGAACACGGCCATGAAGCCGAAGCTGAGCACCCACACCGCACCGGCCAGAAAGCCGTACTGCGCGTTGCTGATCGCCAGGTCGCGGGTGATCTGCGGCGAGAAGCCGAGCAGCATATTGCGGTCGATGTGCGCGATCACGTGGATCACGAGCAAGGCCGTCAGCACCGCCTGCGGGCGTTGTTTCCAGCGCATCGCCGTCTCCTTGTCGTCCTGGTCTTCGTGGCCGGGGCGCGGCCACGCGCCCGGTCTCGATGGTCGGCATTGTTCAGCGGCGAGGACTGCCGCGCTTGACGGCGCGGGACATCGACTTCACCTATCGGGCTGCTGCAGGTGCTGCTGGGTGTGCAATGGCAGCCGCGGCTGGTGTGCTTCACGCACGCCGCACCGGCGAGCCTGGAGTGCACCGGCGCGTGCTCGAGCCGGCGGTCGAGTTCGGCCACGAGTTCAACAGCATCGTCTGCAACGCCGCCGACCTGGACGCGCCGAACCCCGCCGCGGGCTGTGCCGCGTCGAGGTGGTGGCGCAGCATCTGGGCGTCGACCGGCGCACGGTGCACCGCAAGCTCGACGCCGAGGGCACGTCGTTCAGCGCCCTGCTCGAAGGCGAACGGCGCGAGCTGGCGCAGCGCTGCGTCGACGACTCCGACCGGCCGCTGACCGAAGTGGCCGCGCAACTGGGTTTCGCCGCGCCCAGCGCCTTCTCGCGCTGGTACGCGGCCAGCTTCGGCGTCGCAGCGCGGCAGCGGCGCGCGGCTCTCAGGCCGCCGGCGGCAGCTGGCGGCGCACGTGCGCGGCCAGCGCCGCCAGCATCGCGTCGAGTGCGCGCTGCACGCGCGCGAAGCCGTCGTTCGGCGCGTGGCGCTCGACATCGGCATAACACGAGCGCTTGACCTCGATCTGCAGCGAATGCCGGGCTTCAGCCGGCCGGCCGTTGCGCGCGATGATCTCCACGCCCTTGAACGGGTCGTTGCGCGCGACGCTGTAGCCGTGCTCGCGCAGCACGCCCTCGATCAGCGCCAGCAGCGGCTCGCCGGCGGTGCGCCCGTCCAGGTCGCCGAGCACGAAGTCGGCCAGCGGCTTGACCGGCAGCTTCAGCCGCGCGTAGGAATCATCGGGCATCGAATGCACGTTCAGGTGCCAGACCGCGCCGTGTTGCCGATACGCGCCTTCGATGGCCGCAGCCAGCGCCGCGTGGTACGGCCGCCAGCAGCGCTCGATGCGCTGCTGCACTTCGGCCACCGGCAGCTTGCGGTCGTAGATCGGCACGTCGCCGAGCAGGCGCCAGATCAGGCCGATGCCGAGCTTCGTCTTCGGCCCGGCCGCCACCTCGCCGGGCCAGGGCGCATCCAGCAGCGCCGCGTCGATGTCGGCGAGCAGCCGGTTGGGGTCGATGTAGGCACGCGGGAAGTTCGCGGCGATGAAGGTGGCGCCGAAGTCCGGCGCATGTTCGTAGAGCTTGTCGACGTACAGGTCCTCGCCGCGGCGCAGCAGCGCGAAGGGCGCGCTGTAGCCGAAATCGGCCGGATAGCCGGTGCCGCTGTGCGGCGAGTCGACGACGATCGGCAGCCCGCCTTGCGCCGGGACGCGCACGCTGACGGGCGGGACGGGACGGGCGGTGACCTGGCTCATACCACCGATCTTAAGCACGGTGCGCCGGCCCGGCTGCGCTACATTGCGCGGCGCGCCGCCGCCGCCACCGCGCCCGCGCCCCTCCGATGCGCCACCTCTTCGCCGCCGCCCTGCTCTGCCTGGTCCTGTACACCCCGGCGTGGCCGTCCGCCCCGGCCAGCGTCTACCTCGAAGAGTCGAGCAGCACCGAGGTGCGCGACGCCCTGCGCGCCGGCAAGCACACGCTGATCGTGCCGGTCGGCGGCACCGAGCAGAGCGGCCCGCACATCGCGCTGGGCAAGCACAACTTCCGCGTGCACGCCCTGGCCGGGCGCATCGCCGCCGAGCTGGGAGATGCGCTGGTGGCGCCGGTGGTGGCCTACGTGCCCGAAGGCCGCATCCATCCGCCGACCGAGCACATGCGCTGGGCCGGCACGATCTCGATTCCCGACAGCGCGCTGCGCGGCCTGCTCGACGGCACCGCGCGCTCGGCGGCGCAGCACGGCTTCACCGACATCGTCTTCATCGGCGACCACGGCGGCACCCAGGCGACGCTGAAGGCCGTGGCCGCGGCGCTGAACCGCGACTGGAAAGGCGGCCCGGCACGCGCGCACTACATCGCCGCCTACTACGACGCGGCACAGGCCCCCTTCGCCCAGCAGCTGCGCGCGCGGGGTTTGAGCGACGCGCAGATCGGCAGCCATGGCGGCGCCGCCGACACCTCGCTGATGCTGGCGGTGGATGCGTCCAAGGTGCGGCTGGACAAGATCAGCCCGCAGGCCGCCGGCGTCTCCGGCGATCCGGCGCGCGCCAGCGCCGAGCTGGGCCGGCTCGGCACCGAGCTCATCGTGCAGCGCAGCGTGGCCGCGATCCGCCAGGCCACCGCCGCACCGCGCTGAAGCTGTCAACGACGCCCGCGCGGCCATCGTTCAACATCGCATTCCACTGCACTCGACCCGAGCCGTTCATGCCCCTGCACCGTCTTGCCCCCGCCCTGTTCTGCCTGGCCGCGCTGCCGGCCTTTGCCCAGAGCGCCTCGGCGCCGCCGGCCGCGCCCGCGATCCAGCCGCCGCCCGGCGTGATGCCGGTGCCGGACCCGAAGAACCTGTACAGCGAGACGGCGGCCGGCAAGATGAGCCCGAACGCCGCCGGCGCGCTGGAACGCGTCTACGTGCCCAACCACATGGCCCACACGGTGTCGGTCATCGACCCGGCGACGCTGAAGGTGGTCAACAGCTTCAAGGTCGGTCTGTACCCGCAGCACGTGGTGCCGAGTTGGGACCTGAAGACGCTGTACGTGGCCAACAACGCCGAGAACAGCGACAAGGGCAGCCTGACCGAGATCGACCCGAAGACCGCCAAGCCGGGCAAGACGATTCCGGTCGACGACCCGTACAACATGTACTGGTCGCCCGACGGCCGGCACGCGATCGTCGTCGCCGAAGCGCACAAGCGCCTGGACTTCCGCGACCCGCAGACGATGAAGCTCGAATTCAGCATCGACACGCCCGACTGCGCCGGCATCAACCACGCCGACTTCAGCATCGACAGCCGCTTTGCCTTCTTCACCTGCGAATTCAACGGCGCGCTCACCAAGATCGACCTGAGCAGCCACAAGGTGGTGGGCACCCTGCGCTTGAGCCGCTACTTCGACCGCCCGGACGCGCTGGCGCTGGTCAAGGTCGGGCTGAAGACGCCCAAGTACGTGGCCGACCCCAAGCAGCCCGGCGAGCAGCTGTGCATCACCCCCGGCATGCCGCAGGACGTGCGCTTCTCGCCGGACGGCAAGACGCTGTACGTCGCCGACATGATGGCCGACGGCGTGCACGTGGTCGACCCCGAGAGCTTCAGGCAGTTCGCCTTCATCCCCACCGGCGTCGGCGCGCACGGCCTGTACCCGAGCCGCGACGGCAAACTGCTGTTTGTCGCCAACCGCGGCAGCAACTACGTGCACGGCAAGCCCAAGGGCAAGGGCAGCGTGTCGGTGATCGACTTTGCGTCAGGCAAGGTGCTGAAGACCTGGCCGGTACCCGGCGGCGGCAGCCCCGACATGGGCGGCGTCAGCGCCGACGGCAAGCACCTGTGGCTGTCGGGCCGCTACGACGACGTGGTCTACCGCTTCGACACGAGCAGCGGCGCAGTCGACTTCATCGCGGTGGGCAAGCAGCCGCACGGCCTGGCGGTGTGGCCGCAGCCGGGGCGCTACAACCTCGGCCACACCGGCAACCTGCGCTGAATCATCCCCTTGCTTCAGCCTACACAACCGATGTCCCCAGGAAGAGCAAGCTCCGTACTCGCCGCCCTGATGGCCGCGCTCGCGCTGCTGGCCGCCTGCGGCAAGCAGGAAGCCGCCGACGCCGCGCGCCAGGCCGAACAGCTGGCGGCCGCCGCCAAGGCGCGGGCCGAGGCCGACGCCCGTGCCGCCGAGGCGGCAGCCCAGGACGCGGCCCGGGAGGCCGAAGGCTTCGCGATCGGCACCGAGGCCTACGTCTACGCCTACCCGCTGGTGACGATGGAGATGACGCGCCGCGTCATGACCAACGTCAGCCGGCCCGAGGGCTCGCGCGCGCCGATGGGCCAGTTCGCGCGCATGCGCGAATACCCGGACACGCAGTTCCGCGAGGTCACCGCGCCCAACGCCGACACGCTGTACACCACCGCCTGGTTCGACGTCTCCCAGGAGCCGTGGATCGTCAGCGTGCCCGACATGAAGGGCCGCTACTTCCTGCTGCCGCTGCTCGACGGCTGGACCAACGTGTTCCAGGCCCCGGGCAAGCGCGTCACCGGCAGCAAGGCGCAGACCTTCGCCATCACCGGCCCGGGCTGGAGCGGCGAGTTGCCCAAGGGCGTGACCGAATACAAGTCGCCCACCGGCCTGGTCTGGCTGCTCGGCCGCATCTACAGCAGCGGCACGCCGGCCGACTACATGGAAGTGCACGCGCTGCAGGACAGGATCACCGCCGTGCCGCTGTCGTCCTGGGGCCAGCCCTACCTGCCCGAGCCCGCACAGCTCGACCCGGCCATCGACACGAAGGCCGCCGTGCGCAGCCAGGTCGACGCGCTCGACGCCGCCGCGTACTTCGAGCTCTTCGCCGATCTGCTGAAGACCAACCCGCCGGCCGCCGAGGACGCGCCGATGCTCGCCAGGCTGGCGAAGATCGGCATCGTGCCGGGGCAGGATTTCGATGCGTCCAAGCTGGAACCCGCGCTGGCCAGGGGCCTGGCCAAGGTGCCTAAACCGGCGCAGCAGCAGATCATGGCCTGGCTGAAGGAAGGCGTGGCCGCCGGCGACTTCAAGCTGGAAAACGGCTGGGCCTACACCACCCGGGCCGGCGTCTACGGCACCCGCTACCTGCAGCGCGCGCTGATCGCCGCCATCGGCCTGGGCGCCAACCGGCCGCAGGACGCGGTCTACCCGACTTCCACCGGGCCGGACCTGGTGCACAAGTACAGCGGCGACAAGAAGTACGTGATGCACTTTCCCAAAGGCCAGTTGCCGCCGGTGGACGGCTTCTGGTCGCTGACGATGTACGACCGGGACTACTTCTTCGTCGACAACCCGCTGAACCGCTACACGCTCAGCGCGCGCAACCCGCTCAAAGCCAACGCCGACGGTTCGGTGGACCTGTACATCCAGGCCGACTCGCCGGGCGCGGACAAGGAATCGAACTGGCTGCCCGCGCCGCGGGACGAGTTCATCCTGATGCTGCGGCTGTACTGGCCGAAGCAGAAGCCGCCGTCGCTGCTGGACGGCAGCTGGAAGATTCCGCAGGTCGAGGAAGCGCCATAGGCCGACGGGCCCGCCGCCCGAGCGGGCGCACGTGGCGCAGCTGGCGACGGAACGCGGCCGCCAGCATCGCGACGCTTCAGGCGCCGCCGCGCAGCAGCTTCATCAGCCCGAACTTCGGGGAATACACAGGAAACTTGGTGGGCCCTGAAGGATTCGAACCTTCGACCAACGGATTAAGAGTCCGCTGCTCTACCAGCTGAGCTAAGGACCCGCTCGATGAATCGAGTGGTGGGTTGTGCAGGATTCGAACCTGCGACCAACGGATTAAAAGTCCGCTGCTCTACCGACTGAGCTAACAACCCCGCCGTAGAGGCGCGCATTATAGCCAAGCCACATCAGGGCTCAGTGGCTGACTTCGCCAGCAGTTGCGCGATAGCCTCGCCGGCCGCCACCAGGCCGAAGGTGGCGGTCACCGTGACCGACGAGCCATAACCGGCGCAATTCAGCGTGCCGTCGAAGACACCCTCGTTCGTGCCGGCGTCATCGCAGACCTGCGCCGGCGCGGCCACGGCCTCGCGCGAGAACACGCAGCGCACGCCGATGCGCGCGCGGCGCGCCGCACCGTGCTCGCGGCGCAGGCGCCGGCGCAGCGACGCGAGCAGCGGGTCGTGCGTGACTGCGGCCAGATCGTCGACCTCCACGCGCTGCGCCTGGCGCTTGCCGCCCGCCGCGCCTACTGCGACCAACGGCCGGCCCGCGGCCAGCGCCCAGGCGGCGATCGCGGTCTTGGCGCGCACCTGGTCGCAGGCGTCGATGACCGCCTGCACGCCCGGCGGCAGCAGCGACGGCCAGTTCTGCGCGTCGGCGAATTCCTCGATCGCCGCGACTTCACAGCCCGGATGGATGTCGGCGATGCGTTCGCGCAGCGCCAGCACCTTGGCCTGCCCGAGCGTGCGGCCCAGCGCCTGCACCTGGCGGTTGATGTTGCTTTCGGCCACGTGGTCCAGGTCGATCAAGGCCAGCGCGGCGACGCCGCTGCGCGCCAGCGCTTCGGCCGCCCACGAGCCGACGCCGCCGGCGCCGATCACCGCCACGCGCGCCGCGCGCAGCCGCGCATAGCCGGCCTCGCCATACAGCCGGCGCAGCGCGCCGAAGCGGCGCTCCGCATCGGCCGTCTGCGTCGCCAAGGCGGCATTCACAGGCTGCACTCCACCCGCCAGGCCTGGTAGCGCACGCCGAGCACGCCGCCGGCCAGGATCGCGGCCAGCGCGATGAAACTGCCCAGCGCCAGCGTGCTGACGCCGCTCAGCCCCTGGCCGATGGTGCAGCCCAACGCGGTGATGCCGCCCGTGCCCATCAGCACCGCGCCGACCAGATGGTTGGCCGTGTCCTCGGCACCGCCGAAACCTTCCCAGCGGAAACTGCCGCTGGCCAGCGCCGCCGCGGCCGAGCCCAGCATCACGCCGAGCACGGCGACGATGCCCAGCGTCAGCACGCGGCTCGTGTCGCTGAACAGGATCAGCCAGTCCATCGTGTAGGCCACCGGCGCAACGAAGCTCAAGGATTCCATGCGCCGCGAGTTGGTGGCCAGGAAGGCGGGCTCCAGCGTGGCCGGATGTTCGGCCACGAAGCCGAGCCGGCCCGACACCCACCACACGCCGACAATCACCGCGCCGATGCCGATGCCGCCGAGCAGCACGCCGGCGCGGCGCCCCTCGGGGCGCGCCACCACCCAGCCGAGCAGCGCCAGCCCCAGCCCGCCGCCCAACCCCAGCGCCAGCGCCGTGCGCGGCGCGCCGCTGGCATGCGCCAGCAGCGACGGCAGGTCCTGGCCGGCCGGCAGCTGCAGCACCACCGCATCCACCGTGGCCGCACGCCACACGCCGAGCAGGCCGCGCATGCTCGCGTAGGCCGCCACGGCCAGCACGCACAGCACGACCAGCGACTTCAGGTTGCCGCCGCCCGCGCGCACCAGCGTCCTGCTGCTGCAGCCCGACGCCAGCACCATGCCGAAGCCGAACAGCAGCCCGCCGACCAGATGCGACAGCCACAGCAGCTTCGGCGCCGCGTAGATGCTGCTGCCCGCCTGGACCCAGCCGAGCGCGACCATGGCGTTGAAGCCGATCATCGCCACGCCGATGGCCAGCACCCACATGCGCATGCGCGTCCAGTCGCCGAGGTTGACGATGTCGGCCACCGCGCCCATGGTGCAGAAATGCGTGCGCTGCGCGATCGCGCCGAAGGCCACGGCCAGCGCGAACGCGGCCCACAGCACGCTGGCCGTCAGGCCCGGCAGATCGGCTTCCTGCACGCTTCAGCCGCCGCTACTTCAGCGCAGCCAGGCGTTCCTTTCCGGCGACCGCGGCCTCGGATTTCGGGTAGGCCTTGATCAGCTCGTCCAGCGTCTTGCGCGCGCCGGCCCTGTCCTTCATCTCGGCCTGGCTGTTGGCGATGGCCAGCATCGCCTCGCTGGCGCGCTCGCTGTCGGGCGACTTGGCGAGGAAGGCGCGGAACACGGCGATGGCTTCCTTGTAGTCGCGCTTGCCGTACAGCGCATTGCCCTGCCAGTACAACGCCGACGCGCCGTAGCCGCTGGCCGGCCAGCGCGTCTGGAAAGACGCGAAGGCCTGTGCCGCCTTGTCGAAGTTGCCTGCGCGCAGCAGCGTGATGGCCTCTTCGTACTGGCGCTTTTCTTCGGGGTCGGCGTTGAATTCGCGGCCGTCCACCGAGACCTTCTGCGGCTCCATCTTGCGCAACCGGTCGTCCACCGCCTCGCCCAGGTCGCGCTGCTTGCGCTGCAACTCCGACACGTCGCGCAGCAGCTGCTCGTTGCTGCCGCGCAGCCGCGCCGCCTCGCCGCGCACCGCTTCGAGCTGGCTGTTGATGTCGAGCAGGCTGCGGCGCAGCGCCTGCAGCTGCTCGTCCAGCTCGGCGTTGCGCGCCCTGGCCTGCTCTTCGCTGGCCGCGAACTTCGAGCGCAGGTCGAGGATGGCTTTGCGCGCATCGTCGTCAGCGAACAGCTGCGCCTGCGCCGCGCCGCTGACGATCAGCAGAGCGGCTGCCGCGAGGGCCGCACGCATCTCACCTGTCCCGAAGCTCGACGCGACGGTTCTTGGCCCAGGCGGCCTCGTCGCTGCCCGGCGCCGCCGGCCGCTCTTCGCCGAAGCTGACGGCTTCGAGCTGCGCGTCCTGCACGCCCAGCAGCACCAGCGTGCGCAGCACCGCATCGGCGCGCTTCTGGCCCAGCGCCAAGTTGTACTCGCGGCCGCCGCGCTCGTCGGTATGGCCCTCGAGCACCATGCGCTTGCTGCGGTTGGCGGCCAGCGCCTTGGCATGCGCCTCGAGCATCGGACGGAACTCGTCCTTGACGACGAAGCTGTCGAAGTCGAAATAGACCACGCGCTGCGCCAGCAGCCCGCTCGCCGCGTCGGCGCCCGACTTCGACAGGTCGACCGTGGCCACGCTCGACTGCGCGGTGCCGCTGCCGGCCGCGCCGGGCTGGCCGGCGGCGCCGCCATCGGCCGGTACGGTGCGGCTTTCGACCGGCGCTTCGTCGAGCTTGGTGGTGCTGCAGCCGGCGAGCAGGCCGCCGAGGGCCAGCGCCAGCAGCGCATGGCGCAGGGTGCGTCGATTCAAGGGCATCGTGTCTCTCCCGGTGCAGTGGAAATATTCAGCAAGGCTCAGCGGCCGAACGGACCCCAGGCAGGCTCGCGCATGTCGGCGCCGCTGGTCAGCAGCCGGCTCTTGATCCTGCCGTCCAGCGTGGTGGTCATCAGCACGTCGCGGCCACCGGCGCGGCTGGTGTAGACCAGCATGCGGCCATTGGGCGCGAAGCTCGGGCTTTCGTCGTCGGTGGTGTCGGTGATGGCATTCGGCGTGCCGCCGGCCAGCTCCTGCACCATGACCTTGAAGGCGCCACCCTGGCGCGTCACGTAGGCCAGCACACGCCCATCGGGGCTGATCGCCGGGCTGATGTTGTAGCTGCCCGAAAAGGTCACGCGCTCGGCGTTGCCGCCGGAGGCCGGCATGCGGTAGATCTGTGGGCCGCCGCCGCGGTCGCTGACGAAATAGATCTGCCGGCCGTCGGGCGCGAACACCGGCTCGGTGTCGATCGCCGGGCTGGTGGTCAGCCTTCGCGGCGCGCCGCCGTCGCGCGACATCAGGTACAGCTGCGCGATCGCGTCGCGCGACAGCGTCAGCGCCAGCTCGCGCCCGTCGGGCGACCAGGCCGGCGCGCTGTTCGAGCCGCGGAAGTTGGCCAGCATGCGGCGCTGGCCCGAGGCCACGTCCTGCACCCAGACCACGGCCTTCTGGCTCTCGAACGAGACGTAGGCCAGCTCCTTGCCGCTGGGCGACCAGGCCGGCGAAATGATCGGGTCAGGGCTGGCCAGCGCGATCTGCCCGCCTTCGCCGTCGGCATCGGTGACGTGCAGCGCGTAGCGGTTGCCGGCCTTGGTGACGTAGGCGATGCGCGTGGAGAACACGCCGCGCTCGCCGGTCAGGTTCTGGTAGATCGAATCGGCGACGCGGTGCGCGGCCAGCCGCAGGTCGGCCGGCAGCGCGGCGTGGCTCTGGCCCAGCAGTTCCTCGCCCTTGACCAGGTCCCAGAGCTTGAAGCGCACGTCGAAGCGGCCGTCGGCCAGCCGCGACATCGAGCCCACCGCCAGCGCATCGGCACCGCGGCCGCGCCATTCGGCCATGTTGATGCGGCTGCTCTCGTCGAAATTGCCGGGCACGTCGGCGATGCGGAACAGCCCGCTGCGCTGCAGGTCGGCGCGCACCACGGCGGCCACCGGCACCGGCGCGCCGGCTTCGTCGCGGAAGGTGGCGATGGCCACCGGAATCTGCGTGCCGCCGATGCCGGTGATCTCGACGCGGAACTGCGCCGCGGCCGGCGCGGCGGCCGTGGCGGCCAGCGCGCCGATGAAGCGGCGGCGCGGCCAGGGCAGGAGCCGGGAGGGGGAGGAGCGCGTACTTCTTGTCACAGGGCGCATGGAGGTGGGTTCGACGATGGCGGCCACAGGCCACTGCATAGAGTAGGCGCCGCGTCCGCAGTTCCGCCGACAATCCCCCTTCGAGCCGTTGGCAGCCGCCGATTGTAGGCAAGCGCCGCGCCCGTGCCGGCGGCGACGCGATAATCGGCCCGGCCCGAGCTGCGCAGTGCGGCAAGCGCCTTGCACGATGCCCACGTTGAAGCAGCGAATCGCCCGCCTCGCGCCGTACTTCCAGTCCGGCAAGCGCGGCCTTCTGGTGGCGGTGCTGGCGTCGCTGGTGACCGCGGCGACCGAGCCGGCCCTGCCGGCGCTGATGAAGCCGCTGCTGGACAGCGGCTTCGGCCAGACGCACATCCCGCTGTGGACGGTGCCGGCGGTGATCGTCGGGCTGTTCGTGATCCGCAGCGCCTCGAGCTTCGTTGCGCAGTACGCGCTGGCCTGGACCGCCAGCGAAGGCGTGCTGAGCCTGCGCGAAGCGATGTTCGCACGGCTGCTCGATGCACATCCGGCGCTCTTCACGCGCCACACGGCCAGCCGGCTGACCAACATCCTGGTCTACGAGGTGCAGCAGGGTTCGAACCTGCTGGTCAACGCGGTGCTGACGCTGGTGCGCGAGAGCCTGACGCTGGCCGCGCTGCTCGGCTACCTGATCTGGCTGAACTGGAAGCTCACGCTGTTCGTCGGCGTGATGTTTCCGCTGGTCTTCATGTCGGTGCGGCTGATCAGCAAGCGCATGCGCAAGATCACGCTGGCCAGCCAGAAGGCCACCGACGAACTGGCCTACGTGATCGAGGAAAACGTGCTCGCCTGGCGCATCGTGCGCCTGCACAACGCCGAAGCGCAGCAGACCGGGCGCTTCTTGCGCCAGGCCAAGGCGCTGCGCCGGCTGGTGATGAAGGCGGTGGCTGCGGCCGCGCTGATGACACCGGTGACGCACACGCTGGCCGCCTGCGCGCTGTCGGGCGTGATCGCCGTGGCGCTGTGGCAAAGCCGCACCGGCGGCACCACGGTCGGCGGCTTCGCGGCCTTCATTACGGCGATGCTGATGCTGCTGGCGCCGATCAAGAAGCTGTCCGACGTGACCGGCCAGATCACGCGCGGGCTGGCCGCGTTGGAGCGCGGCATCGGCTTGATCGACGACAGCCCGGCCGAACCCTGCGGCAGCTTCGCACCGGCCACGGTGCGCGGCGAGATCGAGCTGCGCGAGCTCAGCCTGCGCTACCGCCCCGACCAGCCGCCGGCCCTGGACCGCGTGAACCTGCGCGTGCATGCCGGCGAAACGGTGGCGCTGGTCGGGCCGTCGGGCGCCGGCAAGTCGACGCTGGTGCACCTGCTGCCGCGCTTCGTCGACCCCAGCGAAGGCAGCGTGCTGCTCGATGGCCGGCGCCTCGAGGACTGGGACATCGACACGCTGCGCCGCCAGTTCGCTCTGGTCAGCCAGGACGTGGTGCTGTTCAACGACAGCATCGCCGCCAACGTGGCGCTGAGCGCGCTGGACGACGGCAAGGTGGAGCACGTGCGTGCGGCGCTGCGCAGCGCCAACCTGCTGGACTTCGTCGACAGCCTGCCGCAAGGCATGGACACCCTGATCGGCCACAACGGCAGCCAGCTGTCGGGCGGCCAGCGCCAGCGCCTGGCGATCGCGCGTGCCATCTACAAGGACGCGCCGATCCTGATCCTGGACGAGGCCACCTCGGCGCTGGACAGCGAATCGGAGCGCGCGGTGCAGGAGGCGCTGGACCGGTTGATGGCCGGCCGCACGACGCTGGTCATCGCGCACCGGCTGTCGACCATCGAACATGCCGACCGCGTCGTGGCCATGGAAGCCGGCCGCGTCGTCGAACAAGGCACGCACGCCGAGCTGCTGAGCCACGGCGGCCTGTACGCGCGGCTGCATGCGATGCAGTTCGGCGCCAAAACCCAAGGAGAACCCGCATGAGCATCCCCATCAGCCGCTGGCCCGTACCCGAACTGAAGGATCTGCCCGAGGACCTGCGCGCGCGCATCCTCGAAGTGCAGGACAAGGCCGGCTTCGTGCCCAACGTGTTCCTGACGCTGGCGCACCGGCCGGCCGAATGGCGCGCCTTCATGGCCTACCACGACGCGCTGCTGCTGAAGGAAACCGGCAGCTTGAGCAAGGGCGAGCGCGAGATGATCATCGTCGCCACCTCGGCGGTGAACCAGTGCCTGTACTGCGTGGTCGCGCACGGCGCGATCCTGCGCATCTACGAGAAGAAGCCGCTGATCGCCGACCAGCTGGCCACCAACTACCGCAAGGCCGACATCACGCCGCGGCAGCGGGCGATGCTCGACTTCGCTCTGAAGGTGTGCACGAATTCGGCGGCGGTCGAGGACGCCGATTTCGCAGCGCTGCGCGCGCACGGCTTCGACGACGAGGACATCTGGGACATCGGCGCGATCACCGCCTTCTTCGGCCTGAGCAACCGCATGGCCAACCTGAGCGGCATGCGGCCCAACGATCAGTTCTTCCTGATGGGGCGCGTGCCGCGCGAGAAGAAGTAGCAGCGGCTCAGCTGCTCAGGTCCTGCAGCTCGGGTCGAGGCGCTCGAGCTTGCGCCGCAGCCCAGGCCAGGTCGGCACCCAGGCCCATCGTGACCGTCTTCATCACCTGCGTCATGCCCTCGAGGATCGTCGGGTCGGCCTGCACCAGTTCGCCGCCGGCCTGCGCATCGATCTGGATGCGGCAGGTGTTCTCGAAGTTGTACATGTTGAGGAAGGCGTCGGGGATGGTGCGGCCCACGGTCAGCAGCCCGTGGTTGCGCAGCATCAGGCAGTTGGCGCGCCCTAAGTCGGCCTGCAGCCGCGCCTTCTCGTCGTCGCGGATCGCCACGCCTTCGTAGTCGTGGTAGGCCAGCGAAGCCAGCACGAAGGTGCTCTGCTGGCTGATCGGCAGCACGCCGCACTTCTGCGCGCTGACGCCGACGCCGACGCCGACGCCGACGCGAGAATGCGTGTGCAGCACGCAACCGGCGTCGCCGCGAATCGCGTGGATCGCGTGGATCGCGTGAATCGCGTGAATCGCGTGGATCGCGCTGTGGATCACGAAGCCGGCCGGGTTCACCGGGAACGGCGTGTCGCATGACGACCTCCTGGGCGCGGGCTGTGGCAACGGGTTGAGTCGGGTGCTCAGCGGATGAACAGCAGCGGCGTCGCGCAGCGCGCCAGCACGCCCTGAGCCACCGAGCCGAGCACGGCGCTGCCCAGCGCCGAATGGCCGTGCGAGCCCATGATGATCAGGTCGGCCTTTTCCTTCACGGCCAGCTTGGCGATCTCTTCGGGCGCATGACCCTTGGCGTGCAGGCTGCGCACCGCCCAACCCTGCTTCGCGGCAAAGGCGAGCGGCGCGCGCAACACCTTGTCGGCTTCTTCCTGGTAGTAGGCCTCGAGCGTGTCGCGGTCGACGAAGCTCGCAGCGCGCAGCGACAGCTTGGGCACCACGGTGAACATCAGGTACTGGTGCCCGGCGCCCAGCAGTTCCTCGTGCGCGGCGATGTAGCTGAGCATGCGCCGCGTGTACTTGCTGCCATCCACCGGAAGCAGGATCTTCATGGGTTCTCCTTGGTTGATGAGCCGCCCATCTTGCCAGCAGCGGTGCCCGCGAGCCCAGGCGGCCGACACGAACCGCTTTGCCGGCGCCTCAGAACAGCTGCCGCTGTCCAGCCGGATCGGCCGGCGGCGGCTCGGGTTGCGCCGCCCGCTCGAGCGCTTCGCGCACCCACTGGATCGACTCCGCCGGGCGCGGGCGGTAGTCGATCTCGCGGCCGCAGCCGCGGTCGATCCAGTCGAGTGCGAGCCGCTCGTAGACCGGCTGCCAGCCTTCGCCGTCACGCAGCTGCATCTGCGGGTTGGGGAAGTAGTGGCCGTTCTTCGCGCGCACCCACAGGCGCCGCGCGGGCTGGTAGCTGCTGTGCACTTCGGCGCGGGCCAGCACCTGGTTGACGTAGCTGCGCTTGCGGCGCGGCTCGGGCCACAGCCAGGGCGGCAGTTCCTGCAGCACGTCATGCAGCTGGTCGGCGAAGAAACCGGACAGGTACCGATACGGCTCCAGCCGCCGGGTCACGCACCGCGACCACTGCGTCTTCAGCCCGGCCAGCATCAGCGTCAGCAGCCAGTACTCCGCCTGGTGCCGTTCCAGCCGCACCAGGCGGCCGCCGGTCTGCACGTCCAGCGCCGCCGGCGCAAGCATGTCGAACAGCGCCGGCAGGCCGCTGCCCGCACTCGCGGCGTCGCGCATCGCGCGGGCGACGGCATGGTCCCAGGCGGTGTGGCCGAACTCGTCGCGCCGCGCGGGATCGGCGCCCTTGGCCAACAGGGCCTGCACCAATGGCGCATTGCCGGCCGCCGCCGCGAGCATCAACGGCGTGGCGCCGGCCGGCGTGGCGTGGTCGGGGCCGTAGGTGTCGGCGGCACGCAGGATGTCCTTGAAGTTCTTCGCCTGGTACGGCTGCAGGTGGCGCTGGTGCACGGCGGCCACCGTGCGGCGCACGAGCTGCTGCCGCGTCAGCCAGGGGCCCTCGATGGCGTAGCGCGGGGGCAGCAGCGTGCCGGCGCCGGCGAATTCGCGCTCGTCCATCAAGCCGCGCGCCGGGGCGAAGCCCGCTTCGCCGAGACGTTGCACCCATTCGTGCTGGCCATGCCACAACGCATAGTCGAACAAGGCCTGGCGCGGCTTGCTGCTCGGGTTCTTCGGGTCCAGGGCCTTGGGCGCGAGCTCCTCGATCAAGGCGCGGCCCCAGGCTGTCCACGGCACGGACGGGTGCTGCAGGAAGGCATCGCGGATGGCCTGCGCCTGCTCGGCCTTGCCCTGCAGTTCGAGGCGGCGCGCTTCCTGCGCCCATTCGTCCTGCGTCGACTCGAGTACCGGCTGCGCGGCCGGCTCGCCCAGCTGCAGGCCCAGCAGCGCCAGCAGCGGGTGGCCGATGTCCTGCTCGACGAGGGTGAGCGTTTCGACCGCGCGCGTCATCGCCACGTACAGCGCATTGACGTGGAACTTGTACAGCTCCAGCGACTTGTCCGCCTTGTCGCGGGCGCGGCGGTAGTCGATCTCGTCACCCTGCAGCTCGGCCTCGGCCACGCCTTCGCACACTGCGGCGTAGGCCTGGCGCTGGCTGGAGACCAGCCGGAACAGCAGCACATGCGGGTACTCCAGGCCCTTGGCCTCGTGCACGCTGAACACCAGCGGCGAGTGGAAGGCTTCGCGCGCGGCGGCCTTGTCTTCTTCGCGCAGCACGATCACCGCGTGCCTTGCCGATTGGCGGGTGGCGGCGTCGAGCTGCGCCAGCGTCTTGTCCTTGGCGTCCAGCAGGCGCACCTCGCCGGCCGCGGCCGAGGTACTGCGCACGAGGAAGTTGCTCTCGCGGTCCACCGAGCCGAAGCGCGCCTGCTTGATCTTCAACAGCCGGTTGGCCAGCGTGGTCACGGCGCGCGTGTTGCGGAAATTGGCCTGCAGCAGCTTCAGCGGCTGGCGCTGCGCCGCGTCGCCCGCCAGGCCGTGCCAGAACAGGCTCTTCAGCGCCGCCCAGCTGAAGAAGTTGGGGTGCACGATCTGGTGGCTGTCGCCGCACAGGATGAACTGGCCCGGCGCCTTCAGCAGCGCCAGCACCAGCGCCAGCTGCACCGGCGTCAGGTCCTGCACCTCGTCGATGACCACCAGGTCGTAGACCGGTGCTTGCCGCTCGGCGATCTGCGTGCGCCATTCGAAGGCCACCAGGTTGCTGTCGTGCAGCCCGGCCTCGGCCAGCCAGGCGCGGTAGCGCTGGAAGAGGCCGTGCGCAAGCTCGCGCTGCGCCGCGTTCAGCAGGCTTTGCCGCGTGCCCAGGGCCAGGTAGTCGGCCAGCGTCAGCGGGCCCGCAGGCTGCGCACCGATGACGCCGCGGAACTCCTCGAACAGCGCCTGCGCATCCAGCTCGCCCAGCGGGCGCAGCGTCTGGCGGTGGCGTTCGCACCAGGCGGCGAACATCGGCAGCGTCACCTCGCGGCCCGGCGGCACGTGCAGCGTCTCCAGCAGCTCGCGGTAGCTGAGGAAGTCGACCTCCTGCTTCGGGTTCTCGAAGCCCAGCGCGCCGTGCAAGGCACGGGCGCTTTGCGCCAGGTAGGCCGACAGCGTGACATACAGCACCCGGCCTTCGGCCTCGCGCAGCCGCGCCAGCGTGACGGCGGTCTTGCCCGAGCCGGCCGAGCCGATGACGACCAGCGGCGCCGGATGGCGGTAGGCCTCGTCCTGCACGTCGTCGAAGACGATCGGCTTGTCGAGCAGCTCGAACTGCGTGCGGTCCGGGCCCAGCCAGCGCAGCGGCGCGGCTTCGGCGCTCAGCGCCGGCGCCTTGGCCTCGGCCGCGGCTTCGTGCTCGATGCGGCCTTCGTCGACGGTGGCGCCGCGCAGAAAGCGCGAGCGTTCGTAGGCGTGGTTCTCGATCACCTCCAGCGCCAGGCAGACGGTCTCGGTGCCGCCCTCGGCTTCCGGCCGGTCGATGCGCGCGAACTGCAGCAGCAGGCGGTTGGCGTAGTCGAGCTTGGCGCGGTAGTACGGCCCGGCATGCAGCTTCTTGACGTCGGCCGAGCGGAAGTCGCCCGCCTCGATCGCCGCCTTGACCTTGTCGAAGGCGGCCTTGACGCGGCGCAGGTTCAGGTCCTTGTACTGGAGCAGGCGCATGCGGGAAGCCATCCAGGGTCAGCAGTCATTGATGAAGGTACGCACGCGGCGCCGGCGGGCATGCGGGTTTGCGGGCGGCCGGCGAGTCGGCGCGAGGCGCGGCGAAAGCTCGCTCACATCAAGACGATGTCGTACTGCTCCAGTTCGGAAGTTTTCTTCCTGTGCATCAAGGACTTAGATCATCTCTTCGTACAGCAGATTGCTCAACCCACCCAGCTGGTCACCCATCAGCTACGCGACGCCATAAGGCGAGCGGAACCGAGTAAACACCCAGCTGCGACTTGCATTCTGCGTCACGTTGCTCCGGCGTCTACGTTGAGTCTCGCCATTGCGTGGCGAAGCATCCAGAGATGGCGCAGAACCTGGCAAGGGTGGAGTTCGCCCGCCGGCTCTATACGCTGCTGACCATCGCGAGCCCGCGTCCGCTTTGTTAGGCCCGCGCTTTTGTCGCCACACTCGGCCGGCGTCCGTCGAACGACGTTCGGAACGAATCCAGCCCTCGAGTCGCGCAGGTGAGAGCATCTCCCGCCAACAGGCTTCCCTGGGCAACTCAGCTAGGCGGATCAAACACCTTGAGGAACTCGCGCCGTGTCTTCGGTCCGTAGGTCCTGAAGTGCGGATCGGGTTGCTCCAGGTAGGCCGCGCGCTTCCGAGCGACCGAATCGCGGGCGGTGTAGCGCTTCACCTCCGTCGGCGTCAGACCGTACACGTTTGCGCCGTTGAGACCGAATATCTTGGCGCGCAGCGCAGGCGTCATCTCGGGATAGCCATGCCGCTCGCGCAGCTCCGCCGCGATCTGGAACGTGCGGAAGGCCTGGATCTGGTCCTGCGGCGAGCCATACCAGATCGAATCCGTGCCCCACAGCACGTTGTTCTCGCCGCACGCCACGATCAGTTTCCCCAGCGCGTGGGCCGCCTGTTCGGGGTCACGCATCAGGAAGCGCCAGGTGCTGCCCAGCTCCGCATAGACGTTGCTGTTCGGCTTGACCTGGTGTTGGCGCAGGGACGTAATCAGCGTGTCGATGCCGTCGCTCTTGCCGCTCGCGTCGTAGGCCTTCTCGGTGACCGTGCTGACGAAGCCCGAGTGATAGATCAGGAAGTTCACGTCCGGGTAGCGCCTGGCGACGATACCGATGTCGCTGCACTGGCTGTGCTCGTAGGAGCGGGCTCCGAAGGGCAGCCCCTTGTGGATGCAGATGTTCTTGACGCCCAGCGCGCGTGCCTTCTCGATGAAGCGGATGCCGACGTCGTCGTACAGGAAGTAGCCCTGACCATTCGGCCCGAACTGCGTGTAGGTCTTCCAGGCGCTGATGCGCCACTTCTCGTGCAGCTCGTCCATCCCCTCGAGGTCTCCGGGCTGGTTCGGGTTGACACGTCCATGCAGCAGCAGCCGGTGTGTTCCCTCGAGCTTGTCGACCAGCCTGCGCACCGCGTCGGCGGCCTGGATCGTCACCGGTTCGGCGTCGCGCGCGGAGGGCACGAAGGACAGCACCATCACGTCGGTGTCGCTGTCCATGAAAACGTCCTTGAGGAAGACCTCCGCGCTCTTCGCGTTGCCCTTCGGCGTGTCGATGAAGTGGCCCTGGACGTCGAGAACGAACTCCTGCCTGGCGGGGCCGACCTGCGCGCGCGCAAGCTGCATGTCCAGCGCGGCGTCGCGAGGCAGATCGAAGAAGCCGCCGGTCCTTCCGGCCGCGGCATTGGCCGCGTTGAAGGCCAGCAGCGTGCTCGCTGCACCGCAGGACGAGGTCAGGAACGCCCGCTTCGAGCATCCCAGCCGCCTTGCGTTGGTTGCCGCGGCCTCGTGGGCGAGGCGCTTGGCTTCGAGGTTCGCCGGCCACAGCGGCACCGGTGCGAACTCACCGTTCGAGGTGCTGTCGAGCTTGATGGGAAGGCGCTTGCCTTCGGGGTCGCTGTCATGCATGGTGGCCCCCTGGTTCGACTGAGAAGCACCGCCGGCTCGCCGGCGGTGCGAAGAGCCTCGGTCAAGACGCGTAGTGCACGTACGACTCGCGGACGAGGCCGTCTTTGTCGAAGAACAGCACCTCGACCACACGCGTGCCGGTGATGCTCTTGTAGTGGATCGCAATGCTGTCGACGCCGCGCAGCACGTCGAGCACGGTGAACTTGATGTGGTCGAACACATCGAAGCCCTTCTTCACGTAGGTGCGCAGCGCCGCCTTGCCCTGCACGGTCCCGCTGGGGTCGTGGCTCAGGCGAGCGATGAGCGGCGAGTGGAAGATCACGTCTTCGGTGTAGAAGGCCAGCACGCGATCGAGATCCTTGGATTCGAACGCGGCGACCCAGTGCTTCACGTAATCGGCCGTCTTCTCCATCGTCAGCATCGGTGTCTCCTCCGAAGGCTGGTTTGAGGTGGCCGGATCCGGCCGAGCGTCGGACCAGTGTGCCACGCCCCACCATCACCGGCGCCAACAGACTGACTGCGGCCGGTCGCGTTCGACGGACGAGTGGCGGCGGGCTCCGAAACCTGACTTTCGTCGTCCCTCAGCACCAGCGTCAGCTGTACTCAGAAAGCCGCCGGTCGCCGACGGTATGACGTCAGGCCGCAGCCTGCGAGGGTCGAGTGACTGGTTCCGTCGTCGACGAACTCATCCTGCCGACCCATTGCAGCCTTCCACCTCTCCAAACTAGGCGCCACAAAGCAGTCTCTGGGATCTGGCGTCGCGCACGCCAACGTGTCAGGGAAGTCGACGAGTGGCTCATTGGGGCCCGCAGAACCGTACTGCCCCAATCGGCCAGTACGCCGGCGGCGGCAATCAACGCGGCACCGAGGTGTTGGATAAGTCGCGCAGAATGGACGCGGTGATGGCGGGGAGCGTGGTCCGCCTGCAGGTCACAGCGCGCTCGTGGACGCCATCACCTTGGGCGGTGCCCGTACGCGCCGACTCCATCACAACCGGCAAGAAGAATCTCAGCGACGCGGGTGACCATGCTCGACGATCCCTCCACCATTGACGTCGCCGAGATCGCCCGGTTGCTTGCCACCGACATCGATGTCGGGCTCTCGACGGAGGAGGCCTTGCGCCGGCTCGTCGAGCACGGCCCCAACGAGTTGCGCGCAGCTGCGCCGACACCGACCTGGCGCCGCGTCCTGGCGCAGTTCCAGGATCCGCTCGTCTACCTGCTGCTCGGTGCCGTCGTCATCGCATTGCTCGCCTGGGCCATCGAGGGCCGCGCCGGTTGGCCGGTCGATGCCATCGTCATCAGCCTGGTGGTCACACTCAACGCGGTGCTCGGCTACGTGCAGGAGGCCAAGGCCGGGAATGCCGTCGCCGCGCTCGCGCGGATGACCGCCGTGACCTCGTCGGTGATACGAGACGGTCGGATGCAGCGCGTTGCCAGTGCCGAACTGGTGCGCGGTGATGTCATCTTTCTCGGCGAAGGCGACGCCGTAGGTGCCGACGCGCGGCTGGTGCAGGCTGCCACGCTGCGCATCCTGGAAGCCTCGCTGACCGGCGAGAGCGAAGCCGTGCTGAAGGACCCGACAAGGCTGGGCGCGCCGGCGGCGCTGGGCGACAGACACAACATGGTGTTCAAGGGAACGGCTGTCACGCAAGGCAGCGGCCGCGCGATCGTCACCGCCACCGCGATGGCGACGCAGGTGGGCGCCATCGCCGACATGCTGGAAGCCACCGCCGATGAACCGACACCGCTGCAGAACGAGGTCGCCCGCATCGGTCGCATGCTCGGCATCGCGGTCGTGATCATCGCCGTCGTCGTAGTGGCGACGGTGCTGCTGCTGTCGGAGGTGCGCACGGCGTCCGACGTGATCACGGTCCTGCTGCTGGGCGTGTCGCTCGCGGTCGCTGCTGTGCCCGAGGGACTGCCGGCGATCCTGTCGGTCGTGCTGGCGCTCGGCGTGCAGCGCATGGCCAGGCGGAACGCCATCGTCAAGAAGCTGTCGTCGGTCGAGACGCTCGGCTGCGCCACCGTGATCTGTTCCGACAAGACCGGCACGCTGACCCGCTCGGAAATGACGATCGAGCGTGTGATGACCGCCTCCGGGGGCACCCGCATCACTGGCGTCGGCTACTCGCCCGAAGGGCGCATCGAACACGCGGGCCGCGAGCTGCCCGCTGGGCCGCTGCGCGCCGAGCACATTGTCGTGCTCAGCGGCGGCAGCCTCGCGGGCAATGCCGATCTGCGCCAGACTGCAGGCGGCGAATGGGAGATCCAGGGCGACCCGACCGAGGCGGCCTTCCTCGTCGCCGAGCGCAAGCTCGGAGCGACCGAGCGGCGCGAGCGACGCTTCGAGCGCATCGGCGAGATCCCGTTCACCTCCGACCGCAAGATGATGTCGACGATCGAGCGCGACCACGAGCATGGTGACGAGCTCATCGTGGTCACCAAAGGCGCGCCCGATGTACTGCTCGAACGTTGCACGCGCGCGCGTGTCGGCACGGACGTCGTCGCGTTCGACGACGCGTTGCGCGCGCGTGCCGTGGCCGATGTGGACACGCTCACCGACGAAGCTTTGCGCACGCTCGCCGTCGCCTATCGGCCGCTCGAGCCGAGCGAGGATCCGCAAGCCTCACCGGCCCTCGAGCGCGATCTGATCTTCGTCGGCACCGTCGGCATCATCGATCCGCCGCGCGCAGAGGCTGGCGCGGCGATCCGCGAGGCACACCGCGCCGGCATCCGCGTGATGATGATCACCGGCGACCACCCGCGCACGGCGGCCCGCATCGCCGCCGATCTCGGCATCGTCGAGACGGGTGCCAAGGCACTGACCGGGGCCGAACTCGATGCACTCGACACGGCGGGCCTGGCCGCTGCGGTGCGTGAAACCTCGGTCTACGCTCGCGTGGCGCCGGTGCACAAGCTGCGCATCGTCGACGCGTTGCGGGCCGACGGCAACGTCGTTGCGATGACCGGCGACGGCGTCAACGATGCGCCGGCACTGAAAGCGGCCGACATCGGCGTCGCGATGGGCGTGACGGGCACCGAGGTGACCAAGCAGGCGGCCAACATGATTCTGGCCGACGACAACTTCGCGACCATCGTCGACGCGGTGCACGAAGGCCGCAACATCTTCGACAACATCCGCAAGTTCCTGCGCTACCTGTTGTCGTCCAACATGGGCGAGGTGCTGACGGTCTTTCTCGGCGTCGTCGGCGCCGGCGTGATCGGACTCACCCGCACCGGCGAAGCGGTGGTGCTGCCGCTGCTGGCGACGCAGCTGCTGTGGATCAATCTGCTCACCGACTCGGGGCCGGCGCTGGCGATGGGGGTCGACCCGGAAACCGACGACGTGATGGCGCGCAAGCCACGGCGGCCGACCGAGCGAGCCATCGACGCACGCATGTGGGCCGGCGTCGTCGTGATCGGCCTGGTGATGGCGGTGGTGACGCTGCTGACGCTCGACATCTACCTGCCCGGCGGCTTGGTCGAGGGCACACAGGACCTTGCCACTGCGCGCACGGCAGCCTTCACGGTGCTGGTCCTGGCGCAGCTCTTCAACTGCTTCAACGCCCGCTCCGAGACGACGAGCGCGTTTCGCCACCTGTTCGTCAACCCCTGGCTGTGGGGGGCGATCGCACTGTCGCTGGCGCTGCAGGTCGCGGTGGTGCATGTGGGCGTGCTCAATCTCGCGTTCGGTACCGTGCCGCTCGCTGCCGACCAGTGGCTGGTCTGCGTTGCCATGGCCAGCGGTGTGCTGTGGTTCAGCGAGTTGCGCAAGCTGCTGTGTGGGACGTGGAAGCGGCCGAAATGACGAAAACTGCAAACCTTGCGAGCTCCGGGCGTGATGCGCTCAGCTACCAGAGATCTCCAAGTTGACGACGGCAAATCACTCCAACAGGGATCCGTTGTGTCAAGAGCTCAGGAACCCACGCTGTGGTGCCAGCGCGCGGCTGCTTGGCCGCGCGTGTCGACTCCGAGCTTGTCGAGGATGTTGGCGACATGCCGTTTCACGGTGTGCGGGCTCAGATCGAATCGTCGCGCGATCAGCTTGTTGCTGTCGCCGACGGCCATGCGAGACAGCACCTCGCGTTCGCGCTCGGTCAGGCCAACCAAGCACTCGCTGGCGTGCAAGCCGGTCATGTAGGTTCCGGCCCAACTCACGCCGGCCAGCGCACGCAGCGCCAGCGCGGACCAGAAGCCCTCGGCCAGCAGGCCGAAGGCAAGGTGCGCCATGGTCGTGCCGCCGACGCCAAACAGGTACACGCGCTTTGCGTCGATGCGTTCTGTGAGCGTTACCAACACCGGCACCGAGACCATGTAGGCGGCGTAGAACGCCGAAGTGATCCAACCTGCTTCGCTGTTGCTCAACGACCAGCGGACCATCATGCTGGGCATCAACGTCGGCCATCAATAGGCACCAACCTGCACAAAGACCTGCGCTACGCACACCACGGCGACTAGCCGAGGGCCGGCCAAGGCGACACGCTCAGCCGGCATGCAAAGGCGCCTTCAGCTTTGTGCAGGGGCATTGCGATCAGACCGTAGCCCGGATCGATGTGTCACTCGGGCGGCGCAAAGGCTTACGACCGCGAAGTGTCTGCATGGCCAATGATGTAAGCCGGCGGGCGGGAGGCCGGCGCCGGGCGCGTCGTCACAAAACCGTCATCCATTCGGCATAGATTTCTACATTCTTGGAATACTTTGAGTCTCCTCAGTTCATCAGAGGGATATGCACTATGAAAGTGGGCATCAACGGCATGGGCCGCATCGGCCGCCTGGCATTGCGCGCTGCGATGGGCGCTGCCGAGCGGCAGACCGAGGACCCGCGCGCGGACAACCGCCTGGACGTGGTGCACCTCAACGAACTCAAAGGTGGGCCCGCCGCCACCGCGCACCTCGTGCAGTTCGACAGCGTGCAGGGCCGCTGGCGGGCCGACATTGCTGCCGACGGCGAGTCGGCCATCCGCATCGGGGATCGAAAGCTGGGCTTCTCGTCCCATGCGACCGCTGCCGAGATCCCCTGGAGTGATCTGGGTGTGGATCTGGTGCTCGAGTGCACCGGCAAATTCCTCACCCCCGAGACGCTTCAGGGCCATCTCGACCGTGGCGCCAAGCGCGTCATCGTGGCAGCACCCGTCAAGCTGGGCGATGTGCTGAACATCGTGGTCGGCGTCAACCACCACCTCTACGACCCGGCGAAGAACCGCATCGTCACGGCCGCGTCGTGCACCACCAACTGCCTGGCTCCGGTCGTGAAGGTGATCCATGAAGGCATCGGCATGCGCCACGGCCAAATCACCACGATCCACGACCCGACCAACACCAACCTGATGGTCGACGCGCCGCACAAGGACCTGCGCCGCGCACGCAGCGCGATGCTCAGCCTGGCGCCGACGACCACGGGCAGCGCCACCGCCATCGCACTGATCTACCCCGAGCTGAAGGGCAAGCTGAACGGCCACGCGGTGCGCGCGCCGGTGCTGAACGCCTCGCTGACCGACTGCGTCTTCGAGCTCAAGCGCGAGACCTCGGTCGAGGAGGTGAACCGCCTATTCGCCGAAGCGGCCAGGGGTGCACTGGCCGGCATCCTCGGCTATGAGGAACGCCCGCTCGTCAGCGCCGACTATGCCCGCGACACACGCAGCAGCGTCGTCGATGCGCTGTCGACCATGGTGACCGACGGCACGCTGCTCAAGGTCTATGCCTGGTACGACAACGAGATGGGCTACGCCTGCCGCATGGTCGACCTGGCCTGCCACATGCAGCAACAGGGCATCTGAGCGGTTGGTCGGCACCATGAACACCGGCACCCGCAACTACGCCATCGTCACGGCCGCCTACTGGGGCTTCACCCTCACCGACGGCGCGCTGCGCATGCTGGTGCTGTTGCACTTCTACCGCCTGGGCTATTCGCCCTTCACGCTGGCCTTCCTGTTCCTGCTCTACGAGGCGATGGGCGTGGTGGCCAACCTGATCGGCGGCTGGCTGGCGACCCGCTACGGCATTAAACGCATGCTGAGCGTCGGCCTCTTCCTGGAGATCACAGGCTTCCTGCTGATGTCGGCGCTGTCGCCATCCTGGTCGGTCGTGCTGTCGGTGGCCTGGGTCGTCGGCGCGCAGGGCATCTGCGGCATTGCCAAGGACTTGACCAAGACCGCTAGCAAGTCGGCCATCAAGGCGACCGCCGGCGATGCCTCGGGCCAGCTGTTCAAGTGGGTGGCCTTCTTCACCGGCAGCAAAAACGCGATGAAGGGCGTGGGCTTCTTCCTCGGCGGCCTGCTGCTGCAGACATTGGGCTTCCAGGCCGCGCTGTGGGCCATGGCGGGCCTGCTGGCCATCGTGTTCATCGGTGTCGTCGGTTTCGTGCCCCCGCTGATGGGCAAGAGCAAGGCGTCGAAGTCGGCCAAGGAACTGTTCGCCAAGAACCGCGGCATCAACCTGTTGGCCGCGGCGCGCGTGGCGTTGTTCGGGGCGCGCGACGTGTGGTTCGTGGTCGGCGTGCCGGTGTTCCTGTACGCCTCGGGCTGGACCTTCACGATGGTCAGCGGCTTCGTGGCACTGTGGACTATCGGCTACGGCCTGGTGCAGGCGGTCGCGCCGGCCATCGTGCGGCGCAGCGTCGACGGCCTGAGCACCGAAGTGCCGGCCGCGCGACTGTGGTCGGCGCTGCTGACCGTCGTGCCCATCGGCCTGGCGGTGCTCGTGGCGATGCAGGTGCCCCACCTGGAATGGGTGGTCGTGGCCGGGCTCGGCCTCTTCGGTTTCGCCTTTGCGGTCAACTCGTCGGTGCACTCGTACCTGGTCCTCGCCTATGCCGGCTCGGAGAAGGCGGCCGAGGATGTGGGCTTCTACTACGCCGCCAATGCGCTGGGGCGCTTCTTCGGCACGCTGTTGTCGGGCTTGTTGTACCAGTGGGGCGGCCTGCTGTTCTCGCTGATCGGTTCGGCCGCCCTGTTGACGGTGTGCTGGCTGGTCACGCTGGCTCTGCCGGTGCAGCTTCGACGCGCGGGTGGCCAGGCTTTGCCGGACTCGGCAAGGGTCGAAGCCCGCCCCTGACCACCCCCGAGCGACGGAGAACGGTAGTGACAACCCCGCGCACGCGCAATCGGCTGATGGATGAGCAAAGCGCCGTCGTGTCGCTCGCCGCACTGGCTCAGGGCATGCGCCTGCGCATCTTTCGCGCTCTGGTCGGCGCCGGTCCGCAAGGCCTCACGCCCGGAGCCCTGGCCGCGACGCTCGACGTGCCCGCATCGACGCTGTCCTTCCACCTGAAGGAACTGATGCACGCCCGCATGGTGTCCCAGGAGCGCGACGGCCGGAATCTCATTTACCGCCCGTCGCTCGAGCAGATGAACGCGCTGCTGGTCTACCTCACTGCGCATTGCTGCCAGGCGGCGGACGACGCCACCTGTCAAGTCGGCGCCACGTCCGGGCGCACGACCTGCTGACTTGCCGATTCCTCCACGACCTCACCCCATCATTTCGGAGCCGCCATGAGCGACAACACCCCCGCCAAGGTCTACAACGTACTGTTCGTCTGCACCCACAACTCTGCCCGTTCCATCATGGCCGAGGGGCTGATGAACAACCTGGGCAAGGACCACTTCAAGGCCTGGTCTGCGGGCAGCCAACCTGGGGGGACGGTCAACCCCTTTGCACTGAAAACCCTGGCCAGCCTGCGCATTCCCAGCGACGGCTACCGCAGCAAGGACTGGGACGAATTTGCCCGGCCCGGCGCCCCCCAACTCGACTTCGTGCTCACCGTCTGCGACAAGGCTGCCGGCGAAGTGTGCCCGGTGTGGCCGGGCCAGCCGATGACCGCCCACTGGGGCGTGCCCGATCCGGCAGCATTCGAAGGCACGGACGAACAGAAGACCAAGGTCTTCTGGGACACGGCCGTGATCCTCAAGCGCCGCATCGAACTGATGCTCTCACTGCCCCTCGCGTCGCTGGACACGATGTCCATCCAGCGCGAAATCAGGCACATCGGAACCCGCTGAGCCTGTCTGCGCGCGAGCGCGTCCGCCTGAGCCGTCAAGTGCTGCATGAGACTTGACTGCGGCATAGTTTTCTATAAACTTGGAAACATGGATGAAAAGGCCGCCGTCACCTCTCTCGCCGCCCTGGCCCAGGATGCCCGCCTGCGCGTCTTCCGTGCACTGGTCGGCGCCGGTCCGGCGGGCATGACGCCCGGGGCGCTGTCGGCCATGCTCGACATCCCGAATTCGACGCTGTCCTTCCACCTGAAGGAGCTGGTGCATGCCCAGCTGGTCAGCGCCGAACGCGAGGGCCGCAACCTGCACTATCGGCCGGCCCTGGCCCGCATGAACGACCTGCTCGCCTACCTCACCGACCACTGCTGCATGGGCCAGCCCTGTGCACCCCCCGGCGCCAAGCGCCGCGCCTCTTGTTGACCGAAGGAATTCCATGAAACGCTTCCACGTCCACTTGCATGTCGATGATCTCGCCAAGAGCATCGCCTTCTATTCCCACCTGTTCGCCGCCGAGCCGGCGCGCATCGAAGGCGACTACGCCAAGTGGATGCTCGACGACCCGCGCATCAACTTTGCGATCTCGACGCGCGGTGCCAAGGCCGGCGTCGACCACCTGGGTTTCCAGACCGACGACGCCGACGAACTGGCGGCGCTGAAGGCGCGCGCCGAGGCCGCCGACATGACGCTGCTCGACGAAGGCGAAACCACCTGCTGCTATGCGCGCAGCGACAAGCACTGGGTCACCGACCCGCAGGGTGTCGCCTGGGAGCACTTCCACACGCTCGGCAACATTCCCGTGTTCAGTGAAGGCCCCAAGGCCGAGGTGGACTCCTCGTCCTGCTGCGCACCCACGACCCGCGGCAAGCCGGTGGGCATTGCCGTCAAGGCGTCGAACTCCTGCTGCTGAGGACGGGCCATCGGCCGCAACATCTAGCAAAGTAGGGGCCAGGCCCATGGGCTTGTTCGAACGTTTCCTCACCATCTGGGTGGGCCTGGGCATGCTCGTCGGCGTGGGCCTGGGCCTGGTGATGCCGGGCGCCTTCCAGACCATCGCCGACCTTGAAGTCGCGCATGTCAACCTGGTGGTGGCCGTGTTCATCTGGGTGATGATCTATCCGATGATGATCCAGATCGACTGGTCGGCGGTGAAGGACGTCCGCCGCCGCCCGGGCGGTCTGGTGCTGACGCTGGTGGTCAACTGGCTGATCAAGCCCTTCACGATGGCGCTGCTGGGCGTGCTGTTCTTCGAGCATGTGTTCGCACCCTGGGTCGACCCGCAGTCGGCGCGCGAGTACATCGCCGGCATGATCCTGCTGGGCGTGGCACCCTGCACCGCCATGGTCTTCGTGTGGAGCCAGCTGGTGAGGGGCGACGCCAACTACACGCTGGTGCAGGTGACGGTGAACGACCTGATCATGGTCGTCGCGTTCGCGCCGATCGCCGCCTTCCTGCTCGGCGTCACGAACATCGTGGTGCCCTGGGAAACGCTGGTGCTGTCCACCGTGCTCTACGTGGTGCTGCCGCTGGGGGCCGGCATGGCCACGCGCCATTGGCTGTCGAAACGCTCGCCGCAGGCGGTGAGCGACTTCGTGGCCACGCTGAAGCCGTGGTCGGTGCTGGGGCTGATCGCCACGGTGGTGCTGCTGTTCGGCTTCCAGGCCGGCACCATCGTCTCTCAGCCGCTGGTCATCGCGATGATCGCGGTGCCGCTGGTGCTGCAGAGCTACGGCATCTTCGCCATCGGCTGGGCAGGCGCGCGGCTGCTGAAGCTGCCGCACGACATCGCCGGCCCGGCCTGCCTGATCGGCACGTCCAACTTCTTCGAGCTGGCCGTCGCAGTAGCGATCTCTTTGTTCGGGCTGAACTCCGGTGCGGCATTGGCCACAGTGGTGGGCGTGCTGGTGGAGGTGCCGGTGATGCTGTCGCTGTGCTGGCTGGTCAACCGCAGCGCGGCAGCGCGGGTGCTGGCACCGGCCTGACAGACAGACGCTGCGGCACCACGATGGTGAGCGAACTGCGCGGCAGCCTTGCGCCAGCATCGGCGGCGAAGAAGATCGCTGCCGCGTGCTGCGGCTGAACACCAGTGCAATGAAGACAAACGCCCAAACCCGTGCCGTGGTTCCGCTGGGCCTGGCCCAGACGCTGGCCTGGGCGTCGTCCTACTACCTGCCGGCGATGCTCGCCGCGCCCATGGCGCGCGATCTGGGCATCGCCACACCGACAGTCTTCGCTGCCTTCTCGGTGGCGCTGGTGGTGTCAGCCTTCGTCGGGCCCTGGTCCGGGCGGCTCATCGACCGGCACGGCGGCCGGCCGGTGCTGATCGGCACCAGCCTGCTGTTCGCCGCTGGGTTGGCCGCGCTCGGCATGGCCGACAGCACGACGACGCTGTTCGCGGCCTGGGCACTGATGGGCATCGCGATGGGCAGTGGGCTGTACGAGGCGGCCTTCGCGGCGCTGGTGCGGCTGTACGGCCACGACTCGCGCAATCCGATCACCGGCATCACGCTGATGGCGGGCTTTGCCAGCACGGTCGGCTGGCCCTTGTCGGCCTGGCTGGAATCGCGCTACGGCTGGCGCGGCGCGTGCTTTGCGTGGGCCGGCCTGCACTTGGCGATCGGTCTGCCGCTGAATGCCTGGCTGCCTCGCGCCGGAGCGCACCCGGCGCAGAGCACCGAAGCGCCGCAGGCCACGGCGGCCGTGCCTGCCGCCGGCGCTACGACCGATGCGCGGTCTACGACGCGGACGAGCGTGTTGCTGGCTTTCGTCTTTGCGACCACCTGGTTCATCAGCACCGCCATGGCCGCCCACCTGCCGGGCATGATGCAGGCTGCCGGCACAACCCTTGGTGTCGCGGTGGCCGTGGGCGCGCTGATCGGGCCCGCTCAGGTGGCGGGCCGGCTGCTCGAGTTCGGCCTGCTGCGCCGCGTGCATCCGCTGCTGTCGGCACGCCTGGCGGCGTTGGCCCACCCGCTGGGCGCCGGAGCGCTGCTGCTCGGCGGGCCGGCACTGGCGCCGCTGTTTGCGATGCTGCATGGCGCGGGCAACGGCATCCTCACCATTGCGAAGGGCACGCTGCCGCTGGTGCTGTTCGGCCCGCAGGGCTACGGCGCGCGCCAGGGTTGGCTGATGATGCCCGCGCGAGTGATGCAGGCGCTGGCGCCGTTCCTCTTCGGTGTGATCCTGGATCGCTTGCAGGCCGGCGCGCTGTGGTTCACGGCCGGACTGGGCTTCACGGCCTTCGTGGCGCTGATGCTGTTGCGCGGCAGCGATGCGGCGTCCGCGCAAACGCCAGCGATGCTGGCGCGGGAGAGCTCGAGATGAGTCGCACGTCCTCTTCCCACGGCATCGACGCCCTCAACAGCGACTGCTTCTGCTTCAGCCTCGACTGCGACGCCCTGGCGCACGCGCTCGATGCCGAGTTGGGCACGCCGGGTTTGGCGGCGCTGATGCACGAGCGCTGCCCGACGCTGTTTGCCGCGCAGCCGGTGTTCGTGGCGCCCTCACAGCTTCAGCGCATCGCACAGGTGGTGCGTGCGGTCGAAGCGGTGGTCGCGTTGTCGGCGTACCACGAGCAAGTGCTGGCATCAGCCCCGGCCATCGCCCGCGTGCCCGCCGTGGGCGGCCCGCGCGGCGTGTTCTTCGGCTATGACTTCCATCTTGACCAGGGCCGGCTCGGCCTGATCGAGATCAACACCAATGCCGGTGGCGCGATGCTCAACGCCGCGCTGGCGCGTGCGCAGCGCAGTTGCTGCGCGGCGATGGATGCGATGGTGCCCACGCGCGCCAACGTGGCCGCCTTCGAGCAGCGGCTGGTCGACATGTTTCGCCACGAATGGCGGCTGGCCGGCCACCAGGGGCCGCTGCACAGCATCGCCATCGTCGACGAGAACCCGTCGGCGCAGTACCTTTACCCTGAGTTCCTTCTGTTCCAGCGGCTGTTCGAGCGCTACGGCATGCGCGCGGTGGTTGCCGACCCGGCCGCGCTTCAGTGGCACGACGGCAGGCTCTGGCACGAAGATCAGGCCATCGACCTGGTCTACAACCGGCTCACCGACTTCTACCTCGAACAGCCCGGCAGCGCCGCGCTGCGCGACGCCTGGCTGGCGCAGGCCGTGGTGCTGACACCGCACCCGCAAGCGCATGCGTTGTACGCCGACAAGCGGCACTTGGCGTTGTTCAGCGACGCGCAAAGGCTGCAGGAGTTGGGCGTTGACGAAACCACGCGACAGGTGCTGCTGGACTACGTGCCGCATACCGAAGTGGTCAATCCCGCCGACGCCGAACGCCTATGGGCCGCGCGCCGCGGCCTGTTCTTCAAGCCGGTGGCCGGCTTCGGCAGTCGCGCAGCCTATCGCGGCGACAAGCTGACCAAGCGCGTGTGGCAGGAAATCCTGGATGGCGACTACGTGGCGCAGACCCTCGCGCCGCCGGGCGAGCGGCGCATTGACGACGCCAGTGCACAGGCCATGAAGTTCGACCTGCGCGCCTACGTCTACGCCGGCCAGCTGCAGTGGGTGGCGGCGCGCCTGTACCAGGGCCAGACCACCAACTTCCGCACGCCGGGCGGCGGCTTCGCGCCGGTGTACAGCACCGTCGATGCCTCCGGGCGCGCGCTGCGTCAAGGTGACGGCGACCATGCGTCGTATGTGTTCCTGCTCGACGACAGCAGCACTGTGCAGGCGCTGCCGCATGCGCTGTACCTGGCGCTGGTACGCCATGAAGCCAGTGCGCCGCTGCTCGCCGGCCAGGAGTTGCGTCTGGCCGACTGGTACGTGCGTCTGAAGGACGGCGAACCCGAGGCGGTGATCAACGAGACCTACCAGGTACTGCGCGTCGACGCCCAGGGCCATTTCGAATCGGCAGCCGCGCCCGCGGATTCAGGCTGGCCGACGCCGGCCGAACGCCAGCGCATGCGTGCCATGCTGTTCGAGTCCGAAGCTTCAACCGCATGAAACTCAGCTCCGACCTAATCGAGATATCGCCATGAGCACCGTGCCGCAAGCGAAACTGCACTTCGATGTGGTCTCGCTGCGCGTGTCGGCCCACGCCAGCGAAGCGCGCTGCAAGCAGGCCGTGATCGCGCTCGACACCGATCTGGCCGGCAACCCGCTGGCCTTCAACCCGGCCGAGTTGCTGCTGGCCGCGTTGTCGGCGTGCATGATCAAGAGCATCGAGCGTGTCACGCCGATCCTCAAGTTCGAGCTTCGCGGCGTGGAGGTCCGGATTCACGGTGTGCGCCGGGACGTGCCGCCCCGGCTGGAGTCCATCCGCTACGAAATCATCGTCGACACCGACGAACCCGACCGGCGGCTGGATCTGCTGCACGAGAACGTGCGCAAGTTCGGCACCGTCTTCAACACCGTGGCCCCGGGCACGGAACTGAGCGGCGTGCTGCGCCGAAAGAGCGACTCCCCGTGAGTGCCGACCACGCCCACGACCACAGCCACGCCCCCGCGAACTTCAACGCGGCGTTCGGCATCGGCATCGGCCTGAACATCGCCTTCGTCGCCGTCGAAGCCTTCTACGGCTGGAAGGTCAACTCGCTGGCGCTGCTGGCCGACGCGGGCCACAACCTGAGCGACGTCATCGGCCTGGTGCTGGCCTGGGGCGGGGCGCTGGCGGGCAAGCTGCGGCCCGATGCGCGCCATACCTACGGCTGGAAGCGCGCCAGCATCCTGGCGGCCTTCCTCAACGCGCTGCTGCTGCTGGTGGCCATGGGCTCGCTGGCCTGGGAGGCCCTGCAGCGGCTGCAATCGCCGCCGCCGGCCATCGAGGGCGTGACCATCATGGTGGTCGCAGGCATCGGCATCGTGATCAACACCGCCACTGCGCTGCTGTTCATGCGCGGGCGCGAGAAGGACCTGAACATCCGCGGCGCCTTCCTGCACATGGCGGCCGACGCGTTGGTCTCAGCCGGCGTGGTGGTGGCCGGCGGCTTGGCGCTCGTGTTCGGCTGGACCTGGCTCGACCCGGCGATCAGCCTGGTCATCGCCGCGATCATCGTCGCCGGCACCTGGAGCCTTTTCAGGCAATCGCTGCACCTGCTGTTCGACGGCGTCCCGGAAAGCGTCGACCTGCACGCGGTGCAGAACCTGCTCGAGGCGCTGCCTGGCGTGGCACAGGTGCACGACCTGCATGTCTGGGCCATGGGCACCGCGGAGATCGCCATGACCGCGCACCTGGTGATGCCCCAGGGCGGGGGCGACGACGCGTTCCTGAGGCATGCCACCGACGCACTGCATGAGCATTTCGAAATCCGCCATGTCACGCTCCAGGTGGTGCGCGAGGCCTTCTGCCATGGCTGTACGCCGCTGCGACCGGGGGGCGACGAGCATCGAGCAAGCCACGACATCACCAAAGCTCGTCATGCTTCCAGCACGCGTTGATTGTCGAGGCCTTCGCTGGCCGGCACCCAGCATGTTGCGTGCAACGGTCTTGAGTTCGGCCGGGGCGTTGCGGCGATGAACCTGTCCGCCGCAGTCAATCATGTGTGAACTGCTGGCACTGTCCAGTTCGCAGCCGGTTCGGCTGAACTTTTCGCTGCAGGCCCTGGCAGCGCGCGGCGGCGCGACCGGCCGCTCGCACGACGGCTGGGGCGTCGCGTTCTACCAGGGGCACGACGTGGCCCTGTTCCGCGAGCCGGCCGCAGCCGCTGATAGCGCGCTGGTGCGTCATCTGGAATCGAACGGGCCGGCAACGGAACTGGCGATCTCGCACATCCGCCACGCGACCCAGGGTGAGCTGTCGCTCGCGAACACCCAACCCTTTGCGCGCGAGCTGGGTGGCCGACGGCATGTGTTCGCCCACAACGGCAACCTGCCGGGCATTTACCGAAGCGGGGCGCTGGCGCTTGAGCGCTATCGTCCGATCGGGCAGACTGATTCGGAGCATGCCTTCTGCGCGCTGCTGTCGCGATTGAGCCCGCTGTGGCAAGCGCAGTGCCCACCGACGCTGGATCTCCGCCTGTCGGTGCTGAGCGAGTTCGCGCATGAGTTGCGCGCGCTCGGTCCGGCCAACTTCCTCTATGCCGACGGCGATGCACTTTTTGCGCACGGCCATCGGCGGATGCAGATCACCGGTCGTGCGGAACCGCCGGGGCTTTGGACAAGGCAGCGACTCTGCCCCACGGCCGATGCCGCGCCAGAACACAGCGGTGGCGCATCCATCGCCCAGGCAGGGCAGACGGTGGTCTGGGTTGCCAGCGTGCCGCTCACGCAAGACGCCTGGCAGCCGTTGGCTGATGGCGAACTGGTGGCGGTGCGCGCAGGCGCTTTGCTCGCCCGCCGGCTGGCGACGGCAGCATGAAGTCTGGCGATGGAAACTGCGTTGCTGCTACGGACTTGAGCGCTATCAATGCTCGATGTTTGCAGCTCTGTTCCCATAGCCAAACAGCGTAGCACTTGCGGTGACGACAGGATCTCGTGGACACATTTCTGCATTTGATGAACGGCGGCGCCGGGAATCTGGCGGCCTACCTGGCTGCCCATGTCTTGCTGTGCCTGGTGCCGGCGTTCTTCATCGCTGGTGCAATGGCCGCGCTGATCCCCAAGCCGAGCATCACGCGCTGGCTCGGCCGCAATGCGCCGTACAGGGTGTCCTATCCGGCTGCAGCGGCCGCGGGTTCGCTGCTGGCGGTGTGCTCCTGCACCATCGTGCCGCTGTTCGCCGGCATCTACAAGAAAGGCGCCGGCCTCGGTCCGGCGATCACCTTCCTGTTCTTTGCACCCGCCGGCAACATCCTCGCGCTGGCCTACACCGGCAGCATCCTGGGGGCGGAATTCGCTTTCGCGCGTTTTGCGCTCAGCCTGTTGTTCGGCATCGGCATCGGCCTGACGATGGCCGTGCTGTTCTGGCGCGATGACGCCAGCCACGACGCTCAGACCGATACCTTGTTTGCCGGGCAGGCCGACATCGGAGCTGCGGCCATCGGCGTGCTCTTGTCGCTGATTGCCGTGCTGATCGCCGGCACGCTGAAGCTGTGGCCGCTGACCGCCACGCTCGGCACGGTGACGCTGCCGCTGCCCTGGGCCGAGGCTTGGCAGGCGACGCTGTCTGCGTGGGTGCCCTTCGACGCGGCCAAGGGCGAAGAGGGTGTCAGCCTGCAGGGCTCGCTGTTGATCCTGTTGCTGGTGCTGATCGGGCTGTCGGCCTGGAAGGGCCTGGAGAACATTGTCGAAGGTGCCAACCGCTGGACGTGGGTGGCATTGGGCCTGGCGGCCGCGACGCTGCTCGTGGCGGCGATGCGGCTGACGCCAGGCCCTGCGGGTCTGGAAGTCGCGCTCACGGGCCGCGCAGTCGCCGTCGGCTTGGCCATGGCCGCGGTGCTGCACCATGCGCGGCGGCTCGATGCCGACGCCTGGCGTGCGTGGCTCTGGGAAGCCTGGCGCTTCGTCAAGCAGATCTTCGTGCTGTTGGTGGTGGGTGTGTTCGTGGTGGGCATCGTCCGGCAACTGATCCAGCCCGAATGGATCCAGAACCTGGCCGGCCGCAACGACCTGCTGGCCAATGCGGTGGCCGTCGTGTTCGGCGTGTTCATGTACTTCCCGACCTTGGTGGAGGTGCCGGTCGCGCACATGTTCCTCGACCTGGGCATGCACCGTGGGCCCCTGCTGGCCTACCTGATGGCCGACCCCGAGCTGAGCCTGCAAAGCATCCTGATGGTGGCCGCCGTCATCGGCCGGCCCAAGACCTTCACCTACGTCGGCCTGGTGGCGTTGTTCAGCATCGTCGCCGGGCTGTCCTATGGTGCCTGGGTGGACGGTGCGGACCGGGCATGGATCGTCGGCGGGCTGGGCACCTTCGTGGCAGTGCTGGTGGCGGCGCTGAGTTGGCTGTTGAGGCACCGGGCCATACCAGCGCAGGTTTGACAATTACGACAAGGAGAGAAGGGATGAAGACCATCAAGATCCTCGGATCCGGTTGTGCCAACTGCAAGAAGCTGGAAGCCGTCGCACGCGAGGCCGCGGCCAGTGCGGGCATCGAGGCCGACTTTGTCAAGGTCACCGACATGAAGGCCATGATGGCCTACGACCTGCTGTCCACGCCGGGGCTCGTCATCGACGACAAGCTCGTCAGCAGCGGCCGCATTCCGACGCAGGCCGAGGTCCGGCAATGGCTGGCCGCCTGATTCGCAGCGTGCAAGTCGAAACGCATTGCCCAGGAAGTTGAGCATGTACAAGACCGCCGTGCTCGCACTCGACCTCTCGCCGGCCGCCGAGCCCTTGCTCGAGTGCGCTGCGGAATTGCGGCGCTGGGGCGTGGGCCGACTCATCATCACCCATGTGGTTCGCGTCGGCTATGGCCAGGAACCTGGCGACCGGGCGCTTCAAGACATCAGGGAATGGCTGGAGGGCCGGGCAACTCGTCTGCGCCACCCCGATCTGCGCGTCGAGGTCCTGGTTCAAGCAGCCGGTTCTCCGTCCCAGGGGATCTTCGAGGTCAGCCACGAGGCCAAGGCGGACCTGATCGTCCTGGGCTCGCGCAGCCACAACCTGGCCAGTCGTCTCTTCCTAGGCAGCGTCGCACGCGACATGGTGCGCAGGACAACGCTGCCGCTGCTGCTGGAGTGGCTCGAGCCCGTCAGTCACGGCGCCGTGCCGGGCTGCGCCGCGGTTTGTGTGGATGCGCTGCGCCATGTCCTGCTGGCCACCGATTTGTCGAAGCATGCCGGTGCGGCCGAGCATGCCGCCGTTGCATTGGCTGCCCAGGCACGGCAGGTCGATTGCCTAGCCGTGCTGACACCGGAGGCCGTTGACGCCACGCCGGCACTACCGTTGATGGCCCGTGCGGCACTGGGCGCTTTGGTCGCACGCATCGATGCGGCGGGAAGCCGCGGCGAGGCCTTGGTGCTGGACGGCGACCCGCACGAGGTGATTGCCCGCGCGGCACAGGAGCGCGATTGTTCTCTCATCGTTTGCGGCAAGCATGGCCAGCATTGGGTGCAGAGCATGGTGATCGGCAGCACCGCATTGCGCCTTTGCGAGATGGCGGGGCGACCCGTTCTGCTGGTGCCGTTGTCGCAGGCACCATGAATGCCCACCATCGGACTCAGCACTTCCCCACGGCCAATTCGAGGCCATCGATCCCACCCCAAGGAGATGAAACATGACTAGCCGACAAATCGTTCTTTGCCACCCCGTGCGCACCGCCATCGGCACCTACGGCGGCAGCCTCAAGGACATGCCCGCGCCGGAGCTGGGCGCCGCTGCGATCCGCGAGACGCTGAAGCGCTCGGGCCTGGCCGCCGACAAGATCGAGGCCCTGGTGATGGGCAACGTGATCCAGGCCGGCGTGAAGATGAACCCCGCGCGCCAGGCCGGCATCGCCGCCGGGCTGCCGGTGGAAGTGCCCGCGCTGAGCGTCAACCGTGTCTGCGGCTCGGGCGCGCAGGGCGTGGCCAGCGCCGCGCTCGAGGTCTGGGCCGGCATGATCGACTGCGCGATTGCCGGGGGCATGGAGAACATGGACCGCGCGCCCTACCTGCTGCCGCAGGGCCGCTGGGGCGCACGCATGGGCGACGTGACGATGTTCGACAGCATGCTCTACGACGGCCTGAACGACGCCTTCAGCGCCAAACATTCGGGCTGGCACACCGAAGACCTGGTGCTCAAGAACGGCATCAGCCGCGAGGACCAAGACCGCTGGGCGCTGCGTTCGCAACAGCGTTTCAGCGCGGCGCAGGCGGCGGGCAAGTTCGTGGCCGAGATTGCCGCCGTCGAAGTGCCCGGGCGCAAGGGCCCGACAGTGTTCGCCAAGGATGAGCACAACCGGCCGGAGACCACAGCCGAGTCCCTGTCCAGGCTCAAGCCGGCGTTCCGCAAGGAGGGCAGCATCACGGCGGGCAACGCACCGGGTCTGAATTCCGCCGGCGCAGCGATGGTGGTGTCGCATACCGCCTGGGCCGAGAAGAACGGCTTGGTGCCGATGGCGCGACTCGTGAGCTATGGCGTGGGTGCGGTGGAACCTGGCTTCTTCGGCCTGGGTCCGGTGCCCGCGGTCCGACAGGCGCTGGCGCGTGCCGGTTGGTCGGTGGGACAGGTGGATCGGGTCGAGATCAACGAGGCTTTTGCCGCCATCGCATTGGCTTGCCTGCGCGAGATCGGCTTTGCCGAGGACGTGGTCAATGTCGAAGGCGGTGCGATTGCGCACGGCCACCCGATCGGCGCCAGCGGCGCGGTGCTGGCGACGCGGCTGATGCATTCCATGAAACGCGACGGCTGCAAACGCGGCATCGTCACACTGTGCATCGGCGGCGGCCAGGGCATCGCGCTGGCCATCGAGATGCTCTGACAGAGCTTGGCGTCCGTGGAGAATGGCATGAGATCCCTGCCCATCCTTTGGAAGCGCCTGGTCAAGGAAGGCGCAACCTGCCCGCGCTGCGGCTCGACCCAGCAAAGCGTCATCAGCGCGGTCAGGAAGCTCGAAGCGGCGTTGCAGCCGCTGGGCATCGAGCCGGTGCTCGAGACGCTGGCCATCGACGAGGCGGGCTTCCAGGCGGACCCGTCCGAATCCAACCGCATCTGGATCGCCGGCAAGCCGTTGGAGGAATGGCTCGGTGCCCGCGTTGGCGCAAGCAAATGCTGCAACGTCTGCGGCGACCTGCCTTGCCGCACGATGGAAATCGGCAGTCGCACCCACGAGTCGATTCCGGAAGACCTGATCGTCAGGGCAGCGATGATGGCAGCGTCCAGCATGATCGGAACCGACTCGACATCGGCGAACGCTTCTTTGTGCGGCTCGACAGCTTGCGCTTGCCGCTGACGGGCCGCGCCGTACAGGCGTGGCCCTGCGATTCCCAATGACCGACAACAACCATCCCCCCATCTCGCTGCTGCGCGACCCGCCGCGGTTCCTGTTCTTCACCGGCAAGGGTGGTGTGGGCAAGACCTCACTGGCCTGCGCCTGCGCCCTGGCGCTGGCGGACAAGGGGCTGCGGGTGCTGCTGGTCAGTACCGATCCGGCGTCGAACCTCGACGAGATGCTCGGCACCGCGCTGTCCGACCAGCCTCGCAGCGTGCCAGGGGCGCCAGGCCTCGACGCGATGAACATCGATCCGGACGTCGCGGCCGAGGCATACAGGTTGCGCGTGATCGATCAGATGCCGGCCGACAGCCTGGATGCAGACCGCGCCACGGTGCGCGAACAGCTGTCCGGGGCCTGCACCACCGAAATCGCCGCCTTCGACGAGTTCATTGGTCTGCTGGCAGGCGACGCCGCGGGCTACGACCATGTGATCTTCGACACCGCGCCCACCGGCCATACCCTGCGGCTGTTGAGCCTGCCCAAGGCCTGGACCGGGTTCCTGGAAGGAAACGATCGCGGCGCGTCCTGTCTGGGGCCGCACTCCGGTCTGAAGATGCAGGAGGAACGCTTCCGTGCGGGCCTGCGCTCGCTGGCCGATCCCGCAAAGACCGCCATCGTGCTGGTGACCCGCGCGGACAGCGCGGCGCTGCGCGAGGCTGCGCGCACCCGCGATGAGTTGCTGGAGCTGGGACTGGCCAACCAGCGCTTGGTGATCAACGCCGTCTTCCGCGCGTCGGGCGTGGGTGACGACGTGGCGATGGCCTTGCAAGAACTCGGGGATCGGGCGCTCAGCGCAATGCCTGCGAGCCTGCGGCATCTGCCGCAGGATCAGGTGCCGCTGCACCCCTTCGACACGGTCGGGCTGACTGCGCTGCGCGCGCTACTGGGTGCGCAAGAGCCACCGCCGGCCGTGATGATCGACCCAGTCAGGTTGGCCGCCGCGGTTCAACCGCTGCGCGCGCTGGCGGACGAATTGGCCCGACAGGAGCGTGGCCTGATCATGGTCATGGGCAAGGGCGGCGTCGGCAAGACGACGATTGCCGCCGCGCTGGCCGTCGCGCTGGCCGGGCGGGGCAAGACCGTACACCTGTCCACCACCGATCCGGCGGCGCATCTGGCCGCGACGATCGAGGGCAGCGTGCCCGGACTCCAGGTCGATCGCATCGATCCGGTGGCCGAGACCCAGCGCTATGTCGACAAGATCATGGCAAGTCGTGGCCGTGACCTGGACGAGGCCGGCCGCACGCTGCTGCTCGAGGACCTGCGCTCGCCCTGCACCGAGGAAGTGGCCGTGTTCCACGCGTTCTCACGCATCGTCGGCGAGGCGCGCAGCGCGTTCGTGGTGCTCGACACGGCGCCGACCGGCCACACGCTGCTGTTGATGGACGCCACCGGGGCGTACCACCGGCAGATGACGCGCGAGTTCGAAGGCACGCCTGCAGCGCGCGTGGTGACGCCGCTGATGCGGCTGCAGGACCCGCAGTACACGCGCATCGTGCTGGTCACCTTGCCCGAGATCACGCCAGTGTCCGAGGCGGCCAGTCTGCAGGACGACCTGCGGCGAGCGCGCATCGAACCCTTTGCCTGGGTGGTCAATCGCAGCTTGGCCGCCTCGGGCACGAAGGATCCGGTACTGGCGGCGCGGCTCGCTGGCGAAGACGTTCAACTGCAGCGGATCGTCGGGAGTTTGGCAAAGCGGACCTACGTAGTGCCCTGGGTGTCTCGCGCCCCCGTTGGGGTCACCGCGCTGCGTGACCTGGTCGACGCCAGCACCGTACCCGGCGCGGCTGCGTCATATGGCGTCGAACGTCCCATGCCAGTGCGACCATGACCGACATCGTCCTCGAATCGTTGCTGACCTGCCCGCATTGCGGTCACCGCAAGCGGGAGTTCATGCCGACCGATGCCTGCCAGTTCTTCTACTCGTGCGAAAACTGCGAGACCCTGCTGCGTCCGAAGCCCGGTGACTGCTGCGTGTTCTGCTCCTACGGCTCGGTTCAGTGCCCGCCGATGCAGTCACACCGGTGCTGCGGCTGAACCCGCGTCACGACCATGAAAGTCTTCGGCATCGCCGGTCATTCCGGCATGGGCAAGACGACCCTGCTCGAGCGGCTGGTGCCCGATCTGAGCTCGCGCGGACTGGTCGTGTCGCTGATCAAGCACAGCCACAAGAACATCGACATCGATCGCCCGGGCAAGGACTCCTACCGTCTGCGTGAATCGGGCTGCAAGGAAGTGCTGCTGTTGGGCAACGACCGTTGGGCGCTGATGCACGAGTTGCGTGGCGCCGACGAGCCACCGCTGGACTACCTGCTCGACCGGTTGCAGCACTGCGACCTGGTGTTGATCGAGGGCTTCAAGGGCGGTGGGTTCCCCAAGCTCGAAGTCTGGAGGGCCGAAGTCGGCAAGCCAACCCTGTGGCCCGAATGGCAAGGGATCGTGGCCATCGCCAGCGATTCGCCGCTGCCGGATGCAGACATTGCCTGCCTCAGCCTGTCCGACACTGCGGCCGTCGCCGCGTTCGTGCTGTCAAACGCTGCAAGTCGATGACTGTTCTGGCAAGGCGCTGAGCAAGTCCGAAGGCATGGGCCGCAGGCGTGCGAATGCCTTGCGCTTGGCCACCGTGCCGATGTTGACGCAGCAAACGGGAGCCTCACCCGCGCTCAGGCCACACAAGCTGTACATCCGTGGCGAGGCCATCGCCTGTCCGCTGGTGAGTCCGGCCCCATATCCAAGCGCGTAAGCGCCGAGCAGGAGGTTCTGAATGGCCGCGCCCATCGACACCATGCGTTCCAGCGGGGGTATATCGGGCTCACGTTTCCCAAGGCAAGCGATCGCCACCAGCAACAGTGGTGCGCGATGCGCCTTTTCGCGTGCCGCTTCGATCTGCTCGAGGGTGGCGCCTGGATCGCGGTCGATCAAGGCCAGCGCGAAGACCTCGGCAAGGCGATGCCGCTGCTCGATGGGCACGACGATGAAGCGCCACGGCTGCAACAGACCATGGTCCGGAGCGGCTGCGGCCAGGGCAAGCAATTCATCGAGTTGCTCAGCCGAGGGGCCGGGGGCGATCAGCCGCTTCGGCGAGACGTTCTGCCGCGAGGTGATCATTGCTTGCGCCATAGCGAAGACGCCACGGTCGAACCCGCCGGCAATGGCGCGGCGAGGCGGTGGCGGCTGATCAACCGTGGCAGCCTGATCGATGGCGCTGGCGGCCTTCATGGTCTGACCGTTCGGCGAAAGCGGGGGTGCTCGAAAGCACCCCCGAACGCGGCGCCAAACGCCGCGGGGAGACAAGGCCAAGGGTTCAGGAGAAGCGCCGGTCCTTGAAGCTGATGCTGCGCTTCCAGTCGTCGACACTGCCCACGCGCCTGATGCTTGCCCAGGTGCCCTTGTAGTACGGCACCACGTTGCGATCGACCCATGGGCTGGTCACATCGCCGGCGACACCGCGGATGTAGCCGAACAGCATGAAGGTCTGTCCCGCCTTGATGGACTTCTGCGGATAGGCCATCGCATAGGTGCTGCCGAAGTCGTTGAAAACCTCGACCACATCGCCCGGCGCCACACCCATCGTGCGCGCGTCCTCGGGGTTCAGCTCGATGAAGGCCGATGGCAAGCGGTCGCGCACGAAGCTGTTGTACTGGTCGTGGTACGCCGTCTGCCAGACTTCGTTGGCACGGCCGTTGTTGATCCAGTAGCGGTGCTTGGCCTTCTGGTCGGCGACGATCTTCGGCAGGCCGTTCCACGGCGCCGGCTTGAACTCGGCCTTGCCGTCCTTGGTGTCGAACTTGCCGTCGGTGTAGTGCATCTCGGTGCCGACCAGCTTGTCGCCATCGACCCGCTTGATTGGCAATTGCACACCGTTGTTGCCGGCCTTGCGCAGCAGCGCATAGGTGGCGAGATATCCCGTGTCGCCCCCCTGGCTGTCGATCGGGCCCACGCCCGGCCGGCCGGCACGGCGGAAGCCGTCGTTGAAGGCGTCCTCCTCGGTCTTCCAGTCGAAGCCCTCGAAGCGCTTGGCCATGTCAGCCTTGCCGTCCTTCAGATACATGGCCTTCAGGGTATTGGCGATGTCGGCGGCAATCAGGCAGTCGGGCCTGGCCGAACCGGGCGGGTCCATGAACTTCTCCGACAGGCGCAACCGTCGCTCGCCATTCATCGAGGTCAGGTTCATTTCTCCAGGATGGGTGGCCGGCAACAGCATGTGGGCCTCTTCGGCCAGCGTCGTCGGGTACAGGTTGATGCCGACCACATACATGCCGCCCTTGTTCTTGCAAGCGTCGTAGACGATGTCCACCATCTGCTCGACGCTGGCGCCCTTGGCGGCGGCCATCGCCTGGTTGACGATCTGTGCGCGGCGCGCGAGTACGCGCCGATGCTCCTCGGCGTTGAGCGTGGTCTGGAACGGGTTGGTGCCCCATATCGTGTACATCAGCCCGCGGCCCTGAATGACTTCCTGGTCGATGTAGATCTTCTTGTCGCCTGGGTAGGGCGGGCGCGTGTAACCCTCTTGGTGGCCGCCCATGCGGCACACGCCGGTGCCGCGGCGGCCGACGTTCTGCGTGGCCAGCACCAAGCTGACGAGCGCACTCTGGATGACGTAGTTGTCGTTGCCCCAGATGATGCCCTTCTCGTAGGCGTGGAAGGTGCGTGGACGGTGTCCGGAGGCCTTCGTCTTGTAGGCCCAGTCGGCCGCCTGGCGAATCTTCTCTACCGGGATGCCAGTGGCCTTGGAGCCGTCTTCGAGCGACATGCGGCTGACCTTCATCGCGTCGTCGAAGCCGCGCGTGCTCCTGGCGATGAAGTCCTTGTCCTGCCAGCCCTGGTCGACCACGTAGGTCAGCAGCGTGTTGAACAGCGCCGTGTCCGAGCCCGGTTCGATGTCCAGGTGCAGCACGTTGTCCTTGCCGGCGATCTGTTCGCAGATCGCAACGCTGGCCGAGCGGCGCGGGTCGACGATGATGACTTTGGTTGCCGCTGCCGTTTCGCCGGGGAACCATTTCTTCTTCTTGTCCACCGTGCCACCGTTCAGATTCGGCAGCCAGTGGTTCAGGAAGTAGTTGGTCTGGGTCTCGTAGGGGTTGCATCCGATGGCCATGATGCAATCGGACAGCTGTGCATCTTCGTAGCTGTTGTTCAGCTCACCCACGCCCATGTCTCGCGTGGCGTGGCATTCGGAGTTGTAGGCCGGACGGTTGTGGATGCGCACCATGGGCGTCTGCAGCGCGCTGAACATCAGCTTGCCGGTGCCCCAGGTGTTCTCGAAGCCGCCGCCGGCGCCGCCGTGGTCGAAGCAGTCGAAGAGCAGCCCACTCGGACCATCGGTGTCGAGGATCTTCTTCGTCAGTCCGGCGTAGAGCGCGAGCGCCGCGTCCCAACTGGTGTTGAGCCACTGGTCACCGCGGTTGATGCGCGGGTTCTGCAGACGATCCTTGGCAAGGCCATCGTGCGCGTACATGTACGAGGCCATCTTGCCGCCACGCGTCGACGACAGGCCGCTGTTCACGCTGCAGCCCTTGTCCGGCACGATCATGATGTTCCAGCGCTTTCCGCTGATGTCGGTGATCGTATTCGTCATCGCCCGGGTCATCGTGATGGCCAGTGGCGGCACCTGCCTGGTGAAGTCGACACCGAGTGCATTCTGTGCGGCGGCGCGGCCTCCCTCGGTGTTGGCGTCCCACTTGTACACGTGGTAGCCGCAGCCCACGATGCAGAAGTGGCAGGTCATGTTTGTCTTCTGCGCGTCCTTCGGAGGAAGGGCGATGCGGTCATTGATCCTGGTGCTCATGACGTGCCTCCTAGAGGATGTTGGCCTGGCGACCGTAGATCAGGCCGTCGACGCCGACAGCGCTGACGGTGTCGGTTTTCGCGTCGTAGCTGAGCAGCACGCGCGGCAGGTCCTCGGTGGCCTGACCACACACCATCTGCCCGTTGTTCTCGGCGTCGAACATCGAGAAGTGGCAATTGCACTTGAAGACCTTCGTGCCGCCGTCGTATTGCACCGGGCAGCCCATGTGCGTGCACAGCGTGCTGTAGGCGACGATGTCGTTGTTCGGGCCCACACCCCCTGGCACCGCCGAGCCCATGCGCAATGCGACGCAAGGTGAACCTGCATCCGGATAGCTGAAGCTCACCGCTTGATTGACCGGCAGGCCGCCGGCCTTGCCGACGCTGCGCTTCGGGTAGTTGAGGTTGGTCGAGGTGCTGCCGGCCGGGCTGGCTGCCTGTGCTTCGCCGGGCAGCAGCGCCGCGCCCACCGTGCCAACAACGGCGGCCGCGCCGCCGCTGGACTTAAGAAATATGCGGCGGCTGAGCTTGTGCTCTTCCATGGCTTGCCTCCGGTTTATGTTTCGATGAACGATGGACAGTTCGCAATCGCTGTGCCACAGCACGATGTGAGCAAAATCAATGACTTAGCTGAAGGCAAGTTCAGATTGGTCCGAATTGCGTAACGCAGCTCAAAGGTGTAAGTTACGAAAACGAAACCACCGGAGCGTGGCTTGGATCGTCGACGACTGCTCAAGGGAACCGCTGCGCTGGTCGCGGCACCGCGCCTGGCTCTGGCAAACGAGAGGCTGCGCATTGGTCTGACTGCGGTCATCCTGGCCGACCAGGCAGCCTTTCTCGCGCGCTGGGCGGACTACCTGTCGCAGCGCCTGGGCGCGCAAGTGAGTTTTACGTCGCGCGACCAGTACCAGGCCGTGCACGAGTTGTTGAGCAACGGCCAGATCGACGCGGCATGGACCTGCGGTTACCCCTTCGTGCGCTTCCAGTCGCAACTGCAGCTTCTGGCGGTGCCGCTCTACAAGGGCCAGCCGCTGTACCAGGCGTACCTGATCCGGCCGATGGGTGGCGAGGTCACCGTGCGCGGCTGGTCCGACATGGCCGGCAAGGTGTTCGCATACTCGGATCCGCTGTCGAACTCCGGATGGCTGGTGCCTCAGGGCGAATTCGCCGCGGCCGGCATCGCGCAGAAGGACCTGAAGAAATCGTTCTTCGCGCATGGCCACCGCAATGTGGCCGACGCGGTGGCCTCACGTTTGGCGGATGCCGGATCGATCGACGGCTACGTGTGGGAGACGATGCGCATACACGGCATGCCCGGCGCGACGCAGACTGAGGTGATCTGGAGGTCACGCCTGCATGGGTTCCCACCGCTCGTGGCTGCGGCAGGCACTGAACCGACAAAGCTCGAGGCCCTGCGGCGCAGCCTGATCGGCATGCCCAAGGACGATGCCGGAAGAGCGCTGCTGAAGTCGCTGAATCTTGACGGCTTCATCGCCGGGCAGCCGAGCATCTTTGACTCGATACGGCAGCTGGCGCGCAGCGTGTCAGGCTCTGGCGTCGCGGCATAGGCGGTCCCTATGCTGTCGCGACTGCCCTACCGGGTACAGATACCGCTGGGACTGTCGCTGGCGGTGGTGCTCGCGGCCTTGCTCGTCACGGCCGTGGCGGCCCAGATCTTTGCCCGAACCGCACGCGCCGACACACTGGCCACTGTTGATCGCGCCGCGCAATTGCTCAGCGCCCAGTCGCTGCCCTTGCTGGCGGCCGACGACACCTGGCGCGTCTTCGCGTTGCTGCGCAACACGGCGGCCTTTCTGCCGGGGGCGGCAACAGGCCAGGCGCGCGCGGCCGTGCTCGACAGCGAGGGGCGCGTCTTTGCAAGTTCGGCGCCGCAATTGCTGCGAACCGCGCAGGCCTTGCTGGGACAGTCCGTCAGCGGCCAGGTGTGGCCTTCGGCAACGGCGGTCACCACACGCATGCGCATCGATCGCCCCGATGGCGCCATCGCCCTGCTGGAACCCATCCGCAGCGAAGATGGTCAGGCACTCGGGTTCACCTACATCGAAGTCGATGCGCCGGTGTTCGCGGCGGATTGGGCAGCGCTTACGCAACCTGCGCTCATCGGCGTCGGCCTTGCGGCCTTCCTGTTGCTGCCCGCAGGCTGGTGGATCGGCCGGCGCATGACGGCGCCCGTGCTGTCCGTCGCCCATGTGATCGAGGGCATCGGTCGGCTCGATCCGGCCGAACTGCGCCGCAAGCTTCCCCACACCAAAGACCCTGAGCTCGGGCGCATCAGCGCGGCAGTGGACCAGCTGATCTCGGAGTTGCAGGTGCGGCAACAGGCCGAACGTCGCGCCTTGTCGGCGGAACGCATGGCGGCCGTCGGACGCATTACCGCTGCGGTCGCGCACGAGATCAACAACCCGCTCGCCGGGTTGCTGACAGCCACACAAACGCTGAGCGTGCACGGTGCGTCCGAGGAGACGCGCAAACGCACTCTCGATCTGCTGAAGCGCGGACTGAACCAGATCCGGACGACCGTGGCGGCGCTCCTTCCTCAAGCTCGTGTGGAGGACCGCGCACTGGAAATCGACGACTTCACCGACGTGCTGACGTTGGCGCACCCGGATGTGGCCCAGCGAAACGTGCAACTGACAACGCAAGTCGAAGTCGAATCCGCAATGCGCGTGCCCTCGGCCGTGTTGCGCCAGGTGATGCTGAACATGCTGCTCAATGGTGTCTCGGCCGCCGGAGAACCGGGCACTGTGCACGCAGAACTCCACGCTGATGCCGACCGCCTGCGTTTCAGCGTGGCGCATGCAGGCAAGGCGCTGACGCAGGACGCCCTGGAGGCAAAAGTCGCCGCAGAGAGCGGAGACGACCCCCGTGGCTTCGGCCTTTGGGTGTGCCGGGAAATCGCCACGCAATACGGTGGCGGCTTCGATGTCGACAGCCGCCATGGGCAAGGCACCCGCCTTGTGTTCTGGATGCCCAACCGGGAAACGCATGAAGAACTTGCTGCTGATTGAAGACGACCCGATCATGGGTGAATCGTTGGTACAGCGATTCGAACTCGAAGGCTTCGAGGTGATCTGGTGCCGACGCTTGTCCGAAGCCGCCGAGGCACTGCCTGCCGGGTTCAGTGCGGTGATCAGCGATGTGCGCCTGACCGACGGCCTGGCGACCCAGTGGTTCGTCGATCTGCCCGAGACACAACGTACTCTGCCTTGGTTCTTCCTGACGGGCTACGGCAGCGTGAACGATGCCATCGCCACGGTGCGTGCCGGCGCGCGCGAATATCTGACCAAACCCTTTGACATCGAGCGACTGGTGTCGATGGTGCAGGAGGCCAGTTCGTCGGCGGCGTTGCCATCCGAAGATGGCGTGCTCGGCATCTCGCCTGCCATGCGTCGCGCCGAAGCCCTTGTCCACAAGGTCGCCAAGCAACGGGTTTCGGTGCTGTTGACCGGCGAGTCCGGGGTCGGCAAGGAAGTCGCAGCACAACTGATCCACCAGCTCGGTGACCGGGCCAGCAAGTGTGAGTTCGTCGCAGTGAACTGCTCAGCCGTGCCCGAGACGATGATGGAAGCCGAGTTCTTCGGCTACGAGAAGAATGCGTTCACAGGCGCCGCGCGTGCGCACCGCGGCTATTTGGAGCGGGCCGACGGCGGCACCCTGTTCCTGGACGAAGTGGGTGAACTGCCCGCCAGCATGCAGGCCAAGCTGCTGCGCGCGCTGCAGGAACGCAGCTTCTTCAGGCTGGGGTCCGAGAAGGTCACGCGAAGCGACTTCCGCATCATCGCCGCGACGAACCGCGATCTGCACGCCGACATGGCGGCCGGCACCTTCCGCGAGGACCTGTTCTACCGGCTGGCGGTTATCCGCATCGGCTTGCCGCCGCTGCGCGAACGCCCCGAGGACATCCGCTGGCTGACGGAACGCATGCTGCAGCAGATGGCCGTGGAACAGCGGCGGCCGGTGGCCATGTCGGAGGCCTTCTTGCGCGATGTGCTCGGGCGAACTTGGAAGGGCAATGCGCGCGAACTGCGGTCGTTCCTTGAAGAGGCTGTGGTGCTGAGTGAAGCCGGCATCCTTGACGTGGCCGAGACGTCGACCCCTTTGAACGTAGCGGCGTCTCTTGATGGGCAGTTCGTGCCCTTGCACACCATGGTCGAAGAGGCTGAGCGGCGGCACATACGCAGCGCGCTGGAGCGTACTGGCGGCAGCGTTATGAAGACCTCAGAGCTCCTGGGCATCAGCCGCAAGACGTTGTGGGAGAAGATGAAGAAGCTGCAGATCAGCAACGGGACTGTGCATGAGGCCGGCGCTTGATGGCGGGCGAGCACATTTTGGGCTGGCCCATTGCCGTCGTTCGCGACCGGCGGGTAGTGGCCGGGTCGAGCCGAAGTGAAGCTCAAGTTCGTCGCCAGAAACCGGCCGCTCGCCGGCGCTTTGCGACTCGATTTTCTAGCTCGCCGCGAAGGGCGGGTTGTGGCCGAGACCGCCAGGTCGACCCTGCGCCAGACAGCGGCCGTTCGGGGCGACCGCCCCCGTAGGATCCCGGGCGCGGCCGCGGTCGACTGTCTCAGATTTCGGTCTGCTCTGAAATCTCGAGAGCGTCATCGACCTCGATCCCGAGGTACCTCACGGTCGATTCAAGCTTGGAGTGGCCAAGCAGAAGCTGCACCGCGCGCAGGTTCTTGGTGCGCCGGTAGATCAGCGTCGCCTTCGTCCGTCGCATCGAGTGCGTGCCGTACTCGGCGCGGTCCAGGCCCAGTTCGTCGACCCAGTGTCCGAGGATCCGGGCGTACTGACGAGTCCCGAGATGGGGCGAGTCGTGGAGCCGGCTGGGGAACAGGTAGTCCTCCGGCTTCAGTGCGGCGAGCCTGATCCATGCCTGCACGGCGTCTCGCGCGGCTGGCGTGATCTCGAACTGAACTGGGCGCTGGGTCTTGTGCTGGACGACGATGGCTCGCGCCGCCACCTGGTCGCCGTGGCAGACGTCCCGGACCTTGAGGCTAACCAGGTCGCATCCGCGTAGCTTGCTGTCGATGCCGAGGTTGAAGAGGGCCAGCTCGCGAACCCGGCCTTCCATCTGCAGCCGCACGCGCAGGGCCCAGATGTCCTTGAGCTTGAACGGTGCCTTCTGCCCTACGAGCTTGCCCTTGTTCCACGGCTCGCGGTGAACGGTAGTGCCTGCGATACCCATGATGGTCTCCCATCGAGTTGAGGGTCGGCCAAGATGCGCTCACGAAGAGCTGTGCTGTCTGCCATAGCTCAAGAAGCTGCAGGCTTCGGCGGTCGCTGCGGCAACCCTGCCGCATACGTCGCCGCGGCCACCTCGCCGGCTGTCCAGTCGCTGTCGTTGTACGCTGCCGGTCTGGCCGACTATGCTGCTGGCGTCTACCGCGGACGCGCCGCGGTCTTTCTGTGTGGCTGACGGCATTGCGACCAGGGGTCACCATGTTTTTCTGCGATCTTCCCCACTTCATGGACCGCTCTGGCGCCATCGGCCCCTGTCAATGGGCATGCTCGGGCAGTGCTCAGTTCTACGTCGCGAACTGGCAAGGCAGCCTGCGGGCTCGCCCGACGACTTCGAACTGATCGGGGACGGCGCACGCCATGAAGCTCTCATCGAGGATGTTTCTGGTCGCCGCCGATGACACGCTGCACGCCTTGGCCAACACGGCTTTCATGCGCATGCTGCGGCATGAAGACGTTGCCCGCATTCCTGACTTCGCTGGACAGCGCGTCCGCCAGGTCAGCACGGTTGTCGAGTTGATCGATGGCAAACCGATGCGAACGGTCTACCGCACCTTCTCGGTTCTGGCCATCAAGCCCGACGGACTGCTGGATGTCGCGCGCCTGAGCGATCAGCAGATGGCCCGCGTGGAAGGCAGGTTTCTGAGCCCGCCTTCCGACGGGAAACGCGGTGCTCCGATAGTTGACGCCACCGACCGCTTTGTTGCACGAGGCGGTACCTGGGAGCCCAGCGAGGGTCTGTTGCGGGCGATTGAGGCTGCGTCGTTGGGGCAGACGCGATGTCCACGTGTTCGGGTCGTTCGCTGAAGTCGCAGCGAGTGGCAGCATTGGAGGTCGGTTGTGAACTGTCAGTCTCGGCCATCAGCGGGCGTTCGCGACAGGCAGGTATGGAGTCGTCCAGCGCCGGACTGGTAGTGAGTGCAACCAAGATGCAGCCACGTCGTTCGTGGCTTCCAGGAAGTCCACGCTGTCGGCGAAGAACGAGCCCGAAGCGATGAGTCGGTCGATGGCAAGCTCGACGAAGAAGCAGTCCAGGTTGGTCAGAGCCACGGCCGTGACGGCACGGCACTAGCCTGAACCAGTACGGTCGCTGGGCATACATCCAGCCGCGAGTGTGTCGGGCGCGACGCGCACGGCCCACGCTACTTCAGCGTGAACCTCGCGGCGACCGCCGGCTTGCCGTTCAGCGAGACCTCGGCCAGCACCTTGGTGCCGGCACCCACCTTGAAGCTGCCCTTGGCCTCCAGCTTGTCGCCGACCAGCGCCAGCGGCGCTTCGGTCTTGTCGTTGCCGTTGAACACCGTCACCTTGCCGCTGGCGCTGGTGAGCTTCATCGGCTTGCCGTGGTCGCTGACGTGGATGACGATCAGCTCGGGTTTGGCCACCAGCTCCAAGTCGCCGGCCTTGGTTTCGACGACGACGCCGCCGTGTTTGGGCGCGTGGTCCTCCGCGGCAAAGGTGGGCAGGGCGATCGCTGTGGCGGCCAGCAGAGCGGCTGCGAGGGTCTTCTTCATGGTGCTTCCTTTCAGGATGGGTCGTAGATGAGTCGGCATGTCAATGGATGGGCGTCGCGCTGACCAGGTCGATGACCGTGATCCAGCCGGCCACCGCCTGGCCGGTGTGCGCGGCCGCGCTGATCGCGGCCTTCAGCGGCTCGACCTCGTCGTCCTCGCACAGCAGCTCGAGCTTGTATTCGTTGACGACCTCGTCGCCGAGGTCCATCGAATAGTGCTGTTCGTCGCTGTCCAGGGGCAGCAGTGAACCTTTGACGATGTACACCGCCAGGTTGTGGCGCCGGCCGCCGCGTTCGCCGCCCCAGGCAGGTGACTCCTTCAACGCGGCGATGACATCGGCAATGCGGCTGCGGTGCACATAGGCCTTGATCTCTTTCATGGGGTCTCCGGGTTCGGTTGGGGCAGGGGCAAGGCTTCGGCCCGCCCGGCGGCAGCGTCGCGCTCGCGCTGCTTCGCCTCGGCGCGGGTTTCGGACCATTCGTAGATCAGCGGCAGCAGCAGCAAGGTCAGCAGCGTCGAGGTGATCAGCCCGCCGATCACCACCGTAGCCAACGGGCGTTGCGTTTCGGCACCGACCCCCGTCGAGATCAGCATCGGGATCAGGCCCAGGATCGCCACCGACGCCGTCATCAGCACCGGCCGCAGCCGCAATGCCGCGCCCCGGCGCACCGCGTCGCGTATTGCCAGGCCGTGCTTGCGCTGCTCGTTGAGGAAGCTGACCAGCACGATGCCGTTCAACATCGCCACGCCGAACACGGCGATGAAGCCTATCGCCGACGGCACCGACAGGTACTGCCCGGTGATGAACAGCCCGACGATGCCGCCGATGATCGCGAAGGGCACGTTGGCGATGATCAGCGTCGCATGGCGCACCGAGTTGAAGGCGGTGTACAGCAGGATGAAGATCAGCCCGATGGTCAGCGGCACGATGACCCCCAGCCGCTCCATCGCCCGCTGCTGGTTCTCGAAGGCGCCGCCCCATTCGACCCAGTAGCCGGTGGGCAGCTGCACCTTGGCGGCGATGGCGGCGTTCGCGTCCTTCACGAAGCCGTCGATGTCGCGGCCCTGCACGTCCATCTGCAGCACGGCGTAGCGCTGCAGCGACTCGCGGCGCACGAAGGTGTAGCCCTCGTCGAGTTCGATCTTCGCCACGCTGGAGAAGGGCACGATCGCGCCTTCGGCGGTGCGGATCGGGATCGCCGCGATCGCCGACGGGCTGGAGCGGAACTCCTCGGGCAGCCGCACCGCGATGTCGAAGCGGCGCGTGCCGTCAATCAGCGTGGACACCGCCTCGCCGCCGATGCCGGCCTGCACCACGGCCAGGATGTCGTCGGCATTCAGCCCGTAGCGCGCCGCGGCCTGGCGGTCGACCTTGATGACCATCTGCGGCTTGCCCTTGTTGGCCTCGGCCGACAGGTCGGCCACCCCCGGCACGCCGGCGACCACGGTCTTCAGCTTCGCCGACAGTTCCTCGAGCTTGTCCAGGTCCTCGCCATAGATCTTCAGCGCCAGCGTCGCGCGCACGCCGGAGATCAGTTCTTCCACGCGCATCTGGATCGGCTGCGTCGCGCCGAACACCGCCGTCTGCACCTCGCCTTCCAGGAACTCCTGCATCTCCCGGCCGAGCGCGGCGAACGACTGTTTCGTCGGCCACTGGTCCTGCGGCTTCATGTCGAGCAGCACTTCCATGTAGTTGACGTCGGCCGTCTCGCCTTTCTCGGCGCGGCCGATGGTCGCCAGCACCGCGTTGACCTGCGGGAACTGCTTGCGCAGCGCCGCGTCCATGACGTTGGCGACGCGGATCGATTCGTCGAGCGAGGTCGAGGGGATGCCGACCACGCGGAACATGATCGCGTCCTCCTGCAGCGTGGGCATGAACTCCTTGCCGAGGAACGGGAACAGCGCCAGCGCGCCGATCAGCAGCGCCAGCGCGGCGCCGACGACGACCCTCTTTCGTTCGAGCGCCCAGTCGAGCAGCGGCAGGTACAGCCGCTTCGCGCCGCGCACCAGCCAGGTGTCCTTCTCCTCCTTGGGCTTGAGGATCAGCGCACACAGCACCGGCACCAGCGTCAGCGACAGCAGCAGCGAGCCGGCCATCGCGAAGGTGATGGTCAGCGCCATCGGCTTGAACAGCTTGCCTTCCAGCCCGGTCAGCGAGAACAGCGGCAGGAAGACGACGATGATGATCAGGATGGCGAAGGCGATCGGGTTGGCGACCTCGCGCGCCGCTTCCAGCACCACATGCGTGCGGTGGATCGGCTTGCCCGACGAGCGTGCGTGCGACAGCAGGCGGAAGGCGTTCTCGACCATCACCACCGCGCCGTCGACCATCATGCCGATGCCGATGGCCAGGCCCGCCAGCGACATCAGGTTGGCCGACATGCCGACACGCTGCATGCAGATGAAGGCGAACAGCATGGCCAGCGGCAGCGTGACGATGACGACGATCGCGGAACGGAATTCGCCGAGGAACAGGAACAGGATCACCGCCACCAGGATCGAGCCTTCGATCAGCGCGTTGGTCGAGGTCTTCAGCGCCTTGTCGACGATCTCGGTGCGGTCGTACACCGCCTTCAGTTCCACGCCCTTGGGCAGCGCCGCCTGCGCGACGGCGAGCTTTTCCTTGACCGCCTTGACGACGGTGGCGGCGTTTTCGTGGATGCGCGACAGCGCGATGCCGAGCACCACTTCCTCGCCGTTGCGCGTGACCGCGCCGAAGCGCACCGCCGGGGCTTCCTTGACTTCCGCCACGTCGCGCACGTAGATCGGCGCGCCGTTGCGCTCGGCAATCACGATGGTGCCGATGTCGGCGGCGCTGTTCACCAGCCCCAGGCCGCGCACCAGGTACTGCTCGACGCCGACGTTCAGGTACTGGCCGCCAACCTGCTTGTTGTTGGCCGCCAGGCGTTCCATCACCTCCTTGAACGAGATGCCGTACTTGACCAGCTTGCGCGGGTCGATCTGCACCTGGTACTGCTTCTCGTGCCCGCCCCAGGTGGTGACGTCGTCGACGCCCGGCGCGGTGCGCAGGATCAGGCGCACGGTCCAGTCCTGCAGCGTGCGCAGGTCCATCGCGCTCAACTTCTTGTCGGCGTCCTCGATGGTGTACCAGAACACCTGGCCCAGGCCGGAGCTGTTGGGGCCGAGTTCGGGCTCGCCGTAGCCTTCGGGCAGCCGGCCTTTCACCTCCTGCAGCTTCTCGCCGACCAGCCGGCGCGCGAAGTAGATGTCGACGTTATCCTTGAAGTACACCGCCACGTAGGACAGGCCGAACAGCGACACCGAGCGCACCACCTCCACGTCGGCCAGGCCGGCCATCGCGGCTTCGATCGGCACGGTGAGCAGCCGCTCGATGTCCTCGGCGGCGACGCCGGGCGATTCGGTATAGATGTTCACCTGCGCCGGCGTGACATCGGGGAAGGCGTCCACCGGCACCTGCCGGTAGGCCATGACGCCCAGGCCCACGAGCACGGCGAAGGCCACCAGCACCAGCACCTTGTAGCGCAGGCTGGCATCGACGATTGCATTGAGCATGATGGGTGATCCTTCTCAATGCCCGTGGCCGAGCTGCGATTTCAGCTTGCGTGCCTTGAGGGCATAGCTGCCCGAGGTGACGACCTGGTCGCCGGCCAGCAGCCCCGACTTCAATACCGTGCGTCCGCCGCTGCGCTCGCCGGGCTCGACCTCGCGCGCTTCGTACGCGCCCTGCGCATAGACGAAGACCGTCGGCCTGCCGTCCATCAGCACGATGGCCGCGTCCGGCAGCGAGATCGCCTCGCGCTTGTCGCCGGCCACTTCGATCGTCGCGGTGGCGAACATCTCGGGCTTGAGCCGGCCGTCGGCGTTGGCAACCTCGATGCGCGCCGCCACTGTGCGCGTGTCCTTGTCGAGCGCGGCGCCGATATGGCCGACACGTCCACTGAAGTGCTCGCCCGGATAGGCCGGCACCGTCACTTTCGCGTTGGCACCGATCCGCACCTTGGCCAGTGCGCTTTCCGGCAGATCGGCCTGGATCCACACGCGGCTCAGGTCGGCGACGCTGAACAGCGGTTCGCTCGGGCTCGCCAGTTCGCCCAGCGTGGCCTTCTTCTCGATCACCGTGCCGGCAAAGGGCGCGGTCACGGCAAAGGCCGAGACCGCCGTGCCGCTGGCGTTGGGCGAGCCACCGAGCAAGCGCAGCCGGTCCGCTGCCGCACGCAGCGCGGCGGCGGCCTTGTCTCGGTCGGTCTTGGCGCGCAGGTAGTCCTTGCGCGGGATGATCTCTTCGGCGTTCAGCGACTCGGCGCGCTTGTAGTCGGCCTCGGCGATGCCCAGTTCGGCCTGGGCTTCGATCCACGCCGCATGCGCCTCGCCGACGGCCACGCTGTCCAGCATGGCCAGCGCCTGGCCGGCGCGCACCTTGTCGCCCAGCTTCGCCGGTACAGCGGTGATGCGCCCTTCGATGCGCGGCGCGACGTGCGCCAGCCGGTCGGCGTCGGGGCGGATCGTGGCGGTGACAGTGATCGTTTCGCCCAGCGGCTGCGGCTTGACCTCCTCGACCTTGATGCCGGCCCGCGCGGCTTCCTCGCTGGTCAGCGTCAGCTCGGATTCGGCCTCGCTGTGTGCTTCTTCCTTCTCGCCGGCATGCTCGTCCTTCGCGCCGCCCTTGCCGCAGCCGGCCAGCGCGAGGGCCAGCAACAGGGCGGCGGCCGACAGGCCCGCCCGCAGGCGGCTGTCCCTCGAGTTCATGGTGTTCATCGTGCGTTTCCTTGTTGCGTCCAGCCGGCCGCGTATTCGAGTTCGATTCGGGTGGTGTGCATCTCGGCCAGCAGGTCGATCAGGTCGCGTTCGGCGTCGATCGCCTGGCGGTTGACGAGCAACTGGTCGAGCAGGCCGATCTGTCCGGCCTCGCGCGATTTGGCGGAAAGCTGCTGGTTGTCGGCGGACGCCGGCACCAGCACGCGCTGCAGGCGCTGGATGCGCTCGCGCTGGCTGGCCAACCGGCTCCACAGCTGGCGTATGCGTGCGTCGGTGTCGCGCAGCGCGGCGGCGCGTTCGACCTCGGCCTGCGTCAAGTCGGTCATCGCCTGGCCGATGGCGGCGTCGTTCTGCTTGAACAGCGGCAGCGGCACCGACAGCGACAGGATCGCGATACCTTCCCTGCCGTCGCTCGGGCCTTCGCGGCCGGCATGCACACCGACCGTGACGTCGGGGTTGCGGTTGCCGCGTTCGACACCGAGCCGGGCGCGGGCGGCCTCTTCGCGTGCCGCGAGCGCGCGCTGCCTGGGCAGGTTCTGCGCCGAGGCCAGCAACTGCTCCAGACCGTACGGCAGCGGGCCGTCGACGGTGGGCCTCAGTTCGCCCGCGACCTCGGGCAATGCCGAAGGCGGCAGGCGAACCGCGCTGCCGAGTTCACTGCGTGCGTCGATCAGCCGCTCGCCCGCCAGCGCCAGCGCGTTGCGCGCACGCTCGGCCTCGACCAGCGCCACGTTGGCGTCCAGGCGCGTGTCCTCGCCGGCCGCGCGGCGCTTGGCCACCGCCTGGGCGCTGCGCTCGAACAGGTCCACCGAACGCTGCTCCAGCTGCACGCGCCGCTGCGCCGCCAGCACGGCAAGAAAGCGGGTCGCGGCTTCAACGCGTGCCTGGCGGCGCGCGTCGTCGATCTCGGCGCGCAGCGCGTCCAGCCCGGCCGCGGCGGCTTCGCGGCGCTTCGCCTGCTGTCCGCCGGTTTCGAAGGGCTGGGCGATGCCGATGGCCCACTCGTTCCACGAGCTGCCGGTGGCATTGGCGCGGCGGCGTATGGCCTCGGTGCCGAGTTCGGGGTTGTTGAACAGCCACGCCGCGGCTTCGCGCCGCGTGCCTTCGGCGGCGGCCAGCTGCGCCTCGCGGGCGAGCACGGACGGGTGCGCGGCCTCGGCGAGGCGCATCGCCTCGTCCAGGGTCAGCGTGGTGGGTGCGGCAGCGGGCTGAGCCCCCGCCGGCAAGGTGGTGGCAGCCAGCACGAGGGCCAGCGCCACGATGGGCAAGCGCATCGAATCATCCTTCTGGTCTCAACGACAGAAAGCGATTCGGCAGGCAAGCCAAGTGGTGTCAGCGGGAAAGCGGACCGGACTCGAGCTCGCCGCCGAAACGCGCGGCAGCGCTGAGTCAGGCGATGTCGGGGCGCTCCGGCCCTGCAGGGGTATGCGATCGGTAGCGGGCCAAGGGCTGCTCGCGCAGCACGTCGCGCGGCGCAGTGGCCAGCCCCACGGCGGGCGGCGGCAGCGTGGCCGCGGCGCCCGCATGGCAACTCGCGCAATCGGTGTGATCGGTGCCGATGCCGGAGCCATCGTCACCGGCTTTGGCGACATCGCTGCCGCCCTGATGCACGTGCTGGTGGTGTCCCGGGTGCTTGCTGGCAGCGGGTGCGGCTTCATGTGCGCAGTACGGCGCCGCCGCCGCCCAGGCGAACTGCAGGGGCAGGACAAGCAACAGCAAGACAAGCAGCCAACGACGCATGGGCGCGGATTCTATGTGCGAGTCAGGTCGCAGGCGTCGGCACGCGGCCGGCCGGTTGGCGAGCAGCGGCCGAGCATCGTGCTATTTGGGCGCCGATGCCGCCGGGCTCTGCCAATGCTGCTGCCACATCATGTGGTTCATCATCATCTGCTGCATCGGCAGGTACTGGTCCATCATGTACTGGCGCTGGCGCAACTGCTCCGGCGTCAGATTCGAGTAGTAGCCGCGCATGTGGCCCCAGCCCATCATCGGGCCGCCCATCATCATGCCCGGCCCCATGCCGTAGCCGGCACCGCAGCACGCCGGGCCGCCAGGCCCCCAGATGCCGTGCATCGCCGCCATCGCGGCCTGCATCGAGGTCCAGTGCTCCTGCAGCAAGCGCTGCCGCTCCTGCGGATCGGTGGTCTGGCGCATCTTGTCCATCTGCGCCTGCATCTGCTTCATGGTCTCCTGGATCTGCGCCATGCGCTTGTCGAACTCTTCCACGCTCGGCTGTGCGGGTTGTGCTGCGGCCTTGCCAGCGGCGCTGGGCTGCTGCGCCGCAGCGGGGCCCGCAATGGCGGCCAATGCGAACAACACGGCGATAGTGGGGGTCGTCTTCATCGCGGGACTCCTTCGGTCGTTCGGATACGCGTCGAAACTGCGACGCGCGGCAGTATCTTCAGCCTTCGTTTCGAAGGCGCCTTGATCGCAGTCAATCTGTGGGTCGCCGCGGGGCGGCCGCGGAGCGCGCACGCTTGCAATGGATGCGATGCTCATGCGGCGCTCTCCTGCCGGCCGGTGCGCAGCAGGCGCAGGCCGTTGCCGACGACCAGCAGGCTGGCGCCCATGTCGGCGAACACGGCCATCCACATCGTCGCGTTGTCGAACACCGCGAGCAGCAGGAACACTGCCTTGATGCCGAGCGCGAGGCTGATGTTCTGCCACAGCACGCGGTGCGTCGTGCGCGACAGGCGGATGGTCTCGGGCACGCGCTGCAGGTCGTCGTTCATGATGACTACGTCGGCTGCTTCCATCGCGGTGTGCGTGCCGGCGCCGCCCATCGCGATGCCGATGTCGGCCTGCGCCAGCGCCGGCGCGTCGTTGATGCCGTCGCCGGCCATCGCCGACGGGCCCCACCGCGACTGCAGCGCCTGGATGGCGGCCAGCTTCTCTCCGGGCAGCAGGTTGGCCTGCACTTCGTCGATGCCCACTGCCGCGCCGATGGCGCGGGCGGTGGCCGGATTGTCGCCGGTCAGCATCACCGGCGTCACGCCCAGCGCCTTCAGTTCATTGACCGCGGCGGCGGACGAGGGCTTGAGCGTGTCGGCCACCGCGCAGATCGCCATCACGCCGTCGGCCGAAGCCAGCAGCGTGACGCTGCGGCCGGCCTCTTCGTGCACGCGCAGGCGCGCCTCGATCGCGGGCGAACATTGGCCGCGCTCCTCGATCCAGCGGTGGTTGGCGAGCACGACCTCGGCGCCACCGACGCTGGCGCGCACGCCGCGGCCGGCCTCGGCGGCGAAGCCCTGCACGTCGACGACGGCAGCCTCCAGGCCCTGCGCGATGGCCATCGACACCGGATGGTCGGAGCGCGCGGCCAGGCTCTTGGCCAGCTGCGCGAGCCGCGCGCCGTCGATCGTGTCGGCCACCGCGTCGAAGGCCACCAGCCGCGGCTTGCCTTCGGTGAGTGTGCCGGTCTTGTCCACCGCCAGCGCCCTCAAGCCCCGGGCCTGCTCGAGGAAGACGCCGCCCTTGATCAGGATGCCGCGCCGGGCGGCCGCGGCCAGGCCGCTGACCACCGTGACCGGCGTGGAGATGACCAGCGCACAGGGGCAGGCGATGACCAGCAGCACCAGCGCCTTGTAGACCGCCTGCATCCAGGTCCAGCCGGCCAGCGTCGGCGCCAGCAGCACCAGCGCCACGGCCAGGGCGAACACCGCCGGCGTGTAGACCGCTGCGAAACGATCGACGAAGCGCTGCGTCGGTGCCCGCGAGCCCTGCGCCTGTTCGACCGCATGGATGATGCGCGCCAGCGTGCTGTCGCTGGCCGGGGCGGTGACGCGGATCTCCAGCGCGCAGTCCTGGTTGATGGTGCCGGCGTAGACCTCGTCGCCGAGGCCCTTGTCGACCGGGATGCTTTCGCCGGTGACCGGCGCCTGGTCGACCGCACTGCGGCCTTCGGTGACGCTGCCGTCCAGCGGCACGCGTTCACCGGGCCGGATGCGCACGATGGCGCCGACCGGCACCTGCGCCGTCGCCGTGCGCGACCAGCTGCCATCCGGCTGGTGCATGTCGGCGTCCTCGGGGGCCAGCGCCAGCAGGCTGCGGATGGCGTTGCGCGCTCGGTCCACGGCGCGCGCCTCGATCAGCTCGGCGATGGCATACAGCGCCATCACCATCGCCGCCTCGGGCCACTGGCCGATGACGAAGGCGCCGCTGACGGCGACGGTCATCAGCGCGTTGATGTTCAGCCGGCCGGCGCGCAAGGCGGC
>OEIU01000089.1_pt1 | contig 88196 bp, 80 predicted proteins | sample 1539221 | NCBI WGS metagenome assembly OEIU01 (sample SAMN03792071, study PRJEB22550) | activated sludge metagenome | feature: wastewater treatment plant; material: activated sludge; isolation source: Wastewater treatment plant of a petroleum refinery complex | place: Argentina: Zarate | collected...
GGGGTACCGCCGCGACGTCGCCGCCGCCGTCGTGGCGGGGGCGTCGATCAAGGGGGCGATCGGGCCCCTCTCCTTGATGTTCATCGTCTATGGCTCGCTGAACACGGGGACCTCGACGCAGGCGCTGCTCGTGTCGGGACTGCTGGCGGAGATCCTGCTGCTGATCTTCCAGGCCGCCACCGTCTACGTCGTGGTGCGGAAGATGGACTTCCTCGTGAAGCGGCCGTTCGCGGGGATGTCGGCCGTCGCGCGCACCGGCCTGGCGGCGACGCCGGTGCTGGTGATCCCGGTGATCATCCTCGGCGGGATCTTCAGCGGCGTGTTCACGACGACCGAGGCGGCGTCGGTGGCGGCGGTCGTCGCGATCGCCATGGCCGTGCTCGGCTTCGCGAACCTGTCCCCGGTCCTGCTGACGCGCGTGATGGTGCTCGCGGGCATCGAGGCGGGGATCGTGATGCTGCTGCTGGGGGACTCGGCGATCCTCGCCAAGGCCCTCTACTTCGACCGCTTCGGCCAGACGCTCGCGGACTTCTTCACCGGCATCACCGACAACCGGTACGTGTTCCTGCTGGTCGTGAACCTGATGCTGCTGGTCGTTGGGATCTTTCTCGAGCCGCTGCCGGCGCTGTACATCCTCGCCCCGTTCCTGGCCCCGATCGCGACGTTACCCGAGCCGGTCGGGTTCGGCATCGACCCGACGCATTTCGGGCTGATCATGGTGTTCAACCTGGTGCTCGCCCTGATCCACCCGCCGATCGGGCTGGTGCTGTTCCTCGTGTCCAGCCTCGCGAAGGTCTCGATCGAGCGGCTGTCGATCATGATCCTGCCCTGGCTCGCGGTGAGCCTGGTGGTGCTGTTCCTGGTGACGTACCTGCCGACCTGGGCCGTGCTCGTCCTCGCGGACCGCCTCTGATGAGCCCGGCGTTCCGGTCCCTCGTGCCCGCATTCGCGAGGTTCACGACCGCCGTCGCGGTCGCCTCCGCGCTCGGCGCCGCCTCCTTCGCGATCACCTGCACCTTCGCCGAGCGCCTCGGCCTGACGTCACTGCGCTTCGGCCACGACCTCGAGATGCTGACCGGGGATGGGGCGTCTCGGGCGGCGCAGGGCGCCGACGTGGTCATCAGAGTCAGCCCGCGGGGGATCTTCGCCAGCCTGGTGATCGCTGCCGTGCTGGTGCTCACGTACGCAGGGATCGTCGAGGTCCTCGGGCACCGGAGCTGGCGCGTCGGCGCCGCCGCGCTCTCCATCGCCACCTTCCTCGTCGCCGGGTTGGTCTTCGGCCCGTACGTCAACGCCCATGTTCCGAGGAGCGAAGGAGTCGCCGGCGTGTTCGGCGTCGATGCCGGCCTCCTCACGCCGTTGGTGTTGGCGGCCGCCTCAGCGGTATTCGGGATCGTCGTGGCCCGCGTCCATGGGCTCATCCGATCACCGGAAGGGTGGCCGACCGCGGACGTCCCGGCTTCCGCGATCGTGCCCGGGGGCCCGTTCGTCTACCCCGAGGGGGATTCCACCGCAGCAGCAGGCCGCGACCCGGGTCTCATCGCGACGGACCCCCCCGAATGAGCCGAGCCCGTCCGGAGCGCACCAGGTTCGCCGGGAGGTCGACGTCGGTCCGAGCGGCGGGTCAGGAGTTCCGCCGATGGCCCGCAGGAGGGAAGCCGACGCGCGGATTCGAGTCGCGGACCCCTTAGTTACGAGTCAAAGCCGGTGTCTACCAGGGGCCCGCTCGTGATCGGAGGAGGCGAAGAAGCGTAAGCCGATGCGGACTCGGGCCGACTCCCGAGGACACGCGTGGGAGCCGACGTCGACGCAACCGTCGACCGGCGAAGGTGCGAGGCGCCGCGCAGGGCCCCCCTCGGCGGAGACGACCCAGGCGTCGCTCGCATGAGCGGCCTTGCCCGGGCGTCGAGCCGCTGCTTCGTGAAGGCGATCGTCCGGGAGTCCGGCGACCAGGCCGGCTCGAAGACGGGTCCCACCGGGCCGCCGGGACGGCGGTTGGTGCCGTCGGCGTCCACCACGGCGAGCTGCGCCTCTTCCCACGCCCGCCCGCCGGCCCGATCGACGAAGGCGATGCGCGCGCCGTCGGGCGACCAGCTCATGGCGAGTCCCATCCCCCCGAACAGACCGCCGCGCGCCGCGGCGAGTCGCCGCAAGCCCGTGCCGTCGGACATGACCGTCCAGATCTCGCGTCCCCGCTCGAACGCGATCTGCCACGTCGTGGGCGCGTCGCGGGACCCGGCCTCCGACGACCCGCAGGCCGCGAGCAGGCCGGCGAGGACGACCACGACGAGGGTCGCGACGGCGTACGCGGCGCGTCGTCGCGTCACGGCCCCTCCAGCGCGATCCGGGCGAGGGTGCCCTCTCCGGCGTTGAGCACCCACACTGCCCCCGCACCGGCGGTGATCGCGGACGGCCCGCCCCCGGTCCGGTAGGTCGCCACGACCCGGTGCGTGGCGGGGTCGATCGCGGTGACGGTGTCGTCCCCCGGGTTGGCAACCCACACGCGCCCGCCCGCGACGGTCACGCGGTTGGGCCCGGTGCCGACCGCGATTCGGGCGGTCACCCGGTTCGTCGCGGGGTCGATGCGCGCGAGGATGCCGCGGTCGTCGCCTGGCCAGCTCACCACCCACACGCCGCCCGCGCCGACGGCGACGTCGCCGAGGCCGTCCTGCGGCCCGGACGGCACCCCGCGGACCACCGGGATGCGCGCCGTCACCCGTCCGGACCCCGGGTCGACCCGCGACACCGACCCGTCGAAGCTGTTCGTCACCCACACCGCCCCAGCGCCGACGGCGACGCGCTCCGCCCCCGGCCCGACCGCCGTCCGGCCGAGCACCGCACCCGTCGCCGGGTCGACGCGGACGAGGGTCCCCCGGCCCGCAAGCCCGCCCTCGTAGTCGGCCACCCACACCCCGCCCGCGCCGACCGCGACGCCCTGCGGCGAGCCGCCGAGGTCCGTCGTCGCGGCGCCGCCGTCGGCCCGGAGTCGGGTGAGCGTTCCGCCAACCTCATCAACGACCCAGGCCCCCCCGGCGGCCGCGGCGACGGCGCCGCCGCGCGCCTCCAGGTTCGCGCCCGGCACGAGGGTGACGGCGTCGAAGGTCCGCACCCGGTCGTCCTCGGGAACCGCGACCCACGTAACCCCCTCGGCGACGGCGACGCCCGACGGGTTGCGGCCCGCGGCGACCACGGTGACCCGGCGGCCCGTCTGGCTGCCCGCCCTGAATCGCTCCGGCGCCACGCCGGGGCCGAGCCACCGCAGCTCCGCGCCCGCCGGCGGCGTGATAGGGAACCGCTTCGCGGTGGTCCGCGGGCGGTATGCGATCCGGCGCACGTTGAGGAAGATCCCCTGGTCCGGGATCGACATCCGCAGCAGCAGCCCGGTGCGCGCGTCCACCCAGAAGCGCGCCCGCTCACCCGCGTAGCGGCACGCGACCCGCCGGGCGGGACGGCCGGCGACCCGCGCGTCGCCGAGCACCCTGCAGCGGTCGCCGAAGAACCCGGCGAAGGTCTCGCCCTCCGGGATGCGCAGCGCGCCCGGCTCGGGGCGGATGAGGTCGTTCCCGCGTTCGGCGCGCCGGCCGCGGCGCACCTCGAACCGGTCGGGCTCGTCCGGCACGAGCGTGCCGATGAGCGCCCCGTCCCGGGTCTCGACCGTCCCTGTCACCGGGGGGAACGGACTGTTGGATCGAACCGTCTCGCGGCGCCAGTGGCGCTCGTCCGACCATTCGAGGTGCGTGACCCGCGTCGTGGTGTCCTTTCCGCCCACTTCCGTCGGGGTCCGCAGCACGAGGAGCGCCTCGAAGGGCGGGGAGGTCGCGGCATCGGCCCGCGCCTCGCGCATCACCGCCAGCGCCGACTCGGCCTGCGCCTGCGGTCCGCGCGTGACGAGCAGCACCACGATCGCGACGCAGGCCACCGCAACTGCGGCGGCGACGGACCCCAGGCGAAGCCAGGCGGGCGGCCGCCACCGGCCCGGCGGGACGGGCGCCTGCCGCGCGGGCGCGGGCGCCGGCGCGGCGGGCTCGACGCCCTCCAGCTCGTCGAGCAGCCGCTCGAGCAGCGCGACCTCGAACTCCGGCGCCGGGCGGACGGGGCCGTCGATGCCGTCGAACACGTCGTCGAAGCGGTCGTCAGGCATCCTCCGCCTCCCGATAGGCGCGCCGGAAGCTCTCCCGCCCGCGTGCCAGCAGCGACTCGGTGGCGTGCAAGCTCCGTCCGAGCGCCTGCGCGACTTCCGGCGGGGCCAGGCCGTCGAGGTAGCGGAGCGCGAGCGCGGCGCGCTGCGCCGCCGACACCTGCGCGAGGGCCGCGACCACCCGGTCGCGCGTCCAACCGTCGTCGCGCGCCGTCTCGGCGACTTCGAGGTCGTCCGGGTCCGGCACCAGGTGCAGGCGGCGCAGCTCGCGGTCCTCACGCCGGTAATGGTCCAGCAGCTTGTGTCTTGCGATCCCGAGGATCCACGGCTGGGGGACCTCGACGCGGACGCCCTTCCGAAGCTCGCGAACGGCGGCCACGAAGGTCTCCTGGGTCAGCTCCTCCGCGACGTGGGCGCGGCCGCCGCAGCGGTGGATGAAGTAGCCGTACACGTGCGGGAGGGCCTCGGCGTAGAAGCGACGGAACCCGGCCGACTCGGCGAGGGCCTCGCCGCCGGCGTCCGCGACGGGCGCCGTCATCCCCCCGGCTCCCCGGGTCGGAACACCGGGCCGTCCACCACCGATCTGCCGCCGAAGCGGGTCACCGGATGCACCCGATGCGTCGCGAGGTCCACGAGGTGGACGTTCCACGGCGTCACGCGCGTGCGCGGGACGGGCTGGGCGGCGAAGGCGATCGCGTCGCCGCCAGGGGACCAGCGCGGCGCGATGCCCACGATCTTGCCGGTCACGAGCGGTGTGAGTGCGCCACCGGCCGGATCGGCGAGCCACAGGCTCGGCCGCTCGAGCCCGTCCCGCACCTCCCAGCGGATCAGGGCGATACGGTGCCCGTCCGGCGATGGCACCGCCTGGTACGCCCGCCCGCCGCGCGTCACCGACCGACGGGTGCCGTCACGCGCGTCCACCAGGACGACCTCGGCCCGCTGGATGATCGAGATCGTGTGCCCATCGGGCATCCAATCGGGGTCGCGCTCCTCGTAGGGCGTCCGGCTGAGGTTCCGCAGGCCCTCGCCGTCGGCGCCGACGACGTACAACTCCGAGTTGCCGCATCCGCAGGCCCGAGGGACGCCGGCGAGCGCCAGGAAACGGCCGTCGGGCGACCACGAGAACTCGTAGCTGCCGCCCGGCGGACCGGCGACCCGGCGCGGGGCGCCGCCCCGGACGGGCGCGATCCACACGTCGGTCGCGAACAGCTCGCGCCCGCGGCGGTCGATGCGCGACCGCAGGTAGGCGATGGACCGCCCGTCGGGCGACCAGGCCGGTGACGAGATCGGGCCCGGCGGGCTGACGGCCCGCCGGCCGGCACCGTCGGCGCCCATGACCACGATCCGCCCCGGCGGTATGCCGGAGCCCCTGCCCCGCTCCAGGAACGCGATCCGGTCGCCCTCCGGCGACCACTGGGGGTCCTGGACGCTCCCGCCGTGCGCCTCCGGCGCGACGAGGCGCCGCGGATCGCCGCCGTCCGCGCGGACCGCCCAGATCTCGCGGCCGCGGGTGAACGCGATCGTGGAGGACGTCGCCTCGGCGGGGGCCGGGGCGGAGTCGTCGACGCTGCCGCAGCCCGCCATGAGGGCACAGACGACCGCGAGGACGGCGATGCCCCCCGCCGCCACGCCGCCCCGCCGCGTCGACCATCCCCCCATGCCGCTCACCCTCCACGATCCACCCGCCGCGGTGCACCTGTTGCGCAGGTCTCGTCCATCAGGTCGCCGGTGGCGCGCCGTTTCCGTCGGAGACCGACCGACGGAATCCGCGCGACCGGAGCGACACACGGGTCGACCGCCCCGGCGACCGCCGGGGAATGACGGAGGAGGAGCGACGCCGTGAACACCCCCGACCCCACCGGCCCCTGCGCCGACGACCCCCTCGCGCCGACCTGGGAGGACTTCATCGCCGCCCGGGAACGCTTCTTCGCGACGCTCGCGCGCGACGCCGAGCCTGCAAAGGACGACGACACCGAGGCGCCGGCCGCCGCCGTCCGCGTCGTCGCTCGCGTCTGACGCCGGCCGCCGACCGGCGCGCAGCCCGGCGGAGGGCGCGCGCCGGGCGGCCCGCGGTCATCCTGCGGCGGGCTGCCAGACGGGGTCGTCGACCACCGGGAGGCGGTCGAAGCGGGTGAAGTTCCGCGTCGCCGAGCCGTCGGCCGCGACGACGAGCACGTCGAAGCGGGTTCCGGGGTTCAACGCGGACTACAAACGGATGCCGCCCTTGGGCGGGTGTACGTCGAGCATCGGGAGTCGCTCGGTGGCTGAGACGACCCGGTCACTGCACTGTGATGCCGTGCCGGCCGAAGCCTGAGGCCAGGCAAGAACCGACCAACGAAGAGAAGCCGACGCGGGGACTCGAACCCCGGACCCCTTCATTACGAGTGAAGTGCTCTACCAGCTGAGCTACGTCGGCCCGGGCCCCAGGGGGGCCGCCGGGGGAGGATAGCCCACGCTGGGAGCGGGACGGACTCCCCGCAGGCGGGATCGGGGGAGGCACGCATGTGGCCCCCGGCGCGTGCCCCGAGGATCGGTCGACACCACGGCGCCGGGACGGAGGGCGACGATGAAGACGCATGAGGGACCCCGCGAGGAGCTGCTGGGGCTTGCCGCGGAGCTGCGCCAACTCCGCGCCGAGCACCTGCGGGCGGGCGTCGGGAGCAGCACACGGCGGCACCTGGAGACGCGCATCCACGAGGTGAGCTACCACCTCGACCGGCGCCTCGAGTCGCTCGTCGACGACGAGGAGGACCGCGCCGCCTGGCGCCACCACGCCCACGGCGGGCCCGCCCCCGAGCGGCCCGAGGCGGGCGCGACAGTCGAGGGCGCCGCGGTGATCACCGGTCCGCCGCCGGACCGGCCGACCGGACGCCGGCCCTGGCCGCGGTAACCGGCGTGCGGGCGCTCGGCGCCGCCGGGGCGCTGCTCGCCGGCGTCGCCGCCTACGACATCGCGCAGCGGCGCCGGCCGATCCTCCGCAACTTCCCGATCGTCGGGCACCTGCGCTACCTGCTCGAGGCGTTCGGGCCGGAGCTGCGCCAGTACATCGTCACCGGCAACGACGACGAGCGGCCCTTCTCCCGCAACCAGCGCCGCTGGATCGCCGCCCTCGCCGACCGCGAGGACCCCCACTTCGGCTTCGGCTCGGACCTCGACTGGTCGCGCCAACCCGGCCACGTGCTCGTCGCCCAGGCCGAGTTCCCCCACCCCGGCCGCCCCGGCGGGGAGCCCCGCGATGCGCCCCTGCCCGCCGCGCGCGTCCTCGGCGGCGCCAACCGCCGGCGCCACGCCTTCCGGCCGGCGTCGGCCGTGAACGTCTCCGGGATGAGCTACGGCGCCCTCGGCGCACACGCGGTCGAGGCGATGAATCGCGGCGCCGCCCTCGCCGGCTGCCTGCACAACACCGGCGAGGGGGGCATCAGCGACCACCACGCCCACGGCGGCGAGCTCGTCCTCCAGATCGGCACCGCCTACTTCGGCTGCCGCGACGCCGCCGGCCGGTTCAGCCTCGCCGCGCTGCGCGAGCTGGTCGACCGCCACCCCGTCCGGGCGATCGAGGTGAAGCTCAGCCAAGGCGCCAAGCCGGGCGTCGGGGCGCGGCTCCCCGCCGCGAAGGTCACCCCCGCGATCGCCCGCGCCCGCGGCGTCCCCGCCTGGCGCGACTGCGAGAGCCCCCCCGCCCACACCGCGTTCGACGACGCCGACGGCCTCGTCGCGTTCGTGGAGGAGATCGCCGACGCCACGGGCCTGCCCGTCGGCATCAAGTCGGCCGTCGGGGAGCCCGGGTTCTGGCTGGAGCTGGGCCGGGCGATGGCGCGCGACGCCGCCGGGCCCGACTTCATCACCGTCGACGGCGGGGAGGGCGGCACCGGGGCGGGGCCGCTCGGCTTCACCGACCACGTCGCCCTGCCGTTCCGGTCGGCGCTCGCCCGCGTCCACGGGGCCCTCGCCGACGCCGGCGCCCTCGATCGGACGGTACTCGTCGGCTCCGGCATGCTCGGCCTGCCGGCCAACGCCCTCCTCGCCTTCGCGATGGGGTGCGACATGGTCAACGTCGGCCGCGAGGCGATGCTCGCCGTCGGCTGCATCCAGGCCCAGCGGTGCCACACCGGCCGCTGCCCCAGCGGGGTCACCACCCACTCGCCATGGCTCCAGCGCGGCCTGGACCCCGCGATCGCCGCGGAGCGGCTCGCGAACTACGTGACCGGCCTCCGCGCCGAGCTCGCGCGGCTCGCCCGCACCTGCGGCGTGCCCCACCCGGCGCTCGTCACGCCCGACCGCATCGAGCTGCTCGACGGCGCGCGGACGTCACCCGCGTCCGAGGTCTACGCCATCCGCGAGCCCCGCCGGCTCGCGGACGACGACCGCCGCGCCCTCGCGGCCGCCATGGCCTAGACGCCCAGCCGTCCCGGCCGGATCAGGCGGCCGTGGGCGCCGTGGCGGGCGTCGTCGATGCGCACCAGGAGCGCCTCGGCCGCCAGGTCCCCCGACGGGTTGAGCTCCAGCTCCGCCCGCGTCTGGCCGATCTCCTCGATCGCCCGCTCCAGGAAGGCCTGACGCTCCGGCCGGCCCACCGCCCGCAGGGCGTCCAGGTGCTCCGGGTGGCGCACCGCCGCCTCCGCCCCCACCGAGACCGCCAGGGCGTCGCCCGCCGCGCCCGCCGCCGCGTCCAGGACCGTCGCCCACCCGTCCGAGACCATCCGCCGCCGCTCCCGCTTCTGCTGGTCCTCCACCCGCTTCTCGGCCGTGCGCAGGCCGCGGGTCCTGCCGCTCTGGCGGATCGCCTCCGCCTCGGCCTCCAGCGCCTCCAGCTCCGGCGACCTGTTGCCGGCGGCCGCCGCCTCCATCTGCGCCTGGATCGCACGGACCGTCGCGGCGGGGGGCGCCTCGCCCGCGAGCGCCGCCAGGGCCAGGCCCGCCCCGATCCTGCGCAGCTCCCGGTCGAGGGGTGGGAGGGCGGCCTCGTCGACGTGGGCGCCCATCCGCCGGAACGGCACCGGCAGGCAGCGGGAGCGCACCGTCGGCAGCAGATCGGCCGGGTGGTCGGTCACCAGCACGAAATGGGTGCGCGGCGGCGGCTCCTCCAGCATCTTCAGCATCCGCGGGGCGCCGTCGCGCTCGCTGAGCCGCTCCGCCCCCTCCAGGATCAACACGCGCCGCGCCAACACCGACGGCCGGGACGCCACCTGCTGCAGCGCCGCCTCCAGGTCGGCCAGCAGGATCTGGTGGCCCGTCGCCGCGACCCGGGTCAGGTCGAGGGCGGCGGCGCGGGCGTGCGCGCCCGCCGGGTCCATCAGCGCCCACGCCAGCTCGGTCGCCGCCGCCCGCTTGCCGGTGCCGGCGGGGCCGAACAGCAGCAGCTGCTGCGGCGGCGCCTCCCGCGCGAGCGCCGCCCGCAGCACGCGCTCCGCCAGCGGCTGGCCGGGGATGCCGATCACGCTGCGCCCACCAGGTCCGCGACCGCGTCGAGCACGCGGGCGTGGACCTCGCCGGGGGTGCCCGAGCCGTCCACAAGCCGCACCCGGTCCGGGAACATGCCGGCCAGGTCGTGGTAGCCGGCGGCCACGCGGCCCAGGAAGCCGTCGCCCTCCGCCTCGATCCGGTCGGGGGTGGCGCAGCGGCGCGACGTCGCCACCGCCACCGGCACGTCGATGACCAGCGACCGGTCCGGCATGCGGCCGTCCACCGCCAGGCGGTTCACCTGCAGCACCGTCTCCACCCCCAGCCCGCGGGCGGCGCCCTGGTACGCCAGGGACGAGTCGAGGAAGCGGTCGGTCACCACCCAGCGGCCCGCCGCCACCGCCGGCGCGATCACCCGTCGCACCAGCTCCGCCCGGGCGGCGGCGAACAGGAGGGCCTCCGCGCTCAGCTCCAGCTCGCCGGGCGCGCCCTGCAGCAGGATCTCGCGCACCCGCTCACCCACTGCGGTGCCGCCCGGCTCGCGGGTGCGCACCACTTCCAGGCCGCGGGCCTCCAGGGCGTCGGCGAGCATCGCGGCCTGGGTGCTCTTGCCGCTGCCGTCCACGCCCTCCAGCGCGATGAAGCGCCCCGCTACCAGGGGTGCGCCCCGAACGCCGCCGCCACCACGGTGCCCACGATCGCGAGGCACACCACCCAGCCCAGCACGCGGGTGCCCCGCGGGGGCCGCAGCGCCGCCCGCTCGACCTCCGCCTCCTCCGCCAACCGCGCATACACGCCGGGGCGGCCCTTGCGGTCCGGCTGCTCCATGGTCGTGACGTTACCGTCCGGACGTCCAGTGATGCCGCCGACGGGCCTGCTCTAGCATCCCGCGGCATGACCTGGCTCCTCACCGGCGGCGCGGGCTACATCGGCTCGCACGTCACCGCCGCGTTCCGCGATGCGGGCGTCCCCATCGTCATCCTGGACGACCTCTCCACCGGCTATCGGGAGTACGTCCCCGACGGCGTGCCGTTCGTCGAAGGCTCGATCACCGACCCGGCCGCCGTGCGCCGTGCGCTCGACGAACACGACGTCACCGGCGTCGTGCATCTCGCCGCGCTCAAGTACGCGGGGGTCTCCATCGCTGAGCCGCTCCTCTTCTACCGGTGCAACCTGACGGGCATGCAGGTGCTGCTCGAGGCGGTGGTGGAGCGCCGCATCGGGCGGCTGCTCCTCTCGTCCAGCTCGTCGTGGTACGGCACCCCGCAGAGCGAGCTGGTGTCCGAGGACACCCCGCCGGCACCGGAGAGCCCGTACGGCGAGAGCAAGGTCATCAGCGAGTGGCTGCTGCGCGACGTGGCGCGGATCAACCCGTGGCTGCGCCAGACGTCGCTGCGCTACTTCAACGTCTGCGGCTCCGGCCCGCCGGAGCTGGCGGATCACAGCCCCCACAACCTGTTCCCCAAGGTGCTCGGCGCGATGTCGCGGGGCGAGCGGCCCGTCGTGAACGGCGGCGACTACCCCACTCCCGACGGCACGTGCATCCGCGACTACATCCACGTCGTCGACCTGGCCGACGCCCACCTGCGCGCCGCGCTGCACCTCGAGTCCGACGCTCCCGCCGCCGCCGCCTACAACGTGGGCCGCGGCGTCGGCTCGTCCGTGCTGGAGGTCATCGACACCATGCGACGCGTCACCGGCATCGACGTGGAGCCGGAGGTGCGCGAACGCCGTTCCGGCGACCCCGCCCGGATCGTCGGCGCGGTGGACCGCATCGCCGCCGACCTCGGCTGGACCGCCTCCCACGACCTCGACGACATGGTCGAGAGCGCGTGGCGCGCGTGGCAGCGCCAGCTGGAGCTGTACGGCGGGGCCCCGCCGAGCGGCGGCCGCCTGCTGAGCGCGGGGACCGTCTGATGGCAGCGAAGGGCGGCGTGCTGGTGACCGGCGGCGCCGGGTTCATCGGCTCCAACCTCGCCGACGCGGTGGTCGCCGACGGCCGCGCCTGCCACGTCGTCGACAACCTCAGCAACGGCCAGGCGATCCGGGTGCCGGACGAGGCCGAGCTCCACGAGACGGACGTCCGCGACGCCGCCGCGCTCGGCGCGATCGTCGCCGCCGCGCAGCCGTCCACCATCTTCCACCTGGCCGCCCAGGCCGACGTCCGCAGGGCCGTCGAGGAACCCGGCTACGACGCCGACGTCAACATCATCGGCACCATCAACGTGCTGGAGGCCGCCCGCGCGGTGAACGCCCGGGTGGTGTTCGCCTCCACCGGCGGCGCCGCCTACGGCGAGTACGACGGCCTCCCTGTCCCGACGCCGGAGACGGCGCCCACCCGCCCGCTCTCCCACTACGGGATGAGCAAGATGGCGGGCGAGGGCTACTGCGGCCTCTACGGCCGGCTGTACGGCGCCGAGGTCAACGTGCTGCGCTTCGGCAACGTCTACGGCCCCCGCCAGGACCCCCACGGCGAGGCGGGCGTCGTCGCGATCTTCATCGGCCGGATCCTCGACGGCCACCCACCCGTCGTCTTCGGCGACGGCCTCCAGACGCGCGACTACGTCTACGTCGGCGACGTCGTCCGCGCGTTCCTGGCCGCCGAGACCGGCCCGGCGGGGGAGACCGCCAACATCGGCACCGGCAGCGAGGCCAGCGTCATCGACGTGATCGGCGCGCTCGGCTGGGAGGGCGAGATCGAGTACGCCGGCCACCGCGCCGGCGAGCTCCAGCGCAGCTGCCTCGACCCGTCGCGGGCGGAGCGGGTGTTCGGTTGGCGGTCGGAGGTGGCGCTGCCCGACGGGCTGGCGCTCACCCGCGACTCGGTGATCGCGGCGCGCCGTGTGCCGGACCGCCGTCCGCCCGGGGCGTTCGCGACGGTGTGAGCCTCGGCGGCCGCACCGGCTGCCCCTCCAGCACCGCCCGGGGACCCTCCTCGACCATCCACCGCAGCGCATCCGGCTCGGTGCGCAGCACCCGCGCGGCGGCGTCCAGTCCGCCGGACAGGCCCGGAGGGCGCCACGGGCCCGCCGAGTGCGCATCGGACCCCAGGAAGTGCACCCAGCCGGAGCCCAGCAGCCGCTCCGCGGCGCGCCGGGCGCCGGCGCCGTGCTCGCCGGTGAGCGACCCGGCGGTGACCTGCACCAGGGCCCCGCGGCCCACGATGTCGCGCATCCGGTCGGGCGCGCGCTGCACCGCCTCCGCGCGCTCCGGGTGCGCCAGGATCACCCCGAAACCCCGCATCTCCAGGTCGCGGATCGTCTCGGCCAGCCGCAGCGGCCACCCGCCGAAGGGCATCTCCACCAGCAGGTGCCGGCCGTCGCCCAGGCACGCCATCGCCAGCGCGGCGTCGTCCATGCGCGGCAGCCGGTCGAGCGAAACCTCGCCGCCGGGCACCAGGCGCAGTGGCACGTCCAGGGCGTCGAGGCGCCCCTGCAGGTCGCGGACCCCCTCGAGCACCAGCGCCGGGGGCGTCGGATACCGCGGATGCATGTGGGGGGTGCAGGCGATGGTGGTGGTGCCCGCGTCCACGGCGACCCGCGCCATCTCCACCGCGTCGGTGACGGAGCCGGGCCCGTCGTCGATCCCGGGGAGGATGTGGCAGTGGAGGTCGATCACCCGAACCCAGGGTAGCGGGCACGCGCGGAGGCTGACGGGCCGCGGACCGCGCGCTATGGTGTCCGTCCTCCGGGGGATTAGCTCAGTTGGGAGAGCGCCTGGATCGCACCCAGGAGGTCAGCGGTTCGAATCCGCTATCCTCCACTCGGATCGGAGAAAGCCCTGCAGATGCGGGGCTTTTTTGTTCGTGTGCAGGGGGATGACGTGGCCGTCGCGGTGATCCTTGAGTTCGCGGGCGCGACGCCGGAGGACTACGACCGGGTCCTCGCGGAGCTCGGCCTCGCCGAGGCGCGGCGGGGTGAGCCCGGGCTGCTGTTCCACTGGATCGCGGCGCTCCCCGGCGGCGGCATCCGCGTGGTCGACGTGTGGGACGACCGCGACCTGGCGGAGGCCTTCGTGCGCGACCGCCTCGTCGGCGCGACGCAGGCGTTCGGCGCCACCGAGCCCCCCGCCATCGAGGTGCTCGACGTGCACAACTTCCTGCGCGAGGGCTGACGCCCCCGATCAGGTGTCCAGCAGCCGGATCTGGTCGGTGGCGCGGCGCAGGCGGCTGGACAGGAGGCGCGCGACGGCGCGCAGCAGGGCCGTCGTCACCCCGGGGTGGGCGGCCTCCACGGCGGGAAGCGCGTCGACGGGCAGGCGCCACACCGTGGCCGGCCCCTCCGCCACCACGTCCGCCGACCGGGGACGCTCGTCGAAGAGGGCGAGCTCGCCGAAGGCGGTGCCCGGGCCCATCCCCTGCAGGCGCTGCACGCGCCCCTCGCCGGCGACGCCGAGCTGGGCGCTGACGCGGCCCGCCACCACCAGGTAGACGGCGTCGGGCAGGTCGCCCTCGCGGAACACCACCTCGCCGGCCACCAGATCGACGGACCCCGACGCGGCGCGGAGCGCCTCGACGGCCTCCGGGGCGATCCCCGCGAGCAGCGGCTGCGATTCGAAGGGGACGGCCGGGTCGCGCCGGTCGCCGAGCACCGTGAGCAGCAGGTCCTGCTCGCAGCGCTCGAGCGCCTCGTCGGTGGTGGGGGCCGTCTCGATGGCCACCGGTGCGCGCTCGCGGTTGCTGGCGATGAGCCGGACCCCGTGGTCCCGCGCGCGGGCGGCGAGGCCGGCCAGCAGCTCCCACGCGGTGCCGTCGGTGCCCGTGACGCGGCGGAAGTCGAGCACGGCCCAGCCGATCGACCCGACGTCCTCCAGCACCCTGCGCACCAGGCGCTCCGCCGACCCGAAGACCAGGTCGCCTCGCAACTCGTAGACGCGGATGCGCGCGCCGTGCTGGGCGAGGGCCCGGCCCTCCTCGACCGAGCGCGACCGGCGCGAGCACATGACGTCGGCGCCGTAGGTGCGGGCCACGGCGTCGGTCGAGACCAGCCCCGGGCGGTACTGGTGGAGCCGGTGGCGGGCCGCGAGCTCCTGGCAGGCGCGCACGCCCCGCACCGAGTTGCCCCGCGGGTCGAGCCGCGGCGAGAACACCCCGACGCCGAGCTGACCGGGGAGCACCGCGATCACGCCCCCCGCCACGCCGCTCTTGGCGGGCAGGCCGACGGTGTAGAGCCACTCGCCCGCGAAGTCGTACATCCCGCACGTCGCCATGACCGCCAGCACGCGCTCCACGTGCTCGTGTGCCAGCGCACGGACACCGGTGACCGGGTTGACGCCCCCGTTCGCCAGCGTGGCGGCGATGGCGGCCAGGTCGCGGGTCGTCACCAGCACGGAGCACTGGGCGAAGTAGAGGTCGAGCGCCGCGTCGACGTCGTCCAGCATCCCCAGGCCGCGCATGAACCAGGCCATCGCGCGGTTGCGGTCGCCGGTCGCGCGCTCCGACGCGAACACCGCCTCGTCGAGGGTCAGGGGGCGCCCGGCGAAGCGGCTCATGTAACCGACCAGGCGGTCGCGGCTGCGGTCGTGGTCCTCGCCCGCCACCAGGCTGGTCGTGACGATCGCGCCCGCGTTCACCATCGGGTTGAAGGGGCGGCCCGAGCGCTCGTCCACCTCGATCGAGTTGAACGCGTCGCCGGTCGGCTCCACGCCCACGCGGGCGAGCACGCCCTCCAGGCCGTGGTGCTCCAGCGCCATGCCGAAGATGAGCGCCTTGGAGATCGACTGGATCGTGAAGGGGTGCTCCGTGTCGCCCGCGGCCTGCACCGCGCCGTCGACGGTCGCCACCGCGATGCCGAACAGCTCGGGGTCGGCGCGCCCCAGCTCGGGGATGTAGTCGGCCACGGCGCCGTCGCGCAGCTCCATCAGCCGCGCGTGCAGGTCGTGGATCGCGTCCGCGAAGGGCGGCGCGATCGAGGGCGCGACGGGTTCCGCGATCGCCACGGCATCCTCCGGGTCCGGGTCGGGGGGTGGGCGCCCCCGCGCGGGGGCGGCCGAGCCTAGACCGCGGTCCGCCGCCCGGCCGACCGCCACGCGGCCAATGATCGCCGGCCGACGTTGGCCGCGGGGCCGACTACTCCTGGTGCAGCGCGTCCAGCGGGTTGAGCCGCGCCGCGCGGCGCGCCGGCAGGATCGCGGCGAGCACGCCGACGACGATCGCCGCGATCAGGATGACGATCAGCGGGACCGCGGACACCGAGAACTCGAACCCGAAGTCCTGGAGCGCCTTCACGATGATCCAGGAGAAGACGGCACCGATCACGATGCCGAGCACCCCGCCGATCACCGACGTGATGATCGCCTCGTACCTCACCATCGCGCGCATCTGCGGCCGGGTGGTGCCGATCGCACGGAGCATCCCGATCTCACGCGTCCGCTCCACGACCGACAGCGCCAGGACGTTCACGATCCCGAAGATCACGATGATCATGATCAGGATCCCCAGCGCGTAGAAGATGGTGAGGATCTGGTTGATCTGGTCCTCGAAGTTGGCCTTGTACTCGGCCTGCGAGTCGACGTTGAGCGTGGGGTAGTCCGCCGCCACCGCGTCCTTCACCGCCTGCTGGGTCGCGACGGGGTCCGCGCCCGGCGCGAACTCCACGACGCCGACGGACGGGTCGGGCGGCACGCCCAGCCGGTCGGCGGCGGCGTTCGAGACGGTGAACCCGGTGAACAGGACGGGGTCCTTGTATTCGCCGATCACCCGGAACGTGCCGCGCTTGCCGTCGATCGTCCGGACCACGAGCGAGTCGCCGACCGTCAGGCCGGTGTCCTTCGCCAGGTTCTTCTCGATCAGCACCTCGTTCAGCCCGAGCTGCTTGAACAGCTCGTCCGTGCCCCCGTTCTGCCAGTCGAAGTGCAGGACCTGGGGCGCGGTCTCCGGGTCGAGCGTGTTCAGGAACTGGCTGCCGCCCGGCTGGGTGCGCACCTCCGGGAAGCGGGAGAAGATCGCAGTCTGCACGCCCGGCACGTCGCGGATCACCTGCTCCGCCGACGCCGGGAAGGTGGTGAAGTTGTCGGTCTGGAGGATCAGGTCGCCCTGCACGGTGCGGTCGATCGCGCCCGTGAACGTGTTCTTCAGGCTCGTCGAGAAGATCGCGAGGAACGCGAGCACCGTCACGCCGATCATCAGCACCGCGGCCGTGAGGGCGGTGCGCGCCGGGTTGCGGACGGCGTTCGCGCGCGCCAGGCGCCCGGTGGTGCCCCGGGTCGCCTCGATCGGGATGCCCACCACCTTCGCCATCGGGCGGATGAAGAAACGCGCGGCCATCGCGACGCCGATGAACACCAGCAGCAGGCCCAGGCCCACCGAGAACAGGATCCCGCCGGCGCCGCCGCCCGAGTTGAGGCCGGTGACGATCAGGAGGGCGCCGCCGATCGCGAAGAGCCCCGCGATCCAGGGGGAGAGCCGCGCGAAGCGGCTCTCGGGGAGCGCCGCCCCCTCCTGCGCGGCGGCGATGGGCGGCACCCGGGTGGCGCGCAGGGCGGGCAGGAGCGCGGCCAGCAGCGTCACCACCGTGCCGACGATCAGGGCGAGCACGACGGTGCCCCCCGACACGCTCGCGCCGGCCGCGGGCAGCGCGAACCCGAGCGCGTCGAAGATGGCCAGCACGCCGTACGCGATCCCGATGCCGGCGACCAGCCCGACGATCGACGAGAGGATCCCGATGACGAGGGCCTCGCCGATCACGTTGCGCATCACCTGGCCCCGGGTGGCGCCGAGCGCGCGGATCATCCCGAACTCGCGCGTGCGCTGAGCGACCGTGATCCAGAACGTGTTGAAGATGATGAAGGCGCCGACGAAGAGCGCCAGGACGCCGAACGTCGTGAGCACCGGCGACAGGAAGCTGTTGATGTCGTTGGAGATCTGGTCGGCCTGGGCCTGCGCGTTCTCCTGGCCGGTCTCGACCTTCGCGAAGTCCGGCAGCGTCTTCTGCAGGTTCGCCTTCAGCTGGTTGGGGGAGACGCCCTGCTCGGCGGAGGCGACCACCTGGGACACCTCGCCCTGGCGCTCGAACCACTTCTGCGCGTCGCGGAACGTCGAGAGCACGAGGGTCGCGCCACCCACCGACTCCTTGTCGCCGAACGTGAAGATGCCCACGACCTTCACGGGCACGGCGCCGATGCTGGTGGCCAGCGCGACCCCCGGCCGGCCGACCGTGATGTCCGCCTTGTCGGCCGAGTCCTTGATGATCGCCACCTCGCCGGGGCCCTCCGGCAGGCGGCCCTCGACCGCCACGCTCGGGTTGAGCGCCGGGTCGACCGTGGACACGACCAGCGTGGGCGCGCCGCCCACGGCGTCGACCTTCTCGCCGTCCACCAGCAGCTGGCCCTGGCCGTCGACCTGGCCGTCGGCGACCGCCACGCCGTCGGTGCTCCTCACCTGCCCGACGATCGACTCCGGCAGCGGCGGCGTCTCGGCGTCGGAGCTGTCGAACAGCGTCTGGCGCGAGACGACGGCGTCGATCTTCTCGTTGCCGGTCTGGAAGATCTCGTCGAACGCCGTGTTGATCTGATCCGTCAGGATGAACGTGCCCGCGACGATCGCGACGCCCAGGACGATCGCGATCGACGTGAGGATGGTGCGCAGCTTGCGGGCCAGCAGCCCCCTGATGATCAGCCGGATCATGCGCCGCTACTCGAGCGACTTGACCACGTCGTAGATCTCGTCCGCCTCGAGGTGGCCGTGGTCCTGGACGATGCGGCCGTCGCTGAGGAACAGCACCCGGTCCGCGAAGTGCGCGGCGCGTCCGTCGTGCGTGACCATCACGATCGTCTGGCCGTACTCGTCGACCGACCGCCGCAGCAGCTCCAGCATCTGCCCGGACGTGGCCGAGTCGAGGTTCCCGGTCGGCTCGTCGGCGAACAGCACCGCCGGCCGGGAGATGAGGCCGCGCGCCAAGGCGACGCGCTGCTGCTGACCGCCGGAGAGCTCGGCCGGCCGGTGTGTGCGCCGGTCGCCCAGGCCGACGGCGCCGATCAGCTCCTTCTCCCACTCGGGATCGACCTTGCGTCCGGCGATCGCCAGGGGCAGCTCCAGGTTCTCCTCCGCCGTCAGCATGGGCAGGAGGTTGAAGAACTGGAACACGAAGCCGACCTTCTCGCGGCGCAGCAGCGTCAGCTGCTTGTCCTTGAGCGTCGTGATCTCGGTCCCGTCGATCTGGATCGAGCCGGACGTGGGGCGGTCGAGGCCCGCGAGCACGTTCATCAGCGTCGACTTGCCGGAGCCGGACGGGCCCATCACCGCCGCGAACTGCCCGCGGGGGAACTCCACCGAGACGCCGCGGAGGGCCTCGACCGCCGAGTCGCCCGCGCCGTAGCGCTTGACGACGTCACGGGCGACGACGGCCGGCGCGGCGGCCGCGGCGGCCGTGCCGTCGGTGGTCACGAGGCAGCCGGGGCGGGCTCCGCGACCGGCACGATCTCGACGTTGGTCTCGATCTCGATCGCCGCCATCACCGACCGCGCGTTGGGGCAGGCCTTCACGTGCATCGTGTTGACGCGCTCGATCGTCTCGGTCTCGGCGGGGTCGGCCTCCAGCCGGTAGTTCACCGTGATCTTGCGCAGGCGCAGGACCTTGTCGGGCTCGACCACCACCTCGCCGATCGCCTCGGCCGTGAGCTGCGGGCCCAGGGCGACGATGCCGCGCACCTTCAGCGCGCCGCCGAAGGTGCCGATCAGGCAGCCGCCGACGGACGCGACGAGGTAGTCGAGGGTGCCGGGGTGCACCTCGACCGTGCCGGGCTCGAACCCGTAGTGGTCGCCCTGCCAGCCGGGCACGCCGAACGTGACGTCGGTGCCCGTCATGTGCAGGTGGGCATGGCGGATCGGCGGGCGCTCGCGCGCCAGGCTCACGTGCACCTCGTGGACCGTCTCGTCGGCCATGCTCCCCGCCTCCCTGTCGCCTCCGTCCTGGTGAAGACGCCAATCTACGGGGAAGCGCCCGCCTTTGCAGTCACTCGGTGAAGCATCACTCGTCACATTCGTGACGTCGTTGACGGCGGAGCGGCCGATCCGATAGAAACGCGCACCCTCGCCACCGCCCCGGGAAGCCTCACGTGACGACGAGTCAAGATTCCGCCCCGACCAACGGGGCCGATGCCCCGCGTGCCCTGGTCGTCGGCGTGCCCGCAGAGACCCTCGACGGCGAACGGCGCGTCGCGCTGACGCCCGCCGTCGTCCCCGCCCTCGTGAAGATGGGGGCGGACGTGGTCGTGGAATCCGGGGCCGGCGTGCCCGCGGGGTTCCCCGACGCGGACTACGAGGCCAAGGGCGCCCGCATCGGCTCGCGCGACGACGTGTGGTCCGCCCCCGTGGTGGCCCAGGTCCGGGTCGTCGGCGGCGATCCGGGCAGCCCTGACCTGGAGAAGGTGTGGGCCGGGCAGGTCATCGTGGGCACCGCCGCGCCCCTCGCGAACCCCGCCGTCACGCAGGCCGTCGCCGAGCGGGGGGCCACGCTGTACGCCCTCGAGATGCTCCCGCGCACCACGCGGGCGCAGTCGATGGACGTGCTCTCCTCCCAGGCCAACATCGCCGGCTACCGGGCCGTGCTGACGGCCGCCGCGCACCTCCCCAAGGTGTTCCCGCTCCTCACCACCGCCGCCGGGACGCTCCCGCCGGCGCGGGTCTTCATCGTGGGCGCCGGCGTGGCGGGCCTCTCGGCCATCGCCACCGCCCGCCGCCTCGGCGCCGTGGTCGAGGCCTACGACGTCCGCGCGGCCGCGGCCGAGGAGGTCAAGTCGCTGGGCGCCCGCTTCGTCGAGTTCGACCTGGACACGGGTCAGGAGGGCAGCGGCTCCGGCGCGTACGCCACGAAGATGACCGACGAGCAGATCGCGAAGCAGCAGGAGCTGATGGCCGCGGTCGTCGCCAAGGCGGACGTCGTCATCACGACGGCCCAGGTCCAGGGCGCGAAGGCGCCCGTGCTGGTGACCGAGTCGATGGTCCGGGGGATGTCCCCCGGCTCGGTGGTGGTCGACCTCGCGGCCGAGCAGGGCGGCAACGTCGAGCCCAGCGTCGCCGGGGAGGTGGTGCAGGTGGACGGCGTGACCGTCATCGGCCCGGCCAACGTCAACTCCGACGCGGCCCACCACTCGAGCCTCGTCTACGCCAAGAACGTCCAGAACTTCCTGGCGCTCATCCTGAAGGACGGTCAGGTGACCCACGACGACGGCGACGACCTCGTGGCCGGCAGCGTCGTGGCGAAGGGCGGCAGCATCGTCAACGAGAGGGTGAAGGGCGCCCTCGGGGAGGGCGTGACCTCGTGAGCGCGGACCAGATCATCACCAGCCTGTTCATCTTCGCGCTGGCGGCGTTCGTCGGCTTCGAGGTGATCCGGCGGATCCCGAAGCTGCTCCACACCCCGCTGATGGCCCTCACCAACGCGCTGTCGGCCATCGCGCTCGTGGGCTCCATCGTGATCCTGGGCCAGACCGAGACGACCTACGCGAAGGTCCTCGGGTTCATCGCGGTCGTCTGCTCCACCATCAACGTGGTCGGCGGGTTCATCATCACCGACCGCATGCTCAAGATGTTCAAGCCGCGCGAGCGCCGCCCGGCGCCCAGCGAGGAGCCCGCCGCCGCCCCGGCGGCGACGGCCGCCACCACGGACGGTGCCGCGTAATGGACCGCATGGACTGGATCAACCTGGCCTACCTGGTAGCCGCCCTCGGGTTCGCGATGTCCCTCAAGTGGATGACCGCCCCGAGCACCGCCCGCCGTGGTGTCCTGGCCGGCGAGATCGGCTTCGGCATCGCGATCGTCGCCACGCTCTTCTGGCCGGGGATGACCACCCAGGGCTACGTCCTGATCGCGGTCGCCGCGCTGATCGGATCGGCGATCGGCGTCCCGCTGGGCGTGATGGTCCCGATGACCGCGATGCCCCAGCGCATCGCGCTGTCGCACGCGTTCGGTGGTCTCGCCGCCGCCCTGGTCGGCGTCGCGCACTACTACCTCACGAACGACCACCTCAACGAGTTCGAGACCGCCGTCCTCGGCGTCGAGATCGTGCTCGGGTTCCTGGTGTTCACCGGCTCGCTGATGGCGGCCGGCAAGCTCCAGGAATGGCTGCCGCAGCGGCCGATCGTCTACAAGGGCCAGAACGCGGTGAACTTCGCGGTGCTCGGCGCGGCCCTGGTGCTGGTGATCGTGCTGGTGTTCGACCCGACGGCCGAGGTGATCATCCCGATCATCGCCCTCCTGGGCATGGCGTTCGGCGTCTTCCTGATCATCCCGATCGGCGGCGCGGACATGCCGACGGTCATCGCGCTGCTGAACAGCTACGCCGGCCTCTCGGCCGCGGCGCTCGGCTTCGTGCTCGACTCGAAGCTGCTGATCGTCGCCGGCGCCCTCGACGGCGCCTCCGGCCTGATCCTGTCGATCATCATGTGCCGCGCGATGAACCGCTCGTTCCGCAACGTCCTGTTCGGGGCGTTCGGCGCGGTGGACCAGGTGGGCGGCGAGGGCGGGGAGCAGGGCACCTACCGCTCCGCGTCCACCGACGAGGCCGCGGAGCTGATGAAGATGGCCCGCAACGTCGTCATCGTCCCCGGCTACGGGATGGCGGTGGCGCAGGCGCAGCACAAGGTGCGAGAACTCGCGGACGCCCTCGAGAAGGAGGGCGTGGAGGTCCGCTTCGCGATCCACCCGGTCGCGGGCCGCATGCCCGGCCACATGAACGTGCTGCTGGCCGAGGCCAACGTCCCCTACGAGCAGCTGCTCGACATGGACGAGATCAACGGCGACTTCCCGCAGACCGACGTGGTGCTGGTGCTCGGCGCCAACGACGTCGTGAACCCCGCCGCCCGGCACGACACGTCGAGCCCGATCTTCGGCATGCCGATCCTCGAGGTCGACAAGGCGGCGACGGTCTTCGTGGTCAAGCGCTCGATGCGCGCCGGCTTCGCGGGCATCGAGAACGAGCTGTTCTTCAACGAGAACACCTCGATGGTGTTCGGCGACGCGAAGGCCGTCGTCACCGAGCTCGCGACCGAGGTGAGCGGCAAGCGGGACGCCGTCAGCATCTGAGCGCCGCTCACCTCCCCCTCGTGAGGGGGAGGTGAGGTTCCATTCGAGGACTGTGAGGGTTCCGTGAGGGGCCCTCGCGCTCGGGCCCCCCGGCCCCGATGGGGCCGGGAGCCTCCACCTGACTCGGAAGGATGGACTCCCGAATGCGCCGTACCCCGCTCCTGATCGCCGCCGTGTCCCTCGTCGCCGCCGCGACGCCGGCGGCGCTCCTCGCTCATCCCTCGGATGGGCCGAAGGACAAGGCCCCCGGGACCCACCAGCCCGGCAAGCACGACCCCGGCAAGCACCACGGTCCGAAGGGCACGAACTACCTGTTCCACGCGTGCGTGACCGCCGACGCCACCGAGACGGCCGTCGACCTCTCCGTCCTCCACGCCAACCGCCACGCCCGGAAGGCGCTCGACGGCGCGACGACCTTCACGGCGACGCTCAACGCCGACACGAAGATCCGTCTGGTCGGCAAGGCCCGAAAGGCCCCCGCGGGGAGCACGGAGAAGCGGCTGTCGCGCACCGGGACGTGGGAGAGCCTCGACACCGGCGACGTCGTGACGGTGCGGTACCGCGCCAAGCGCGGCGCCCTCGTCGGCGACCTCGGGCCGGCCTGGAAGGTCACCGACCACGGCCCGTCCCCGAAGCGGTGCACCGTCCCGGCCCCCGACCCGAAGCCGAAGGCGCCGCCGACGACGGAGACGCCTCCCACCACCACCGCACCCGCGGCCTAGCGCGACGCACCGAGCCGGGCGCGCCGCGGACCCCGCGGCGCGCCCGGCCGGTCCCGTCGTGGACGGGAGGGGGCGCAGCCGAGGACGGGGTGGTCCCGGTAAGCTGTCGGGGCAGATCCCGTCGGCGACCAGAGAGCCCTTGAATGAGCACCCTCCCGGCTGATTATCCGCCCCCGTTCAGCCCCTCCGACTACATCGTCACGCCGAAGGCGGCCGAGGATGAGCGGATCGACGTCGGCGTCCTGATCGTCGGCGCGGGTCCCGCGGGGCTCGCCACGGCCGTCCGCCTCGGGCAGCTGCTCGGCGAGGACCCGGAGCTCCTGGAGCAGCTCGGCGAGGTGCCGATCGCCGTCGCCGAGAAGGGCAAGGGCCCGGGCTCGCACCTGCTGTCCGGCGCGGTCATGCGCCCCGGGCCCATCAAGAAGCTGTTCCCCGACACGCCCGAGTCGGACATCCCGCACTACGGCGAGGTCACGGGCGAGGCCGTCTACTTCATGCGGCCCAAGGGCAAGGTGCGCATCCCGACGCCGCCGCAGATGAAGAACCACGGGAACTGGGTGGTGTCCATCAGCCAGCTCGCCCGCTGGATGAGCGACCAGGCGGAGGAGCTCGGCGCCTTCATGCTGCCCGAGACCGACTGCCAGAAGCTCATCATCGACCAGGGCCGCGTGATGGGCGTCATGACGGGCGACAAGGGCCGGGGCAAGGAGGGCGAGGAGCTGTCCGCCTTCGAGCCCGGCGCCGAGGTCCACGCCCAGGTGACGGTGATCGCGGAGGGCACCCCCGGCCACCTCGCCGGCGTGCTCCGCAAGCAGTTCGACCTCGACCGCGACTCCGTCCAGACCTGGGAGCTCGGGGTGAAGGAGGTCTGGGAGGTCGCGAAGCCGCTCGGGAAGGTCATCCACACCCTCGGCTGGCCGCTGCGGCTGGCGCCGAAGTACCGCGAGTACGGCGGCTCGTGGATCTACCCGATGGGCGACGACAAGATCTCCCTCGGCTACGTCGTCGGGCTCGACTACGCCGACGCGAACCTCTCGTGCCACGACGTGCTCCAGCAGTTCAAGACGCACCCCTTCATCGCGGACATCCTGAAGGGCGGGAAGCGGCTCGCCTGGGGGGCGAAGACCATCCCCGGCGGCGGCCTCTACGGCCTGCCGAGCCGCTTCCACGTCCCCGGCGCCGTGCTGGTGGGCGACAGCGCCGGCTTCGTGGACATGATGGCCCTGAAGGGCGTCCACCACGCGATCCACTCCGGGATGCTGGCGGCCGAGGGCATCTACGAGGCCCTGAAGGCCGGCAAGGCCACCACCCCCGCAGGGTTGTGGGGCTACAGCGCCCGCGTCCGCGACTCGTCGATCTGGAAGGAGCTGTGGAAGGTCCGGAACATCCGGCCCGCCTTCCAGAAGGGCTTCCTCTACGGCGGCATGGTGCACGGTATGGCCACCACCTCCATGGGCCACGCGCCCCGCAAGCGCGTGAAGGCCAAGGCCGACACCCGCGAGCCGGTGTTCCTGGCCGGCGACCGCGCCGCGACGTACCCGAAGCCCGACGGCCAGCTCACGTTCGACAAGCTGTCGAGCGTCTTCGCGAGTGGCAACGCCACCCGCGACGACCAGCCCAACCACATCCGGCTGCAGCGCCACGTCCCCGTGGACCTGGCGACCACCTGGGTGCGGATGTGCCCCGCCCAGGTCTACGAGCTGGACGAGGACGCCCCGCAGAACGGCACGGTCACGGTGAAGATCAATCCGTCCAACTGCGTGCAGTGCGGGGCGATCACGGCGAAGGGCGGCCGCCTGACCCCGCCGGAGGGCGGCAGCGGGCCGGAGTACTCGCTCACGTAGCCCTTCGGTAGGTCCCCGTCTCGGGCGGGCCCGCGACCGCGTACTCGTGGATCGCGAGCCCGCCGGGCGTGGTCTCGGCGCGCAGGTGCGTCAGGCCGGCGCCGTGGCCGTCGGGCGGGAAGAGGCGCCGGCCCGGCCCCACCACCACCGGGGCGATCACCAGGCGCAGCTCGTCGACCAGCCCCGCGGCGAGGAGCGACCGCGCGAGGGTGGTGCTGCCGTGCACCTGCACCTCGCGGCCCGGCGCCGCGCGCAGCGCGCCCACCCGGGCCTCGAGATCGCCGGCGCCGATGACGTGGGCCGGTCCCCACGGCGTGTCGCGCACCGTGGTGGAGACGACGTGCTTCGGCAGGCCGTTCAGGGCGGAGGCGATCACGTCGGCCGGGTCGGTGACCGCCGGCCACGCCTCCGCGAACGCCTCGTAGGTGCGCCGGCCGAGCAGGAACGCGTCGGCCTGGAGCGTCCACGCGGTCACGCGCGCCTCGAACGCCTCGTCGAAGTGGGGGACGAGCCAGCCGCCGGCCGCGAAGCCGCCGGTCGTGTCCTCGTCGGGGGCCCCGGGCGCCTGGGTCACCCCGTCCAGGGTCATGAACTGCATCACCACCACCCGCATCGCCGCTCCCTCGTCGTCCGGCCGGTGGCGTCGCATACAACCAAATGGTCGGATCTCGACTCCCCGTTCCGCCCGACGACGCCGAACGTGCCCTGAGGGCGCAGTCCCGGCGTGGGACGCGGGCCGGGGCGTGCACACAGAGCCCGTCAGGACTGTTCACAAACCGATCACGCACGTCGCGCCGCCGCCCGAGAGGGTTGCGGTATGCCGAGCCGACGCAATCGCGTCTGCGTCGCCATGCTCGGGCTGGCGGCCGCCGCGTCGCCCGCCGCGGCGGCGACGCAGGTGACCAGCGACGGCGCGGGCCGGCCGATCACCTTCGACGTCCGCGCCGGCAGCGGCGCCGACGTGTCCGGATACACCGCGATCCTCGACGGCCTGCTGCACGGCGCGGAGATCAGCAGCGTGGTGGTCACCGTCATCCCGGAGGCGTCGGTGGCCGGGGAGTGCGGCGACGGCCGGGCGATCGCCTGCTACCGCTGGAGCTCGGCGGGCGACGCGTCCATGTTCGTGCCCGCCGTCCCCGCGGCGCAGGTCCGGAGCGCCCTGACCCACGAGTACGGGCACCACATCGACGCCACCAGGCCCCACGTGTCCGGCGCGCGCGGCCTGGACGGCACGGCGTCGTGGTGGCGGGCGCGGGACATGGCCGCCCGGCTCGCGCGCGGCGAGGTGGCATGGGACTACTCGCTGGGCTGGGACCACTCCATCGCCGAGATCTACGCCGAGGACTACGCCGTCACCAACGGCGTCGGCCCCTCCGGCATCGGCTGGCTCGGCGACCCCCCGGCCGCGGTGCGGGATGCGATCCGCGCGGACCTGGCCGGCGCCGTCGCATCGCCGGCGCCCCCCACCCCGGCGCCCGCGCCCGCGTCCCAGCCGGCCGCGGGGGGCACGGCCGCGCCGGCCCCCGCGATCGCCCGGCGCAGCGGGCGCCTGGCGGCAGGCTCGAGGGCGCGCATCTCGTTCGCCGTCACCGATCGCCGGCGGCTGGCGGTGCGGATCAGCGGGCCCCCCTCGGGCCGCCTTCGCGCCGTGCTGCGCTGCAACCGCCGCCCCCGCGGCGGCGCCACGGCCCGCCCGGAGCGGCCGGCCGTGGTGCGCGCGCGCGTCGCGCCCGGCCGCTGCCGCGTGACCGTGCGGGCCCTGGACGCGTCCTCCCGGTTCCACGTGGTCGTCCGCGGCGTGTAGCCCCCGACGATCCGCGGGCGGGCCGCGGCGGGGCGCCGGCGACGGCCCGCTAGACGCTCCCGGCCGGAGGGGCGGCGGGAGGGGTCCGCTTCACGACGGCGATGGCCACGTCGTCGCTCAGGCGGCCGCCGCAGAAGGTGCGGGCCGCCAGGTGGGCCATACGGGCGAGCCGGTCGGGCCGCTCGTCGCGGGCGTCGAGTAGGGCGCGGTGCAGGCCCTCCTCCCCGAACTCCCGGGCCTTGCGGCGCGCCTCGATGAGCCCGTCGGTGTAGAGGACCAGCAGGTCGCCGGGGGCGAAGGTCTCCTCGGTCTGGTGGTACCGCTCGCAGGGGAACACGCCGCAGGGGGGATCGGGGTCGTCCAGCGTCCGAAGGCCGCCGTCCGCCGTCAACAGCACGGGGGGCGGGTGGCCCGCCGAGCACCACACCAGCCGGTCGCGGGACGCGTCGACCACCGCCAGCACCAGGGTCACGAGGGCCCCGTCGGCCATACGCACGCACAGCAGGTCGTTGAGCTCCTGCACCAGCTCGGCGGGCTCGGGGCGGTGCTGGCTGAGCGCCTCCGCCATGTACCGCACCATCGCGGTGAGGCCCGCCGCCTCGACGCCCTTGCCGGAGACGTCGCCCACCAGGATGGCCAGGCGGCCGTCCGCGAGCGGCCATGCGCTGTAGAAGTCGCCGCCCACCTCCGACTCGCCCGACGGCTGATAGAGGGCGGCCAGCTCCACGCCCTCCACTTGGGGCAGCTCCTCGGCCAGCAGCGCCTGCTGGAGCACCTCGGCCACGTGCCGCTCCTGCTCGAACTGGATGGCGTTCTGCAGCGCGCTCGCCGCGTGGAGCGCCAGCTCGTCCATCACCTTCAGCTCGCGCTCGCCGAACGCCCGCGGGTGCAGGCTGTTGATGCTCACGACCCCGTACACCTTGTCGCCCAGCACCAGCGGGACGTGCATGAACGAGCGGATCCCCTCCGGGCCGACGATCCGCCGCGACACGCGCTCGTCGACCAGGGTGTCGCTGCAGATGACCGGGCGCCGGTCGGTGACCACCCGGCCCAGGAAGCCCTCGCCCGCCCGGTAGGTCATATGGCGGATCGTCTCCTCGGCGAACCCGCGGGTGGCGGTGGGCAGCAGCAGGCCGCGGCCGTCGCCCGCCAGCACGGCGCTCTTGTGGCAGGTCGCGACCAGGGCGTGGGCGTTCTCCAGCAGGATCTCGTGGATCTCGCCCGGGGTGAGGGCCGACGCCATGGCGTGCGCCGCGCGGGTCAGCGCCATCTCCTCGTGGGAGCGCCGCTCCTCCCGCTCCAGCAGCTGGGCCCGCTCGGCGGCGAGGCGCCGGGCGTCGGCCAGCGCCAGCCGGGAGGGGGTGACGTCGTGGAGCATGTCCACCCGCCCCGCGATGGCCCCGCTCGCGTCGCGGACGGGCGACGACGAGTACTCGATGGCCCGGCCGTCGACCGTCTCGCGGTCCTCCACCACCTCCACCCGCGGGTCGGCGTGCACGTGGTTGGCGCGGGCCCCGAACTCCTCCGGGTTGGTGAAGCGCCACTTCAGCACCTCGTCGATGACCACCCGCATGGGGCGCCCGACCATCGGGCCCAGGTCGATGCCGAGCAGCGAGCCGACCGCCGCGTTGGCCAGCGACAGGCGGCCGCGCGCGTCGCTCACGATCACCCCGAGGCGGCTCGAGGCGATCACCCCCTCCAGCGTCTGGCGGTTGCGCCGGCTCCGCGCGGCGAGCTGGGCGTTGCGGGCGCTCAGCGCGATCTGCGGCCCCAGGTCCGCCAGGTCGGCGGCGGCGTCGTCGTGGATCGGGTTGTCGCGGGAGAGGCTCACCAGCGCGATCGCCCCGAGCGCCGGTGCGTGGCTCATCCCGATCGGCACGGCGACGCCGCTGGCGTCGAGCATCAGCCGGTGCAGCGCCCCCGCCGGCCCCCCCTGGTCGGCGAGCGCCGCCAGGCGGTCGATCTCGGCGGGCTCGGACACCAGCCGCGGCCACACCACCGGCTTGCCGGCGCGGCGCGCGGCGTCCCCGATGCCGATGGGGTCGAGGCCCTCCGCCGTCAGGAGTGGGGCGAGCGCCTGGGCGCCCGGCGACGGGCCGACGCAGTAGCCGTGGGTGACCGCGTCGCCGTCGGTCTCGTCCGCGACGTGCACCGCGACGACGTCGACCGGGAACATCTCGTGGACGCGCTGCGCGATCTCGTCGAGCGCCGCCGACAGCTCCGGGGCCGTGACCGACGCCAGGCGGGCCGACCAGCGCGACGGGTCGAGCGACCCGCGCGTTCCGCGCTCAACCCCGCTGGCCACCGTGCACCGCGATCATCTCGACGTAATGGCCGACGCCCTCGGCGAAGCGGGCGCGCTCCTCGGGTGTGGTGTCGCGCACGACCTTGGCGGGGATGCCCAGCGCCAGGGCGTTCGCGGGGATCTCGGCGCCCTCGGGCACCACGGCGCCGGCCCCCACCACGGCGCCCGCGCCCACGACGGCCCCATTCAGCACGATCGCGCCGATGCCCACCACGGCGCCGTCGCCGACGGTGCAGCCGTGGATGCACGCGCGGTGCCCCACGGTGACCCGGTCGCCCAGGCGGCAGGGCAGCCCGGGGTCGGCGTGGAGGACGGCCCCGTCCTGCACGTTGGTCTCGTCGCCCACCGCGATCTCCTCCGTGTCGCCGCGGATGACCGCCCCCGGCCAGACGGAGGCCCGTGCACCCAGCCGGACGCGGCCGATGACCTCGGCGGCGTCGTGGACGAACGCCCCCGGGCCGAGCGCGGGCGCGTCGCCGTTCAGGGTCCGGATCACCTCTGCCCAGGGTAGCGCGGCACGGGGCCGGTGGCACTCGTCCCTGACCGTGCGGCACGCGTTGTTTCTGCGGTCCCGGCGCATATGATCCGCACGTCGATTCCGAGTCCGGGGGTGAGCTGGTGCGCAGAAGGCTGATGGTGGCCCTGACGTTGATCGCCCTCGTGGTCGCCGCGCTCGGCGTGGCGGGGTGCGTCGACAGCTCGGAGGAGGCCGCGCAGACGCCCAGCGGCGCGTCCACGGTCGCGAACAGCGCGGCGCAGACGGACTCGGAGGGCAAGACGATCACCGCGCCCGCCCAGACGGCGCCGGCCGGCGGCGGCGGCACCGAGACCGGCGGCGCCGGCGGTGGTGGCGCGGCGTCCGCGGGCGACGTCGATGCCGGCCTGATGGTCTTCCAGACCAGCTGCACCGGCTGCCACCTCGGCGACGGCCTGGAGGACGGCGGCGTCGGTCCCAAGCTCGAGGGCCTCGGCCTGTCGGAGCAGAAGATCCACGACCAGGTGGTCAACGGCGGCGGCGCGATGCCCGGCGGCCTGGCCAGCGGCGCGGATCTGGACAACGTCGTCGCCTACGTCCTGAGCATCCAGTAGTTCCGGACCGGGGGCCGCGGGTGCGCGGCCCCCGGGCCCGGGGTAGCATCCCCCTGCCATGAGCCTGGAGGTCATGACCGAGGCTCGCGACGGGGTGACCCTGGTCACGCTCGGCGGCGAGCTGGACATCTACACGGTCGCCGGCTTCCGGCACGACCTGGAGGAGGTCGACCCCGCGGCGCGGCCGCTGGTGATCGACCTCACCGAGGTGACGCTGCTCGACTCCTCCGGCCTCGGCGCGCTGGTGAGCCTGCTCAACCGGGCGCGCACCGGCGACGGCCAGCTCGGCCTGATCTGTCCGCACCGCCGTCTGCGGCGGGTGTTCGAGATCACCGGCCTGCGCCGCGCCTTCGTCTTCGGCGACGACCTGGCGGGCGTGCTCGCGGCGCTCGCCGAGGGCCCCGGCGGCCCCCCGGACGCGGACGACCGCTAGGTTGCTCGACCTCAAGGTGATCCGCTCCGAGCGGGAGCGGGTGGCGGCCAACCTCGCGCGCCGCGGGGCCGACGCCACCCTGCCCGAGCTCGTGGAGGCCGACGAGCGGTCCCGGGCCCTGCGCGTGCGGGTGGAGGAGGCGCGGGCGGAGCGCACGCGGATCTCGAAGGCGGTCGGCGCGGCGCGCAAGGAGGGGCGCGACGCGAGCGCCGAGCAGGCCGAGGCGGCCCGCCTGGGCCAGGCGCTCGCCGCGCTGGAGGGCGAGCTGCGCGCGGCCGAGGAGGCCCGCGACGCGCTGCTGGCGGCGTTGCCGAACCTGGCCGAGGACGCCGCCCCCGACGGGGGCGAGGACGACGCTGTCGAACTGCGGAGGGTGGGCGAACCGCCGGACTTCCCGTTCGAGGTGCGCGACCACGTCGAGCTGGCGACGGCCGCCGGGGCGCTGGACATGGAGGCCGCGGCGCGTGTCTCCGGCGCCCGCTTCGCCTACCTCATGGGGCCGCTGGTGCGGCTCCAGTTCGCGTTGGTCGGTCTGGCGCTGGACCACCTGGAGGCCGCGGGCTTCACGCCGGTCGTCCCCCCGGTGCTCGTGCGCGAGGAGGCGATGTACGGCACGGGGTTCTTCCCCACCGACCGGGCGTCGATCTACGAGACGGCCCAGGACGACCTGTACCTGGTGGGCACGTCGGAGGTGCCGCTGGCGGGGCTCCACGGCGAGGAGATCGTGGCCGAGGAGGCGCTGCCGCTGCGCTACGGCGGGATCTCCACCTGCTTCCGGCGGGAGGCGGGTGCGGCGGGCCGCGACACCCGCGGGATCTTCCGCGTCCACCAGTTCGACAAGGTCGAGATGTTCTCGTTCGTGCTGCCGGAGGAGTCGCCGGCGGAGCACCTGCGGATCCTGGCGGTGCAGGAGGCCATCCTCCAGGCGATCGAGGTGCCGTACCGCGTCATCGACATCGCGGCGGGCGACCTGGGCGCGTCCGCGGCGCGCAAGTTCGACACCGAGGCGTGGATGCCGGGTCAGGGGGCCTACCGCGAGGTGACCTCCTGCTCCAACTGCACCGACTACCAGGCGCGCCGCCTGCGCACCCGGGTGCGCCGCGAGGGCGGGACGCAGCCGGTGCACACGCTCAACGGCACGGCGGTGGCGGTGGGGCGCACGATCATCGCGGTGCTCGAGAACCACCAGCGCGAGGACGGCTCGGTGGCGATGCCCGCCGCGCTCGTGGCGCACGGCGCGCCCGCGGAGATCCGCCCGCGATGACCCCGGCGCCCCGGCCGCGCGTCGCGGTGGTGGGGCACGTCGAGTGGCTCACCCACGGACGGGGGCGCATGCCGCTGCCCGGTGAGATCACCTACCTCACCGACCCGATCGACGAGCCGGCGGGCGGGGGCGGCGTGAGCGCCGTGCAGGTGGCGAAGCTGGGCGCCGAGTGCCTCTTCTACACCGCCCTCGGCGGCGACTGGGTGGGCCGGCGGGCGGGCGAGGTGCTGGAGGGCCTGGGGGTGCGCGTGCTCGCGGCGGTGCGGGATGCGCCCCACACCCGGGCGGTGTCGGCGGCGGGGGAGGTCCCGGACCGGGCGATCGCCGTGATCGGCGCGGCGGCGTCGGCGCGGATCGAGGACGCCCTGCCGTGGGACGAGCTCGCGGGGTGCGACGCGGCGTACTTCACGGGGCACGACTCGGCGACCCTGCAGGCGGCGCGCCGGGCGGCGCAGCTGGTGGTCACGTCGCGGCGGCTGCCGCTGCTCATGGAGAGCGGCGTCCGGGCCGACGTGCTGGTGGCGAGCGCCGCCGACCCCACGGAGGCCGTCGACCCCGACGTCCTCCCCGTTCCGCCCCGGTTCATCGCGTGGACGGAGGGCGCCGCCGGCGGGCGGTGGGAGGGCGACGACGGGAGCGCCGGCGTGTGGGAGGCGGGCTCCCCGCCGGGCCCGCCGGTCGACACCTACGGCTGCGGCGCCTCCCTCGCGGCGGGGGTCACGGTGGGCCTGGGCCGGGGCCTGGACCTGGCGGGCGCGCTCCACCTGGGCGCCCGGTGCGGAGCGCAGTGCATCACGGGGCGCGGCGGCCTTGGCCCCCAGCTGGTGGAGGACCCCGCCGGGGGGTGACGCGGGCGTTCAATCGAGACCGCCGGTGGGAGGAGCGGCGGCCTCACCGGCGGCCGGTGCTGCGCGTCGCGTGCGCCGCGGCCAGGTCGATCGCGACGGCCGCCTGCGGCAGTCCCGCTAGCCCTGGCCGTCCCCGTTGCGCGCGCGCTGCTCGTCGGCCTCCCGCGCCTTCTTCGTGGCCTCGGCCGGCTCGATCGCGACGAGCACGACGCGGGTGCCGCGGGTGGCCTCCACCGTCAGCTCCCAGCCGTCCGCCACCACCGAGTCGCCGGTGCGGGGCAGGCGGCCGAGGCGGGTGAACACCAGGCCGCCGACGCTGGTGACGGTGTCGTCCACCAGCTCGACCCCGTGGTCGTGGAGGTCCTCCAGCGGGACGTGGCCGCGGACGATCAGGCGCCCGTCGGGCCGCTGGTCGACGGCGGGCGCGCGGTCGCGCTCGTCCTCGATCTCGCCCACGATCTCCTCGATCACGTCCTCGACCGTCACGACGCCGGCGAAGTCGCCGTACTCGTCGAGCACCACCGCGAGGGAGGCGCGCCGCGCCTGGAGCTGGCGCAGCAGGTCGTCCACGGGCTGGGTCTCCGGCACGAACAGCGCCGCCCCGGCGAGGTCGCGGATGGGGGTGTCCTCTCCCTTCTCCAGCAGCCCCCGGGCGAGTTGGCCCAGGTGGACGATCCCGAGCACGCCGTCGCCGTTCAGCACGGGGAAGCGGCTATGTCGCGTGTTCAGTGCCTCGGAGAGGCCGGCCCGCACGGGCGCGTCGCCCAGCAGGGTCGTCACCTCCGGGCGCGGGGTCATGATGTCGCGCGTCAGGCTGTCCTGCAGCCCGAACACGCCCTCCAGCATGTCCGCCTCCTCCGGCTCCAGCGCGCCGCCCTCCTCGCTCTGGGCGATCAGGATCTGGAGATCCTCCGGCGTGGACGCCAGCTCGCTCTCCGTCGCCGGCTCCACGCCGAGGGCGCGCACCAGCGCGTTCCCCGCCCCGTTCATCACGTAGATGAAGGGCGAGAAGATCCAGCGGAACCACTCCAGCGGGCGGGAGATGCTGAGCGCCACCGGCTCGGCGCGCTGGATCGCGATCGTCTTCGGCGCCAGCTCGCCGATCACGACGTGCAGCACGGTGATGATGATGAACGCCAGCACCACCGCCGTCAGGGCGGCGCTGCCCTCGCCGAGCCCGATCCGCTCGAAGAACGGCTCGAAGATGTGGGCGAACGCCGGCTCGCCGAGCCATCCGAGACCCAGGCTGGCGAGCGTGATGCCGAGCTGACAGGCCGCCAGATAGCGGTCGATGTGCTTGATCTGGTGCTGCGCGAGCACGGCGCCGCCGCGCCCGGACTCCGCGAGCTGCTCGATGCGGGTCGTCCTCGCGCGCGCGAGCGAGAACTCGGCTGCGACGAAGAAGCCGTTCAGGAGCACCAGGAACAGTGCCCCGCCGATCTGGACCGCGTTCGTCACCGGCCCGGAGGTTCGTCCACGGGCGGGATTGTACCCGAGGTCGCCTCCGTCACTCCTCCAGGACCAGGCGCATCACCCAATCGCCCAGGGCCGCCTCGCTCCAGTAGCCCGTGTGGCTGCCCGCGCCGACGCAGCGTTCCACCACCCGCGGGCCCCCCGGCGCCCGCAGGTCGTATCCGGGGTGGTCCGGGTCGTACACCTCCTGCGCCTCCGTGTCGCGCGCCCACAGTGCGCGCCCGACGTAGTCGCCGGAGCGGTACAGGTTCACCCACGTGCCGGTCACCGGCCGCAGCCCCCCGGGCCGGCGCGGGAGCTCGCGCACCCAGTCGTACTGTCCGGGCAGCCGCTCGGCGTACAACTGCCGCAGCGGGCAGCCGCACGTGAGCAGCGACACCGAGTCCGGGAGCACCAGGCCCGGCTCCTCGTCGTCGAACGGCCTCGCCTGCGGCGAGCGCTGCAGGTCGCCGAACAGCGTCGCCGCGCTCAGCACCGTGCCCTGGCTGTGCGACACGATCACCAACCCGTCGTACGGCGCACGGTCGACGCCGCCGGCGGCGACCTCGCCCAGCAGCGCGCGATAGCGGCGCAGCATCCGCTCCCGCGGCGCCACGATCCCCGGCTGGCTCACCCGCAGGTAGGTCGCCACGTCGTACGGGATGTCCAGCACGATGCGCAGGCGCTCGAGGGCGCCCGCGTTGGAGCCGAGCGGCCGCCGCGGCGACACCCCCAGGAAGCGGACCGCCAGCACCAGGGTGCTCACCACCAGCGCGATCGCGGTCCCGAGGCGCGCCGCGGTGGTCGAGCCGGGGGCGCCCGCCACCAGCCACGTCGCGAACACGGCCGCCGCCCCCACCGTCACCGCCACCAGCGCGAGGAGCCCCGTGAGCGGGTTGCCGATCACGTCCAGCGCGCTCGACATCAGGGCGCCCTGACGCTCGCTGGCGGCCCGGCGGTCCCGCCGCCGCTCCACCATCGACGTCGCCACCGCCAGTACGAAGGGGAGCACCGCCACCAGCAGGAACAGGCCGCCCAGGATCCCGGCGATCAGCAGCGCCGGCGCCAGGGGGCCGAGGCCGCGCGAGAACAGCGCGAACGCCCAGTCGGCCGGCGACCCGTCCGCGACCGTGGAGCCCTCCGGCAGCCCCGCGTCGCTCGCCTCCGCCCCGGTCAGCACCACCTGGTCGCACGGCGTGGGGGTCCACGAGCTCGGCGACGCCAGGCAGTTCAGCTCCGTCGTGCCCCCCCACGAGGCGTTGCCGGCGACCTGGAGCGCCAGCGCGCCGTAGGCGGCGAAGAGCGTCGCGCTGACCAGCGCGATGCCCAGCGGGGCGACCACCATCGTCACCAGCCCGGTGAAGGCCGCCCGCCAGCGGTGGCCGTCCAGGGCGAGCACCGCGCCGGTGCGGCGGAACGCCATCACGGCGAGCGTCACCGCGGCGACGGCCGCCGCCGCGGACGCCGCCATCCAGGCGATCCTGAAGGGATACGCGATCACGTCCACCAGAGCGTTGGCCAGACCCACCCGCAGGCCCGCCCGGTGCACCCACCACGCGGCGTGCGCGATCAGCGCCAGGGCCACCAGCACCGCGGCCTGCGGGGGCAGGCCCTGCCAGCCCCCCCGCCGGAGGCGCGTCGCCCCCCACGTCGCGAAGGCGAGGCCCACGAGGGCCACCGTCACGGCGACCACCCGGGCCAGGATCGGGTTGCCGTCGAACGCGACCGCGCCGAGCACCGCGCCGCTCTCCAGCACCACCGCGGCCGTCGTCGTGAGCACCGGGATCGCCAGCAGCCACGCGGCCGTCATCAGCGCGGCGCGGGCGACGCGGGCGCGGCGCAGGCCGTCGCGCAGGGGGCGCAGGGCCTCGAGGCCCGTCGTCGAGATCTGGAGCATCAACCCGTAGAGCGTGTAGAGCAGCCGGAGGATCCCCCCCGGGAACCGGGAGATGTCGGACCACCGCATCTCGTACACGTCCACCTCGAGCGCGCGGTCGAGGCTGCTCAGGCGGGTCCACGGCGTCCGGTACCCCACCTCGTTTCCGGCGGGCGACAACAGCATCTCCCGCCGCTCGCCGTCCTGGAGCTCCATCCGCGACACCAGGGCGCCCGCGACGGCGTCGAGCGTCTGGCCGGGGGCGTCGTCGCCGACCCCCGGGACCACGACGACCGCCACCCTGCGGGCGGGGGTGCTGGACGCGGGCACGGCGCGAGCCTAACCCCGCGCCGCCCCCGCATCACCCCCGGCGGAATCCCGCGATTCCGCTAGATGCCGGGATTCCCATGGGAGGGGGGATCCGAGCTTGGGAACGTCTCCTCCACGGCCTCCTCGGCCTCGTCGTCGCCGGGCGCCGGGTCGGGTGGATCGGGCGGTCGCTGGGCGTCGCTCATCGTGCTCCTTCGTCGCTGGCCGGGACGCCCGAGGGGTTCCCCGCCGCGGCGCCCGCCGAACGCGCGGATTGCGCCGCCCCCCGGATCGGGTACCACCGCCCGCATGGGAACACAGCCCGTACCGCCCGCCTTCCCGGAGCCGCCGTCCATCCCGGAGCCGTCGCCGCCGGACATCCCGGAGCCGTACCCGCCGCCCACGCCGGCGCCGGTACCGCCCGACATCCCGGAGCCGACGCCGGATCCGGGGCCGCCCGTCGAGCCGGACCCGGTCCCCGCGCCGCAGATCTAGCGGCTCCCGCCGGCCCGGGAGGACCCGCTCCGATGGCCGACCTCGTCCTCGGTCCCATGCTGCGCTACGTGGGCGACCGCGACGCGACCGTGTGGGTCGAGACCGACGCGGCGTGCGAGGTGGAGGTGCTCGGCGCGCGCGAGCGCACCTTCCACGTGGAGGGGCACCACTACGCCCTCGTGCTCGTCGAGGGGCTCGCGCCCGACAGCTCCACGCCCTACGCGGTGCGGCTCGACGGGCGGCGGGGGTGGCCGCCCGACGACCGGCGCCCGCCCGGCCGCCTCGTCACCCCCCGGGGCCAGGACCCCGCGCGCCCGGGCCTCGGGTCGTGCCGCATCGGCGCTCCCCACCGCGAGCCGTGGACGCTGCCGCCCTCCGAGCACCCGCAGGGGTTCGGCGTCGACGCGCTCTGGGCCTACTCCAACCGCCTCCAGCGGGGCGACGAGGAGTGGCCGGACTGCGTCCTGCTGATGGGCGACCAGGTGTACGCCGACGAGGTGCCGCCCGACACCCGGGAGTACATGCGGGAGCGCGAGGAGCGCGACCGCGCCGCGCGCGACCGCAGCGCGGCGCCGCCGCCGGGCGAGGTCGCCGACTTCGAGGAGTACACGCGGCTGCACCGCGAGTCGTGGAGCGAGCCGGACATCCGATGGCTGCTCTCCACCGTGCCGAGCACGATGATCTTCGACGACCACGACGTGCACGACGACTGGAACATCTCGGCGGCGTGGCGGGAGCGGCAGCGGCGCCTGCCGTGGTGGCGCGAGCGGATCTGCGGCGCCTACATGGCCTACTGGATCTACCAGCACATCGGGAACCTCTCGCCCGGCCACATGGGCGACGAGCCGATGCTGGACGAGGTGAAGCGCGACGAGGACGCCGGGCCGCGGCTGCGCCGCTTCGCGCTCGCCGCCGACGAGGACAGCACCAGCAGCCGCTTCGCGTTCCACCGCGACTTCGGGCGGACCCGGCTGGTGGTGATCGACTCCCGCGCCGCCCGCGTGCTGACGCCCGGCGCACGCGAGATGGTGGACGCCGAGGAGTGGCGCTGGATCGTCGACCGCACTGAGGGCGACCACGACCACCTGATCCTGGCCAGCACCCTCCCGGTGTTCATGGCGCCGGCGGTCCACCACCTCCAGGCGTGGAACGAGCGGGTGTGCGACGGGGCGTGGGGCCGCCCCGCGGCGGCGGTGGGCGAGCGGATCCGCCAGGCGCTCGACCTGGACCACTGGCCCTCCTTCGCGCGCTCGTTCCGGCGCATGGAGGACCTGCTGCGCCTGCGCGGCGGCGATGCCGGCGGACCGCCCCCCGCCGGCATCCTGCTGCTGGGCGGCGACGTCCACACCGCCTACGTCGCCGAGGTCGACTGCGGTCCGGCCGTGCGGAGTCGCGTGTGGCAGCTCGTGTGCTCACCGTTCCGCAAGCCGCTGGCGCCGCGGGAGCGTCGCCTCATCCGGGCGTTGTTCACCCGTCCCGCCCGCGCGCTGACCTCGGCGATGGCGCGGGCCGCAGGCGCCCCCCGCCAGACCGTGTCGTGGCGCGTGCGCTCCGGGCCGACGTTCGACAACTCGGTCGGCGTGGTGGAGGTCCAGGGACGCGCCGCCCGCGTCACCGTCCGCCGGACGGGCGCGGGCGGCGACCCGACGGAGCTGTCAGGCCTTCACCAGCAGGACCTCACGGGCGGGCGGCGGCCGGCGGGACGCAGACGACGAGGCCGGCGGGGATCACCTTGATCTTGAGCGACCGCACCGTCTCGCGGTCGCCTCCGTCCACCTCGTAGAGCACCTTCCGGTCGAACCGCACCTTCACCCGGCGCGCCTTCGTCGTGCGGGCGTGCGCGGCGTCGTCGACCGACGTCACCGCCACCCGCGCCATCGTCCGCATGGTGGCCACCGCGCCCGAGGCGGCCAGCACCCCGACCTCCAGCAGCCCGTCGTCGTCGTGCGAGTCGTCGAACAGCTCGAGGCCGGCGAACAGCTTGCCGACGTTGCCCACCAGCACGCAGTTCGCCTCGCCGCGGAACCAGCGCTCCCCCTCCACCCAGACCGTCGCGGTGAAGGGTTCCGCCCGCAGATTCCGCAGCCCCGTCCAGATGTAGCTGAGCCGCCCCAGGCGGTCCTTCAGGGTGCCGTCCGCGTCGGCGATCATCCGGGCGTCGAGGCCGGCGCCGGCCATCACCGCGAACGTCTCGCCGTTGATGCGCCCCACGTCGATGCGGCGGCGGTCGCCGCGCAGGCCGACGTCCACGGCCGCCTCGATGCTGGTGGGGACACCAAGGCTCGACGCCAGCAGGTTGGCGGTGCCGGCCGGCAGCAGCGCCACCGGGACGTCGGCGCCGCCGAGGGCGTCGATCGAACGCTGCGCCAGGCCGTCGCCACCCCAGAGGAAGATGAGCTCGGCACCCCACTCGAGCGCCTTCCGCACCTGCTTCGGCGCCTTTCGGCTCTTCGGCACCTCCCGCCAGCGCAGGTCGTGGACGCCGCGACGCTCGAGCACCCGCCGCAGCTCGGGCAGGCCGCCGCCGAAGGACTTGCCGCTGTGGGCGATCACCGCGACCTTCATGCCGTGCCCTCCCGGCCCGCGGCGACCGGCGCGGTGTCCCGCGCGCCGGCCGGGACGGCCGCGCGACGCTCGGCGACGATCCCGTACACGCGCACGGCGACGATGGCGACGGCCAGGCAGGCGAGCCCCAGCATCAGGCCGCCGAACGCGTCGATCGGGTGGTGCATCCCCCGGTACATGCGCGACCACGCCACCGTCGCGACGACCAGCGCCGCGACCGTCCAGCAGGTCACCGTGACCCAGCGGCGCCGGGCCCACGACGAGATGACGAGGGCCAGGCCCACGTACACGACGGTCGACGCGGCGACGTGCCCGGACGGGAAGCTCTCGTCCACCGGCAGGTCGTCGAGTCGCGGCACGTCGGGCCGCTCCCGCGGGCCGACGAGCGCCCCCAGCCGGTACAGCGTCAGCTCGAGGACGATCGCGGTGAGGATCACGACGCCGATGCGCAGGCGACGGGCGACCGCCCCGGCCACGAGCATCAGTGCGACGAGCGCGGGGATCACCGGCACGTCCCCGATGCGCGAGCCGACGTCCGACGCGTCCGTGAGCGCACCCGTGCGGTGCTCGGCCAGGGTGCGGGGGAGCCACTCGTCGGCGTCCGCGACGGCCCCGGTCTCCAGCAGCAGCCTGGTCACCAGGAGCGCCGCCAGGGCCGTCAGCAGGGCGAGCAGGGCCCAGCCGACGAGGGTCGTCACGGCGTAGGCGCGGTAGGGGTGCGGGCCGCGGAGACGGGCGGCGACGGCGTGCGCGACCCCGCCCGGGCGGGGTTCCGCCACCGTGCGCAGGGAGGGCCGGGGCGCCGCCACGTCAGGAACGGCGGGACCCGGTCCGGAGGGTCCGCGTGTGATCGCCACGCCGCAGGCTTCCCCCCGGTGAGGTGGGAGGAAACCTGCCGGCGCGGGAAACTCCTGGTCGCATGCCGATCCTCGTACTCGTGCTCGTGGCCGTCGCCGCGGCGGCCCTGGCCGCCGTCGTGACGCTGCGCCTGCCGTACTCCGCGCCGGGGTCGGCCGTGGCGCCGGTGACGCGCGCCGCGGTCCGCGGCGCCGGCCGCCACGCGCGGCTGCGGGCCTGGTCCCGGCGCCGGCTCGACCCGGAGGTGGCGACCGGCCTCGCGCTGACGCTCGCCGCGCTGGTCATCGCGGCCGGCGGCCTCACGATCGCGGTGCTCGCGTACCTCGTCCGCGGCAACGACCTGCTGCGCCGGATCGACAGCGCCGCGGCGCGCTGGGGCCACGAGCACGCCACCGGCGCGTCCGACGCCTTCGTGAACGGCGTGACCCAGATGGGCGAGACGTGGTTCGCCATCGTCGCGGGCCTGGCGGTCGCGGCATACGCGTGGTGGAGGGGCTCGAGCCGGCTGGTCGTGCCGTTCCTGATCGTGGTGGTGGCGGGCGACAAGCTGCTGACCACGGCCGTGAAGCACCTGGCCGACCGGGCCCGCCCGACGCTCAACCCCATCGCCGAGACCCTGGGCCCGTCGTTCCCGAGCGGGCACTCGTCGACGGCCGCCGCGCTCTTCGCCGGGATCGCCCTGGTGGTCGGCATCGGCCGGCCGCGGATCGCGCGCGCCGTCATCGCCGGCGTGGGCGTGGGGCTCGCCGTCGCCGTGGCGGCGAGCCGCGTGCTGCTCGACGTCCACTGGCTCAGCGACGTGATCGCGGGCCTCGCGCTCGGCTGGGCATGGTTCGCGGTCTGCGCGGTGGCGTTCGGCGGCCGGCTGCTGCGGTTCGGGGCGCCCGCGGAGCCGGTGGTGGGGTCACGGCTCCGGCGCCCGGTCGACGGCGGCCGCCGCTCGGAGGTGTGAAGCATCACCGACGGGGGAAGGACTGCCGTCACGATGGCCACCGCACACCGGACCGTGCACGAGGTCACCGCGGGCAGGAACTTCGAGCGCTTCGCGCGCACGGGGTACGTCGCCCGCGGCGTCCTCTACGTGCTCATGGGGATCCTCGCCGTCGAGCTCGCCGTCGGCCAGGCCTCGAACCGGCCGAACCAGGAGGGTGCGCTGCGCCTGGTGGCCGAGCAGACCTTCGGCCGCGTGCTGCTCGTCCTCATCGCGGTCGGCCTGCTCGGCTACACGGTCCTGCGGTTCACGCAGGCCTTCATCGGCCGGACGCCGGAGGCCGGGCGACACGGCGCCGCCGATCGCATCTCGGCCTTCGCGAGCGGATGCGCCTACGCCATCTTCTTCGGGCTCGCCATCACCGTCCTGGTGGGGTCGGCGGGGAGCAACAACGGCGGGGGGGCGGAAAAGGCCCCCGCCGACATCCTGGGCATGACGGGCGGGCGGTGGATCGTGCTCGGCGCCGGCGTCGTCTTCCTCGGCGTCGCCGCGTACCAGGGCTGGATGGGCGCCCGCCGCCGGTTCCTGAAGTACACGAAGACCGAGCGCATGTCGCGCGTCGGCCTGCGCAACTTCACGATCCTGGGTGTCGTGGGCCACGTGGCGCGTTGTGTCGTCTTCGCCCTGGTGGGGACCTTCCTGGTGAGGGCCGCCGTCGAGTACGACCCGAAGGAGGCGGTCGGTATCGACGGGGCCCTCCAGCGCCTCCAGGACCACGCCTACGGGACCCTCGCCCTGGTCGCCGTCGCCATCGGGCTGATCGCCTTCGGCGTCTACTCCGCGGTGGACGCCCGCTACCGCAAGATCTAGCCGTCGCCCAGGGGGTTGAGCAGCGCCTCCTTCCCCTCGAAGGCGAACAGCAGCAGGTCGACCATCCGGAAGGTGTCGGGGTCGGGACCGAGCGTCGGCCGCCACGTGGGATCGGCCATGATCGAGATCTGGCTGCCCTCGATCGCCCGGTGGAAGGTCTCGGCCACCATCCGGCCGCCCACGCCCGCGAGCCGTCCGCCGTTGAACTCCGCCTCGCGCAACGCGTAGAACCAGAGCGGGGTGTCCTTGAGCAGGGCGGCGCGCTGCGAGGTGTCCAGCGAGGCCAGCGTCGCGCCGTCGCGTCCGTCGCGGATCTTCGCCGGGGTCAGCGCGGTGACCGCGACGCCCCGGGCGCGCATGAGCGCGAGCATCTGCTGGCCCGTCGCCAGGTTGAGCATCCGCGCGCGGGTGAGGTTGCGGTAGGCCAGGTTGCGGCGGCGGGCGACCGGCTCGGGGCCCCCGATGGAGCCGGGCCGCAGGTCCGCCAGCGGGTCGGCCAGCAGCGTGTCGATGCGCCGCGCGAAGTTCATCTTGTTGCGCCCGCCGACGATGGGGCGCAGGTCGTTGCGGCCCGCCTCCGTGAAGTCGTAGAGCCGGCGGAGGTCGGCGATCCAGTTGCTCGGCAGGCGGGGGGAGCCGCCGAGGTCGCCGCTGGTGCCGGAGAACGTGAACAGGAGGTCCAGCGAGCCGCCTCCGTCGTCGAAGACGTGGTTCCAGTCGTAGGCGCTGCGGATCATGCTGTGGCCCAGCCGGAACGTCGCGACCGAGAACTCCACCGGCATCGTCGGCGAGTCGCCGGGCACGGGGGACGTCTCGAACACCTTGCGTCCCTCGGTGAAGACCCGGTCGACCAGCTGCGGCTTCACGACCCGCGGCAGGTAGTCGCTCCGCACCATCCACTGGTAGTGCTTCACCACCATCTCGCGGGCGGCGGCGAAGCGCTGCGGCTTGGGGATGCCGTCGGCCTCGAGCCGGTCGACCACGCGGTTGTGGAAGCGGATGAACGCGAGGTGGGTCTGCGCGACGGCCAGGTTCTCGTCGTTGCGGATGTCGGGGATCCGGGCCTGCCGGTTCGCGCGCCGCGGCAGGTCGAAGCCGGGCTGCGGCCGGTCGGCGATCCCGTCGTCCGGGAAGTCGGCCTTGGCCGTGGCGCCGATCTTCAGGTGCACCTTGTCCGCGGCGTAGAACTCGGGCGTGAGGCCGGGGCCCAGGCCGTAGAGCGAGTCGAGGTCGAGGCCGGGCGAGCGCCCCGCGACGAGGTCGGCGACCGGCACGCTGCCGTCGTCGCGGAGGCGGCTCTTGTCGAACGTGAGGTCGTGGTCCAGGAACTGGCCGAGGTACGTGAACCCCGAGGGAGTCGTGGAGTCGAGCTTCCGCGCGTCCTGGTCGATCGTCATCGCGCGACCGACCTTGCGGCGCGCGGGGTCGCCCAGCTGCCTCCCCTTGGGGCCCATGCGCGAGAACCGGAACGCGCGCAGGTCGGCGTCCATCGACATGGCCATCGCCGTGCCCGGCGGCGCCTCCGGGGCGCCCAGAAGCCCTTCGCCGACGACGAAGTAGCCGTCGCGGGTGTGCCGTTCCTGCGGACCGGCCACGTCGAACCCCCCACCCCGGGAACCGTTCTCGGACGACCCTACGACCGGGTCCCGGGGGCGGCAAGCAATGCGGGGTCCGATCAGTCCCGGGCGCGCCGCCGTTCGTAGAGCAGGACGTCCCGCCACCGGCCGCGCAGCTCGCCGATGCGCTCCCGGCGCCCGACGAGCCGGAAGCCGCAGGACTCCAGCATCCTCGCGCTGGCGGCGTTCCCGTCGAGGACGACGGCCTCGAGGGTCCACAGGCCCGAGTCGTGGGCCGCCTCCGCCAACGCCGTCAGCAGCGGCTCGCCGACCCCGGCCCCGCGCGCCTCCCGCGCCACGTACACCGACACCTCCGCGACGCCGCGGTAGACGTCGCGGATGGAGGTGCGGTTCGCGGCCCCCCAGCCGACGATGCGGCCGTCGATGCGCGCGACCAGCCGCGGCTCGGCCAGGTGGTCGCGGTCCCACCGCTCCCACGTGGGCAACTCCGTCTCGAAGGTGCTGTCGCCGGTGGCGATGCCCTCCGCGAAGATCTCGGCCACGCACGGCCAGTCCGTCTGCCGCATCACGCCGATCTCGGGGTCGTCCTCCGTCACGTCCCGGGTGGTTCCCCTGGCATCGTCCCGGCATGCGGAGCGCCAGGATCGTCGTGCGGACCGGGACGGTGGCGTTCGCCGAGGCCGGGGGCGAGCTGCTGGCGCTCCACGGGCCGGACGTGGAGCCGTTCCCGTTCAGCCTGGTCGTGGGGAGCCTCCCGGCCGAGGACGACCTCCGCGTGGGGGACGGCGTGGTGGTGGCGGGGGGCCGCCGTCTTCCCGCGCGGGCGGTGGCCCCCGCCCGGCCCGGCCCCCCGGGGGTGGACGCCCGGCTGATGCTGCGGGCGCTCGACGACGTGCCGGGGCTCGCGGGCCGGCGGAGGGCGCTGGGCGACCCCGACGATCCGGAGCGGCTGCTGGGGCGCGGGCCCGGCCTGACGCCGAGCGGCGACGACCTGCTGCTGGGCTGGCTCGCGATGGCTGCCCACGCCCACCGGGAGTGGGGGCTGCCGGACCCCTCCGCCCTCGCCGCGCGCCTGGCGGCACGCGCGCCGGGGCGCACCACCCGCGTGGCGGCGGCGATGTACGCCGCGGCGGCCCGGGGCCGCTACGCGCCCGTCGTGGGTGCCGTGTGCTCGGCCGGGGCTGCGGAGCTGCCGGCGGCGCTGGCGCGTCTGGCGGCGGTGGGCGCGACGTCCGGGCTGGACACGCTCGCGGGGGTCGCCGCCGCCGCCCGGGGCGTCAGCCCGCGCGGGGCAGCGGGACCGGCGTGACCCGGATGAGGTCGCGGCGCGCCGTCTCGGGCAGACCCCGCAGGGCCAGCGCCGCGGGGGCGAGGCAGGCGCCCAGCACGATGAGCAGCAGCGAGGGGCTCACCACCCCGGCGAGCGCGCCCAGGACGGCCAGGCCGACGGATCCGGCGACCACCTGGCAGGACAGGACGAAGGCGGTGGTGGTGGCGCGCACCTCGGTGGGGAACAGTTCCGCGACGTAGGCGACCGATGCGGCGGCGAAGCACGAGCCGGCGACGGTCAGCAGGAACAGGCCCGGCGCGAACAGGCCGCGGACCTCGGTGAACACCATCACCGTGCCGGCGGCGCCAAGCGCCATCGCCAGCGCCATCATCGGCCGGCGGCCCGCCAGGTCGGAGATGCGGCCGCCGAGCCAGAAGCCGAGGATGCCGAAGATCGCCGACACCAGGATCAGCACGGTGAACAGGCCGCTCCAGCCGTACTCGTGCTGCGCCAGCTCGGAGCCGTAGAAGAAGCCGCTCGTCTGGACGAGCCCGAACGCGGCGACCATCAGCACCACCCGGCGCAGCCGCGACCGGTCGACCCGCTCCAGGCGGGGGATGAAGGAGGTCTGCAGCCGGTCGGTCCGGCGGGCCTCCTGGAACGCGCGGGTCTCCGGCAGCCGGCGCCGCAGGATCGCGGCCACGGCGAGCGGCGCCAGGGCGACGAGGTAGAGGAGCCGCCAGTCGAGGGGGGTCACGGGGACCAGCAGCAGCAGCCCGGCGACGGCGCCGTAGCCGATGCCCGAGATGATCCCGAGCACGCTCAGGCCGGCGCCGCGCCGGTCCTCGCGCAGCTCCTCGGCGACGACCAGGCCGGCGAGCCCCGCCTCCGTCGCCAGGAACACCCGGGCGAGGGATTGCAGCACCACGAATGCGACGAGGCCCCATGCCAGGGCGGTGAGCCCGGTGACGATGCTGAAGGCGGCGAGGGAGGCGATGAGCATCGGCCGCCGGCCCCAGCTGTCGGCCAGCCGCAGCAGCGGCACGGAGCCGAGGGTGAAGAGGCGGATGACCGCCACCCCGATCCCGAACGTGGCGACGCCCACCCCGAGGCCCCCGGCGATCTGGGGGGCGGCGAGCGTCAGCAGGGCGACGTCGTAGACCTCGAAGAAGCCCGCGGTCGCGAGCGGCACCAGCACGCGCCACTCCGCCCTGCTGAAGTCGAGCATCCCCCGCACGGTCTCCCCGCGTCCGATCCGCGCCCTCCCATCGGCACGGGTGAGGCACAGGATGAACCCCGCGGCCCGCGGGCCGGCGTCAGCCGGGTCGGACCGCCCGCACCAGGGTGTCGAGCGCGACCGCCTCGCCCCCGTCGGTCGTGACGGGGCGGCGGACCACCTCCGCCCGCAGCACGTCCAGTCCGGCGAGCGCCGCGGCGACGTCCTCCGGCGTCGACAGCACCTCCGGGTCGCGTGGGCCGCCGTGCCCGCCGTCGAGGTTGGACCGGTCGTGCGCGACCCACAGCAGGGTGCCGCCGGGGCGCAGCGCGTCCGCGGCCCGGCCGAGCACCGCGGTCCGCAGGGGCCCGGGCACCTGGAGGTACATGAGCGCCACCAGGTCCGCCGAGCCCGGCTCGGGGACGTGCTCGGCCAGGTCGGCGCGGACGAAGCGGGCCGTCACGCCGGCCTCGGCGGCCGCCCGCCGCGCCTTGTCGATCGCGACGCCCGAGAAGTCGACGCCGGTCACGTCCCACCCCTGGCGCGCCAGCCAGATCGCGTTGCGCCCCTCGCCGCACGCCAGATCGAGGGCGCGGCCGGGGGCGAGGTCGGCGAGCTGCTCCACCAGGAAGCGGTTGGGCTCCGCCGACCACACCAGCCGGGGCTCGGCGTAGCGGCGGTCCCAGTCGTCGGGGGTCATCACGGTTCAGGGAGAATGCACGACCCGAACCCCTCCGAGCAGAGGTCCCGATGTCCGAGTCCCAGCGGTTCGAGCCTTCCAGGCGGCTGACTGACTCCTCGGGACGGTCCGCCCGGGCGGGGGCGACGCCCGTCGCTTCCGGGCGTCGTCCGGGCCGCCTACCGTGAGGTCATGTCCCTCCTCCCCGGTACCCCCGAGGGCCGCTTCAAGGTCGTGGCCATCGCCGAGGCCATCTCCTGGGCGGGCCTGCTGATCGGGATGTTCTTCAAGTACGTCGTGATCGAGCACGAGATCGGCGTGCAGGTGTTCGGTCCCGTGCACGGCGCGATCTTCGTGGCGTACCTCCTGGTGACCCTCGCCACCTGGGGCGCCCTGCGCTGGAGCACCGGCACCGGCCTGCTCGCGGTCCTGGCGAGCGTCCCGCCGTTCGGCACGTGGGTGTTCGAGCGCTGGGCCGCCCGCAACGGGCGGCTCGGGCCCGCCGCCACCCCGGCCTAGCCACCGGGCACGCCAGGGTCCGCGGCGGGTCCCCCGGACGGCCGCCCAGGCCCCCACTACGATCGCCGCCGGTGGACCCGACCAGGATCGTCATCTGCGGCGCCGGCGTCATCGGCGCGTCGATCGCGCGTGCCCTCGCGCGCCGCGGGTCGCCGCCCCTGGTGATCGACCGCGGCGGCGTCGCCCCCGCCGCCTCGGGCAAGGCGTCCGGCCTCCTCGCGCTCGACTGGAGCGCCGGGACCCCCCTCGACGCGATCAGCCGCGCCGGGTTCGCCCTCCACCGGGAGCTCGCCGACCAGTTCGGCGCCGGCCGCATCGGGTACCGGCCCATCGACGCCCTCATGACCGCCGCCGCCGACGCGGAGGACCTCGAGCGCCACCGCCGCCTCCCAAACCCCGGCTGGCTCGACGGGAACGTGGTGGCGCACGAGGTCATCGGCGGCCCCGGGACCACCGCGCAGGTGATCCCCCGCGCGTTCACGGAGGCCGTGATGGGGGACGCCGTCGCCCACGGCGCCGAGCTCCGCACCGGGGTGGTCGACGGGCTGCGCTTCGACGGCGCCGGCGCGGTGCGCGGCGTGTCGGTCGACGGCCGCGACGAGCCCGCCGACGCGGTGGTGCTGGCGCTCGGGCCCTGGACGAGCCGCGCCCAGCGCTGGCTGGCGCTGCCGCAGGTGCTCGGCACCCGGATGGCCAGCGCCGTGCTGGGCGCCGACCTGCCCGCCCAGGTCGTGTTCAGCGAGTTCGTCGCCGCCGACGGCCGCCGCGTGACCTTCCGGATCTACCCGCGCCCCGGCGGCGCCGTGTACGTGACGGGCCACCCGGAGCACGGCGCCCTGCCCGACGACCCGGGCGACATCGTCCCCGACGAGGCGTCCGTGCGGGAGCTGCACCGCATCGCGGGGGTGCACGCGTCGGTCCTCCGCGACGCCGAGGTGGTGACGCGCACCGCCTGCTACCGGGCGATCACCGTCGACGGGCTGCCCCTGATCGGGCCGGTGCCGTGGGCGCCCGGCGCGTACCTGGCCACCGCGCACGGCTCGTGGGGGCTGCTGACGGCGCCTGCGACCGGGCGGATGGTCGCGGAGATGATCCTGGACGGCGGCTCCCACTCCCTCGACGCATCGCCGTTCGCGCTGACGCGCCTCCCGGCGGGACGGATGTGAGGGCCCCGCACGGGGGTCCGGGTGCCCCCGTAGGCTCCCGGCCGTGACCACCGTGCCCACCGAGGTGATGCGCTGGGAGCAGGTGGGCGAGGCGGCCCGCTTCCTGGCGGAGGCGGTGCACGCCGACGGCTACCGGCCCGACATCATCCTGGGCATCGCGCGCGGCGGCCTGATCCCGGCGGCGGCCCTCGGCTACGCGCTGGGCGTGAAGAACGCCTACACGATGAACGTCGAGTTCTACACCGACGTCGACCAGCGGCTGGAGATGCCGATGGTGCTGCCGCCCGTCCCCGAGTTCGTGGACGTCGGCGACGCCGACCTGCTGATCGTCGACGACGTCGCCGACACCGGCCTCACCCTCGAGGTGGTGCAGGCGTTCTGCGGCGGCAAGGTGGCGACCGCGCGGACCGCCGTGCTCTACGAGAAGCCCCGCTCGGTGGTGCGCTGCGACTACGTGTGGCGGCGTACCGACCGCTGGATCACGTTCCCGTGGAGCGCCGAGCCGCCCGTCGGGGGCGGCTCGGTCGGGGGCGGCTGAGCCACGACGCCTACGCGGCCGGCGGTGCGGGCGTGAGGCCGTGGCGGCGCATGACGTCGAAGATCGCGGCCATGTCGGGCGGACCACCCCCGGCAGCCGCCATCACCTCGCCGATCTCCAGGAAGTAGGACGGACCGAACAGCCCCGGGGTGGCGATCGCCAGGAACACGGCGTCCCGGTCGCCGTGGTTGCTGAACGCGTGCACCTCGCCGCGGCGGATGCACAGCGCCTCACCCGGTCCCACGTCGTGCGCCCGGCCGTCGACCGTCCATGTCGAGACGCCCTCGAGCCCGTAGATCGTCTCCTCGAACCCGTCGTGGCTGTGCGGCGCCGGCGTCCGGACGTCGGGAGGCACGCGCCCCTCGAGCACGCTGACGCTGCCGCCGGACTCCTCCGGCTCGACGAGGAAGCGGATCCCGACGGGTCCCGCGTGGATGACCGTGCCCGTGGCGTGCATCGCACCCCTCCCGCTTGACGTAAAGTGACTTGACGATGGTACGATGGGCGCGTCGATGTCGTCAAGTCCCTTGACAGATGCCTCCGAGACGCCCGCGCGGCCCCCCCTGATGGGGGCGCTGCTGCGGATGCCACTCGACGCGTTGATGGCCCGGGTCCTCGACGGGCTGCATGCCGACGGGTTCGCCGACCTCAACGCGGCGCACCTTCCGGTGCTCCGCTGGCCCGGCCCGGACGGCCGCCGGCCCTCCGACCTGGCGCGGGAGACTCGGATGAGCCGCCAGGCGATGAACTACCTGCTGGGCGAGCTGGAGCGCCTCGGCTACCTCGTCCGCGCGGACGACCCCGGGGACCGGCGGTCCAAGCGGGTGCACCTGACGCGGCGGGGCGACGCCGTGGCGCGCAGCATCCGCGGAACGGTGCGCGCGGTCGAGCGCGAATGGGAGGACGAGCTGGGCCCCGGCCGCCTCGACCGGCTGCGCGCGCTCCTCGAGGAGCTGAACGGCACAAGGGCCGTGCGGGCGCTGCACGGCGGCTCAGAGCGGGGCTGACGGGCCGCCCGCCGGCGTGATTGCCGTGCGGGTCACCAGGTAGTCGCCGGTGCCGCCCGTCAGGCGGACGTCACGGCCTCCGAGGGAGACCTGCAGCGACGGGGCCCAGCCGACGCGCAGCGCCAGCGTCCCGGACACCGGCAGCCGGACCCGCTGTCCGGGGCCGAGGGTGCCCTCCCACGACACCGGGCCCGCGGGACCGCCCCGCGCGACCCGCACCCACGACCCGCTCGCTCCGGTGCCGGTCAGCACCAGGCCGACGCGCCGTGGCGCGGGTCGGGTGGGCGCGGTCGTCGTCGCGGCCGGCGCCGCCGCCGGCTTCGGTGCGGTCACCGGGACGTCGGCACGGATGTCGGCGGGCTGCCCCGAGGGACCCGAGCGGGCGCCCAGCCAGACGACCAGGGCGAGCGCGCCGAGCAGGCCGATCGCGCCCCACGTCGCCTCCCGCCGCCGCGACCGCCGGCGGGGTTGCACCAGCCACCGCCGCAGCTCCTGGGTGCGGCCGGCCGGTCCGAGCTCCAGCGGCACCACACGGTGCTCCTCCAGCGGCGGGCGCACGCCCGTGCGCTCGTCGAGCTCCGCCACCAGCGCGTCCGCCTCCAGCTCCAGGAACGTGGCGTAGCCGCGGAGGAACAGGCGCGCGTACGCCGCGTCGGGGATGTCCTCCGGCCGGCCCTCCTCCAGCGCGATCAGGTGCCGGCCGCGGATGTGCGTCGCGGCCTCGCACTCCTCCAGGGTCAGGCCGCGCCGGCGGCGCTGGTCGGAGAGGCGCTGACCGATGGTGATCACGCGGCGGGGCTCCGTCAGGCGGGCCCCCGATTGTCGCGCGATATCCATCGATTTTCCACGCTACTTGCGGCCGGCTGTGCGCCTCCTACGGCCCACCGATCCGCCGCTCGCCCTCGGCGTCCCGCACCACCGCCTCGAACTCCGCGGTGTGCAGGTCGCACGTCAGGGTGGCCTCGCCGCCGGGGCCGCGGAAGCGCAGCTGCGGCGCGGCGTCGGATCCCGTGACCGACCACTCGCCCGCGAAGGCGGGGCTCGAGCGGGCCCGCAGCAGGTCGAGCTGCGCCCGCACCATCGGGCGCTCCAGCGCACGGAGCACCTCGTCGGGGGTGTAGTGGTGGCGGTTCACGTCGCGCCCCACGTTCGTCCGCTCCAGCAGGTCCATGTCGTTGCCGCCCGCCAGCAGCCCCACGTAGTAGACCTGCGGGTGGCCGGGCGTGAACAGCTGGAGCGCCCGCGCCAGGAGGTAGCGGGCATCGTCGCGGCCCAGGGCGTCGTAGAAGGTGCAGTTGACCTGGTAGAGGTCCACGTTGGAGGCCGCGGCACCCGTCGCCCGGGCGCTCGCGCCCCCCGAGTTGGCGTGGATGGCCCGCACCAGGGCGTCGATCCGGGCGTCGTCCAGCAGCCCGGCCTGCGAGCGGTCCGTCCGGTCGGCGCCGACGTCGACCACGCCGATGCCGTCGTGCGTGTCCAGCACCGTCACCGCGTTGCGCGGCCGGGCCTCCCACCACGCCCACAGCGGCGCGCCGTCGCCCGAGGTGAGCGCGTGGAGCACCAGGGGCGGCAGCGCGAAGTCGTAGACCAGGTCGACGTGGCGCGCGATCTCCACCTGGCGGCGCCAGTGGGAGTGCACCTCCACCAGCACCTCCAGCCCCAGCGCCCGCGCCTCCCCGGTGAGCGACGCGATGAACGCGAACGTCTCGGGCGTCATGAACGAGCTGGTCCCCGGCGTCTTCACCGCGTAGCCCACCGCGTCCATCCGCACCACCGACACCCCGCCCGCAGCCAGCGCCCCGAGCACCTCCCGCAGGTACGCGCGCCCCTGCGGGTGGGCCACGTCGATGTCCATCTGCCGGGCGGTGAACGTGGTCCACGCCAGGCGGCGCGTCCCGTCGGCGAGCGTCACCGGCGTGAACGGCAGTCCCGGCCGCGGGCGGTAGATGCGCAGCAGCTCCCGCTCGGTCACGCCGTCCGGGTACGCCCCGCCCAGCGTCAGGAACATGCCGGCGTGGGCCGAGCGGTCGCCGTGGGCGAGCCAGTCGCGGAACTGCGGCGACTCCGAGCTCACGTGGTTCACGATCGCGTCGGCCATCACCTCGTGCGTCGCGGCGAGCGCCCGCACGTCGTCCCAGCCCCCCAGGCGCGGGTCGACCGCGGTGTGGTCGATCGGGTCGAACCCGGCGTCGGCGCCGTCGAACGGCGTGAAGAACGGCAGCACGTGCACCCCTGCGAACACGCCCGCCAGGGGGCCGTCCAGCAGGGCCCGCAGCCCGGGCAGCGATCCCGCCAGGCGGTCGGCATAGGCGATCAGGTGGGCGCCCGAGCGCATCGCGGGTGGACGTTACCCCCTCCGCGGGGTACGGCGGATCCCATACGCTGACCCGACCATGCTCGGAGGCATCGAGGCCGGCGGCACCAAGTTCGTCTGCGTCGTGGGCCCGTCGCCGGACCGGATCGCCCGCGAGGCGCGCTTCCCCACCCGCGACCCCGCCGCCACGATCGCCGACGCCGTCGCCTTCTTCCGCGACGCCGCCGCCGACGGCCACGCCATCGACGCCCTCGGGATCGCGTCGTTCGGCCCGCTCGAGCTGCGCCCGGGCCACCCGCGCCACGGCTGCATCACCACCACCCCGAAGCCCGGCTGGTCGGGCACCGACCTGGTCGGCCCGCTCCGCGACGCCCTCGCCGTCCCCGTCGGCGTCGACACCGACGTAACCGGCGCCGCGCTCGGCGAGGGCCGCCTGGGCGCGGCCCGCGGGCTGCGGACCTTCGTCTACGTCACGGTGGGCACCGGCATCGGCGGCGGGGCCGTTGTGGACGGCGCGCCCGTCCACGGGCTGCCGCACCCGGAGATGGGGCATGTGAGCGTGACCCGGCTCCCGGGCGACGACTTCCCCGGCATCTGCCCCTTCCACGGCGACTGCCTGGAGGGCATGGCCTGCGGACCCGCGATGGCCGCGCGGTGGGGGATGCCGGCCGAGGAGCTCGCCGGCCCCGACCTGGAGCGCGCCGTCGCCATCGAGGCCCACTACCTGGCGGCGGGACTGCGGAACGTCGTCTATGCGCTCGCCCCGGAGCGGATCGTCCTGGGCGGCGGCGTCGCCGGGTTGCCGGGGCTGATGCCCGCGCTCCGGACGCGTCTGGCCGATGCGCTGGCGGGATACCCCGGGCTGCCGGAGCAGGCGGCCGCCGGCTTCGTGGTCCCGCCCGGCCTCGGCGCCGGGGCCGGGGCTGCCGGCGCGCTGGTGCTGGCCGAGCGCGCGCGCACCGCCGCCTGACGCGCGTCACCCCGTCGGGGGATTGACGGGCGTCGCTGCGACGACCGATAGTTGACCGGTCGTCTAACCAGGAGCACGATACCCGTGGGACGAACGAGCGATGCACGCGAGCGACTGATCGAGGCGGCCGGTGACCTGTGGCACCGCCGCAGCTACACCGACGTCGGCGTGGGGGAGATCTGCGCCGAGGCCGGGGTGCGGAAGGGGAGCTTCTACCACTTCTTCCCCTCGAAGCAGGACCTCGCGCTCGCGGTCATCGACGACCGCTGGGAGCACGGCGACCGCGGCCGGATCGACGCCCTCATGACGTGCGGGCTGCCACCCCTGGAGCGCCTGCGGGCGCTCCTCGAGCAGGGCCTCCAGGAGCAGTACGACCTGAAGGCCGCGACCGGCGCGTGCGGATGCGCGTTCGGGAGCCTCGCCGTCGAGATGTCCGGCGTCGACCCGGTGCTGCGGGAGCGCCTCGAGCACCTGTTCGAGGACTGGGCCGGGCTGCTGCGCATCGCGCTGGACGACGCCGTCGCCGCCGGCGACATCGCGCCGATCGACACCGCGCAGGCCGCGCGGGCGCTCCTCACCTACATCGAGGGGCTGTCCGTGATGGTCCGCGCCGCGCACGACCCGGACCTGATCGCGGACCTGGTCCCGCTGGCCTTCCGGCTGATCGGCGCCGAGCCACCGTCACTGACCCCGCCCCTGCGGGCGGGAGAGAGGAGCACGACATGAGCACCACCGCACACGCCACCGCGACCGACGCCCACGACCGCCGCCGCTGGTTCGGCCTGGTCGCGCTCTGCGCGGCGTTCTTCATGGTCATCCTGGACGTCGCGATCGTGAACGTCGCTCTACCCACCATCCAGACCGACCTCGACTTCTCGCCACGCAACCTGCAGTGGGTCGTGAGCGCCTACGCGCTCACCTTCGGCGGCCTGCTGCTGCTCGGGGGGCGCATCGCCGACCTCGTCGGGCGCCGCCGCGTCTTCGTGACCGGAGTCGCCCTGTTCGCCGCCGCGTCGCTCGTCGCGGGCCTCGCCACCAGCGAGGCGACCCTGATCGGCGCCCGCGCGGCCCAGGGCGTCGGCGCCGCGCTGATGACCCCCGCGGCGCTGTCGATCCTGATGACCACGTTCGCGGAGGGCCGCGAGCGCAACACCGCCCTGGGCGTCTGGGGGGCCGTCGGCGCGTCGGGCGGCACGGTCGGCGTGCTGCTGGGCGGCATCTTCACCGACACGATCGGCTGGGAGTGGATCTTCCTGCTGAACGTGCCGGTCGGCCTGGCCGTGATCGCCGTGACCCCGTTCCTGCTCGGCGAGAGCCGGGCCGACACGGGCCACCGGCGCTTCGACATCGCCGGCGGCGTCACCATCACCGCCTCGCTCGCGCTGCTGGTCTACGCGCTGGTGGAGGCGTCGGCGGAGGGCTGGGCCTCGGCCACCACGATCGGCCGGCTGGCCGGCTCCGCCGCCCTCATGGCCGTCTTCGTGGCGATCGAGATGCGCTCGAAGGCGCCCATCCTGCCGTTCTCGATCTTCCGCATCCGCGCGGTCACCGGCTCGAACGTCGCCGGCTTCGCGCTGGGCGGGGCGATGTTCGGGATGTTCTTCATCATGACCCTCTACATGCAGCAGGTGGCCGCGTACTCGCCGCTCGAGACCGGGCTCGCGTATCTGGCCACCTCGCTGGCGGCGCTGATCTCGTCGGTCGGCGGGTCGGTCCTGGTCACCCGCATCGGCCCGCGGCTCCCGATGGTCGTGGGGCTGCTCGCGTTCGCCGTCGGCGTGCTGCTGCTGGCGCAGGTGCCGGTGGGCGGCGAGTACGTGTCCGACCTGATGCCCGGCTTCCTGCTCTCCGGGTTCGGCCTGGGGCTGGCGTTCGTGGCGTTCTCGATCGGGGCGCTCGAGGGCGTCTCGGGGCGCGACGCCGGCCTGGCGTCCGGGCTGTCGAACACCACGCAGCAGATCGGCGGGGCGCTCGGCACGGCGATCATGTCGACGCTGGCGATCACCCGCACCGGCGACCTGCTGGCGACGGGCACGTCGCAGCCGGAGGCGCTCACCGAGGGATTCCAGCTCGCGCTCTACGCGTCGGTGGCGTTGGCCGTGGCCGGCGCGCTCGCGGTGCTGGCGCTCGTCCGCCCGGGACGGCCGCAGGAGGCGGAGGCCTCGCCGGAGGCGGCACCCGAGGCGACCGCGGCCTGAGCCGCGCGGACGCCGCGGGCGGTCGCGCCATCGGGGGATCCCCCGATGGCGCGACCGGGCCCCGGCGTGTTCCGATGACCCATGCGTGCGGATTCGCCGCAGACCGCGCTCGCCGACCCCAACGAGAACCGGCTGAAGACCTACCGGTACCTCAGGGTCGGGATGGTCCTGCTGATGGTGATGCTGGGCGTGTCGATCCTCGTCGACCGCGTCGACGGCCCGGCGGGGCAGTTCCAGACGTCGATCAGCGACTACTACTACACGCCCGTCCAGTCGGTGCTGGTGGGGAGCCTGGTGGCGGTGGGCGCCTGCCTCATCATCATGCGCGCCGAGCGCGACGTGGAGGACATCTTCCTGAACCTCGCCGGCATGTTCGCGCCGCTGGTGGCCTTCGTGCCCATCGACCGCGAGGGCGTGACCGACGGGGTGCTGTCGAGCGCGTCGGCCGCCGCGTTCGTGGACAACAACGTGAAGACCCTCGTCATCACCGGTGCGATCGCGCTGGCCGTGGCGGTCGCGGTGCTGGCCCGCTCGTGGCCGCGGCTCGGCAGCACGGGCGAGCGCGTGCGCCGCATCCTGGGGCTCGTGGCGGCCGGGGCGATCGTGCTGGGGACCTGGCTCTGGTACGACCTGGCGCCCGACGCGTTCCAGGGCACCGGGGAGTACGTCGCGGGCGGGCACTTCACCGCCGCGATCTCCCTGTTCGTCTGCATGGGGGTGGTGGTGCTCTGCAACGCGCTGCCGCCGACGGTGCCGCCCTACAACGCGATCTACGCGGGGATCGTCGCCCTGATGGTGCTGAACGGGATCGTGGCCGTGCTGTTCGGGCTCGGGGTCGGCCCCTTCGACTGGCGCTACTGGCTGCTGGCGGCGGAGGTCGCCGGGATCCTGCTGTTCGTGGTGTTCTGGCTCGTCCAGACGGTCGAGCTCGGGCGGATCCGGCCGGGCGACCGGGCCCAGGCCGGCTGAACCCGCCCGCGCTCAGGCGGGGAGCGTGAACTCCCCGGCGGGCGCGGCGGCGGGGTCGGCGTGGAGCTCCTGCTCGCGGTCGCGGAGCGCGACCCGGCGGATCTTCCCCGAGATCGTCTTCGGCAGCTCGGCGAACTCGAGGCGCCGCACCCGCTTGTACGGGGCCAGCTGCTCGCGTGCGAAGGCCAGGATGTCGCGGGCGGTCGCCTCGGTGGGCTCGTGCCCGGGGGCGAGCGCCACGTAGGCCTTGGGCACGGCGAGGCGCAGGGGATCGGGCGACGGCACCACGGCGGCCTCGGCCACCGCGGGGTGCTCGATCAGCACGCTCTCCAGCTCGAACGGGGAGATGCGGTAGTCGGAGGCCTTGAACACGTCGTCGGCCCGTCCGACGTACGTGATGTAGCCGTCCGCGTCGCGGGTCCCGATGTCGCCGGTGCGGTACAGCCCGCCCTCCATCGCCTCGGCGTTGAGCGCGGCGTCGCCGCGGTAGCCCACCATCAGGCCCAGCGGACGGCCCGCGGAGAGGTCGATGCAGATCTCGCCCTCGTCCACGTCGCGCCGGCCGGTGGCGGGGTCGACCAGCACCATCGGGTAGCCGGGCACGGGGCGCCCCATCGACCCGGGCCGCACCTCCTGGCCCGGCGTGTTGGCGATCTGCACCGTCGTCTCGGTCTGGCCGAAGCCGTCGCGGATGCGGACGCCCCACGCCCGCTCCACCTGGTCGATCACCTCGGGATTGAGCGGCTCCCCGGCGCCCACCACCTTGCGCGGCGGGCGGGTGAGGCGCGACAGGTCGGTCTGGATGAGCATGCGCCACACCGTCGGCGGCGCGCAGAAGGCATCGACGCCGCACCGCTCCATCGCGTCGAGCAGGGCGTCCGCGTCGAAGCGGACGGAGTTGACCACCAGCACCGTCGCCTCGGCGATCCACGGCGCGAAGACGTTGCTCCAGGCGTGCTTCGCCCACCCCGGCGACGAGATGTTGAGGTGCACGTCGCCGGGCTCCAGCCCGATCCAGTACATGGTCGAGAGGTGGCCCACCGGGTACGACGCGTGGGTGTGCTCCACCAGCTTCGGCCGGGCCGTGGTCCCGGACGTGAAGTACAGGAGCAGCGTGTCGGTTGCGCGGGTCGGGCCGTCGGGCGTGAACGCCGCATCGGCCGCGTCGGCGTCCTCGTAGCGCAGCCAGCCCTCGGGCGCGCCGCCCACGGCGATGCGGGTGTAGTCGCCCTCCACGCCGTCGAACCGTCCCGTGTCGGCGCCGGCCACCACCACGTGCCGCGCGGCGCCGCGGTCGAGGCGGTCGCGCAGGTCGGAGGCCGTGAGCAGGGTCGTCGCGGGGATGACCACCGCGCCGAGCTTCATCGCCGCGAGCAGGGTCTCCCACAGCTCCACCCGGTTGGCCAGCATCAGGATGATCCGGTCGCCGCGGGCGACGCCGGCCGCCCGCAGCCGGTTGGCCACGCGGTTGGAGCGCTCCGAGAGCTCGGCGAACGTCCACCACGCCTCCGACCCGTCCGGCTCCACGATCCACAGCGCGCGCCGCGCCCCCCGCCGCGGGTCGGCGGCGACCGCGTCGAAGTGGTCGAGGGCCCAGTTGAACTCGGACAGCTCCGGCCAGCGGAAGCCGCGGCTAGCCGCCTCGAGGTCGTCGCGGTGGTCCCACAGGAAGGCGCGCGCCTCGTAGAAGGCCCTCGCCCCCGGCGTCGTCGCGCTCATCCCCACCCCTGGCGTCGCGGCTCTGCGGTCGGCGCCACCCTACGCCCGGCGCCGACCGCGCGACCCCGCTAGTTCACGGTGAAGTCCGCGTACATCCCGTTGGCGAAGTGGCCGGGCAGGTTGCAGAGGAGCGTGTACTTCCCCGGCTTCATCGTCACGGTGAAGCTCGTCGTCTGGCCCGTCTCCACGTCGGGCGCCTCGCCCAGCGAGCCCGCCTCCGAGGCGGTGCCGTCGGGCTCCTTGAGCGACGCGGCGCCATCGGGGGAGGGGACCACGACCATCTCGTGCAGGATCTTCCCGGAGTTGGTGACCGTGAAGGTGACCTTGCCGGCGGCCACGGACGGGACGCTCGGGACCAGCGAGAACTCCTTCGGCGTGCCGAGGGCGACCGTGACCGCGGTCGCGGTCGCGGCGGGTCCCGTGGTCGCGGGCGCGGTGGTCGCGGGCGTCGTGGCGGCCGGCGCCGTGGCCGGGGCCGTGGCGGCCGGGGCCGTGGCCGGGGACGCCGAGTCGTCGTCGCCGCCGCATGCGGCGGTGGCGAGGACGCCGGCGGCGAGGACCGCGGCTGCGGCGCTGAGGGCGATCGGGCGGCGGGGCATGTCTCCTCCCGGGCGGCCTGGGGCCAGGATGCAGTGACGTGGGCATCCTCCGGCCGTGGCCGCCCGCCGGCGTCCGGGAACGCGACCTCGTGGGTGCGGCCTTCCCGAAGCCGTCGTCACCGTCCGGCAGACTGCGGCCATGACGACGACTTCCAGCAACGCGCCAGAGGGCTTCAGCAAGGGTGCCGGGTCGTACGACGACGCCGTGCGGCACAACATCGCCGGATCGGAGCGGCTGGTGATGTCGCTGCCGGAGGGCCATTACCGCCGGGTCCTCGACGTGGGCTGCGGCACGGGCTTCTCGTCGGCGGCGATGCTCCGCCGCTTCGACGTCGAGGCGCTGGTCGGGGTCGACCCCGCCGAGGGCATGCTGGAGGTCTTCGCCGCCAAGCGGGCGGAGTTCCCCGGCGTCGAGATCGAGTTGCGTGCCGAGGACGTGATGGCCATGGACGTGCCCGACGACGCGTTCGACGCGGTCATCTGCGCGATGGCGCTCCACTGGTTCCCGGACAAGCCCGGCGCCGTGGTCCGGATGGCGCGCGCGCTGCGGCCCGGCGGCGTCATGGGGATCCTGACGGCGGGCGCCGGGGGCGAGGAGGCCTGGCGCGAGCTGCTGGAGCGGATGGGTGCGCCGGCGGAGTGGACCGGCTGGTTCGCCGTCAACCAGCTCGACGTCGACCAGATGGCCGACGCGCTGCGCGCGGCGGGGCTCGAGCCGCTCGACGTGTGGATCGAGCGGCGCCGGCGCGCCACCCACCCCGACGCGTTCATGGCCCGCACCCGCGCGGTGGCCGGGCACCTGCTGGGCAACCCGCCGGGCGGGTTCAGCGAGCTCGACCAGCGCATCGAGGCGGCGCTGCGGGAGGCCGCCGGCCCCGACGGCTTCGTCTACGACTACTGCAAGCTGTTCGCCGTGGCCCGCCGGCCCGATGAGGGCGGGGGCCCCGCCTGATCGGGGACGTCCGCCGCGCGGACGACGTGTCCGCGATCGGCGAGTCGCGTTGGCCGCCGGTGCTCGCGGTGCTGCTGTTCATGGTCGCCCACATCACCGTGCACCTCTGGTTGCCGGGGACGACCCAGGTCGTGCGGATGCCGTGGCTGGTCCCAGTGCTGGAGGCGATCCTGGTCGTCGCCCTGGTCACCGTGAACCCGAGCAGCGGCATCGAGGCCCGCCGCCGCCACCGCGTGGCGCTCGTCATCGTGTCGCTGCTGGCCCTCTCGGCCCTCTACGGGACGGGCGTGCTCACCAAGGACCTGATCGAGGGAACCGGGGTCGCGAACGAGGCCGGTCCCCTCCTCGCCGCCGCCGTGGTCGTGTGGCTCGGGAACAACCTCTCGTTCGGGCTCCTCTACTGGCTGATGGATGCGGGCGGCCCGCTGGCGCGCGGGCAGGGCCGCGCCGGCCCCCCGGACTTCGCGTTCACCCAGCAGCTGAGTCCCGAGGTCATGCCGCCCGGCTGGCGGCCCGTGTTCATGGACTACCTGCACCTCGGCTTCACCAACGCGACGGCGTTCAGCCCCACCGACGTGATGCCGCTGACGCACCGGGCCAAGTACACGATGCTGGTCCAGGCGACGGTGGCGCTGGCGCTGTTCACCCTGGTCGTGGCGCGGTCGGTCAACGCGTTCACGTGACCGCGTCGCGGGCGGCCTCCAGGCGGGCGTCGAGCCAATCGTGGTCCTCGGCGACGGCGGCCTCCGGCATCAGCAGGATCGCCCCCCCCAGGAAGCAGATCGCCCCGACGAGGGTCCCGGACGTCGCAAGGGCGGCGTTGCGCAACTCGCCGGTGTCCTGCACCACGTAGGCGGCGACGGCCGACGCGCCGAACGCCACCGAGCCGAGCATGTTGAGCCACGCGACCTGCCATTCGTGGCGCCGGGGCGTCCACCACGGTCGGCCGCCGCCGCAGACCTCGCGCACCGCGATCCAGCTCGCCACGAGGAAGCAGATGGAGCCGTAGGCGTCGGGCGCCCACACCAGCAGGTCCTCGCCGCGGGCGCCGAAGACGTCCCAGATCGCCAGCAGGGTGCTGACGTTGAAGCACAGGGTCCCGATCGACTGGATGGTGGCCGCCCAGAACCCGGCCTCCCCGGGCTCCCATCCGAACCAGCGCGTGCCGGTCTCGCCGGGGCGGTGCTCGCGGTCGGCGTTCAGCACCTCCAGGTAGCACGTGTAGCCGGCGGCGGTGAAGAAGATCGACCCGATGAAGTAGGTGATCGCGATCGCCTCGACCGACGCCACCTCCGGCGCCGCCGGCAGCGACGGCACCAGGAACAGGGTGGAGCCCACCGCGAAGAGCGCGCCCGTCCACCACCCGATGCGGTGCGGCGCCCAGAAGGTGCGCTCCGTCCGGATGATCCGCCCCGCCATCCGGGCGGTCAGCAGGTTGCGGCCCTTGCGCAGGCGCCGCGGGCCGGCGACGCCGGCCCGCTGATCGACCGCCTCCACCTAGTGTGCGAAGGCCGTGGGGGTCTCCCGGGCGTGCGGCATGGGGGCGTCGAGGTCGTCGAACCAGGCGAGGGCCTTCTGGAGGTCCTCCAGGAACATGTCGGCCATGTCGTGGCTGAGCCCGTTGCGCACCACGACGCGCAGGATGGAGAGGTCCTCGCGGTTCGGCGGCATCGTGTACGCCGGCACCTGCCAGCCCCACTCGCGCAGCTTCGCCGACAGGTCGTAGACCGTGAAGCGCTTCTCGTCCTCGTTGAGCGCGAACGCGAAGAGGGGCAGCTCGTCGCCGCGGGTGATCAGCCGGAACCGCCCGGTCGCCTCGATCGCCGACGACATGTGCAGCGCGACGTCCTGGCAGGTCTGGTGCACCAGCCGGTAGCCCTCCAGCCCGAGGCGGAGGAAGTTGTAGTACTGGGCCACCACCTGGGAGCCGGGGCGCGAGAAGTTGAGCGCGAGGGTCGGCATGTCGCCGCCCAGGTAGTTGACGTGGAAGATCAGGTCCTCCGGGACGTTGGCGGCCTCGCGCCACAGCACCCAGCCGACGCCCGGGTAGACGAGCCCGTACTTGTGGCCCGAGGCGGAGATGCTCGCCACCCGCGGCAGGCGGAAGTCCCACGCCGGCATGTCCTTCTGGATGAACGGCGCCACGAAGCCGCCGGAGGCCCCGTCGATGTGGAGCGGGACGTCCGGGCCGCCGCCGTCGGCGAGCGCGTCGAGGGCGGCGGCGATCTCGCTGACCGGCTCGTAGGAGCCGTCGTAGGTGGACCCCAGGATCGCGACCACGCCGATCGTGTTCTCGTCGATGTAGTCGGTCATCCGGTCGGGCGTGAGGTGGAACACGTCGCCCTCGACCGGGACGTACCGGGGCTCGACCTCCCAGTACCGGGCGAACTTCTCCCACACGACCTGGACGTTCGAGCCGAACACGATGTTGGGCGCGTCGGCAGGCTTCCCGGCGGCCTTGCGCGCCACCTGCCAGCGGCGCTTGAGGGCCATGCCGGCGAGCATGCAGGCCTCCGACGAGCCGATCGCCGAGGTGCCGACCGCGTTCTCCGCGTCGGGCGCGTTCCAGAGGTCGGCGAGCATCGCGACGCACCGCTTCTCGATCTCGGCGGTCTGCGGGTACTCGTCCTTGTCGATCATGTTCTTCTGGAAGGACTCGGTCATGAGGCGCGTCGCCTCGTCCTCCATCCAGGTGGTCACGAACGTCGCCAGGTTGAAGCGGGCGTTGCCGTCCATCGACACCTCGTCGTGGACGATCTGGTACGCCGTGCTCGGCTGCATCGGCGCCTCGCGCATCCGGTACTTCGGGACGGCCTCGCGCTCGCCCGTCCGGGCGAAGACGGGGTTGACGGAGAGGTGCGCGCCGCCGTCGGCGCCGCTGTGCAGTGGTGACATCACGTGCTCCCAGGTGGTCCGGCCGTCCGGCCGCGATCCCGCCGCGGCCTGGCCGAGACTAAGACGAACGTCCTGCGCCGCCATCGTCCCGATGGGGTGAGCCTCGGCGGCGTCACGGCGGGGCGGGCGCGGCCGCCGCGGGCGGGAGGGCCATCTCCGCCCGCGCCGCCACGAGGGGCGTGTCGGGCACCGTGATGAGCCCGCGAACGGGGCGGTCCAGGTCGAACGTGATGAGCAGCAGCAGGGCGACGAGGGCCGCGGCGGCCACGACGGTGGTGGTGCCGCGCCCCACGAACGCCAGGTACAGGGCCAGCAGGAAGAGGGACGCCGCGGCGCCCCCGACCTCCACGGCCAGGACGGGGCCGGGGACCCGGTTGTCGAGCGCGGCGGCGCGGGTGCTGAGCGCGTCGAAGGTCTCGTTGAGCGTCTCGACGTACAGTCGCGGCGCGCTGGCGTCCGGGCTGCGGTCGAGCGCCTCCCCGGCGAGCGCCCAGAGGCGCCGTTGCATGACCCCGGCCTCGGCCAGGGTGCGCCGGAACCCGGCGGAGCCGGGCGGCTCGTGGGACAGGCGGATGGTCGCGTCGGTGTAGGGCCGCAGCAGCGCGAGGGACGCTGAGCGCTGCGGCTCCAGCAGCGTCTGGGCGCGCAGGTAGGTCGTCCCGATCGCGTTGGCCTCGTCGACCGTGGCGGCCCTCCGGGTCTCGTAGCGCCCGACGGCGAGGCTCAGCCCGAAGGCCAGGATCAGCGCGACGAACCCGAGCAGCGCGCCCTGGACCACCCCGATGGGCTCCCGGAGGCCGTCGGAGTGGCGGCGCAGCAGCCGTCCCGCCAGGAGCCCCAGGGCCGTCGCGCCCAGCATGAGCGCGAAGACGAGGATCCAGAGCACGACGGTGTCGACGCGGAAGAACATGCCCCGGGATCCTCTGCACCCCCGCGGTCCCGCCCGCCCGGCTCACGGTGACCACCCGGGTGAACGGCGGCGGTGGCGGGCGCGCCGGGGCCGTAGGATCGGCGGTCGAGCGGACCGGGAGGCGACATGAGCGGATCGGAGCGGCCGGCATCAGAGCTGATCGACGAGCGGGTCGCCGGGCTCGCCGATTGGCGCGGCGACACGCTGGCGCGGATGCGCGGGCTCATCCACGAGGAGGATCCCGACGTCGTGGAGACGTGGAAGTGGAAGGGCACCCCCGTCTGGGAGCACGACGGGATCATCTGCACCGGCGAGTCGTACAAGGACAAGGTGAAGCTCACCTTCGCCAAAGGGGCGTCCCTCGAGGACCCCGCCGGGCTCTTCAACTCCAGCCTGGACGGCAACGTCCGCCGGGCGATCGACATCGGCGAAGGCGAGGAGGTCGATGCGGACGCGTTCCGGGCCCTCGTCCGCGCGGCGATCGACCTGAACTCGGCCGGCCGGGCCGGCTCGCCCTAGCGCACCACCTCGTTCTGGATGGCCCACAGCGCCGCCGCGGCGCGCGTGGAGACGCCGATCTTGGTGTAGATGTGCTGGATGTGGTGGTCGGCCGTCTTCGGTGAGATCACCAGGTCGTCCGCGATCTCGCGTGTCGTGAGGCCCCGGGCGGCGAGGCGCAGCACCTCGACCTCCCGCGGCGAGAGGCCGGCGGGGTGCTGGGGGCGGCGCCGGACCCGGCCCGCCGGCTCCCCGGGGCCGGCGGCCACCAGCACCGCGCGGGTCGCTCGCGGCTCCAGCAGGCCCTCCGCCTCGAGGCGGCGCAGCTCGGCGGCGGCGTCGTCGTCGGCGAACGCGGGCCGGTCCGCCCGGTCGGTGGTGAGGCCCACGTAGACCTCCGTCGCGGCCAGGACGCACGCCCCGGCGTCGCCCGCCGCCGACCGCGTGCGGCGGTGGTAGCCCGACCCGTCGCACCGCTCGTGGTGCCCGGCGGCCACGGGGTTCAGCGCCGCCAGCGCGGGCGAGCGCCGCAGCATCTGCTCCGTGAGCATCGTGTGGAGCTCGACCCGGTCGAACTCGGATCGCGTGAGCGGGCCGGGCTTGTCGAGGATGGCGTTGGACACGCCGGTGGTCCCCGCGTCGTGGACGAGGGCGGCGCGGCGGAGGGTGGTCACGCCGTCCTCGGTGAAGCCCAGCACACGGGCGGCGTCGGCGGCGAGCTTCGCGCAGCGGCGGGCGTGCCCCCCGGACCAGGGCGACTTCAGGTCGATGAAGTCGGCGACGACCAGCAGGGCGTCGTCGAGCTCCTCGCCGGCCAGCATGCGGTGCGGCTCGGGCTCGAGGGCCAGCACGGCGTCCCACGGCTCGGTGCGCGCGAGGCGGTCGAACCACGCCGCGCCGTGCTCGGCGAACAGGTCGGCCAGGTCCGGGTCGTACGTGCGGTCGCGGCGGTCGCGCGCCGCGGCGACGGCATCCGCCGGGGAGCGGGTCCGGGCGATCGCCTCCATGTCGTGGCTCACGTGGACGACGCGCATCGGGAGGGGGATGGCCTCGCCGCCGCGGTGGCCGGGGAAGCCCGTGCCGTTCCAGCGCTCGAAGGTGAAGTCGAGGGCCTCCCGGACGGCGGGGTCCACGTCGAGGCGGGACACGATCATGTCGGCCACCTCGCAGCCGGACGTGAAGTTGTGCACCGCCCACGCGTGGCCCGTCTCCCGGATCCGGAGGACGATCTCGTCGCGCTCGTCCGGCGTGCGGCCCGCGGTGGCGAACGCGACGACGTCGCCCATCACCTCGGCCGGGTCGCCGGCGTCGTGGATCAGCGTGCGGCCCCGGATGGGGATCTCGTCCCCGAAGAGGGTGGCGACCTCGTGGGCGTGGCCGGTGCAGCCGATGTAGCGCAGCAGCGCGACCCAGTAGACGGTCTCGCCGACCTCCGCGTCGAACCTCGCCTCCTCGCACATCCACGACGCGAGCAGACACGAGCGCAGCTGCGACTCGAGCGGCTGCCCGAAGGCGTTGTCCTGGGCCAGCGCGAGCGTGGCGACGAGCTCGGCGAGCCGGAGTTGGGGGCCGGAGATAGGGCGTCCTCCCGATGTCTCGACCCGCCCGGCCGGGTGAGCATCCCCCAACTCGAGGCGCGGCCGCAACGGCGGGGCGCCGCAGGAGGGAGGAGACATGGTGAGGACGACGGAGGGCGATGGCCCCATCACCGTGGGGGTCATCGCCGACCAGACCGGCCCGCTCTCGTTCGTGGGGCTGGCCAACGCGAACGTGGCAAGGATGGTCGTCGGCGACATCAATGCCCGCGGCGGCCTGCTGGGGCGGAGCGTCCGGCTGATCATCGAGGACGGCGCCACCGACGACGCGGTCGCGGCGGCGAAGGCCGCGAAGCTGGTGGGGGAGGATCGCGTGGACGTCCTCCTCGGCGGGATCTACAGCTCCACCCGCCAGGCCATCAAGGGCCCGGCCGTGACGGATGGCCGGACCCTCTACATCTACCCCGAGCAGTACGAGGGGCAGGAGGCCGACCCGCTCATCTTCTGCACCGGCCCGGTGCCGGCGCAGCAGGTCGACCCGTTCATCCCGTGGCTGATGCGGGAGACGGGAGCGCGGACGTTCTACCTGCCGTCCGCCGACTACATCTGGCCGCACGTGCTGAACGGGCGGGTCCGGGACGCGGTCACCGCGAACGGCGGGTCGATCGTGGGCGAGGAGTACCACCCCCTCGACCACATGGACTACGCGGCAACCGTCGATCGCATCGCCGCGAGCGGCGCGGACGTGGTGTTCAACACCATCGTCCCGCCCGGCGTCACGCCGTTCCTCCGGGAGCTCCACGACGCCGGGTTCCAGGCCCGCGGCGGCCACCTGGTGTGCACCTACTTCGACGAGAACTTCCTCAACATGGTGCCGGCGGCGCACGTCGAGGGGTTGTTCAGCTGCCTCGACTACTACCAGGCCGTCGGCGACCCGTTCAGCCGGAAGCTCCTGGCCCAGTACGACGCGCTCTACCCGGGCGACGCCATGTTCACGGGCGGCAGCGCGTGCTCGGGCCTGTACCGCGGGCTGCGGCTGTGGGCCGCCGCGGTGACGGAGGCCGGCTCGCTCGACCAGGACGACGTGGTCGCCGCCCTCGACCGGACCTCGATCGCCGACGGTCCGGGCGGCCCTGCGGCGATGGTGCCCGGACAGCACCACGCGCGCATGAACATGTACATCGCCCGCTGCCGGGCGGGGCGTTTCGAGGTGGTCGAGGACCTCGGCGCCATCGACCCCCGGGAGCGTCCCGTCGGGACGCCCACCCTCGCCGGCTGACGCCGGTCCCGCACGACCCACCCCACATCGAGGACGAGGAGACCATCATGGTGCTCGCGACGACGCGCTACGAGGATCTGGACCGCTTCCGCGCCATCTTCTCCGGCCCCGGCGCCGAGAAGCGCAGGGAGCACGGGTGCCGGGGCGTGATGACGTTCCAGGACCCGAACGTCGAGGACCGCATCTGGGCCGTGTTCGACTGGGACGAGGCGGGCTGGCAGGCCTTCGTCTCCGACCCCGAGGTCCCGCCGATCATGAAGGACGCCGGTCACCTGGAGCGGCCGCAGTCCGCGGCGTTCGCCTTCCGCTGCGACTCCTGACCCGCCCGGCGGGGGCGCGCGGCCGTCACGGCCCCGCGCCCTCGCCGCCGCCCGCCGCCCGCCCGTTCGCGCGACGACCGGCCTACGGCCCCCGGCCGCCGGCGACCTGTGGCCGTGCGAAGAGCCGCCGCGGCAGCAGGCGCGAGAGCCGAAGGGACCGGGCGGACAGCAGCGGCGACAGGATCGACAGCACGAGCACGTAGAGCGCGGCGAAGGGCGCCACCCGCGCGTCGAGGCCGGCGGCGACGGCCAGGGAGGCGAGGATCAGCTCGAACTCGCCGCGGCTCACGAGCATGAAGGCGGTGTTGGCGGCGGCGAGCCGGCCGTAGCCGTAGATGCGCGCCGCGACGACACCCGCGATGACGTTGAACGTGATGGTCACGACCACCGCGAGGGCCACCGGCAGGGCGATCGCACCCATGTCGCTGGGGGCGATCGTGAGCCCGAACCAGAAGAAGAAGACGGCGGCGAACACGTCGCGGAGCGGCACGATGAGCCGGCCGACCCGCTGGGTCAGGCCCGCCCCGGCGACCACCATCCCGGCGAGCAGGGCGCCGATGGCGTCAGAGGCCCCGGCGACCTCCGCGAACCCGGCGACGAAGACGCCGAAGCCCACGACCAGGATGACGCTCAGCTCCGAGTCGTCGGTGTCGAGCAGCGGCCGCACGAGCCGGGCGCCCCACCGCGCCAGGACGAAGAGCCCGAGCAGGAACGCGAACGCCGTGCCCGCCGAGACGGCGATGGCGGCGGCGCCCTGCTGGTCGGTCAGGATCGGCTGGAGCAGGGCGAGGTAGAACGCGAGGAACACGTCCTCGACGACGATGATCCCGAGGATCATCCCGCTCTCGTCGTTGCCGAGCCGGCGCAGCTCGATCATCAGCTTCGTGACGATGGCCGTGGAGGACGTGCCGATCATCCCGGCGATGATCAGCACCTCGCCGGTGCCCCACCCGAGCAGCAGACCCAGCGCGATGCCCGCGCCGAAGTTCAGGCCGATGTACGCGCCGCCGGTCAGGAGGAGCTGACGTCCGCCCTCCACCAGCTCGGTGACGGAGAACTCCAGGCCGAGGTGGAACAGCAGCAGCACGAGCCCCACGATCGCGAGCGTCTCCAGCGCCTCCGGCTCGTCGAGCAGGACGACCCCGGGGGTGTGCGGGCCCACGGTGATGCCGGCGGCGATGAAGAACGGGATCGTCGGCAGGCCGAGCCGCCGGCCCACCCGGGCGAACAGCCCGGCGGCCAGGAGCGCCGCCCCGAGGACGATGAGTTCCAGTTCCATCCCGCCCCCTCAGCGCCCGGGCGGGTGGTCGGCGCCTCGGCGTTCTCTCATCAACGTGCCCCCGAGGCTCACGAACCCCGGGGGCACACGTCAATCGGGGGAGGACCCCATTTCCACGGCGGACGCGCACCCGATGCGTCACCGACGCACGGGATCGCGGACGTGGAGGACCCGGTCGCCCCGGATCACCACGTCGGGATCCTCCAGCAGGTGCTGTGCGCCGACCGGTCCCGGCGGCCCTCGGAGACATCCGCGCCAACGTGCATCGAAACCGCCGAGCCCGCTTGCGGATATCGAGCAGACCACCGCTGGTCGACACCATTCTCTTGACTCGGCCCATCACGCGAACGGAGGATCCGCCGCACACCTCGACGACAGGTTATGCCATGCTCCGGCGCGCCCCGACGACTCCACGCACCAGGCGACGCCGCCATCATCACCTCGCCGTCGCGGCGCTCCTCATCGGCGCCGCCGTCGCGCTGAGCGGTTGCGCACAGATACGGGCCTACGACCTCCGCCAGCTCGGCTCGATCGGGGACATCGACATCGTCCTCGACGGATGCGGCTCCCAGGCCGGCAATCCCGACTGCGGGCTCGGCTCCAGCGGCCTCGAGTCGAACGCGACCGGGACGGGGCAGGTTCTGCTGGGCTTCAAGATCGACGCCCGGTTCGCGCTGCCGGCGGCCTTCGCGACCGACGGCCTTTCCAGCCTCGGCGGGCACCAGCCCTTCACCGCGAGCCCGTCATATACGGCCGAGCTGACGCGACTCGACCCGCCCGGTCCCGGTCTCAAGTGGGCCGGCTACATCTCGGACGCCCGCACCTACACCCCCGGCAAGCTGGTCGGCGCGCGGGTGCCGATCACACGCCCGCTCCTTCCCGACGGGTCGCCCAACGGGAGAACCGTCTTCGTCTCATGGCGCATCGGATCACGCGGTGTCCTCGCGGACGCGCCGGCCACACGCCCCGTGACCTGCGGCGACAGCCTGACGCAGGTCTTCCAGGCGGACCTCACGATCTGCTCGGACGAGAGCGGCTCCATCGGCGTCTTCGACTTCAACGACTTCGGCTTCCTGACCCCGGCGGCGGTCACCGTGCAGCCGGGGCAGACGGCGGTCATCCCGGTCTCCGCCAAGCTGACGGGGCCCACGCGTCCCGGCATCAACTTCGCGCTCAGGACCACGACCACGGTTCCCGGTACCACCGCCGTCACGAACGTCCCGACGCTCGCACCCCAGGGTGACAGCACGACATCCGTGACGGTATCGGTACCCGTCCCGCCGGGCACAGCACCAGGCACCTACGCGGTGACGCTCACCGGCACCCTTCCGAGCGGCGAGGCCCGCGCGACGACAGGGACCGTGATCGTCGCCGGGCCGGGCGGAGCGCCGGGCGGAGGCACCGCCGCCGCGCCGCTGTGTGCCGGACGACTCGCAACCGTCACCGGCACGGCTGGCCCGGACCGACTGCAGGGAACCGCGGGCCCCGACGTGATCGCCGGCTTGGGCGGTGACGACGTGGTCGACGGCCTGGGCGGCGCCGACGTCCTCTGCGGCGGCCCGGGGGCCGACCTCCTGCGGGGCGGCGAAGGTCGCGACGTCCTCGTCGGCGGGGCCGGCCCCGACCGCCTGCTGGGTGGACTCGGGCCGGATCGCCTCGTGGGCGGACCCGGCGCCGACCGCCTGATCGGCGGCCGCGGCCTCGACGTCCTGATCGGCGGTGCAGGCCGGAACGTCCGCATCCAATAGCCTCGGCAGGCGGCCGGGGGTTGGCCGAGGCCCGCGAGCGGCCGCGTGCCGCCCGGGACGTCGTCGCCCTGCTCGGGGCGGCCCGGCTGCCCGACGACCACTTGGCCGCGGGCGAGCCGCGGGGCTCGACTGGACGGACGGGCCTCGCGCGTTTGAAGTTGAACCTGAACCTCGCACCGGCACACGATCGACAGACGCCGGACCAGAGGAGATCTCGACAGCCCTGAGCGACGCGATGTTGCGGATGGGCAGCCCGGCGGCCACCCTCGCCGCGACCCTGCGGCAGTGATCGCAGGCTCCACGCCGACTAAGGGGATCCGATGCGCGTCGACTACGTCCGGATGTACGACGACCCCGACGGGGAGTCCCATTTCGAGGATTGCGGCCTCGATCTCGAGGAGCGGGACTTCGCACCGCCGGCCGCGCCGGCGATGGTCGGTACGTTCGAGCCCTCGGCAGGCACGTTGTTCTTCGGCGCGGCCCCCGGATGGGGCGGCGAGATTCCGCACGCCTCGCCTCAACGCCAGGTGTTCTGCGTGCTGCGTGGCGCCATCGACGTGACCGTGAGCGACGGTGAATGTCGCCGCCTCTCGGCGGGCGACGTGCTCTTTCTGGACGACACCCGGGGCAGAGGCCACTCCACGCATGTGGTCGGCGCCGACGACCTCGTGATCTTCGGGGCGGTCCTTGCCGACCAGGAGTACTCCCCCGGGCCGTCGTCGCGGGAACCGTGACGGATCGATCGGCCGGACGAACGGAGGGGGTGGGATTCGAACCCACGAGCCGGTGTGACCCGGCCAACGGTTTTCAAGATGGCGCGAGTCGCGCAAGTCAGCGCTGCAAAGCGCCACATTCGCTCCCGGCGCGGGAGACCAGGCGGGAGAGTCCGACAAGGATGTCCCGCAGCGCCGTCGGGCAGCGACCCCGAGCCGGGCAAGGCCGCTCCACGCCTTGGATCCCCACCGCCGCCCGCTGGCCGCTCGAGCTCGATGGTTTGATTCCACGGACCGCGCCGTGGGGCAGGGCTCGCCCGGACCGTTCGTCAGTCGAGACCCGGCCGCACCGCCTTGATCACGAACACGGTGCCGGGCGGGGTGGCGCTCACCCGCACGCCGAGGCGCTGGCCGGGGGCGGCGGGATCGCGCCAGGGCACCGTCTGCTGCGCGTGCAGGGTGCCGGCGGTCATGTTGGCCGGGCCCTCGAAGACCCAGAGGTTGGAGAAGGAGTCGACGCCGCCGAACTGGATGTCCTGGACGTGGTCCATCTGCCAACTGCCGTCCATCCGGACGCCGTGCGTCTCGAGGTGGTCGCGGAACTCCGGGGCCCCGTCGCCGCGGTCCTGCTGCCCGGTCTTCTTGAGGATCTTGCCTTCATGCGGCCACCACTCGCCGTCGACCCCGGCCTCGAAGTCGTCCGGCGGGTAGTGCTCGTGCGGGAAGGCGTGGATCCGCTGCGACTTCCCGTTGATGTCGCGCGTGATCGTCCGCGGGTAGAGCTTCGGGTCCTTCACCCAGATCATCGGTACCGGATCGTCGACGGTGCCCGTGTGGAGCCGGTCGTCGCCCTCGGGCGGGGCCGGCTTCTTCTTCGAGCCGATCGCGTCGCCGAGGTGGCCCTTCATACCGTCCGTGAGGATCTTCGAGATCTCCTCATCCTTACCGTCGATCCGCTTCGACTTCATTTCGAGCGGCGACTCCTTCGTGAAGCCGAACTCGGCCGCCGCGCTGAGGCGACCCATGAACGGCGGATCGATGATCGGGAAGACGCCGGTCGAGAGGAGATCGAATGTCGCGAGCCCCTCGTCGCCCAGGTTCTCCTTCGGCTCGTCGCCGGAGAGCACCCGCAGGATCGTGACCCCGGCGCTGAGCTGCCCGAATGCCCGCAGGCCGGCGTCGATCCCAGCCTCCGCCTTCAGCGTGAACGCGCTGCGTGACAGCTTGCCGTCGGTGAAGTGCAGCTCGATGGAACTCCCGGCGAGGGTGAAGAACGGGGCCATGATGAGGTCGAGCTCGGTCTGGAGCTTCGCCTCTAGGTTGATGAGCTCATCGACGATGGGGACCCCGAGGAGCAGTTTCAGGAAGGGGGCGTAGCCGAGGACGAAGCGGGCCTTGACGCCGCCCGACGTGAGTGTGGCCTTGAGGGTCTGCTCGCCGACGAACACATGGGCGAGGGACTCCCCGAGCCCCCCGCCGATCGCGCCGCCCTTCTCGGCGCCGGCGAGGGGGTGCCCCACCAGCCCGCCGACGAACCCGCCGGCAATCCCTCCGATCACCGCGCCCTCGGTGCCGAGGCCGCTGGTGACGGCCTCCTTCGTCTCGCGCTTCTCCTTGATCACGGATGCCGCGATGTTGACGCCGACGGGCGTGAGGATGAGCGACGACTCCTTGAGCGTGAGTGGACTCCGTGAGCCGACCTCGAGCTCCGCGTTGATGCCGCTCTCGCCAAGCGGGATCGGGCCCGTGGAGAGCTTGCCCACGCCGATCTCGAGCTCGCGCAGGTCAGGCAGCTCGATCGGGAAGACGTGCTCCTGGGAGTTCAGGTCGAACTGAAAGTCGCCCTCGAAGGGGAGCGTCGGCGTCGCCGTGTCCGCCGGGTCAGGGCCCGACGGCGCGGCCGGGGCGGCGGCCGGAGCGGTCGGAGTGGCCGGAGCGGGCGGAGCGGCGGGCGCAGGAGCCCCACCGCCGGGGTCGCCCTCGCGTGCGAGCGTCGGCGTTCCGCTGCCCCGGAGGGTCAGCGGGGCATGGGCGGCGGCAGCGCCGCCGGGCGCCCGCGGCCGCTCGGACATCATGCGGGCGACGGCGGCGTTCCCGATGCTCTGCTGTAGGCCGAGCAGCCCGGTCAGCGGTGCGGCGCCGGGCGGCACGACCGGACGATCCGCGACGGCGGCGGACGGCGGCTGATGGTCGAGCGCGGCCGACGGACTCATGTCCCCGGGTTCATCGACCCGATCCGCTCGATGGCGGCCACGAACATCATCCTAACCTCGACATCCTGCGACGGCCACAGGAATCGCGCAGCATCCTCGCTCCCGACGTTCCAACCGGTCAAGCCCCACCGCGTGGACGACTGCCGGCGGGCGCGCGTAGACGGCCGGCCCCACCGCCGAGCGGCGGAGCGCCCCGCCGATGCGCGGGCGCATGGCGGGGCGAGTCGGCCCGGCCGCACGCGCCAGGGTGGACCCAGATGGCGGCTCTGGCGGCTCGAGCCCTGCGACAAAGCGAGTGGGTCGTCCGGCGGGACCTATGAGCGGAGGGGGTGGGATTCGAACCCACGGACCGGTGTTGGCCGGTCAGCGCTTTTCAAGAGCGCCGCATTCGACCGCTCTGCCACCCCTCCGCGGGCGTGACCAGGGCCACGATACGGGCCGGGCGGCGGGGTCAGCCGGTGGCGGGCACCGGGCGGGGCTGGTCGGGGGCGACGCGGGCGAGGGCGTCCACCGCGGGGGCCCAGAACTGGGTGCCTGCGGAGGCGCGGCACTCGTCGAGGGCGTCGTCGGCGGGGAGCTGGCGGCGGTAGCTGCCGGCGGCGGGCATCGCGTCGAACGCGTCCGCCCCGGCGAGGATGCGGGGGCCCTCCGGGATCGCCGGCTCCGTCAGGCCGTCCGGGTAGCCGGTGCCGTCCACCCGCTCGTGGTGCCAGCGGATCCAGCCGACCTGCGCCTCCGTCAGCGCCCCCGCCACGATGCGGGCGCCGGCGGCGGCGTGCGCCTCGATCAGCGCCCGCTCCTGGGGCGTCAGCGGCCCCGGCTTCAGCAGCACCTCGTCCGGGACGCCGATCTTCCCGATGTCGTGCACCAGCGCGGCCTCGTGCAGCAGCGCCGCCTGGGGGTCCGACCACCCGAGGTCCCTGGCGATCGCGACCGCCAGGGCGGCGACGCGCTCCGAGTGCTCATGCGTGTGCGGGTCGCGCGCGTCGACCGTGCGGGCCAGCGCGCGCACCGTCGCCAGGCTCTGCTCGCGCACCGCCGAGCGGGCCATCTCCTCGGCCGTGAGCGCCGTCACCACGGCGGGGCTGTAGCGGAACGTCACGCCCCGCCCGTTGCGCTTCGCCCAGTACAGCGCCCCGTCGGCCAGGCGCACCAGCTCCGCGCCGCCGAGGGGCGGCGCCACATGCTCCAGGTCGCACACGCCGGCCGAGAAGTCGAGCGTGCCGGCGCGCGGCACGGGCGACGCGAGCAGCAGGCGGCGGGCGCGCTCCGTGGCCTGCCACGCCTCCAGGGCGCTCGTCTCGGGGAGCACCCAGCCGAACTCCTCGCCGCCGATCCGGGCGAGCGTGTCGCCCGGGCGCACCACCGCGCGCAGCGTGTCGGCCACGTGGATCAGCGCGCGGTCGCCCGTCGGGTGCCCGTACGTGTCGTTCACCAGCTTGAAATGGTCGAGGTCGAGCACCACCACCGACAGGTCGCGGCCGTGGCGGCGGGCCCGCTCCACCTCGGCCGCCAGCCGCTCGTGGAACTCGCGGTGGTTCGGCAGGTTGGTGAGCGGGTCGGTCGTCGCGCGCAGATGGAGCCCGGCCAGCGCGCGCTCCTTCTCGTGGAACGTCAGCGCGAACCGGGCGAGCCCCAGCAGCAGGGCGCCGACGGCCAGCAGCGCGGCCACCGGCGACACGTCCACCACCTCGGCCGCCACCAGCACCGCCAGGGCCAGCAGCCCGCCGCCGGCGGGGATCGCGATCTGGCGCAGCCCGCGCGCGCTGGCCGGCACCGTCGCTGGATGCTCCATCCAGGCGGCCAGCGCGATCACGATGGTCGCGGCCGGCCACAGCGCGTCGAGCACCGTGCCGTCCGGCCACGCGCCCCGCGCGTACAGCGCCAGGTAGACGCTGTCGGCGACCGCCGACAGACCGATCCCGACGCCCAGCACCAGCAGTGGCCGGTCCGCGCGGCCGCACACCGACAGGCCCAGGGCCACCAGCGCCAGCAGGGCGATGTCGCCGACGGGGTAGGCCAGGTTGACCCCCGTGGCGAGCGTCCCGCCCGATGCGCTGTCGGCGACCGGCTGCACCACGGCCGCCACACCCACCGCCGCCGTCGCGAGTCCGGCGATCACGCCGTCCAGCCACACGGCGGCGCTGAGCCCCCGCGAGCGCGCCGCGATGAGGATCACCAGCGCGGCGGCCGCCGGCGGGTAGAACGCCAGCCACCCCACGTCGGCGATCGACGGCACCGGCAGGTCCGGGTCGGCCGTGTAGATCGCGTCCCCCACCGTCCAGGCGAGGAGGGCGACGCACAGCAGTCCCCACACCATGCGGTGGTGGGGACGCAGGAACGCGCGCAACCCCAGCGCCGCGGCGCAGGCCAGCTCCGCGGCGTTCGTCAGCCAGAGGTCGGCGGGCGCGGGGGCGGCGGTGGCCGCGACCACCGCGACGACCGCCGCCGCGACGATGCCGGCACGCGTGCGGGTGGAGACGGACCCCATGTGGATGGTTTCGGCATCCGACCCCGCGGACTTGCCCGCCCGGGCGCCGCGGGGCTCCGGCCGCGGGCGCGGGGACCGCTACAGTACGGCCGCCCGGGAGAGGTGGCCGAGTGGCTGAAGGCAACCGCCTGCTAAGCGGTTAATCGGGGTCAACCTGATTCGAGGGTTCGAATCCCTCCCTCTCCGTTCCCGTCCCGCCGGTGCGCCGACCGCGAGCGCACCCCGGGGGCCCGCCCCCGGGGCCGGGCGGCATGGGGTGCCGAGCACGGCGGTCCTCGACTTTCGGCGGATGGACAGCCGCGCCGCGACTGCCATACCGTGGCGTGCCGCCGGATCTCCCGCCCACGGACCGGGCGCCCCTGCACAAAGGACACGACTCGTGACGTCTTCCGCGGAAACCGTAATGCGCCGTCGCTGGCGGCGGCTCGCGATCACATCGGCGATCGTCGTGATGACCCTCGTCGGCGTCGGCGCGGCCCTCGCCGGCGGCTCGTCGAACAAGCCGTACAGCGCGTTCATCTCGGCACCGCCGTCGGCCGCCGCGACCACCACCCAGGCGACCACCTCCGTCGGCGGCACCTCCGCCGTTGGGATCCGCCTCCGGAACGACACCAAGACCCAGCGCCTGGGCTCGGCCAACATCACGCTGCCCGCGGGCGCCGCAGTGCAGGCGGGGTCGGTCGTGCTGGTGACGCCGTCGGGCGGCAGCGCGACGGTGGCCGGCAACGTCATCAAGCTCCGTGACCTCTCCGTCGCGCCGGGAGACTCGGCGTTCGTGCGGTTCGCGGCGGTCGTGCCCTGCACCGCCACCGGCTCGAGCTACCAGTTCGCGCTCGCGGCGAAGCAGTCCAACGACTTCAACGGCACCGGGAACGACCTGACCCTGGTGACGCCGAAGCCGGTGCTGGCGGCGATCGGGTCGTGCGTGCCGTGCCCGAGCGGCCTCTGCACCGCCAGCACGTCGACCGGCGCCTCGACCGCGTCGGTGTCGGGTCTCGCGACGACCGGCGACCGCATCCGGGTGAGCCTCGGGGCCCCCGACGCGCCCGCCGTCGACTGCTCCGGGTACACCGAGACCACGGAGACGGTCGCGTTCGACCTCACGAACAGCGTGGGCGGGTCCGCCGGCGGCCTGAAGACGGTGAAGCTGCAGATCAAGAACCCGACGAAGGCCGCAAACCTCTACAAGATCTGCTTCCAAGGCGGCGATGCGTCCCCGCCGGTGATCCTTCCGGCCTGTAAGTGCGCCAAGAACGGCGTGCCGACCAACGTGCCGTGCGCCCAGCCCGCCGAGCTGAAGAAGGGCGTGGTCACCCTCACGGCGATCACGCCCGCCGGGGACCCCTGGATCAAGGGCTGACCCGCTCCGGCCGCCGGCCTCCCGCGCGGGAGGCCGGCGCGCCGCGGGCCGTGGACACGGGGCGTCCGGGGTGACAGCGTCGCGGTGTGCATCGCGCCCCGACCGCCGCCCGCGCCGCAGCTGACGACCGGGCGGGCGGCGGCGGCTCGTCGCGCCGCCGCGCGACCGTCCTCTTCTCCGACCTGAAGGGCTCCACCGCCCTGGGGGAGCGGCTCGACCCCGAGTCGCTCCGGGAGGTGCTGGGGCGGTACTTCGACGAGATGCGCGCGGTGCTCGAGGGGCACGGCGGACGGGTGGAGAAGGTGGTCGGCGACGCGATCATCGCCGTCTTCGGGCTCGACGGCGGCCTGGACGACCACGCCGGCCGTGCGGTGGAGGCGGCCGACGAGACGCGCCGTGTGCTGGCGACGCTCAACGACCGGCTCGAGCGCCGGTGGGGCGTGCGGCTGGTGAACCGCACCGGCGTCTGCACCGGCGAGGTCCTGGTGGGCGAGGCCGCCGGCGACCGCTGGATCGCCGGCGACGCGATGGACCTGGCGGGGCGCCTGGAGGCGGCCGCGCCGCCGCTGGAGGTGCTGCTGGCCGAGCCCACCCTCGCGGAGGTGGCGGGCCGCGTGGAGGTCGCCCCGGCGGGCGACGTCTACGCCTCCGCGGTCGGGGCCGTCCCCGCGTACCGGCTCGTCGCCGTCACCGACCCGCTGCCGCCGTGGACGGCGCCTGCCGGCCCCGGCGCCCCCCCCCCCCGGCGCCCGCGGGGGCCGCCGCCCCCCGCCCCCGGCGCCCCCGCCCGGGCGGGGCGCGAGCCCCGCCGCACCGTCACGATCGTCTTCGCCGACGCCCGGCCCGTCGCCGCCCCGGGGGCCGAGCCGGCGCCCGACGCCCTGCACCAGGCGATGGGGCGCCACTTCGCGCTGGCGCGGGCCATCCTGGAGCAGCACGGCGCGGTGGTCGAGTCGTACATGGGCGACGCGGTGATGGCGGTCTTCGGCATCGACCGCCGCCGCGAGGACGACGCCCTGCGCGCCGTCCGCGCCGCGTGGGAGCTGCGGGGCATCGCCCCCGCCTCCGACCTCGGCGTCGAGGTGGAGCAGCGCATCGGCGTGAACACCGGCCACCTGGTGGCGGGGGACGCGTCGCTGCGCCAGCGGATGGTGACCGGGGACGCCGTGAACGTGGCCGCGAGGTTCGAGCAGGCGGCCGGGCCCGGGGAGGTGATCATCGGCCGCGAGACGGCGATGCTCGCCGGGGGCGCCGTCGGCACGCAGGAGCTGGCGCCACTCGACCTGAAGGGCAAGGCCGAGCCCGTCCCCGCGTACCGGGTGGCGTGGGTGTCGGCGGCGCCGCCCCCGGTGCGCATGGACACGCCCATGGTGGGGCGCCAGGCCGAGCTGGCGGCGCTGCGCCGCTCCCTGCGCGACGCCGTCGCCACCCGCACCCCGCGGCTCGCGCTGCTGACCGGCGACGCCGGGGTGGGCAAGAGCCGGCTGGCCGACGCCATCGCCGAGTCGGCCGCCGCCGACGGGGCGCAGGTCCTGCGCGGCCGGTGCCTGTCGTACGGCCAGGGCATCACGTTCTGGCCGATCCTGGAGGTCGTCCACCAGGCGGCCGGGGTCGGCGCCGACGACTCGGTGGCGCAGGTGCGCGCGCGGATCGCCGCCGCCGCCGACGACGCCGGCGTGGAGGAGCGGATCGCGTCGCTCGTCGGGGTGTCGGACACGGTGTTCCCGCTGCCCGAGCTGTTCTGGGCGGTCCGCGAGTTCGTGGAGCGGCTCGCGAGGCGCGGTCCGCTGGTGGTGCGGATCGACGACCTCCACTGGGCCGAGGACACGCTGCTCGACCTGGTCGACCACCTGGTGGAGGGCGACGCCCCCGTCCTGCTGGTCGGCACCGCCCGCACCGGGCTGCGCGAGCGCCGGCCGGACCTGGCGGACGGCCGCGGCCGCCTCGACGTGGAGCTCGGTCCGCTCGCGCCCGAGCAGGCGGCGGGCCTGCTGGACGGGCTCATCGGCGGCGGGCTGCCGCAGGCCGCGCGCGACCGCATCGTCCGGGCCGCCGCGGGCAACCCGCTGTTCGTGGAGCAGCTGCTCTCGATGCTGGTGGACACGGGGCGGATCGCGCGGTCCGGCGGGCGGTGGCGCGTGCAGGGCGACCTGGCCGACCTGGCGGTTCCGCCGTCGGTGGAGGCGGTGGTCGCCGCCCGCGTCGACGAGCTGCCCGACGCGCAGCGGGCGGTGCTGGAGCCGGCGTCGGTGGCGGGGGAGGAGTTCGCGTCGGCGGCCGTGCGGGCGCTCGCCGCCGACGAGGTGCGCAAGGCGGTGCCCGAGCACCTGCGCGCCCTCGCCGGGCGCCAGATGGTGGAGGCCCTGGAGGAGCCGGACGGCGCGGCCGACCACCGCTTCGCCCACCCGATGATCCGGGACGTCACCTACGGCGGGCTGCTGAAGCGCACCCGCGCCGACCTGCACGAGCGCCTGGTCCTGTGGGCCGAGTCCGCCGACCTCGCACGCGACCGCACCGTCGAGATGGAGGAGGTGCTCGGCTACCACCTGGAGCAGGCGCACCGGCTCCGGGTCGACCTGGAGCCGCTCGACGCCCATGGCCTGGACCTGGGGCGCCGCGCCGCCGACCGCCTGGGCGCGGCGGGTCGCCGGGCCCTCGAGCGCGGCGACATGCCGGCGGCGGCGAATCTGCTGCGGCGGGCGGCGGACGTGCTGCCGGGGGACCCCGCGTCCGCGGCGCGGCTGCTGGTCGACGCCGGCCAGGCGGAGATGGAGTCGGGGCGGCTGGAGGACGCCGACGCGGTGCTGGGGCGCGCCGCCGAGCTCGCGTCGGGGGCGGGGGCGCCGGGGCTCGCGTCGGGGGCGCGGCTGGAGCGCACCCGCCTCGCCTACCTCACCGGCGGCGGGGCGGGCGACGACCAGGTGGCCCCCCAAGCGCAAGCGGCCCCCGACGCGTTCGCCGCCGCCCACGACGACGAGGGGCAGGCGACGGCGTGGCGCCTGCTCCTCAACGTGCGGCTCACCGGCTGCCGCTTCGAGGAGGCGGAGACGGCGGCCGGCGAGATCGTCGTGTACGCGACCCGGGCGGGGAACCGGCTGCTGGTCAACCGGATGCTCCCGGTCATCGCCCAGCTGAGCCTGCGCGGCCCGATGCCGGCGCTCGACGCGATGGTGCGGTGCCGCCAGATCCTGGGCGACGTCGCCGGCGACCGGCAGGCCGAGGCGGTGGCGCGGCGGGCGTTGTCGCACCTGCGCGGCATGTGGGGCGAGCTGGACGACGCCCGCGCCGAGCTGCGGCGCTGCCGCGCCGACCTGGAGGAGCTCGGGTGGGTGCTCGACGCCGCGCTGGTCTGCCTGGACGCCGCGCCCGTCGCCCTGCTCGCCGACGATCCGGCGGGGGCGGAGGCGGAGCTCCAGTGGGCGTTCGACACGCTCGACGCGATGGGGGAGCGCAACTACGTCTCGACGGTGGCCGCGCTGCTGGGCGAGGCGCGGTACCGGGCGGGGCGTCTGCGCGAGGCCGAGGAGGCGGTGGAGTTCAGTCGCGAGGTCGCCGCCGAGGGGGACGTCGCGACCCACATCATCTGGCGGTCGGTGCACGGCAAGCTGCGCGCCCGCCACGGCGACGCGGGCGGCGTGGCGAGCTGCCGGGAGGCGGTGGCGCTGGCGGAGGGCACCGACGACCTGATCGCCCGGGCCGACGCGCTCGCCGACCTGGCGGAGGCGATGGGCGTGACGGGCGACGCCGACGGCGAGCGCGCCACGCTGCGCCGTGCGCTGGCCCTGTACGAGCAGAAGGGCAGCCTGGTGGCGGTGCGGCGGGTCGCGCGGCGCCTGTCCGTCACGGCCTGACCGCGACCGCCCCTAGACGTCGATGGTCGCCCCCTCGGTGGCGGCGTCCACCGGGATGGCGGTCATGGCGCGGGCCCGCCCGAGCAGCGCATCGAGCGCCTCGTCGTCGCGGGCGGGGTCGTGATGGAACAGCAGCAGCCGCCCGGCCCCCGCGCGCTCGGCCAGCGCGACGGCGTACTCGAATGCCGCGTGGCCGAACGCCGCACGGGCCGGCAGCTCCTCGGCGGTGTACTGGGCGTCGTGGATGAGCAGGTCGACGCCGTCGGCCAGATCGAGCGCCGCGGGGTGCAGCTCGCCGACGCCGGCGTCGCCGGGCCCGGCGAAGTGGGGTGCGTGGTCGGGGATGAACGCCATCGACCGGCCGCCGCCCTCCACCCGGAGCCCCATGGTTCGCCCGCCCCCGTGCGGCACCTCCCGCGCGGTGATGCGGAACCCCCCGGCCTCGAACCCGCCCTCGTCATAGGCGTCGAAGCTCCAGTCGCCGCGCAGCCCGGCCGGCCCGATGGGGAAGTGCGGCGGCGACATCGCGCGCCCCAGCAGCTCCTCGGCGGGCGTCCCCTGCTCGGGGAGCAGCAGCCGGACGGCGGCGTCGTCGCGGTCGCCGGGTCCGAAGAACGGAAGGCCGTGGGTGTGGTCCCAGTGCAGGTGCGTGAGCACCATCGCGCCGCGGAACGATCCGTCCCCCACCAGGCCGGCGAAGTTCCGCAGCCCGGTGCCGGCGTCGAGGATCAGCCGGGGCGCGCCGCCGTTCCCGACCGCCAGCGACGTCGTCTCCCCGCCGTACCGGACGGTCCCCGGACCGGGGCTCGGCGTGGACCCGCGGGACCCGCAGACGGTGATGCGCATGGGCATCGCCAAACCCTACGGACCGCCGGACCCTCCCTGCTAACCTCCGTCGTCGCGCGCCAGTAGCTCAGTCGGATAGAGCGTCGGTCTACGAAACCGAAGGTCACAGGTTCGAATCCTGTCTGGCGCATCACCCCGCGACGGCAGGGGGATCCGGCGGCCTGAGGGTCGCACCGGCCTGGACCCGCCCCGCCGTGCCCGGCGGGCTGGGGCGCAGCACCACCCCGACCGAGACCCTGCCGTGGACCGCCAGCTGCCGGCGCCCGGCGGCGCGCAGCGGGTAGGTCACGGCGGCCGTCCGGCCGGGCGCGATGTCGATGCGCCGCGCGAGGGTGGGTAGGCGCCGGGGCGCCGGCGGCCCGAGGCGCTCCGTCAACGTCCCGCGGCAGTGGCGGGCCGCGCCCGGCGGGCAGTGCAGGCGCACCACCACCGACCGCGTGCCCCGCAGGCGGATGCCGAGGATGGCGGCCGTCGGCGGGAACTCGCTGACCGTGCCCGCCGGGGTGATGCGGGCGATCCGGTTGTCCTCGGTGAACCAGAGGTTGCCGTCGGCGCCCGCGGCGATGCCGCCCGGGGCGGCCCCGGCGCTGATGCCCGAGGAGAACTCGGTCACCACGCCGGCGGGGGGGATTCGCGCGACGGTGCCGCCCGCCACCGGGGCGGACCGCCTGCGCCCCGTCGCCGTCCCCTCCCAGAACCACACGTTCCCGTCGGGTCCGGCGGCGATCCCGCCGGGGGTGCTCCCCGGGCTGATGCCCGCCGAGAAGAACCTGACGGCGCCGGCGGGCGTGATCCGGCCGACCCGGTCGCCCCGGAGGGTGAACCAGAGGTTCCCGTCCGGCCCGGCGGCGACGTCGCTGATGCCGCTGCGCGCGGCGCCGCCGAGCCGGTACTCGGTGACGCGCCCCGCAGGCGTGATGCGCCCCACGCGGCTCGCGATGCCGTCCGGCGCGGACTCGGCGAACCACACATCGCCCCCCGGCCCCGCGGCGATCGGCCCCGGGATGCCGCCGGTGATGCCCGCCGCGAACTCGGTCACGACCCCGCCGGGCGTGATCCGGCCGACCCGCCCCCCGCCGTACTCGGTGAACCACAGGTTGCCGTCGGGCCCCACGGTGATCCCCATGGGGAAGGCTCCGGCGCTGATGCCCGCCGAGAAGCGGGTCACGACCCCCCGCGGCGTCATCCGCGCGATGCGGTCCGACCCGGACTCCGGGAACCATAGGTCGCCGTCGGGGCCGGCGGCGATGTCGGGTGGGCCGTAGACGTACGGAGGCCCGCCGCCGAGGGCGTACTCGATCACCGCGCCGCGCGTCGAGATCCGGCCGATCCGGTTGCCGATGTGCTCCGTGAACCAGAGATCCCCGCCCGGGCCGGCGGTGATCGCCTGCGGGACGCTCCCGCCCGTGAGCCCACGGGACACCGGCGCGGTCGTCCCGGCCGTCGCGGCGCCCCCCCAGGCGGCCGTGGCGACGGCGGCGACGGCGGCGCCCGCGGTGAGGCGGGCCGTGAGGGAGGGGGCTGAACCGCCCGGCATGCGACCAGGCTCCCGCCCGCCCGCGCCGCGGGCATCCGCGCGCGCCCGGACGGCGCCGACGGATCAGCCGAAGGCGCCCGCGTCAGACGGGGTGGCGCTCCAGCTCGCGCAGCAGCTCCGCCTTCCGGGCGGGGGTCGCGAACGACGCGTCGATCGCGTTCCGGGCGAGGTCCTTCACGACCGTCCGGGGCCAGTCGAACGCGTCGCGGCAGCGGGCGTACTCCTCCCACAGCACGTACGTCCACGGCGCGTCGGTGTTCACGGAGACGTGGGCGCCGAGGCGGCGGAGGCGCTCGATGGGGTGGGTGTCGATGGACGGGACCCACCCGAGGTCCACGTTCGCCGACGGGCAGAGCGCGAGCGGGATGCGCGCCCGGGCGACGGCCCGCGCGAGGGCCGGCTCCTCGAGCACGCGGAACCCGTGGTCGATCCGGTCCGGGGCAAGGTGCGCGAGGGTGTCGCGGACGTGGGCGGCGCCGCCGGACTCGCCCGTGTGCGCCACCGTCCGGAGCCCCGCCGTGCGGGCACGGCGGAAGGCGGCTGCGAACCGTCGCCCCGTGAAGCCCGCCGCCGACTCGTCGCCGTCGATGCTCAACGCCACCACCCGCGGCCGGCCGATGCGCACCAGTTGGCGCACCAGCTCCTCCGCCCGATCGGCGCCCGACGCGCGCAGCACGCTCATCGAGAGGTGCCCGGACGCCAAGCCCTCGTCCTCCGCCCGGTCGAAGCCGTCGCAGAGCGCGCCGACCAGTTGGGGCAGGCGGCCGTCCCACCGCCGTCGCCAGTGGGACACGTTCATGATGATCTCGAGATGCCGGACGCCCGAGACGGAGGCGCGCTCGGCGACGGCGTGGGCGACCTCGGACGCCTCGTCCTCCGTGGCGATCAGGTCGGCCGAGGCATCCAGGAACGGGAACAGGTCGGCGAACGGGGCCCCCGCCGCCAGGACCGGCACCGGACCGCCCCGCCGGGCGGCCAGCTCCGCGGTCAGCGCCGGCGACGTGCACTCCAGGTGGCAGTGGGTCTCGGCTTTCGGGAGGCCCCGGAGCCACTCCTCGTCGCCGAAGGCGCTCAGGCGGCCCGCCCCAGCTCGCGACCCAGCGCGCGCGGAGCCCGGCTGCCGCGCGCGACCGCCACGAGCGCCACCAGGGTCACCAGGTAGGGCAACGCGACCAGGATCTCGATCGGCACCACGTCGATGCCCTCCGACTGCGCCTGGATCGCCAGCGAGTCGAACAGCGCGAACACACCCGCCCCCGCCAACGCCCCCCACGGCGACCACCGCCCGATGATGACCGCGGCCAGCGCGACGTAGCCGCGGCCCGCCGTGATGTTCTCGTCGAAGGTCCCGAGGTAGCCGACGGTCAGTACCGACCCGCCGAGCGCCGCCAACGCGCCCGCCACGACCAGCGCCGCGGTCCGCACCAGGCGGACCGGGACCCCCCGCAGGCCGGCGCGCTCCGGGTCGTCACCCACCGCCCGCACCGCCAGTCCCGCGCCCGTGCGTCGCAGGCCCCACCATGTCGCGGCGGCCAGCACCAGCATCACGTAGGTGAAGACCGACTGCTCGAACAGCGCCGCGCCCACCAGGGGGATGTCGGACAGCAGGGGCACGTCGACCGTCGGGGCCAGGGGGATCTCCGGCGGCGGCGTGCCGGACGGGAGCCACAGCTCGTAGAGGTAGGTGCTCGCGCCGACGGCGGCGAGCGTCAGCGACAGGCCCACCACGAACTGGTTCGCGCCGCCCCACAGGATCGCGACCGCCGTGACCAGGCCGAGCCCGGCGCCGACCGCGACGGCCAGCGCCACGCCGGCCGCCCAACCGGCCTGCGCGGCGCCATACGCCCCCGCCAGCGCTCCGGCCAGCATCGTGCCCTCGATCCCGAGGTTGATCGTGCCGGAGCGCTCGACGATGGCCTCGCCGAGCGCCGCGAGCCCGAGGGGCGTCGCGAGCCGCACGGCGCCGGCGAGGATCAGTGCCAGGTCCACGTCAGGCCAGCCCCGGCGCGCCCCGGCGCCTGGCCTCGAACGCGACGGCGACCAGCAGCAGCAGGGCACCCTGGAGGATGGTCGCCAGCGAGGCGGGCACGCCCGTGTCGATCTGCAGGCCGTCGGCCCCCGCGCTCAGCGCGCCGAACACCAGGGCCGCGACCACGATGCCCAGCGGGCGCAGACCGCCGAGCAGGGCGACCAGGATCCCGCTGAACCCCAGGCCCGCCGCCACGCTCGGGTAGAGCGTGCCGTCCACTCCGGCCACCTTCAGCCACGCCGCCAGTCCGGCGGCGATCCCGCCCACCACCATGGCCTGCACGATCGCCCGCCCGGGGCGGATGCCGACGCGCCGGGCCAGGCTCGGGTTCTCGCCCAGCACGTCGAACGCCAGCCCGCGGGGCGTCCGCAGCCACCACGCCAGCGCGAGCGCCCCGATCGGCAGCGCCAGCATGCCCCAGTGCAGGCGGGTCCCATCGACCAGGTTCGGCAGCATCGCGTCGAGCGGGAGGGGATCGCTCTGCAGGGTCGCGTCGGTCGAGCCGGCCGACAGCCAGGTGCGCAGCGACAGGTTCAGCAGGGCCAGCGCGACGTAGCTCAGCAGCAACGTCGACAGGATCTCGTTGACGCCCGCGCGGACGCGGAGCACGGCCGGCGGGACCGCCCACAGGCCGCCCGCCGCGGCGCCGGCCAGGGCGGGCAGCAGCAGCATCACGAACACCGGCCCGTCGACGTGGACCGCGACCGCCGTGGCGGCGATCGCGCCCATCGCCAGCTGCCCCTCTGCGCCCACGGTGAACACCCCGGCCCGGAGCGCCGGGGCGACGCCGAGCGCGATCACCGCCAGGGGGAGGGCGCGAACCAGGGTCTCGCCGACGTCGTACTCCGAGCCGAACGCCCCCGTGACCAATGCGTCGAAGCCGCTCACCGGGTCGCTGCCGGCGGCGGTGAGGAGGGCCCCGCCGATGACGAACGACCCGGCGATGGCCGCGGCCACCGCGATCAGGGCGCGCAGCCGGGGGGTCACGAGGCTCACTGGTACAGCCCCGGCTCCGGCTCCCAGCCCTCCAGCACGTGGCGGCCGATCTCGACGTCCTTCCAGGCGACGGGGTCGTGGAGGGAGAGGGTGCGGGCGTTGCGCCAGTGGCGGTCGAACCCGCGGCCCCCGGTCACCGACCGGGTGCCCATGAGGGCGAAGATCTCCGACGTCGCCCGGAGCGCGGCGCGGGTGGCGGTCGCCTTGGCGGCATAGATCGGCACCGCCATGCCGGTGCGGTCGACCTCGCCCGCCTCGAACGCGTCGAGCAGGTCGCCGGTGGCGATCACCGCCGTGTAGGCGGCGACCAGGTCGCCCACCAGCTCGCCCGCCAGGCGGCGCACGGTCGGGTCCTCGCTCGCGCGCTCCACGCCGGCCGACGGCCACGGCCGGCTCACGTCGTGCACGAACGGCGCCGCGGCACGGATCGCGGCGATGCCGATGCCCACCAGCTCGGCGGCGAAGCCCGCCTGGAACCGGGGCCCCGAGTGGATCATCAGACCGGTCGCGAAGAGCCCGCCGTAGAGCGGGGGGACCTCCACGTCGGTGAACGTCACCGATCCCGACGCCGTGGCGCGCTGGCCCAACGCGTCCCAGTCGTGCCCCAGCGTCAGGCCGGGCGCGTCCGGGGGCACCAGGAACGTCTTGATGCCGGCGATCGTGTCGTCGGCGCCGGACACCGGGTCCCACGCGGCCACGGCGATCAGGTCGGATCCCGCCGCGCCGGTCGCGTAGATCTTGCGCCCGTTGATCACCCAGGAGCCGTCGTCGCGCTGCGCGGCGAGCGTCGTGAACGGACTGTCGACCCGCGCGCCGTTCTCGGCGGCGGCCAGGCCGATGACCGCGCGGTCGCCCGAGAGCAGCTCGCCGAGCCGGGTCCGCAGCGGCTCGCCCGCCGTGACGTGCAGCTCGCGGACGGAGTCCTCGTGGACGCGGAACACCTGGGCCACCGAGCTGTCGGCCACCGCCATGCGCACCTGCGCCTCGAGGGTGAGGCGGTGGGACGCGGCGATGCCGCCGAGGTCCCGGGGGAGGGAGGCGTTGGTGATGCCGGTCGGCCGCAGCGCGTCGATCGACCGCGACGCATACGTGCCGGCGGCGTCGTGCTCGGCCGCGAGGGGCTCGACCTCGTCGTCCAGGACCCGCTGGAGGCGGGCCAGCACCTCGTGCTCCTCCGGCGAGAGCCGTGGCGGCGGGAAGGCGCGGTCCAGCAGGCCGCGGGCGTGGACGGTCGGGGCGGTGGTCATCCGGTGGCCTCCAGGGGCGTCGCGTGTCCCGCCATCGCCCGGCCGACCCGCAGGGAGTCGACCGCCTCATGGGCGGCGAAGGCGTCGGTGATCCGGCCCCCGCTCAGCACGATCACGCGGTCGGCCAGGGTCATCACCTCGTCCAGGTCGGTGGAGAGCACCACCACCGCGGCGCCGGCCGCCGCGGCGGAGCGCAGGTCGTGGCGCACGGCGTCGGCGGCGCGCAGGTCGAGTCCGAGCGTGGGGCCGTGCGCGACCACCACCGACGGGGCGCCGGTGAGCTCGCGGCCCACCACCAGCTTCTGCTGGTTGCCGCCCGAGAGGGCGGCCGCGGGAAGCTCCGGGCGGCGCGGGCGCACGTCCCAGCGCTCGTACAGCGCGGCGGCCCGCCGGATCTCGGCGCGGCGGTTGCGCAGGCCGGTCCACCGCCGGCGCAGGCTCCGGTCGCGCAGCAGCGCGAGCAGCACGGCGTTGTCCGACCCCGACAGGGCCGGGACCAGCGCGTCGGCGCGGCGCTCCGGGATGTAGGCCAC
>OEIU01000090.1_pt1 | contig 88153 bp, 83 predicted proteins | sample 1539221 | NCBI WGS metagenome assembly OEIU01 (sample SAMN03792071, study PRJEB22550) | activated sludge metagenome | feature: wastewater treatment plant; material: activated sludge; isolation source: Wastewater treatment plant of a petroleum refinery complex | place: Argentina: Zarate | collected...
CGCCAGGGGCCCGGGGTGGGTGCCCCCCCCGGGCCCCCCGCCGGGAGCCGGCTGGGGGCCGGCTGGACGTGCGGCGGGCGCCGGCCGGACGGGCCGGCGCTCGCCGCACGGTCAGTGCGCGGGGGTCAGGCCGTAGTACGCCGGGATGCTGAGGTGCCGGCGGATGCGGTCCTCACGGCTGCGGGTGAGGGCCGGCACGACGACGGCCAGTCCGACGAGGACGGCGACGACGCCCACGCCGACGAGCGCGTGCAGGAGGGTGAGGGTGGTGACGGCGGCGGAGGTGCCCATGGTGGTCGTCCTTTCTACTTCTGTAGAGGATTCTACCGATGTAGAACGCGGCCGGTCAACCCGGTGTTCCCGCCGCCGACGACGACGCGCGGGTGGGGGCGGCACAATGGCGGTGATGTCCACCGCAGCCCGCCCCGACGCCGACGCCCGGCCGACCCCCACCCCCACCCGGGGCGCCACGACGATCCCCACGGGCCGGCGCGCCGAGCTGCTCGCCGCCGCGGTCGAGGTCGTCGCCGACGGCGGGTTGCGTGGCCTGACCCACCGAGCCGTCGACCGCCGCGCCGGGCTGCCGGAGGGCACGTGCTCGGCCTACCTGCGCACCCGGGTCGCCCTCCTCGTCGCCCTCGCCGAGTACGTGGGGCGGGCCCTCGAGACGCGGGTCGCGGCCCTGGGGGAGGAGCTCGCCGACTGCGCCGGCGACCCGGATGCCGTGAGCGCGGCGGTCACCGAGCTCACCGTCGGCTGGGTGCGCGAGCCGTCCCTCGTCCGGGCGCAGGCCGAGCTCTCGTTGGAGGCAGCGCGCCAGCCCGACCTCGTCGAGGTGTTCGAGCGGTGGCGGCGGGGTCTGCTCGGCACGGTCGAGCGGATGGGTGCCCTGGCCGGCCGGCCGAGTCCTGCCGAGGACGCCGTCGTGGTCGTCGCCGCGGTCGAGGGCCTGCTCGTCACCGCGGTCCGGATGCCCGCAGCGCAGCGCGAGCCGTTCCTCCGCGGCGCCGTCCCTCTGCTCGTCCACGCCCTGCACGACGGCCGATGACCCGCGTCCGACGGGCGGCCCCCGTCGCGGCGCTCGTCGCGGCGGTCACGCTCGGGACGTCGGGCTGCGACGCCCTCCGCATCCCGCAGCCCTCCCCGAGCCCCACGGCGCCGACGTCGTCGGCCGCGCTGCCGACGACCGGCGAGGTGCTGGTCGCGGTGCGGACCTCGGCGCTGTCCGCCGACTCGGGGCGTGCCGTCGGCACCGTCGGCGCGGGATCGGCGGCACCGCGCCTCGAGGTCGAGGGCACCTCCTCCGGTGACGACCAGCGCCTCGTCCGCACCGTCGCCGGCCGCGGCACCTCCGTCCTGCTCTCCGTCGGCGACGGGCACTGGCTCGCGGGGGACCTCGCCTTCTGGCGCACCGTCGTCCCGGCCGCGACCGCCCCCTCGCGGGTCGGCCGCTGGGTCCCGACGACCGACGCCCAGGTGGCCGAGGTCGCGCCCGAGACCCTGCGCGGCCTCGTGACCGCGCTGCTCGACGCCCCGGCCGTCGCCCGTCTCGAGGGGTCCACCACCCCGGTGGTCGTCACCGAGCTCGGTGGCCGGGCGGCCTGGGTGGTCGGCACCGCGACGACCGGCGGCCGGCTGTGGGTCGCGGCCGACGGCAGTGGCGAGCTGCTGCGGGCGACGATCACCGGCACCGGGGCCGTCGACCTCGTCTTCGACCGCTGGGGACGGGCGACCTCGTGGGACGCCCCGGCAGCGACCGAGCGCCCGGTCGTCCCGTCGCCGTCCGTCGTGCCCGCGCCGCCGACGGCAGTGGGGTAGGCGCTGGACCCGCCGCGGGGTCAGGGGCCGGCGTACGACGGGGGCTGTCTCGAGCGTCGCCAGGCACGCACGCGCAGCCACATCCACACGAGGAGCCAGGCGAGGAGGCCGAGCGCGACGACGACGAAGACCGGCGCGAGGATCGCAATGATGCTCAGGCCGATGGACGCGCCGTCCTCGACCGTCGACACGACCGGGGCGCCGAACCCGACGGTGGCGCCGTTGACCACCGGGCGGGCCGCCATCTTCCCGGTGTGCACGAGCCCGGCGATGACCACGCCGAGCACCGCGCCGACCCACGGGTGCTCGGCCATCCACGTCGAGCGGTCGAGCTCGGAGGCGGCGTTGGTCGCCGCGAAGATCAGCCCGCCGACGCTCGGCCGGATGAAGGTCTGGATCGTGTCGTTGACCGTGTCGACGGCCGGGATCTTGTCGAGGACCACCTCGGCGAGCAGGAGGACCGCCCCGATGCCGATGGCCCAGCCGCTCGAGATCCACTCGTAGCCGCTGGGGAGGGCGATGAGGTCGGTGAACCGCGCGACGAGCGCGACGACGAGGAAGGGGATGTAGGCGTTGAGGCCCGCGGCAGCGGACAGGCCCATCCCGGTGAGGGCTGCCAGCACGGCGTCCTCCTTCGTGCAGCGACTCGACCGTGGGAACGACGCTGCTCCGACGTCAGGTTAGTCCCCGCCGGTTCCCCCGCGGGGGTCGTGTGCTCGGACGGTCGCCCCGACGACCACCCGAGCACACGACCCGGTGAAACCCGGTGGCCGCGCCGGCCGGGGGCGCGCGAGGATCGGGCGCGTGAGCACCGACCCCGCCGCGCTCCTGCGGATCTACGACGACCAGCTGCGCACCGACGCCGAGACCCCCGGCGCGCGCTCGGTGACCCGGCTCGGCCCGCTCCGGCTCGCCACGTTCCCGGGCGGGCGCGGGTTCATCAGCTACCGCGACCTCGAGGGCGCGGACGCCGAGTGCGTCCGGGGGTGGGTCGGCGAGGCGCTCGAGCACTTCCGGGCCGACCCGGAGGTCGACGAGGTCGAGTGGAAGACGCGCGGCCACGACGTCGCCCCCGGGCTGCACGAGGCGCTCGTCGACCACGGCTTCGTCCCCGGCGAGGTGGAGTCGGTGATGATGGGCCCCGCCGCCGGCCTCGCGGTCGAGGTCCCCCTGCCCGAGGGGGTGACGCTGCGCCGGGTCACCGGTGAGGCCGACGTCCGGGCCACGAGCGCGGCCGCCGACGAGGCCTTCGGTGACCCGGTCTCGACCCGGCGCGCCGACGACCTGCTCTTCCGGCTGGCCCACGACCCCGACGTCGAGATCTGGGTCGCCGAGGCGGACGGGCTGATCGTCAGCTCGGGTCGGCTCGAGCCGGTGCCGGGCACCGAGGTCGCCGGGGTCTGGGGCGGTGCGACCCTGCCGGCGTACCGCGGACGCGGCATCTACCGCGCGCTGACCGCCGAGCGGGCCCGCTCGGCCCTGCGGCTGGGGAAGACTGTGCTGCACAGCGACTCCACCGAGTACTCGCGCCCCATCCTCGAGCGCTCCGGGATGGTGAGGGTGACGACGACGACGCCCTACGATTGGCACCGCTGAGCCGTCCACGCCCGGGTGGCCCCCGGAACGCGGTTGCGGCCGGCACCTAGGATTCGGGACATGAAGGTCCTCTCCGCCGTCGCCTGGCCGTACGCCAACGGTCCGCGCCACCTCGGCCACGTCGCCGGGTTCGGCGTGCCGTCCGACGTCTTCAGCCGGTACATGCGGATGGCGGGGCACGACGTGCTCATGGTCAGCGGGTCGGACGAGCACGGCACGCCCATCCTCGTGCTCGCCGACCAGGCGGGGGTCACGCCGCGCGAGTTCGTCGACGCCAACCACGCGGTCATCGCCGGCGAGCTCGCCGACCTCGGCTGCACCTACGACCTCTACACGCGGACGACGACGGCCAACCACTACGCGGTCGCCCAGGAGCTGTTCCGCCAGAACTGGCTCAACGGCTACATGGTCGAGCGCACCCAGCAGGGCGCCATCTCGCCGTCGACCGGCCGCACGCTGCCCGACCGGTTCATCGAGGGTGAGTGCCCGATCTGCCACTACCCCGACGCCCGCGGGGACCAGTGCGACAACTGCGGCAACCAGCTCGAGCCCGAGGACCTCATCAACCCACGCAGCAAGATCAACGGCGAGACACCGGAGTTCGTCGAGACACAGCACTTCTTCCTCGACCTGCCGGCGCTCGCCGACGCCCTGCGCGAGTGGCTTGACGGGCGTGACGCCTCGGGGACCTGGCGGCCGAACGTCATCAAGTTCAGCCAGAACATCCTCGACGAGATCAAGCCCCGGGCGATGACCCGCGACATCGACTGGGGCATCCCGGTGCCCCTCGACGGCTGGCGCGACAACCACGCCAAGCGCCTCTACGTGTGGTTCGACGCCGTCATCGGCTACCTGTCGGCCTCGATCGAGTGGGCCCGCCGGCTCGGCGAGCCGGAGCGCTGGCGCGAGTGGTGGAACGACCCCGAGGCCCTGTCCTACTACTTCATGGGCAAGGACAACATCACCTTCCACAGCCAGATCTGGCCGGCCGAGCTGCTGGGGTACGCCGGGAAGGGTTCTCGCGGAGGCGAGCCCGGCGTCTACGGCGAGCTCAACCTGCCGACCGAGGTGGTCTCGAGCGAGTTCCTCACGATGGAGGGCAAGCAGTTCTCCACCTCGCGCGGCTACGTCGTGCGGGTCCGTGACGTCCTCGACCGCTACGGCCCGGACGGCATCAGATACTTCATCTGCGCGGCCGGCCCCGAGAACCAGGACGCCAACTTCACCTGGCGCGAGTTCGTCCAGCGCAACAACTCCGAGCTCGTCGCCGGCTGGGGCAACCTCGTCTCGCGCACCGCGGCGATGGTGGCGAAGAACTTCGGCGAGATCCCGCGGCCGGGTGCGCTCGAACCCGTCGACGAGGAGATCCGCTCGACCGTGCTGGCCGGGTTCGGTTCCGTCGGTGGGTTGCTCGAGCGGCACCGGCAGAAGGCGGCCATCGCCGAGGCGATGCGGGTGGTGGGTGAGGTCAACGCGTACGTCTCCCGCACCGAGCCGTTCAAGCTCAAGGGCGAGGACCAGCGCGAGCGGCTCGCCACGGTCCTGCACACGCTCGTCCAGTGCGTCAGCGACCTCAACACGATGCTGTCGCCGTTCCTCCCGCACGCCGCGAACCGGGTGCACACCGCGCTCGGCGGCGACGGCGAGCTCGTCCCGATGCCGCGGCTCGAGACGGTGACCGGCCTGGACCCCGAGGACGAGGGGCGAACCTGGCCGGTCATCACCGGCGAGTACTCGGGCTTCCCGCGCTGGGCGTCGCGGCCCGTGGTCGTCGGGACGCCGGTGAGCAAGCCGGCGCCGGTCTTCACCAAGCTCGACGAGTCGGTCGTCGACGACGAGCTCGCCCGCGCCGGGGCCTGAGCCGGGATGACGTCGCAGCCGAGCCGGCGCGGGGAGCCCGAGGCGCCGGACCCGCTGCCGATCCCGGTCGTCGACAACCACACCCACCTCGACATCAGCCGCGAGGGGGAGGGACCGACGGTCGAGGGCATCGCGCCCGTGCTGCGGGCGGCGGCCGCGGTCGGGGTCGACCGGGTCGTCCAGATCGGCTGCGACCCCGAGGGCAACGAGTTCGCCGTCGCCGCGGCCGAGGCGCACCGCGCGGTTCTCGCCGGCGTCGCCGTCCACCCGAACGAGGTGCCGCGGCTCGCGGCCGAGGGCCGGCTCGACGCCGCTCTCGCCCGCGTCGAGGAGCTCACGGCGCACCCCCGGGTGCGGGTGGTCGGGGAGACCGGGCTCGACCACTTCCGCACCGGGCCGGAGGGGCACGCGGCCCAGGAGGAGTCGTTCCGGCGGCACATCGAGCTCGCCCGCCGCGCCGGCCTCGCCCTGCAGGTCCACGACCGTGACGCCCACGCCGACGTCCTGCGGGTCCTGCGCGACGCGGGCGCGCCCGAGCGCACGGTCATGCACTGCTTCTCGGGCGACCTCGACATGGCCCGCGAGTGCGTCGCCCGCGGCTACCACCTGTCCTTCAGCGGCACGGTGACCTTCAAGAACGCCAAGGACCTGCGGGACGCCCTGTCGGTGACGCCGCTCGAGCTGCTCCTCGTCGAGACCGACGCCCCCTACCTCACGCCGCACCCGTGGCGCGGCGCGACGAACAGCCCGATGCTCGTGCCCCTCACGGTGCGCGTCATGGCCTCGGTCCTCGGCGTGGCCGTCGCGACCCTCTGCGAGGCCCTCTCCGAGAACGCGGAGCGCCTCTACGGCCCGTGGTGAGCCGGACGGCCGGGCCGCGGGCGTGACCTTTCCCTCATCCGGTTCTCAGGTTCAACGCCTCCGTGCGTGACCGGTGTGACTCCTGAGGCGGATGTGGCGTCCGGGACGATGTCCCGCCGTTACCGAAACTTGACCTTCGGGACGTCTCTCCGTCACCGTGGAGGCAGATGGCCGGGGCCGGAACGCCCCGGACGTCGTGTGTGAGCGCCCGGTCCGCAGTGCTGCGGGGCGTCGCGGTCGCACTCCCGGCGCTCTCGTCGCCGGGGCCCTCGGGCCGACGTCCGGACGCCGGTGCCCGGGAAGACCCACCCCTGGAGACCTCTTGTTCTCTCGCACCATCCGCCATGCCGCCCAGGGCGTCGCCGCCCTCGCCGTCGCCGTCGGCTCGGTCGGGGTCGCGCACCTCGACAAGGCCGTCGCGCTGACCGTCGACGGCGCCCCCCGGTCGGTCCACGTCTTCGGCGGGACCGTCCGCGACGCGCTCGACAAGGAGGGCATCCGGGTCGGTGAGCACGACGTCGTCGTGCCCTCGCTCGACTCCTCGGTCTCCGACGGCGACCACGTCTCGGTGCGGTTCGGGCGCAAGCTCGTCGTCACCGTCGACGGGCAGAAGCGCGAGTACTGGACGACCGCCACCACCGTCGACGCCGCGCTGCGCGACGTCGGGGTGCGCTCGGACGGCGCCGTCCTCACCGCGTCCCGGTCGCAGGCGATCGGCCGCGACGGGCTCGAGCTCGGCGTGACCACCCCGAAGCAGGTGAGCCTCCTCGTCGACGGCCGCGCCCGCACCGTGACGACCACTGCGCCGATCGTCTCGCGCGTCCTCACCGACCTCGGTGTCGCCTACTCCGCCTCCGACGTCCTCTCCCCGGCGCCCGGAACGCCCGTGCGGGCCGGCATGCGGATCGGGCTGCAGCACGTCGTCGTCCGCTCGTCGACCAAGGTCGAGCCGGTGAAGTTCACGACGACGCGCAAGTCCGACTCGTCGATGGCCGCCGGCACCACGAAGACGGTCACGGCCGGCCGGAACGGCACCGCGAAGGTGACCCGCCAGCTGCGCTACGTGGCCGGCAAGCTGCACTCCTCGAAGGTCCTGCGCACGGTCGTGCTCACGAAGCCGACGAACGCCGTCGTGCTCGTCGGGACGAAGAAGACCGCCGCCCCGAGCGCCGGCAACGTCTCGGGCGCGGGCCTCAACCTCGCGAACGCGGCGATGTGGGACCGCATCGCGCAGTGCGAGTCCAGCGGGAACTGGAGCATCAACACCGGCAACGGCTACTACGGCGGCCTCCAGTTCGCGACGTCGTCGTGGCTCGCCAACGGCGGGGCCGACTTCGCGCCCCGGGCCGACCTCGCGACCCGCGCCGAGCAGATCACCGTGGCCAACCGGTACTACGCCAAGGCGGGGCTCTCGCCGTGGGGTTGCGCCGGCGCCGCCTGACCGCGCCGCAGCAGCGACGCACCACCGACGTGCCGCCCGTCCCCGCAGCAGGGGGCGGGCGGCGCCGTCGTCCCGGGACGCGCGGCGTGGCTAGGGTGTCCGCGTGACCGACGCCCCCGACGCCGCGCTCCTCGGGGCCGCCGAGATCCGCGAGGTCGCGACGCGGCTCGGCATCCGGCCGACGAAGCAGTGGGGCCAGAACTTCGTCGTCGACGGCAACACGGTCCGGCGCATCGTCCGGGTCTCCGGGGTCGGTCCGCAGGACGTCGTCGTCGAGGTCGGCCCGGGCCTCGGCAGCCTGACCCTCGCCCTTCTCCCCGTCGTGCGCCGGGTCGTGGCCGTCGAGGTCGACCCGGTCCTCGCGCGGGCCCTCCCCGACACCGTCGCCGCGCACGCCCCCGGGCTCGCCGACCGCCTGGAGGTGGTGCCGGCCGACGCGCTGGCCGTCACGGACCTGCCGGGACCGCCGCCGACCGCACTCGTCGCGAACCTGCCCTACAACGTGTCGGTGCCGGTCGTCCTGCGGATGCTCGAGCGCTTCCCGAGCCTGCGGACGGTGCTCGTCATGGTGCAGCTCGAGGTGGCCGAGCGGCTCGCCGCCGGTCCCGGCTCGCGCACCTACGGCGTGCCGAGCGTCAAGGCCGCGTGGTACGCCGACGTCCGCCTCGCCGGCACCGTCCCGCGCAGCGTCTTCTGGCCGGTGCCCAACGTCGACAGCGGCCTCGTCGCCCTGACCCGCCGGGAGCCGCCGCCGACGGCCGCCTCCCGCGAGGAGGTCTTCGCCGTCGTCGACGCCGCCTTCGCCCAACGCCGCAAGACCCTCCGGGCCGCCCTCGCCGGGTGGGCCGGGTCTCCGGCCGCCGCCGAAGCCGCCCTCGTCGCGGCGGCCGTCGACCCGCGCACGCGGGGTGAGCAGCTGGACGTGGCGGCGTTCGCCCGGGTCGCGGCCGCCCGGGGTGCCGCGAGCAGTGGCGCGCCCGTGGCCCCGGCGACCTCGTGAAACGTCCTCTCGCACTGGGCTCGCGGGACCACCCCCCGGTCTGGCTAGGGTGAGCCCATGACCTCGGCCCCGCTCGTGCCCGGCCCCGTGACCGTGCGCGTCCCGGCGAAGGTCAACCTCGAGCTCCTCGTCGGCCCCCTGCGCGACGACGGCTACCACGACCTCTCGACCGTCTACCAGGCCGTGAGCCTCTACGACGACGTGACGGTGGGGGCGGCCGACGCCTGGGGCGTCAGCGTCTCCGGCGCCCTCGCCGAGGGCGTGCCGACCGACGACGACAACATCGCGCTCAAGGCCGCCCGGCTCGTCGCCGAGCGCTACTCCGGGACCCCGGTGCACGTGTCCATCCGCAAGGGCATCCCCGTCGCGGGAGGGATGGCGGGCGGCTCGGCGGACGCCGCGGCCACGCTCGTCGCCCTCGACCACCTGTGGGACCTCGGCCTCGACCGCGAGGACCTGGAGGAGATCGCCTCCGAGCTCGGCAGCGACGTGCCCTTCCTCGTCGCCGGCGGCACCGCGATGGGCAGCGGACGCGGAGAGCTGCTCGCGCCCGTCCTCGCCCGCGGCACCTACCACTGGGTGCTCGCGCTGGCCGAGGGCGGCCTCTCGACCCCGGCCGTCTACGCCGAGTGCGACCGGCTGCGCGACGGCGCCGACGTGCCCGACCCGGTCGCCACGCCCGCGCTCATGGCGGCCCTGCGCACCGGCGACCCCCACGAGCTCGCGCCCCAGCTCGTCAACGACCTCCAGGAGGCCGCGGTCAGTCTGCGCCCCGACCTCGGCGAGGTCCTCTCCGCCGGGATGGAGTACGGCGCGCTCGGCGGCATCGTCTCCGGTTCCGGACCGACCATCGCCTTCCTCGTCGACGGCACCGAGGCCGGCATCGACCTCGCCGTCGCGCTGACCGCGAGCGGTGTGGTCCGCGACGTCCGTCGGGCGAGCGGTCCGGTGCACGGCGCGCACGTCATCCACCACCGGGTCGACTAGTGGCCAGCCTCGTCTCCGTCGAGCGCGCCTCCCTCGCCCTCGGCACCGCCCAGGTGCTCGACGCCGTCTCGCTCGGGGTCGCCGGGGGCGACCGGATCGGCGTCGTCGGACGCAACGGCGGCGGGAAGACCACGCTGCTGCGGGTGCTCGCGGGCGACCGAAACCCGGACGACGGCCGGGTCGCCCGCGCGAACGGGCTGCGCACCGGCGTGCTCACCCAGGACGACACCCTGCCCGCGGGGGCGACGGTCCGCGAGGCGGTGCTCGGTGACCTCGCCGAGCACGAGTGGGCCGCCGACCCCCGGGTCCGTGACGTCCTCACCGGCCTGCTCGGGGGGCTCGAGGCCCCGGTCGTCGGGGGGCTCGGGGCCGAGCTCGGCCCGCTCTCCGGCGGCGAGCGGCGCCGGGTCGCGCTCGCGGCGCTCCTCGTCGCCGCGCCCGACCTGCTCCTCCTCGACGAGCCGACCAACCACCTCGACGTCGAGGGCGTCGCCTGGCTCGCCGACCACCTCGCCACCCGCTTCGCCGGGCCTGCCACCGGGCTCGTCGTCATCACGCACGACCGGTGGTTCCTCGACGCGGTCGCGACCCGGACCTGGGAGGTGCAGGACGGCGTCGTGCACCAGTACGAGGGCGGGTACGCGGCGTACGTGCTCGCCCGGGCCGAGCGCGAGCGGATGGCGGGAGTCGTCGCCGACCGGCGGGACAACCTGCTGCGCAAGGAGCTCGCCTGGCTGCGCCGCGGAGCACCGGCGCGCACGAGCAAGCCGCGCTTCCGCATCGACGCCGCGAACGCCCTCATCGCCGACGAGCCGCCGCCCCGCGACGACGTCGAGCTGATGCGCTTCGCGACGACCCGCCTCGGCAAGGACGTCGTCGACCTCCTCGACGCCCGGCTCACCGTCGGTGACCGCGTCCTCCTCGACCGCTTCACGTGGCGGCTCGGGCCGGGGGACCGGGTCGGGCTCGTCGGCGTCAACGGTGCCGGCAAGTCGACCCTGCTGCGCGCGCTGGCCGGCGAGGTGCCGCTCGCGGCGGGGAAGCGCCGGCAGGGGGTGACGGTCCGGCTCGCGCACCTGACCCAGGAGGTCCGCGAGCTGGACGCGTGGGCCGGCCGGCGGGTCATCGAGGCGGTCGAGGACGTGCGCACCGTCGTCCGGCTCGGGCGCAAGGAGCTCTCCGCCTCGCAGCTGGCGCAGCGGCTCGGGTTCACCGGACCGCGGCAGCAGACGCGGGTCGGCGACCTCTCCGGCGGCGAGCGGCGCCGGCTCCAGCTGACCCGCCTGCTCATGGACGAGCCGAACGTCCTGCTGCTCGACGAGCCGACGAACGACCTCGACATCGACACGCTCACCTCGCTCGAGGATCTCCTCGACGGCTGGGCCGGCACGCTGGTCGTCGTCTCGCACGACCGCTACCTCCTCGAACGGGTCTGCGACCGGCAGCTCGCCCTCCTCGGCGACGGGCGGCTGCGCGACCTGCCCGGTGGGGTCGAGGAGTACCTCCGGCTGCGTCGCGAGCTCGTCGAGCGGGGCGAGGGGGTGCGCGAGGTCCCGGGCGCGGGGCCGACCGCCGCCGGCCCGCCGGCGGTGGACGGGCCGAGCCCGGCCGAGGTACGCGAGGCGCGCAAGGTGATGGCCCGGGTCGAGAAGCAGCTCCAGCGGCTCGCCGAGCGCGAGGACCGGCTGCACGCGGCGATGGCCGAGGCGGCCACCGACCACGAACGCGTCCTCGGACTCAACCGCGAGCTGCGCGAGGTCGTCGACGAGCGCGAGGTCCTCGAGCTCGAGTGGCTCGAGGCGGCCGACGTCGCCGGCTGAGCCGGGGTCGCGGCCGGCGACGCGCGGGTCAGCGGGGCCGGGCGGCGGCCAGCTCGGCGAGCATCCAGTCGCACCACTCGAGCGCGGCGACCCGGGTGCGCCGACCGCCCTCGAGGGTCAGCCGGCTGGCGAAGAGGGGTGAGGCCGGGTCGAGGGCCGCCTGGTCGCCGTCGAGCGACGCCAGCTGCTCCTCGTACACGGCGAGCCGCTCGGCGTGCCCGTCCCGGACCCGGGCCACGAGGTCGGCGGCGGCCCGCGCGTCGACGAGCCAGAGCGACCACAGCCGGAGCACCTCGAGGTCGCGCACCGGCTGCGGGGCCAGCTCCGCGGTGACCCACGCCCGCAGTGCCTCGGTGCCGGACGGGGTCACGTGGTAGCGCTTGGTCGGACGTGGTCCGCGGCCCGGCACCTCCTCGTGCCGGACGAGCCCGGCGGCCTCGAGCCGAACCAGCTCGGGGTAGACCTGGCTGTGGCCGGCGCTCCAGAACCACCCGACCGGGCGCTCCATCCGCCGGCTGAGCTCGTAGCCCGTCGAGGGCCGGCGGGCGAGCAGCCCGAGCAGGGCGTGGCCGAGGTCCGAGGGCATGGACGCAGGCTAGTGTCATATGTCAGAGTCGACATATGACACGACGACGGCTCGCGGGCGCGGCGGCCGCCGTGGTGCTCGCGCTCGCCGGGTGCTCCGGCTCGGGCACCGGCGGGGGATCGGCGTCCCCCACCACGACGCGCCCGGTACCGCTCCCGACGCGGACCGTGAGCACGCTCGCCGAGCGGTGCCTCGTCGACGCGCCCGGGGCGCTCGAGCGGATCCCCGGCCCGGACGACGCCACGCTCTCGGGCATCGCCTTCGGATCGGGCCGGCTCGGCGTCGTGCTGCTCCACCAGACCGGGGCCGGCGGCCTGTGCGGATGGGTGCCGTACGCGCGCTGGCTCGGGGAGCGGGGGGTCCTCGCGCTCGCCGTCGACGACTGCGTCCACGGGGCCTCGCGGTGCCCCGACGCGGTGACCGCGGACACCCGTGCGCAGGTGGCGGCGGGGGTCGAGTGGGTGCGGGCCCGCGGCGCCCGGCGGGTCGCGGTCGTCGGTGCCTCGATGGGCGGCGCCCGGGCCCTCGGCGTGGGCCAGGCGGCCGGCGCCGACGCGGTGGTCGACCTCTCCGGGCCGGACCACTGGGACGGGGTGCCCGATGCCCTCGCGGCCGCCCGCGCGACCTCCGTCCCGCTGCTCGTCGTCTCCTCGGACGGAGACACGGGCATCGACGGGGATGCTCTCGATGCCGCGCTCGCCGCGTCCCCCGCGACGCTCAAGCAGCGGCTGCGCCTGCCCGGTGACGCGCACGGCTGGGACGTCGTGACCGACGGCGTCGGGTCGAGCGCCACCGTCGCGCCCCGCGGCACCTGGCTGCTGCGGTGGCTGCGGACCGCGCTCGGCGGCTGACCCGGGTCAGGCGGGGCCGGACTCGAACGGTCGGAGCAGCCGGCGGAGCAGGCCGGCGAGGTCCTGGCGCTCGGACGGGTCGAGCTCGGCGAGCAGGTCGTGCTCGTCGGCGAGCAGCCGGGTCAGGGCGGCGTCGACGACGGCCATCCCCTCGCCGGTCAGCCGGACGAGGACGCCGCGGCGGTCGGCGGGGTCGGGGTGGCGCTCGACGAACCCGCGGGCGGCCAGCCGGTCGACCCGGTTGGTCATCGTGCCGCTCGTCACGAGGGTCTCGCTGACCAGCTGGCCGGGGCTCAGCTCGTAGGGGGCGCCGCACCGTCGCAGCGCCGAGAGGACGTCGAACTCCCAGCCCTCGAGCCCGGTGCCGGCGAACGCCCGCCCGCGGGCGAGGTCGAGCCGGCGGGCGAGCCGGGAGACCCGGGAGAGCACCTCGAGCGGCGTGACGTCGAGGTCGGGACGCTCGCGCCGCCACGCGGAGACGATACGGTCGACGTCGTCAGCGGCCATGGCGCGAATGCTACTCCCCGTCAAGACTCTTGACGTCGAGAAACCGGCGCGGCAGGGTGGCCGGACCCGCCCGAGGAGGACGCATGAGGACCACGCCGAGCTGGGACCCGTCGGCCTACGGCCGCTTCGCGCGCGAGCGCTCGCGGCCGCTCGCCGACCTCGTCGCCCAGGTCGGCGCGGACGACCCGCGGCTCGTCGTCGACCTCGGCTGCGGCCACGGTCCGGGCACCCTCTCGGTGGCGGCGCTCTGGCCGCAGGCGCGCGTCGTCGGCGTCGACTCCGCGGAGTCGATGCTCGAGTCCGCGCGCGAACTCGACACCGCGGAGCGCGTCGAGTGGGTGCAGGCCGACCTGCGCGAGTGGGACCCCAGCTCGCTCGGCAAGGCGCCGGACGTCGTGGTGACGAACTCGACCCTCCAGTGGGTGCCGGGCCACCTCGACCTCGTCGACGCCTGGGTCGGGGCCCTCGCACCCGGCGGCTGGTTCGCGCTCCAGGTGCCGGGCAACTTCGACGCCCCGAGCCACCGGCTGATGCGCGAGACCGCCGAGGCGCACCCGCGCGCCGGCGAGCTGACCGCGGCGCTCGACGTACCGCCGGTCGGCGAGCCCGCGACCTACCTGCGGCTGCTCGCCCGGCTCGGCTGCGAGGTCGACGCCTGGGAGACCACCTACGTCCACGTGCTCGACCCGGACGCCGAGGACGAGAACCCCGTCCTCACCTGGGTCTCGGCGACCGGGCTGCGGCCGGTCCTGGACCTGCTCGAGGACGACGAGGAGCGGGCGGCGTTCCTCGAGCCGTACGGCGCGGCGCTGCTCGAGGCCTACCCGCGGACGTCGGCCGGGGTGCTCTTCCCGTTCCGCCGGGTCTTCGCCGTCGCGCACCGCACCGACTGAGCGGCGCGGCCCGGCTCACTGGGTCGCGAGGGTCTCCGGGGTGAGGGTCGGCCTCGGCTCGAGGCCTGTCAGCCCGTTCCAGGCGAGGTTGACGACGTGGGCCGCCACCTCCTGCTTCTTGAACTTCCGGTTGTCCAGCCACCACTGCCCGGTGAGCGCGATCATCCCGACGAGCATCTGCGCGTACATCGGGGCGGCCTTCGGGTCGAGCTTGTGGTGCTTGAACTGCGCCGCGAGGATGTGGTCGACCTGGGACGAGATGTCGCTCATGAGGCTGGCGAAGGACCCCGTGGCCTGGCCGGGAGGGCTGTCGCGCACCAGGATCCGGAAGCCGTCGGAGTTGTACTCGACGTAGTCGAGGAGGGCCAGCGCGGCCCGCTCGATGAGCTGCCGTGAGGTGCCGCCGGAGTCGAGGGCCGAGGTGACGCCCTGGAGCAGCGCCTCGATCTCGCGGTCGACGACGACGGCGTAGAGGCCCTCCTTGCCGCCGAAGTGCTCGTAGACGACCGGCTTGGAGACGCCGGCGGACGCCGCGATCTCCTCGATCGTCGCGCCCTCGAAGCCGCGGTCGGCGAAGTGCTTGCGCCCCACCCCGACGAGCTGTTCGCGCCGCTCGCGGCCGGTCATCCGGGACCGCGCCGCGCGTGACTTCTTGGCCCCGGTCTCGTCGCTCACCGGGACATTGTGCCAAGTCGTCGACGTGGTCATCCGCTCGACCTCGGTGATTTCTCCGAATCGCTTACGCGAAGAGCGGGGCCGCCCCTATAGTGGGCCCCGACCGCCGAAGGAAGCAGGGCCGGAGGTGGTCGATACCCGGTTCGCCGAGTATCAGCAGGGATACCCGGCGACCCCACCGGGGCCGGCGGAACAAGTCTCCTTGAATTCCATCGATTGCAGGGATCGACGGTTCGATGAGCATTTTGCAGGGGAGTGGTCTGCGCTTCGCGCCGCCACCGGTTCACACACACATCGATCTGGCCGCCTACGGCCATGCTCCCGTCAGCAGCGAACCGACACAGTGGGAGCGGCGCTACCGCACCCAACTACTGGTGCTCGACAGCGCGGTCGCGCTCCTCGCGCTGATCGCGGGGCTGTGGGTCCGCCAGTTCCTCCTCGGTGAGGAGGCCGCCCTCTGGGGCTCGACGGCGGCCATGGAGAGCACGATCGTCGCGGTCACCTTCGTGTGGCTGCTGGTCCTGGCCAACCACGGGGCGTACGAGGTCCGGTACTTCGGTGCCGGCCCCGACGAGTACCGCGCCGTCGTCCGGTCCGCCGTCACGCTCGTCGCGCTCGTCGCGTTCGTCTCGTTCGCGCTGCAGCTGTCGTTCTCCCGCGGCGTGCTCCTCGTGTCGCTCCCGCTCATGGTCGTGGCGACCATCGGCTGCCGCTATGCGATGCGTCGGAGCCTCGCCTCGGCCCGCCGCGAGGGCGAGTCGCTGCGCTCCGCGGTCCTCGTCGGGGACCCCCGGGCCGTCCGCGACGCCGCCGAGCGCATCGCCAAGGACCCAGCCACGACCGGCCTCTCCGTCGTCGGGGTCTGCGTCACCGACCCCTCCGACCCGGTCCTCGACACACCGGAGTTCGCCCACGTGCCGGTGCTCGGAGTCGAGGACGACACGCTGACCGCGGTCGACGCGACGGGCGCCCAGGTCGTCGCGATCGCGAGCAGCCCCTCGATGGCCGGCCGGACGCTCCAGCGGCTGGGCTGGGCCCTCGAGCAGCGTGACGTCGACCTCCTCATCGCGCCGGGCATCGTCGACGTCGCCGGCCCCCGGCTCAGCCTGCGCCGTGCGAGCGGCCTGCCGATGCTCTACCTCGAGCGCCCCGTGTCCAGCGGGTTCCGGTTCCGGCTCAAGATGGCCGCCGACCGCGTCCTCGCCCTCGTGGCGCTCGTCGCCCTGTCCCCGCTGTTCGGGCTCGTCGCGCTCGCGGTCCGCCGCGACTCCGCCGGGCCTGCGCTGTTCCGGCAGTACCGCGTCGGCGAGGGCGGACGCATCTTCTCGATCGTCAAGTTCCGCACGATGGTCACCGACGCCGAGTCCCGGCTGTCCGGTCTCACGGCGGCCCACGACGGCAACGACGTGCTGTTCAAGCTCCGCCAGGACCCGCGCATCACCCGGGTCGGCGCGGTGCTGCGCCGCTACTCGCTCGACGAGCTGCCGCAGCTGATCAACGTGGTCCGCGGCGAGATGTCGCTCGTCGGGCCGCGGCCCCCGCTGCCGCGCGAGGTCGACGCCTACGAGCCGGACGCCGTCCGCCGGCTGCGGGTCCGCCCGGGGATGACCGGCCTATGGCAGGTCTCCGGCCGCAGCGACCTCTCCTGGATCGACTCGCTGCGACTCGACCTCTGGTACGTCGACAACTGGTCGCTCTCGCTCGACGCGCAGATCCTCCTGCGCACCGTCCGAGCCGTCCTCCGCGGACAGGGGGCCTACTGATGGCCGCCGTCGATGACCGGCTCCCACCCGCCCGTAGCGCCGCCCGGCTCCCCGGGCGGCGCGTGTCCAGCACCCCCGGGTCCGTCGACACCCGCTTCGGCGAGGGCGACGGGCCCACCCTCCTCGTCGCGTCGACCGGCGGTCACCTCGAGCAGATGCGCCGCCTGCGGGGGCGGCTGGTCGGCTCGGTCGGCGCGGTCGAGTGGGCCACGTTCGACGGCAACCAGTCCCGGTCGCTGCTGCGCGACGACACCGTGCACTACGTCGACTACATCCGGCCGCGCGACCTGACCGCAGCCGTCCGCGACCTCCCGGACGCCGTGCGCATCCTCCGGGCGGGCGGCTACCGGGCCGTGGTCTCGACCGGAGCAGGCATCGCGGTCCCGTTCTTCCTCGCGGCCAAGAGCCTCGGCATCCCGCGCTACTACATCGAAAGTGCGGCCCGCGCGGCCGGCCCGAGCCTCACGGGTCGGATCGTCAGCCGGATCCCCGGCACCCGGCTGTTCACCCAGTACCCCGAGCTCGCCACCGGGCGCTGGTCGTACTGCGGGTCGCTCTTCGACGGCTTCGAGGCGGGCCCCGCGCTCGAGGCGCCGCCCACACCGCACCGGGTCGTCGTGACTCTCGGCACGATGCCGCGGTACGGGTTCCGTCGGGCCGTCGAGCGGCTCGTCCGCATCCTGCCCGACGTCGCGTCCCCAGACGCCGAGGTCATGTGGCAGACCGGCGCAACCGACCTCACCGGGCTGGGCATCACCGGCAGCAACCAGATCCCGGCCGACGAGCTGCGGACGGCCATCCAGGAGGCGGACCTCGTCATCGCACACGGCGGGATCGGGTCCGCCCTGACCGCCCTCGACGCCGGCAAGATGCCGGTGATGATCCCGCGCCGCGTCGAGTTCGACGAGCACGTCGACGACCACCAGGCCCTCATCTGCACCCATCTGGGCAGCCGGGGGATCGCCCTCAGCCGCGAGGTCCACGAGCTCGAGGCCGCCGACCTGTGGCGTGCGGCCGCGGGCACCGTCCGGGCGGGCGCCCCGGCGCCGATGGTCCTGGGCGGCCCGGCGGGCCGATCGACCCGTCAGCACCGGCGCGTCCTCCGCCCGGCCCTGCGCTGACGCGGCCGTCGTCCCCCGCCGCTGCGGCGACGGGGGACGACGGTGTGGCCGGTACCCTCGGAGCGTCCCGCCTCGTGGGCGACGGTCCCCGGTTGGTCTGCTGGTAGGGCCCGCCTGACTTTGAATCAGGACAAGCGACGTAGGTTCGATTCCTACCCGGGGAGCCCGGGCGGGGGCCGGTCACCGGCCTCCGCCCCGAGCCACCCGGACGGGCTCAGCCGTTGCCGCAGAGATTGACCGGCTGACCGGTGCTGTCCCAGACGTTGCCGCTGCTCGTGTACTTCGACTTGGCGTTCTGGTAGCAGGGACCCCAGTGCAGGTCGCCGCCCAGGCGGTTCTTCGTCACCACCGTGTTGACGGAGGGGTCGATGAAGAGGGAGATGCCGGTTCCGTAGAGCCAGTTTCCGTCGATGGTGACGTTCGAGTTCCCGCCGTTGGCGTCCTCGAGGTAGATCGCGGCGTTGAGCTGCGGGGTGTACTTCCCTGCGTCGTAGACCGAGCAAGACACCCGCAGCCCGTTGACGCCACGGACCTGGGTGCCGTCGTAGTGCGCGTCGGCCGGCGGCTTGGGGTCGTGCAGGTAGTTGTACTGGAGGGTGACGTCGGTGACCATCCGGCCCCGATCAGATGTCACGTGGATGGCGTCGTTGAGGCTGTTGCCGATGTTCGTGTACTCGACGAGCACGTGCTGGGCACTCGAGATGCCGATGTCCGGCGTCGTGACGTGGCTGATGGTCACGTGGGTGCCGGTCACGAGGATGCCTTCAGCCACGTGGACGTTGCGGACGGTGACGTTGTCACCGGTGATCGTCAGGCTGCGGACGTTCGCGTTCGCGAGCGTCTGACCACTGGTCAGGGTGGTGACGGAGCTGGTCGTGCGCGTGCCGGCGGCACCCGTCGTCGCCGCGGACGGCTTCATGGCGCAGGTGCTGCTCGCCGGCACCGGTGTGACCGGGGCGGGGCGGGCCGGCGCTGGGGCCGGCACGTACCTGCGGAGCCTGACCGACCGGGAGGCGTAGGCGACCGGCCGGGAGTTGGCCCGCGGGGTGACCGGTCGACCCGCCCGCGCGGGGGCGGGGGGCACGGCCGAGTCGACCGGGTGGGCGCCGTCGGACGGGGCGGTCGTCGTCGACGTGGTTACGGCGGGGGCGGGCGCGGCGCCGACGGCCTCGTCGTCACCGAGGGCGGCGACGGCGGAGGCGCCGACGAGGACGCTGGCGGCGACCGCGGCCACAGGGAGGAGGCGGCGGGGCATCACGCGAGCCTCCGACCGTGGACGGGGCGGGGCGCAACAGAGGGGGTGTGCAGGGGACGTGACGGTGTCACGGTGGTGCTCCTTCGATCACTCGCCGTCAGATCCGGGTGGCGACGGCGCTCCCTGCGTACGCGCCACCACTGCCGATTCCGGCGACTGGCGGTTACTCAACACGTCACATTCAGTGTTGCGTCGGTACCCGCTGGGGCATGAAGAGCAGTGGTTTTCCCCGGCGATCTCTGGCGATTCGTCCCGAGTTGCACAAAAACACCTGTGCGGTCCGGGTCCGGGGTACTACCCTCTTCGGTCCTGATCGAGGCTAGGCGCTGCCCAACCACAGCGTGGGCCTCGCAGGAACCGACCGTCTCAGGAGCGTGACAGGCGTTCGAACATCAGAGCACTCCTCGATGCAGAACTCGGCAGGTCAAGCGGTCCATCGGTACGCACCGCCCGCGACCGTCCAGGTGACGAGGGTCACAGTCCCTGCGCGACGCGTGGGATCCACGTGTCGCATGCGCTGTCCGGGGCCCGGGTGATCGGATCCGCATCCTCCGAACGGTTGAATCCGGTGCGACAATCGGTCATATTCGGCGTGAGGCGACGAGTCCTGAGGAGCAGGGATGAACCTGGACATGATCAGCACCGCCCTGCGGTGGACCTTCTGGTCGCTGCTGTATCTCGGGATCATGATGACGGCCTTGGTGGTGTGCCTCGGCATGGCTGCTCCGTACCTGCCGTTGTGGGCCCGGTGGACGGGCGTCGGGGCGTTCCTCGCCGGCATCGCGGTCGACGTCCACGTCAAGACGCGGCCCGCCCGCGCCGAGCCGCCGGTCGACGGCGAGCCCGTGCGCATCCGTCGCCACCGCTGACCGACTCGGAGCGCCTCTCCGGAAACGGCTCTCCCGCAACCCTTTCGGCTCTCCGGCGGCGCGCTCCGAGACCGCTGCCCCGCTGACGCCGCGGGCACCCGGTCGGCATCCCGTGCGTCCCGTGTGTCCCGTAAGCCCCGCGGCGCCACCCTCCGGGCGTACGTTGCCGATGGCCCAGCAACCACGCACCCGACCGGTCGCCGTGCCCGGTCCCCGGACCGGCGTCCCTTCGGGTGCGACGCCCGGCGACCCGGGTGCGAACGCCTCAGGAGGGGTGCGGTGACGACGACGCAGTCGACGCAGACGGACGAGAAGCCGGTCAAGAGCCTCATCCCGGCACGGATGCACGACATGCCGTGGGTGAAGTTCCACTGGCTCGTGATCTTCGGGCTCGGGACGGCCTGGATCCTCGACGGGCTCGAGGCGCAGATCGTCGCCGCGGGTGGGTTCGAGAAGTCGCTCGACATGTCCGCCGCCGACGTCGGCCTCGCGGGCACCGTCTACCTCGTCGGGCAGGTCTTCGGCGCCATCATCTTCGGCCGGCTCACCGACTCGTGGGGCCGCAAGCGCCTCTTCACCCTGACCCTGGCGCTCTACCTCGTCGCCGCCGCGGCAGCGGGGCTCGCGCCGAACATGATCCTCTTCCTCGCCTTCCGGTTCATCTCGGGCATGGGCATCGGCGGTGAGTACTCGGCCGTGAACTCCGCCGTCGACGAGCTGATCCCGGGTCGCTTCCGCGGGCGGGTCGACCTCGCGATCAACGGCACCTACTGGGCGGGTGCGGCGATCGGCGCCTTCGCCTCGACGATCCTCCTCGACACCGACCGCTTCGACCAGAACGTCGGCTGGCGCATCGCGTTCTTCATCGGCCCGATCCTCGGCCTCGGGATCATCTACCTGCGGCGGCACATCCCCGAGAGCCCGCGGTGGATGGTGACGCACGGCCACGGAGAGGCGGCCGAGAAGGTCGTCTCCGACCTCGAGGACGACGTGCGGGCCGCCGGCAAGCAGCTGCCGGAGCACTCCGACGACGACGCGATGTGGATCAAGGGTCGAGAAGGCTTGACGCCCAAGCAGCTCGGCTACGTCTTCTTCAAGATGTACCCGACCCGAACCGTCCTCGGGGCCACGCTCATGATCACGCAGAGCTTCCTCTACAACGCGATCTTCTTCACCTACGCGCTCGTCCTGCAGAACTTCTACGACAAGAGCGCGTCGGAAGCGGCGCTGTACTTCTTCCCCTTCGCCATCGGCAACCTCCTGGGTCCGTTGCTGCTCGGTCCGCTCTTCGACACGGTGGGCCGGCGCAAGATGATCACCGGCTGCTACTCGTTCGCGGGCATCGTGCTCGCGATCTCGGCCTGGCTGTTCCAGCAGAACGCGATCGGGCCGGGCGTGCACACCGCCTTCTGGTGCGTCGCCTTCTTCTTCGCGTCCGCGGGGGCCTCCGCCGGCTACCTGACGGTCTCGGAGATCTTCCCCCTGGAGGTGCGCGGACAGGCGATCTCGTACTTCTTCGCCATCGCCCAGATCTTCGGCTCGATCGGCCCGGTGTTCTACGGCTGGCTGATCGGCGACGGCAAGGACCGCACCCCGATGTTCTGGGGCTACCTCATCGCGACGGCCATCATGCTCATCGGAGCCGCGGTCGCCGCGGTGTGGGGCGTCGACGCGGAGAACAAGTCGCTCGAGGAGATCGCGCCACCCCTGACGAGCTACGACGAGGACGGCAACGAGACCGTCCACCTGCCGGTCTGATCGGGGGACCACGATGAGCGAGCACACCTACACCGTCGTCGTCGGGGTCAGCCCGCGGTCCAGCTCACCGACGGCCCTGCGGTGGGCACACGAACAGGCCGCCGCGCACGGGGGCCGGGTCGTCGCGGTCCGCGCCTGGCGCACGCCCAACCCCCAGGCCACGCCGTCCGGGACGACGGCCTCCCGGGTCGGCAGCGCGGCGGACACCGAGCACGCGGCGATGGAGGCCCTGCTGGCCGACGTCGCCGGCGTCCTCGGCCCCGACCACGGCGTCGACGTCCGGGTGGTGCGCGGTGACCGCCGCCGGGCCCTGCTCGACGCCGCGGTCGACGCCGACCTGCTGGTCGTCGACGCGCCGCGGTCGCTGGCCTCCTCACCGCTCTTCGCGCACCGCCTGGTCTACGCCGCGCGGTGCCCCGTCGTCGTCATGCCGCCGCGGATCTCGGGCGAGCCGGAGTCGGGTCTCGGACGGGCCGGGTGGGCCGCCGTCCGGGCGGCGGGGAGTGCGGGCCGGCCGGGCCTCGGCACCCGCCGGGACTGATCGCGGGCCGGCAGCGGGTCCGGGCCGGGTGGATGCCGCGGTCCGGGCTCCCGCCGCCCGCCGGTAGAGTGAGGCGGTCCGCCCGCCGCCACCTCCCCGGGAGCACCCGAGCGTGAACGCCGCCGCACCGGCCGCCGTCATCGTCCTCGCCGCAGGCGAGGGGACGCGGATGAAGTCGTCGACCCCCAAGGTCCTCCACCGCATCGGCGGGACCACCCTCCTCGGGCACGCCGTCCGGGCTGCCCGCGCGACGCGGGCCGAGCACGTCTCGGTGGTCGTCCGGCACGAGCGGGACCGGGTCGTCGAGTTCTGCGCCGCCTTCGACCCCGACCTCGTCATCGCCGACCAGGACGACGTCAAGGGCACCGGCCGGGCCGTCGAGTGCGGCCTCGAGGTGCTCCCCGCCGACCTCACGGGCACCGTCCTCGTGACCTACGGCGACGTGCCGCTGCTCACCGGCGAGACCCTCGTCGCGCTCACCGAGGCGCACACGACCTCCGGCAGCGCGGTCTCGGTCATCACCGCCCACCTCGCCGACCCCACCGGCTACGGCCGCGTGGTCCGCGACGCCGACGGCCACGTCGCGCGCATCGTCGAGCAGAAGGACGCGAGCGAGGACGAGCGGGCGATCACCGAGATCAACTCGGGCATCTACGCGTTCGACGCCGACCTGCTGCGCGAGGCCCTGGCCCGGGTCGGCACCGACAACGCGCAGGGCGAGAAGTACCTCACCGACGTCGTCCAGATCGCCCGGGAGTCGGGGCGGGCGGTCAGCGCCCACGTCGTCGACGACCCGTGGCAGACCGAGGGCGTCAACGACCGCGTCCAGCTCGCGCAGCTGGGCCGGGTCCTCAACCAGCGCGTCTGCGAGCAGCACATGCGCGCCGGCGTGACGATCGTCGACCCGGCCACGACGTGGATCGACGTCGACGTGAGCATCGGGCGCGACGCGACGATCCTCCCGGGCACCCAGCTGCTCGGCGCGACGAGCATCGGCGCCGAGGCCGTCATCGGGCCGGAGGTCACCCTCACCGACACCGAGGTCGGCGACGGCGCCGAGGTCACCCGCGCGGTCGCCAACCTCGCGGTCGTCGGTCCCGGTGCGACGGTCGGCCCCTACTCCTACCTGCGCCCCGGGACCCGGCTCGGGGCCCGCGGCAAGATCGGCGGGTTCGTCGAGACCAAGAACGCCGAGATCGGCGAGGGGGCCAAGGTCCCGCACCTCACGTACGCCGGCGACGTGACGATCGGCGAGGGGGCCAACATCGGCGCCGGCACCGTCTTCGCCAACTACGACGGCGTCGCGAAGCACCACTCGAGCGTCGGGGCGCACAGCTTCGTCGGCTCGCACACGGTCGTCGTCAGCCCGGTGGACATCGCCGACGGCGCCTACGTCGGCGCGGGCAGCGCCCTGACCCAGGACGTCGAGCCCGGACAGATCGCCGTCGCCCGTGCGCGGCAGCGCAACATCGACGGATGGGTCGCCCGCGCCCGCGCCGGCACCCGCACCGCGGACGCCGCCGCGCGCGCCCGCGCCGACCGGCAGAGCCCGGACACCGAGCCGACCCCGGAGGACACCGACCGGTGAGCAAGGACAACCGACCGCCGTCGGCCAACATCCGCAAGCGGCCCAAGAAGCAGCTCATGGTCTTCTCGGGCCGGGCGAACCCCGGTCTGGCCCAGGAGGTCGCGGCGCAGCTGGGCACCGAGCTCGTCCCGACGAGCGCCTACGACTTCGCCAACGGCGAGATCTACGTGCGCTTCGAGGAGTCGGTGCGCGGCTCGGACGCGTTCGTCATCCAGAGCCACACCAGCCCGATCAACGAGAACATCATGGAGCACCTGCTCATGGTCGACGCGTTGAAGCGGGCCAGTGCCAAGCGGATCACCGTCGTCATGCCGTTCTACGGCTACGCCCGGCAGGACAAGAAGCACCGCGGCCGCGAGCCGATCAGCGCCCGGCTCGTCGCCGACCTGTTCCGCACGGCCGGCGCGGACCGGCTCATCTGCGTCGACCTGCACACCGACCAGATCCAGGGGTTCTTCGACGGCCCGGTCGACCACCTGATGGCCATCCCGGTGCTCTCGGAGTACGTCGCGCGCCGGTACGGCGACGAGCACCTCGCGGTCGTCTCGCCGGACGCCGGGCGCATCAAGGTCGCCGAGCAGTGGTCCAAGCGCCTCGGCGGAGCGCCGCTGGCCTTCATCCACAAGACCCGGGACATCAACCGTCCCAACGAGATGGTCGCCAACCGCGTCGTCGGTGACGTGCGCGGCCGGGTCTGCGTGCTCGTCGACGACATGATCGACACCGGTGGCACGATCACCAAGGCCGCCGACGCACTGAAGGCCGACGGCGCCAAGGACGTCGTCATCGCCGCGACGCACGCGATCCTCTCCGAACCGGCGGTCGAGCGGCTCCAGGCCTGCTCGGCCCGCGAGGTCATCGTCACCAACACCCTCCCGATCTCCCCGGAGAAGGAGTTCGAGCGCCTGACGACGCTCTCCATCGCGCCGCTGATCAGCGCGGCCGTCAAGGAGGTCTTCGAGGACGGCTCGGTGACGAGCCTCTTCGGCGGCCGCGCCTGACCGCCTGGCCGCGCCTGACCACCTGACCGCCTGACCGCCTGGCCGCCGACTCAGCGGCTCAGGAGGCCTCGCCGGCCTTGCGGGCCCGGTAGGCGGCGACGTTCGCCCGGGTGCCGCACGTGCCCTCGCAGAACTTGCGGGAGCGGTTGCGGGACAGGTCGACGTACACGTCGTCGCAGTCCTCGGCGGAGCAGACGGCGAGCCGCTCGCGCTCCCCGGCCCGGATGACGTCGACCATCGCCATCGCCAGCTCGACCGCGACCCGGTCGGCGAACGGCGCCGCGTCGTCGGTCGCGTGGACGTGCCAGCCCTGGCCGTCGTGCTCGACGAGCCGGGGGAGGGCCCGGCCGGCGGCGAGCAGGGCGTTGACCTCGTCCACCTGCTGCTCGAGCGTGGCCACCCAGAGGCGCCCGATGCGGGCGCGGACGCGGTGCAGCGCCGCGACCTCGGCCTCGGTCGTGGGCCGAGCGCCGCTCCACGACCAGCGGTCCATCCAGGCGAGGACCGCCGCGAGGTCGGGGAGGTCCTCGACCTCGCTCGACCCGTGCCCGGGCGCGGTGTTGACGAGGGCTGCCGCGTGCCGCAGCACGACGTCGGTGTCATGGGTGAACACCATCTTGACTCCTGACAGGGTGATGTCCTAGCGTCAGGATCAACATAACATTTGACTCCTTACAGGCCGTGGCCGGCCGAGGCGGGGTCGAGACGCACCGGGAGGTGGCCACCGTGGTCGAGGCCGTTCGCAGGCACGTCGGGGTGGGTCTGCTCGCGCTGCTGCTCTCCAGCGCCGCCTTCGGCACCTCCGGACCGTTCGCCAAGGCGCTCATCGAGGCGGGGTGGTCACCGGGGGCGGTCGTCCTCGTCCGGATCGCCGGCGCGTCGGCCCTCCTGCTGCCCGTCGGGCTCTGGCAGGTCCGCCACCGGATGCGTTCGGTCGTCCGCGAGCTCCCGCTGACCACCCTCTACGGGTGCCTCGCCGTCGCCGCGGCGCAGCTCGGCTACTTCCAAGCCGTCGAGCGGCTGACCGTCGGGGTCGCGTTGCTCATCGAGTACCTCGGCATCGTCCTCGTCGTGCTCGCCGTCTGGGCGCTGACCCGGCGCGCACCCCACCGGCTGACCGGCGTCGGCGTCGTCCTCGCGCTCGTCGGCCTCGCCCTCGTCCTGGACGTCACCGGGCAGAGCACCCCCGACCTCGTCGGCGTCGCCTGGGGCACGCTCGCCGCCGCCGGCCTCGCCGGCCACTACGTCCTCGCCGCGCGCCCGACGTCGCTGCCCTCGTTCACCTTCGCCGCGTTCGGCCTCGCGGCCGGCGCCGTCGTCCTCGCCCTGCTCGGGGCGAGCGGGGTCATCCCGATGCGGTTCGGCGCCGCGCGGGTCGGGCTCGCCGGCGCCTCGGCTCCCGCGTGGGTGGCCCTCGCCGAGCTCGTCGTCGTCGCTGCCGCGGTCGCGTACGTCCTCGGGGTCCTCGGGGCGCGCCACCTCGGCTCCACCCTCGCCTCGTTCGTCGGGCTCACCGAGGTGCTCTTCGCGGTCCTCTTCGCCTGGGTGGTCCTCGGCGAGCTGCCCGGTCCGTGGCAGCTCGTCGGCGGCGTCGTCATCCTCGCCGGGGTCGCGGCGGTGCGGGTCGGCGAGCGGCGCGAGGCCCGGCGGGAGCCTCTGGCGTCCGCCGATTTCGACCTTCCGTCACCGGTCGCCTAGACTCTCGGGGTTGCCTCGGCGAGGGACGTCGCACCGGACGAAGGAGTCCGGCGGCCGCAGGGCCCGCGACCATCCGTGATCGACGCTGGCGGCGCGCAGACCCGAGGGGGTCCGCGGGCCGTTCGCGCGCCGGTCCGGTGCCACGTCCCGCGTCGAGGACCGACGAACCGTCCGCTTCGAACCACCCCAGGAGTCAACCGTGTCCAGCGAGGTCACCAAGCTCGTCGTCGAGCAGCGCACCCAGTTCGGCAAGGGCGCCGCCCGCAAGATCCGCCGCGCCGACAAGATCCCCGCCGTCATGTACGGCCACGGCACCGACCCGGTGCACATCACCCTCCCGGGCCACGAGGCGATGCTGGCCCTCAAGCACACGAACGCCCTCCTCACGCTCGTCATCGACGGCAAGGAGCACATGGCGCTCGCCAAGGACGTCCAGCGCGACCCGATCAAGCCGGTCATCGAGCACGTCGACCTCGTCGTCGTCCGCAAGGGCGAGAAGGTCCACGTCGAGGTGGGCGTGCACGTCGAGGGCGAGGCCGCCCCCGAGACCGTCGTCACGACCGTCCAGTCGACCCTCGAGCTCGAGGTCGAGGCGACGAACATCCCCGAGTGGGTCACCGTCTCCGTCGAGGGCTTCGAGGCCGGCCACCAGGTCCACGCCAGCGACGTCACCCTCCCGGCGGGCGCCACCCTCGTCACCGACCCCGAGGTGCTCGTCGTCAACGTCACCCAGCAGGTCACCGCCGAGGAGCTCGAGGCCGAGCTCGAGGCCGCCGAGGCCGAGGTCGGCATCGAGCGCGAGGACGCCGAGGACGAGGCCGCCGAGGGCGAGGCCGCCGCCGAGGGCGGGGCATCCGAGGGCGACGCCGAGGCGAAGGCCGACGAGGCCTGAGCCGCACACCACACACAACGACGGGGCCCGGTCCGCACGGACCGGGCCCCGTCGTCGTCCCCCGGGCGGATGGCATGATCGACGCCGTGAGCGACTCCGGACCCTGGCTCGTCGTCGGCCTCGGCAACCCCGGCCCGGGGTACGCCGGCAACCGGCACAACGTCGGCGCCATGGTCGTCGACGAGATCGTCCGTCGCTCCGGTGACACCCTGCGCACCCACAAGGCGCGCGCCGTCGCCGCCCAGGTGCGCCTCGGCACCGGACCCGGCGGCGTGCCCGGCCCTGCGGCCGTCGTCGCCGTGCCGTCGTGCTACATGAACGAGTCCGGCGGGCCGGTCAAGGCGCTGCTCTCCTTCTTCTCGATCCCCACCGAGCGGCTCGTCGTCGTCCACGACGAGCTCGACATCGACGCCGGCGCCATCCGGCTCAAGCGCGGTGGGGGAGAAGGCGGGCACAACGGGCTGCGGTCCATCTCCTCGTCGCTCGGCACGAAGGACTACCACCGGGTGCGGGTCGGTATCGGCCGCCCGCCCGGCCGAATGGACCCCGCCGACTTCGTCCTGCGCGACTTCTCGCCGGCCGAGCGCAAGGAGCTGCCGTTCGTCCTCGACGAGGCGGCCGACGCCGTGGAGCAGCTCGTCACCCTCGGGCTGCTCGACGCGCAGCAGCGGGTGCACGCCCCCCGCTGAACTCGGTCGCGTCGTCCGTAGACTCACGGCCGTTGGGAGCGGAGGGAGTCGGGTGTGGTCAGCGTCGTCATCGCGGCGTACAACGAGGAGGCCGTCATCGGCGCCTGCCTCGACGCGCTCCGGCACGAGCCGCCGCTCGAGGTCGTCGTGGTGCCGAACGGCTGCACCGACGACACCGCGGCGATCGCCCGGGGGCGGGGGGTAACCGTCGTCGAGCGCGCGGAACCGGGCAAGACCGCGGCCCTCGACGCGGGTGACGCGGCGGCCGCGGGCTTCCCCCGGGCCTATCTCGACGCCGACATTCGGGTGCCGGCCGCCGACCTGCTGCGTCTTGCGGCCTCCCTTGGTGGCTCCGTCCTCGCCGTCGCGCCGCGGCGCGTCCTCGACGTGCGCGGCTGCGCCCTGCCGGTCCGGGCCTACGCGGCGGTCCACCAGCACCTCCCGGTCATGGCGACAGGCCTCTTCGGGCGTGGTCTCGTCGTGCTGTCCGAGGAGGGCCGTGCCCGGTTCGAGCGTTTTCCCGAGCTCGTGGCCGATGACCTGTTCCTCGACGGGCTGTTCGCCGCCGGTGAGAAGCGGGTCGTCTCGGAGGTCACGGTCCGCGTGCGGATGCCTCGCCGCACCGGTGAGCTGTACCGGCGCCTCGTGCGGGTGCGGCAGGGAAACCGGTTGCTGCGCGCCGGCTCGAGCGACCCGGTGCCGCCAGGCCCCGTACCGGCGGGCCCGGCCGACGGCTCCCGCAGCGACCGGCTCGCCTGGGCCGGGGTCGTCCTGCGCCGGCCGTGGCTGGCGCCCGCGGCGGTCGTCTACGTCGCCCTGACGCTGGCCGCGGAGCTGGCCGCCCGTTCGGGCCGGCAGGCCTCCTGGCGCGACGACCGGGCCCGGGGCTGACGACAGCCCGACGGCCGCACCGCGTGGTCAGCCCCCCTGCAGCCGGGCGACGAGGCGCGGCCAGCTCCGAGACGGCGCGACCAGCCAGCGCAGCGCGGCGGCGTGGGTGCGGTCGCGGGTGGCGACCAGCCGAGCCACGCTCCCGACGACGAGACCGAGCCGGAACGCGGCGGTCGGCACCGGTCCGTGTCGCCGGCGGAACAGCCGGACCCGGTTGACGCTGAGGAGGGCCCAGAGGCCGGGGCTGCGGTGCGAGTCGCCCAGGAGGTGGGTGCAGACGGCGTCCGGGACCAGCCGCACTCGGAACCCGGCGTCCTTGGCGCGCAATGCGAGGTCGGTCTCCTCCGAGTACAGGAAGTAGCGCTCGTCCCAGGGCTCGACGACCCGTCGGCACGCGCCGGCGACGAGCAGCACGGACCCGGAGGCCCAGTCGGCCACTGTCGCCCGCCGGTACGCGGCGGGGTCGGTGACCATCTCGCCCCAGCGCGGGCGGGCCCCGGCGCGGGCCCCGCCGAGGACGGCCTCGCCCCAGGCGCGCGCGACGCTCGGGGCGCGGCGCAGCGTGGGCAGGGCGGTGCCCTCGCCGTCGACCTGCACCGGCACGGCAATGTCGGCCACCCCGGACGCGCAGGCGTCGAACAACCGGGTCACGGCGGCGCCGGTGTAGCGCACGTCGGGGTTGGTGACGAGCAGGGGCAGGTCCGGTGGCAGCACCCGCAGGGCGGCGTTGATGCCGCCCGCGTACCCGAGGTTGCCCCCCGTGCGCAGCACCTCGACCGTGCCGCCCACGGGCCACTCGAGGGCCTCGACCGCCTCGGGAGTGCCGTCGCTCGAGGCGTTGTCCGCGACGACGAGGTGCCAGCGCAGCCCCTCCGCCCCGCGGGCGAGCGACTCCGCGAAGCCCTCGAGGTGCTCTCGGCTGTTCCACGTGACGGTGACGACGAGCAGCTGCGGCGGCTCTCCCTCGGTCACCCCGGGATCATCGCACGGCGGGCCGGAGCCCCGCCGGAGTTCGCCGCCGCAAACCGGGCGCCCGGCACGGGTGTGACCCCGGCGACGTCCGGCGCATCCACCGGCGGCGCTCGCCGCAGCCGGGATACGCTGCCGGACGTCACATCAGCGCAGGGAGGACGTGCACCGTGGACGCCAGGCGCGCCGGTCGGGCCCTGCGCAACCGTGCCCGGCGGTTCGCCCACCCGGCGCCGCGCCTCGACCGGTTCGCCCCCCGGTCCCTCCTCACGTTGCCCGAGCACCACGTACCCGCGGCCGCCGTCCCCGCCGTCGACGTGCACAACCACCTGGGGCGGTGGCTCACCCGCGACGGAAGCTGGATGGCGCCGGACGTGGGCCGGCTGCTCGCCGACCTCGACGCGTGCAACATCGCGACGGTCGTCAACCTCGACGGCCGCTGGAGTGCCGAACTCGAGGCCAACCTCGACCGGTACGACCGCGCGCACCCGGAGCGCTTCGCGACCTTCTGCCACGTCGACTGGGAGCTGCTGAGGCGGCCGGACGCGGACGAGCGCCTGGCCGCGTCGCTGCGGGCCTCGGTCGACGCCGGAGCGCGCGGGCTCAAGGTGTGGAAGGACCTCGGGCTGGACGTCACCGACGCCGGGGGGCGGCGGGTGCTCCCCGACGACCCGCGGCTCGATGGGCTCTGGGAGACGGCCGGCGAGCTGGGCGTGCCCGTCCTCATCCACGTCGCCGACCCGCTCGCCTTCTTCCTCCCGATGGACCGGCACAACGAGCGCCTGGAGGAGCTGCGGCGCTTCCCCGGCTCCTCGCGGGCCGCGCTCGGCCCCGAGGGCCGCGCCCGCCTCCTCGAGTCGCTCGAGACGGTCGTGGGCCGCCATCCCCGGACGCAGTGGGTCGCGGCGCACGCCGCCGGCTGCACCGAGGACCTCGCGTGGGTCTCCGGCCTGCTCGCGGCCCACCCGAACCTCGTCGTCGACGTCGCCGCCCGGGTCGGCGAGCTCGGTCGCCAGCCCCGCGCGACGCGGCGCCTCGTGACCGACCACCCCGACCAGGTCCTCTTCGGCACCGACGTCTTCCCCTTCCGTGCCGAGGAGGTGCGGATCTACTTCCGCCTCGCCGAGACCGAGGACGAGTACTTCCCCTACTCGACGGGCGAGGTCCCGCACGCCGGACGGTGGACGATCAGTGGGCTCGGGCTCGAGCCGGAGCTGCTCGAGAAGCTGTACGCGGGCAACGCGCGACGGGTGCTGTCGGGTCAGCCGGCCGGCTCGCCGTCCCGCACCGAGCGGTAGACCTCCGCCAGCCGCCGCCCGGCTGCCGCCCAGGTGAGCTCGTCCCGCCGCGCGAGGACGGCCGCGCGGGTCCGGGCGAGCAGCAGGGGGTCCTCGACCAGCGCGGCCAGCTGGGCGGTGAGCGCCGCCCCGTCGCCGACCGGGTGGACGAAGCCGTCGACCCCGTCCAGGACCGGCGCACCCGTGGCGTCGGAGACGAGCGGGACGCAACCGCTGCCCATGGCCTCGTAGGTGACGAGCGCGCTGCCCTCGGTGTAGCTCGGCAGGAGGAGGACGTCGGAGCGGGCCAGCAGCGCGGGGGTGTCGTCGACGAACCCGACCACCTCGACGCTCGGGTGGGCGAGCCGGTCGGCGAGCTGGTCGGTGTACGGCGCCCAGAGGGCCCCGGCGACGACGAAGCGGCCGCCGCGGCCGGCCGCGCCCGACCCGAACCAGGCGTCCAGGGCCAGGTGCAGGCCCTTGTTCGGCTCGCCGCGGCCGAGGAACACCGCGGAGAGCGGGCGCTCGGCGGGGACCGGGCGGTCCTCCGGCCGGAAGCGGGCGGGGTCGAAGCCGTAGCGGGAGCCGAGGAGCCGGTCTGCAGGGTGCCCGGCCTGCACGAAGGTGTCCCGGGCGTAGGCCGAGGGGACGAGGAGGTGGTCGGCGGCCCGGTACTCCGCCTCCTCCCGGGCGATGAGGCCCTCGTCGTAGGCGTGCGAGTGGTCCGCCGGCAGATCCAGGCCCCACTCGGCCGCCGCCCGACGGGCGGCCCGGAGCGCGTGGCCGGTGTGCGGGCTCGGCGCCTCGCGCAGCGAGGGGACCCCGAGGCGGCGGGCGGCGGAGAGGGTGCGGAGGCACCCGCGGGGCCACGTGTGCACGACGTCGAACTCCCCGCGCCGCAGGACGGACGCCACGACGCGGTCGTGGTGGTCGTAGGCCCGCTGCGGGGTGAGGAACACCCGGTGGGGCACGCGGTGACCGAAGACGGTGAGCGTCGTGCGCAGGTCGGCCCCGTGCGTGTCCGCCACCGACGAGGTGCACACGACGGTGAGCTCGACGCCGACGTCGAGGACCCCCCTGACCTGCGCGGCCGCGGTCGTGCCGATCCCCGGGGCCCCGAGCGTGTGCGGGAAGCTGTAGAGGACCCGGGGCGGGTCGGCTCGCCTCATGCCCCCACTCTGGCACGTCGGCCCTCTGCCGGTGGCCGGGCCACGGGAGCCCGCCCGCGCGGCGTCTCGTCGGCGGGGTGGCGAGGTTGACCCGTGCGGAACCCTTTGCGAGAGTGGAGCCACCGGCACGACCGCCGTACTCGTGCAGGCTGTCAGGACGCGAGGTGCAGGCTCGCGTCATGTCCTGTCTCGGCAGGGCATCCCTCCCAGCCCTGTCCGGAGTTCCCGGCCCATGACGTCCCTGTCGCCCCTGACCCGCCTCGTGCCCTCGAGCACGGGCCGCCGCGCGCTCGCGGTCGGCCTGTGCGTGGCGTCCGTCCTCGCCCTCGTCCTCGCCCTCCGCCTGCCCGGCAGCACCGTGTCCGACGTCTCGCAGCGCTGCGCCGCGCGGCCCACCGCCACGAACACGGGCGCCACCGAGGCGACCCGTGCCCGGGACCTCACCGCGGTCACCACCCCGGGGGAGGAGCTGTTCGGCGTCGCCGTCCCCGGCTCGCTCGACGTCACGGCGGCCGGCGCCACACTCCGGCACGTCAAGGTGCCGGGCACGGTCGTCGTCACCGGCGACGACGTGACCCTCGACCACGTCACGGCGCAGGCCGTCGTCATCGCCGGCGCCCGGGGCGTCTCGGTCCGCGACTCCAACCTGTCCGGCGGCGAGACCGCGATCCAGCTGACATCGGACCAGGGTCCGGCCAGGCAGGTCCGCGACATCACGCTGTCCGGCAACTTCATCCACGACCCGGCGGCCACGGACCGCACCTCGTACAGCGGCACGCACGTGCGGGGCGCGCAGTCGGTGTCGATCACCTGCTCGAGGTACCAGCTCGGGGCGTACGGCAACGCCGCCCTGTACCTCGAAGACGCCAACGGTGGGACCTCCGACGTGCAGGTCTCCGACAACTGGCTCGACGGTGGCGGCTTCACCGTCATGACGGGCGCGAGCAACGTCCGGCTCGACCGCAACACCTTCGGCGCCACGCCGCGCTGGGGCCTGTGCCAGAACACGGACCCGGCACCGGTCCGGCAGTCCGACAACGTGCGGACCGACGGCTCGTCGGTCCAACCGTGCGTCGGCACGGGGACGGCGACCCCCACGCCGACCTCGACGCCCACGAGGACCGCGACGCCGACCCCCGCACCCACCCCGTCGACGAGGCCGACCAAGGCCTCCCCGCGTCCGTCGCGGACAAGCCCCACGACGCGCCCGACGACCAAGCCGCCGTCGTCGACCACGCCGGCGACGGGCTCGATCGGCTCCTGCCCGGTCCGGCCCTCCGCCTCCACCACCGGCGCACACGGCACTCGGTCGAGCTCGTCGCGGACCACCCTCGGAAACGGTGCGGTCCTGAAGAACGCCAACGTCTCAGACCTGACGATCACCGGTTCGAACGTCACCGTGCAGAACGTCGCCGTGAGCGGCGGCATCCTGGTCCAGGGGAGCAAGGTGACAATCGACCACGTCACCGCCCAGAACGTCAGCATCTCGAGCGCCTCGTCGGTCGTCGTCCAGTACTCCAACCTCGGCCGCGGCGGCGAGGACGCCATCCACGTGACCTCGGACCGCGGGAGCCAGGTGCGCGGGGTGACGCTGCGCTACAACTACCTCCACGACCCGCGGCCGTCCTCGGACGCCCACTACGACGGCACTCAGGTGCGCGGGGTCAACGGACTGACCATCTCGTGCTCGGTCTACGACGGCGGGCCCTACACCTCGCAGCTCAACGCGGCGATCTACCTCGAGGACGCCAACGGTGGCAACTCGAACGTCACGATCGACCGCAACTGGCTCTTCGGGTACGGGTTCCCGATCTTCATCGACCCGTCGACCAACACCTCGGTCACGCGCAACCGGATCGGCGGCGACATCCACTGGGACGCCTGCTACCCCAACCCGAAGTCGACCTTCAGGAGCAGCGGCAACGTCTGGGACGCCACCGGCAAGCCCCTGAACCTCTGCGGGATGGGCTGATCGGCCCGCGGCGGGGACCGGCCACGAGCCACCCCGACGAGGGTCGCCCGGGGTTCCCGAAGTCCGCCCGGGGCGCCCTCCGGGTGTCCTAGCATGGCCGGGTCAGGGGAAAGAACGTCGAGTCAGGTGACGGTGCAGGCATGGACGAGGACGTGCGCTCCGCCGGCGCCACCGCACCGGAGGGCCACCAGGTCGGGGTCACCATCGTCGCCCGCGCGGCCCGGTACACGGCCATGGCGCAGGTCGTCTCGCAGGGGGTCCGGTTCGGCGCCAACATCGTCCTCGCGCGCCTCCTGCTCCCCGCCGACTTCGGCGTCGTCGCGATCGCGCTCGTCGTCGTCGCGTTCCTCGACCAGCTGAGAGACCTCGGCACCGGCTCGGCCCTCATCCAGCGCCCGCAGGCCGACCAGGTGCTGCGCAACTCGGTCTTCGCGCTCAACCTCGGCATGGGGCTGCTCCTGGGGGCCGGGATGTTCTTCCTCGCCGAACCGTTGGCCTCGGGCCTGGGCAACCCGCAGTCGACGGGTGTGCTGCAGGCGTTCGCGGGCATCGCGGTGATCTCGTCGCTGGGCCAGATCCACCACTCGCTGCTGCGCCGCGACCTGCGCTTCGGCGAGCTGGCGGTCTCCACGACCGTCGCCGCGGTCGTCACCGCCGCCGTGTCGATCACCGGTGCGGCCCTCGGGATGTCGTACTGGGCGCTCGTCCTCGGCGTCGCCGTCGGCGAGAGCGTCGACACCGCGTTCGTCTGGTGGTTCGACCGCTGGCGCCCGACGCGCACGATCAGCGCCGCGAGCCTGGGGTCGATCTGGGGCTACAGCCGCAACCTGTTCCTCTCGAACATGCTCTTCTTCTTCTTCAACCAGGTCGACAAGCTGATCATCAGCCGGTTCCTCGGCGCCGCCCCGCTCGGCCTCTACACGATGGCCAAGAGCACCGCGCTGGCACCGGTCTCCTCGGTGAGCAGCGTCGTCGCCGAGGTCACCTTCCCGGCCTTCTCCCGGCGGCAGTCCGACAACGTCGCCCTGCGCAGCGGGTACCTGCGTTCCTCGCAGGTCGTGGCGCTCGTGACGTTCCCGGCGCTCTTCGGGCTGGCCGCGGTCGCCGAGCCCCTCATCCACGTCCTGCTCGGCGAGAAGTGGGTCGACGCCGTCCCCATCGTCGTGTGGCTCGCGCCGGCCGCCGCCGTGCAGTCGGTCGTCGGCTCGAGCGCCCAGCTGCTGCTGGCCAAGGGCCGGAGCGACTGGTCCTACCGGTGGGGCCTGGTCTACACGGTGGTCCTCACCGGGCTCACCCTGCTCGCGGTGCAGTGGGGGATCGTCGCCGTCGCCGCCGCGTACACGATCGGCAACCTCGTTCTCGCCCCGTTCGGGCTGATGCTGGCCTTCCACCACATCGAGATGCGGCTGCGCGACTTCCTGCGTGGCCTCCTGCCGCACGTCCTCCTGACGGCGGTCATGACCGCGGCGGTCGTCGGTGCGACCACGCTCGTCCGGGGGGCTGGTGCCTCCTGGCTCGTCGAGCTCGTCGTCGGGGTTGCGGTCGGCCTCGTCGTCTTCGGGGGCCTCGTCCTCCTGGTCAAGCCGCCCGGGCTCGCCGCGGCCACCAGCCTGGTCCGGCGGAAGGTGCACGGGTGAGTGGGGCCGCCGCACCGGTCGTCAGCGTGGTCATCCCGGTCCTCGACCCCGGCCCGCTGTTGCGCGCCCAGCTCGACTCCCTCGCGGCGCAGGACTTCGCGGAGCCGTTCGAGGTGATCGTCGTCGACGACGGGTGCACCGACGGCTCGCTGGACGCCGTGCCGGCCTACGCCGACCGCTTGCGGGTCCGGGTCCTGCCCTGGCAGGCGGAGCGGGTCGTGCACGGGCCGGCCGTGGGCCGCAACCGCGGGGTACAGGCCGCGAGCACCGACTGGGTCGCGTTCTGCGACGCCGACGACGTGGCCGACCCCGGGTGGCTGCGCGAGCTCTACGCGGCGCGGACCGAGGCCGACCTCGTCGCCGGGGCCTGCGACGTGACCTCGCTCAACGACCCGACGGTCGTCTCGGCCCGCGGTGGCCCGGAGTACGGGCGCTCGCTGCCCGAGGGGCCGTGCGGCTTCCTGCCCTACGCCCCCTCGTGCAACGTGCTCATGAGCCGCCGGGTGCTCGACGCGGTGGGCGGCTGGGACGAGTCGCTGCCCTACTGCGAGGACGTCGACATCTGCTGGCGGGCCCAGCTGCACGGCTTCGCGCTCGCCTTCGCGCCGGGGGCGGTCATGGGCTACCGGTACCGCGACAGCGTCCGGGCGCTCTTCCGGCAGATCCGTCGCTACAAGAGCGCCGAGGTGCTGCTCTACCGCCGGTTCCGGGGCGACGGCGCCACCCGGCCCACGCCGGGGGCGGCCCTCGAACGCTGCTGGTGGCTGCTCAGCCGCGGGCCCTACCCGTTGCTCGACCGGCGTCGCCGGATGATCTGGGTGGCCCAGGCGGGCGCCCTCGTCGGCCGGATCGAGGGGATGCTCCGGCACAAGGTCTGGTACCCGTGAGAGAGGACCTCCCGTGACCCGTGTCGCCGTCGGCCTGCCCGTGTACAACGGGGAGCCCTACCTCGAGGAGGCGCTCACCTCCATCCTCGCCCAGACTCACGCCGACCTCGAGGTCGTCATCAGCGACAACGCCTCGACCGACCGGACGCAGGAGATCTGCGAGCGCTTCGCCGCGCAGGACCCCAGGGTCCGGTACGTCCGGCAGCCGGTGAACCAAGGGGCCGCGTTCAACCACAACTACGTCGCCACCGCGGCGACGGCCCCCTACTTCCGTTGGTACGCGTACGACGACCGCCTCGACCCGCGGTGTGTCGAGGCGTGCGCCGCGGTCCTCGACGCCGAGCCCGACGTCGTCCTGGCCTGGCCGCTCACGACCGTCATCGACGCCGACGGCGCCGAGGTATCGGAGTACCGCGACGACCTCCCGTTCGACAACCGCTCGCCGGTGACCCGGCTGCGGAGCCTCCTCGACGGCCCGACGGAGGACACGCTGCTGCACATGTGCTACCCGGTGTACGGGGTGGTGCGGCGCGAGGTCTTCCTCGCCACGCACCTGCTCGGGTCCAACCCCGCCGCCGACACCACCCTCCTCGTCGAGCTCGCGCTGCGGGGCCGTTGGCGCCAGGTGCCCGAGCGGCTCTTCTACAACCGGCGGCACGCGGCGTCCTCGGCGGTCGACAAGTCCCCCGAGCAGATCGCCTCCTGGTTCGACCCGTCGGCCCGGGCCACGTTCCCGATGCCGCAGTCGCGGCTGCTCGTCGGCTACCTGCGGGCGGTCCTCACGACGCCCCTGTCCCCGGGCGACCGGCTGCGCTGCCTGGGGGTCGTCGCGGGATGGCTGACCAGCCACCGCCGGGCCCGGATCATCGCGGGTGAGCTGCGCATCCGGGGCCGGCAGGCCAGGCAGCGTCTGCTCAGCGCCCGAGGGCGACGATCCGCGCTCCCGGGCTGAGCCGGGCCACCTCGGCCGTGATCTCGTCGAAGTAGACGGGGTTCATCACGACGACGAGGTCGGCCGGGTGGGCGCGCAGGTCCTCGGGCCCGCGGATCTCGTGACCGGTGCCCGCGACGAACCGGCCGTGCACGTGGGGGTTGACGTCGACGACGTTGCGCACGGCCGACCGCAGCCCGCCGAGGGCCGCGAGGAAGGCCGTGCCCTTGGACCCGCCCCCCCACACGACGACCTCCGCGCCGTCGTCGGCGGCCGCGCCGAGGAGGTCACGCCACCGCTCGACCTCGGTCGCCACCCGCCGGGCGAAGCCGTCGGCCTCGGCGGCCAGGCGGCCCAGGACGTCCGGGTCGAGGGTGGCCGCCCGAGGCACGCCGGTGGCCGTCGCCTCGACGAGGAGGTACTGGGCGTCGTACACCGAGGACACCGAGCGCACCTCGAAGCCGCAGCTCTCGAACAGCTCGCGCACGGTCTCGGCGGTCGGGTAGGCGCAGTGCTCGTGGTAGACGTCCCAGAACGCGCCCTCGGCGAGGATGCGGCGGGCGTCGGGGACCTCGACGAGCACGGGCGCGTCGGGACGTCCGTCGAGGGCCTCTCGCAGCGCGCCGAGCAGGGCGCGCGGCGCGTCGACGTGCTCGAGGACGTGGCGCATGACGACGGCGTCGCACGCCGGCAGGTCCTCGGGGTGCTCGACCCGCCGCACGACGGGCTCGACCCCCGGTGCCTCCCCGAGCCGCGCGCGGTCGATCGTGGGGTCGACGGCGAGGACCCGGGCGGCACCCGCCTCCACGAGCAGCCGGCTGAAGTCTCCGCGCCCGGCCCCGACCTCGGCGACGGTCCGGCCGGAGAGGTCCCAGTCCTCGACCCACCTCCGGGCCAGCCCGCGCGCGTACTCGACGAAGGTGCGCGAGAACGCCTGGGAGTCCTCGTAGCGGCTGCTGTAGGCGGTGAGCGCCTCGTCGAACATGCGGTTGGCGAGGTACCCGCAGCGTGGGCAGCGGACGAGCTCCATGGCCCCCTCGTGGACGGCGAGGGCCTCCTCCCGGGTGTCCATGAGGAGGCACGAGTGTGCCGGGATCGAGGCGATCCGGTAGAGCGACGGCCGGGACCCGGTGCCACCGCACAGCGGGCAGGCGTCGTCGACGGCGGTCGTCATCCGGTCAACCCTCCGTGACGTCGAGGCGGGCCTTGGCGACGACGAGGCCCTCGGCGTAGGGGGCCCGGCACTCCATGCCCCGCAGCCGGAGCAGGCCGAGGAACATCTGCTCGTCCCACCAGTCGCGGTGGCGCTGGGAGGGGTAGTTCTCGTCGAGCAGGGCGAACTTGCGCCGCGCCGTGGCCTCGTCGAGGGGCACGTAGTGGGTGACCGGCCCGAGGTCGCCGTCCCACTTGGGGATCTCGTAGTGCAGGACGAGCGAGTCGCGCCAGGTCGTCGTCGTCAGCTCGGCGAGCAGCCGGTGGTCCTGGTGCCGGTCGTCCGGACGGGGGGCGAGGACGAGGTCGGGGGTCGGCAGGTCACGGGCGGCGTCCTCGAGGTGCTGCTTGACCGCACCCCAGTGCGCCGGGAAGCGGCCGTCGGGGACGTCGAGGAACCGTGGCGGCTCGGTGTTGCCGAACGCGGCGGCGGCGGCCCGGCTCTCCGCCCGCCGTTCCGGTGTGCCCGAGAGCACGACCGACCGCACGGTCGCCCGCCCCGACGACGCCAGCTGCAGCAACGTTCCGCCGCAGCCGATCTCGATGTCGTCGCAGTGCGCTCCGAGGCACAGGACCTCGAGCCGTCCCGCCGGCAGCCGGAGGTCGATCACTGGGCCACGTAGGCGGTCGCCGTCGTGGACGTGGGCTCGACGCGTTCCTGCCAGAGCGCCCAGGGTGCCTCCCCGGTGCGGTTGAGGTCCTCGAGCTCCGCCCGCTCCTTGAGGGTGTCCATCGGCTTCCAGAAGCCGTCGTAGGGGATGGCCAGCAGGCGACCCAGCTTCGCGGCCCGCTCGAACGCGTCGCCGACGAGGTCCTCCCCCTCCCCGAGGTGGTCGAAGATCCCCTGGCGCAGCACGAAGAAGCCTCCGTTGATCCGCAGCGGCAGCTCGGTGGCGGCCTGGAACCCGGTGACCCGGTCGTCGTCCCCGACGTGCACGACATGGAAGGAGCCGGGGGGCTTGATGGCGAGCAGGCTGCCGAGGGCGTCGGTGCCGCGCACGTGCTCGATGATGTCGTTCATCGGGGCGTCGGTGAGCACGTCGCCGTAGTGGGCGAGGAACATCTCGTCGTCGCCGAGGTACCGGCGCACACGGCGTAGGCGCTCGCCGATCTGGGTGTTCAGCCCGGTGTCGGCGAAGGTGATCCGCCAGTCGCTGATGTCGTGGGTCACGAGCTCGACCGAGCGGCCGCCGTCGGTGAGGACGAAGTCGTTCGAGGCCGTCTCGCGGTACTCGAGGAAGTAGTCCTTGACCACCTGGGCGCCGTACCCGAGGGCGAGGACGAAGTCCTTGTGCCCGAAGTGCGCGTAGTACCGCATGATGTGCCAGAGGACCGGCCGGGACCCGATCGGCATCATCGGCTTGGGGCGCGGGTCCTCGCCGACCCGCATCCGCAGGCCATAGCCACCGCAGAAGAGCACGACCTTCATCAGAAGACCTCGAGCGTCGGGAGCGGGACCACGAGCCGTGCTCCCCACTCGCGGGTGTAGGCCAGCTGATCGGTGATCTCGGCCCGCAGGTTCCAGGGGAGGATGAGGATGTAGTCCGGCCGGCGCTCGGCGAGCACCTCCGGCGGGTGGATCGGGATGTGCGTCCCGGGCAGGAACCGGCCGTGCTTGAAGGTGTTGCGGTCGACCGTGAACGCGAGCAGGTCGGCGCGCACCCCGGCGTGGTTGAGCAACGTGTTGCCCTTGCCCGGCGCGCCGTAGCCGGCGACGAGCGCGCCCTCGCGGGAGCGGTCGACGAGGAACTCGACGAGGTCGTTGCGGACGGCGCTGACGACGGGGGCGAACCCGGCGTGGCCCTCGACGGTGTCGAGCCCCGCCGCCCGCTCGTCGGCGAGCACCTTGGCGACCCGCTCGCTCGGCGGCCCGGCCGACTCGGTGGGCATCGACCAGGTGCGCAGCGAACCGCCGTGGCTGGCGAGCTCCTCGACGTCGACGACGGTGAGACCCGCGGTCGCGAGCACCCGCTGCGTGGTGAGCAGCGACAGGTACGAGTAGTGCTCGTGGTAGATCGTGTCGTAGAGCCGGTCCTCGATGAGACGCAACAAGTGCGGGATCTCGATGGTCAGCGTGCCGTCCTCGGCGAGCAGGGCCCGCAGGCCCTTGGCGAAGTCGACGATGTCCGGGACGTGGGCGAAGACGTTGTTCGCGGCGACGAGGTCGGCCTTGCCGTGCTCGCCGGAGATCCGGGTGCCCGTCTCCTCGCCGACGAACTCGACGACCGTCTCGATGCCCTTCTCGCGGGCCGCCTCCGCCACGTTCGCGGCCGGCTCGATGCCGAGGCAGCGGATGCCGCGGTCACGCACGTGCTGCAGCAGGTAGCCGTCGTTGCTCGCGACCTCGACGACGAACGAGGACTCGTCGAGTCCGAGCCGCGCGACGGCGGTGTCGACGTAGCGGCCGGCGTGCCGCACCCATGAGTCGCTGAAGGACGAGAAGTACGCGTAGTGGCTGAAGATCGCGTCCGGCGGGATGTAGTTCGGCAGCTGGACGAGGAGGCACTCGGTGCACAGGCGCACGTTGAGTGGGTAGAACGTCTCGCCCTGGTCCAGCTCGTCGGCCGTGAGGAAGCTCTCGCACGGCGGTGACATCCCGAGGTCGACGAAGGTGTGGGTGAGGTCGGCGCCGCACAGGCGGCAGGGCGGCAGGTTCATCAGACCCCCTGAGGCTGGCGGGTGAGGCGCAGGTCGGCGGTCATCTCGCCGCGCTCCATGAGCTGCTTGATCCGCTGGAGACGCACGAACCGGGGCCCGGTGAAGTCCTCGGTGCTCAGACCGATGCGTCGCATGTCGGCAGCCAGCTCGTCGATGCCACGCTGCACCGTCCACCCCGGCCGGAACGCGGGCAGTAGCTCGGTGATCTTGCCGAAGCCCACCCGGTAGTCGCGCTTGTCGGGTCCGGCCCCCGGGGCGAAGGTGACCGGCGCCCCCATCGTCTCCGCGACCGAGAGCGCGATGTCACGCACCTGGACGACGTCCTCGTCGCGTCCCACGTTGAAGGCCTGGTCGTGGACGACCTCGCGCGGCGCGTCGAGGACGGCCATGAACGCGGCGGTGATGTCGCGGATGTGCACGAGCGGACGCCATGGCGTGCCGTCGCTCTGCATCTCGACCTTGCCCTGGGTGAACGCCGTACCGGTGAGGTTGTTGACCACGATGTCGGCCCGCAGCCGGGGCGAGGACCCGTAGGCCGTCGCGTTGCGCAGGTAGCTCGGGCTGAAGGTGTCGTCGGCGAGCTCGGAGATACCGCGCTCGGCCATCACCTTGCTCTCCCCGTAGGGGGTCACCGGGTTGAACGGTGCGGTCTCGTCGACGTCGTCCCGGCCGGCCGCTCCGTAGAGCGAGCACGAGGAGGCGAAGAGGAAGCGTCCGACCCCGGCGGCCTTGGCGACCCGGGCCATGTGGATGGCCCCCTCGGCGTTCACCGAGTACGTCGCGTCGGGGTTGAGGTGCCCGATCGGGTCATTCGAGATCGCCGCCAAATGGATCACCGCGTCGAAGCCGGCGATGTCCTCGGGCCGGGCGTCGCGGACGTCGCCGGTCCGCTGGTCGTACCCCGTGGGCGGGGTGCCGAAGTCACACCCGTCGTACCACCCGGCATCGAGGCCGACGACCTCGTGTCCGGCGTCGAGGAGCACGGGCACCATGACGGCGCCGATGTAGCCGCGGTCCCCGGTGACGAGCAGTCGCATCAGGAGGTTCCACCCTGTTCGTTGTCGACGCGCCGCAGCCAGACCTCGCGGAAGAAGGCGTAGTCCTGGCGGGGGCACAGCTTGTGGTAATCGCCGACGCAGATCGCGCCGTCGAGGATGATGCTCGGGGTCTTCGGGACGATCATCTCGCCCGTCGCCTCGTCGATCAGCCGCTCGACGCGGCGCAGGACGCGCATCCGGCGGCCGCAGTAGCGGACCATCTCACGGTCGAACCAGAGGTTGCGGTTGCGCTGGTTGCCGTTGAGCGTGGCTCGGATCTCCGGGAGGCTCTTGACCTCGACCAGCTCGCCCGGCTGCAGGTCGAGGTTCTCGACCGGCGTCCTCGTCAGGGGCCCGCGGACGTCGGGGAGCTCGTGGCCCTCCTTGTAGCGCAGGCGCTCGGGGAGCCGGTTGCGGGAGAAACGCTGGTAGCGGTCGATGAAGGCGACCTGCATGGCCCGCAGGAAGAGCCGGGGCGGGACGTTGTGGGTGGTGACGTCGCGGACGTAGTGGCGCAGGCCGGCCATCGGCCGGGTGGCCTCGGGCAGGGCGGTGGCCTGGCACCGGTAGACCCCGGGCGCCGTGGTCGTCGTCGGCTCGAGCCGGGCCCGGAGCGCTTCGACGTCGGCGGGCTCGACGGGGTCGGCGGGCCGCGCCGGGTCATCGGCCGGCTCGAGCCAGTCCTCCTTGAAGAAGAAGAGGCAGCCGGCCTGGCAGCCACCGTGCGCGGAGCCGTCGCAACGGACGCCGACGAGGTGCACCGTGCGGTCCATCTCGCGGCTGCACCCGGTGATGTTCACTGTGTCGCACGTCTTGTCGGCGCGGGCGTGCACCTCGAGGGTCTGGCCACACAGCGGGACCATCTCGGGCATGAACGGGAGGTTCTCGAGGTCACCCCGGTCGTCCAGCGTCTCGAGGACGGCCGCCGGGCTCTTGACCCTGACGCGGTCACCGCGGGTGAATACCGGTGCGTCAGAACGCGCGGCTGATGGTGCTCCTTGCATGTCGTTCCCTCTGCTTCCCGACATCGCAACACTGCTCCTGCCGCACCAACGTACCTCGGACCCCCGGCGCCCCGTGCGGTTTTCCGGCGGTCCGCAGTGGCCCGGCCCGGCGAGCCGCCGTCCGAATGTCCGCAACTCGATCCGGGCGTTCAGGGTCAGCGGTTACGCTCGTGAGAACCGATGTGTCCTGACCGGTGACGGAAGTAGGGGATTGTGGACGCGCTCGACGTCGTCGGAGTGAGCCTTCGACGCTGGTATGTCATGCTGCCCGTGCTCCTCATCGCAGCCGCCATCGGCTACGGCCTGGCCGAGCGGCAGAAGCCGGAGTACACCGCCTTCGCCGCCTACGGGATCGTCTACACGCACGGCGGCCAGGTGAACCCCGGTGCCCGCGACCCGCGCAGCGACAACCCGCTCTTCGGGGGCGACGCGACTCTCCTTTCCGAGGCGCTGCAGTCCGACCTGCTCGCCAATGCCTCGCAGCAGACGCTTGGGCTTCCGGGGACGAGCGGGGTGGCGCCGGGCCAGACCGATGACGGCACGCGGTACACCGTGTTCCAGCCGCAGAACACCCAGAGCTACCTCATCCAGACATGGGGCGGGTCGGCCGCCGACGTGCGCACTGTCGTCGACAGAGTGCTTGCGCAGACAAACCCGCGGATCGAGGCGATCCAGGACCGTGCCGGTGCGCCGCCCGTCTCGCAGTACTCGACCTTCACCACGGCGGCGACGCAGGTCAACGAGCTCCCGCCGCAGTCGAAGCTCAAGCTGATCGTCGCCCTCGGGGGCATCGGTCTGCTGACCGGCGCGGCGCTCTCCATCATCGTCGACCGCGTGATGACCCGCCGGGCCCGGAGGGCGGCCGGTGGCGACGAGCGCGGCGACGGTCCGTCCGACGACGGCCCGGCCGGCGAGTCCCGCCACGCCGAGGGGATCGGTCACGGCGACGGCGAGCACGCAGCACCGGTCGCCACGTCTGCGGTGCCCGCCCGCGACGGTGGCACCCACGTGTCCGGAGCCGACCGGGCCACGGGCGAATCGGAGGACGCGGTGGCCTCGGGGTCGCCCCGGAGGCGAAAGAGGACGTACAGCGGTGACCGGGCCCGCCAGTTCTCCGGCTGAGCGGCTGACCGGCCGGCGCTGGTTCCGGCCCGCCCAGCTGCGCAGGGCGCTGCGCAGTCGTCCGGCGACCGTCGTCTACGCGGTCGTCGTCCTCGGCTACCTCGTCTCGATCCTCGTCCTCCCGTTCAGCTTCGTCGTGTCCGCAGGACTCCTGGGCGTCGCCTTCGTCGGTGGCCTCGTGTCCGTGTCGCGACGCGACGCGCTGACCGTCCTCACCCTCGTCGTCATCCTCGTCTACCTCCTCCCGGAGAACTACGTCCTCGTCGGACCCTTGCGCTCGACCGGCAACCCGGCCCTCCTGGCCGGTCTTCTCGCCCTGGCGCTGTGGGCCGCCGGCCGGGTGCTGGGGCTCGTGCAGTGCCGGGCGGGACACCCGGTGCGGTGGGTGGTCCTCGGCTACGCCCTCGTCTCCCTCACCGCCTTCGCGGCCGGGACGACGCGCATCCTCAACGACATGGAGGCCTCCGGGGCGATCCGGGCGGTCTTCCCCGTGCTGGCCGTCATCGGCATCGCCATGTTCGCCGTGGACGGCCTCGAGAGCCGCCACCGTGTCGAGCTGCTGCTCCGCCGGCTGGTGTCCGTCGCGCTCGTCGCGTCCCTCGTCGGCATCCTCGAGTTCTCGTCGACGACCTTCAGCTACCGCGACCTCATGCACCTGCCCGGGCTGACGACCACGACGCAGATCATCAACGACACCCGCTCCGGCTTCTCACGCATTGACGGCGCCGCCGCCCACCCGATCGAGTACGCCGTCGCGCTGGCCTGCCTCGCCCCCCTGGCCCTGCACTTCGCGCTCTACGACGACCGCCGCGGCCGGCGACTCCTGGCCGCCGCGTCCCTCACCGCCATCCTCCTCGTCAACCCGATGACCGTCTCGCGCTCCGGGCTGCTCACCCTCGCGGTCGGGCTGGGCGTGTATGCCGCCCACCTGTCGGGACGGCAGCGCGTCAACCTCATGGTCCTCGGGGCGATCGGCCTGGTCCTCTTCCGGTCGGCGGTGCCCGGCCTGCTCGGGACCCTGCGCAGCCTCGTGTTCATCGGCAACACCGACCCCAGCATCCAGGGGCGCACCGAGGACTACGCCAAGGTGCCCGGGCTTCTTCAGGACCACCTCGTGTTCGGGCGCGGCCTCGGCACGTTCGACCCGCTCGCGTACTTCTACCTCGACAACCAGTACCTCGGAAGCCTGCTCGAGGGGGGCCTCGTGGGCCTTGCCGGCCTTGTCGCCGTCTTCGTCGTGGGTGTGGGCATCGCCCGCGGGGTGCGCCATCGCTCGACCGACCCCTCGCTGCGCAGCCTCGGGCAGGCGCTCGCCGGGAGCATCGCGGGCCTCGCAGCGGCTGCCGGCACATTCGACGAGCTGAGCTTCAAGCAGACCGGTTTCACCCTCTTCCTTCTCCTCGGTGCCGCGGGTGCCCTGTGGTCGCAGTCCGCCGACCGGCCCAAGCTCACCCGGCGCGGGCACAGTCGGACCTTGGAGCCCGAGCGGTCGGTCCCGGCGACGGCGCCGGCCGGTGAGGCTGTCCCCGCCGGCGCCCGGCGATGACGACCGCACCCCGGACCGGACCGGTCCCGGTGGTCTTCGCGCTCGCGTACCAGACCTGGGCGGACGCCGAGGAGCGCCAGCTGTCCTGGTCGGCCGACGTCATGGTCGACCAGCTGGCGCGCGACCCCGGCGTCGACCCCCTCGTCGTCGTCAACGGTCTGCGGTCGCACGCGGGGCTGCTGCGGGGTGGGGCCACGACCTGGACCTCGCGGCCGGGGTACACCGGCACGCAGGAGCTGCTCCAGCCGCGCCGTGTCCGACGGGCCGACCCAGCTCGGTTCCGTTCCACGGCAGCCGAGTACGCGCGCCTGGACCGGCGACTCCTGAGCGAGGCGGGACGGCGCACCGCCGACCGGCCGGTCCTCGTGACCTGTCACCCGGTGCACGCCGCGGTCGCCGACCGCGAGGGCTGGGCGGACGTCGTCTACTACGGGTGGGACGACTGGGCCGAGTACCCGCCGTTCGCTCCGCGGCGCGAGATGCTGCTCGAGGCCTACCGGCGGATGGCCGAGCGCGACGTGGTGGTCATCGGCGTGACCCGCCGGATCGTCGACCGGATCGGCGCGCCGCGGTCGGCCGTCGTGCCGAACGGCATCCACGCGTCGCACTTCGAGGACCTGCCGGAGGCGCCGGGATGGTTCACCGCGATCGAGGGCCCCGTCGCGCTCTACGCGGGCTCCCTCGAGGTGCGGGTGGACCGTGAGGCCCTGCGCGAGCTGGCCGCCGACCTGCCGGACTGGACCGTCGTGCTCGTCGGCCACGAGGCCGACCCGCGGCTGTTCGACGAGCTGCGCGCCGCCCCGAACGTCGTGGTCCGGCCCCCGGAGCCCCGGCCCCGGGTGCTGCGGATGATGGCGAGCGCCGACGTCGGGCTCATCCCGCACCGCGTCACGCCGATGACCGAGGCGATGAGCCCCCTCAAGCTCTACGAGTACCTCGCGTCGGGCGCACCGGTGGTGGCCACCGACTTGGAGCCCATGCGGGGAATCAGCCGGCGCTGCCTCCTCGTCCCCGCGGGTGCGGCCCTGGGGCCTCGCGTGCTCGACGCAGCGGCCCTCGGTCGGGCGGACGGCGAGGAGGTCGCCGCCTTCCGCGCCGCCCACGACTGGACGGCTCGCTACGCCGCGTGGCGGGCACGCGCCCTGGGACTGCCCCCCGGCTGAGGTCGCGGCCTCAGCCGGTCGGCGCGCCGGCCCGCAGGGCCACGTGGACCACGAGGCCGAGGTGGTCCGAGCCGCTGATGTCGGTGCGGCGCACGCCGGTGACGGTCAAGGTCGGCCCGAGAAGCACGTGGTCGATCGCGGTGAACGCCGGGGGAGCGACGCCGTGCGAGGTCCAGTGGTCGTTCGCCGGGAAGGTCGGGGCCCACCCCGTGTTCGCCAGCTCGGCCGCATCCCGCAACGCACCGACCCCGAGGAGACGGCGGAAGGGCTGGTGCTCGACGTCGGCGTTGAAGTCACCTGCCGCGAGGACCGGCACCGACGGCTCTGACCGCAGCTGGGCACCGAGCGCGTCCCCGATGGTGCGCAGCTGGTCGCGCCATGGCTGGCTGCCGTCGACGTACGGAGGTGGCGGGTGCACCGCGGCGAAGGCGAGGGTGCCGACGGGCGTGCCCTCCAGCCGGTACAGCCGGGAGTCGTGACCGGCGGCGATGGTGCGCTGCTCCGTGTAGCGGAACCGGCTGAGGACGATCGTGTTTGACGGGCTCGTCGAGTCGACCCCGCTGCGGTACGGGTAGGCGGACAGGAACCCTGAGGCCAGCAGGCGGTCGAACTGGTCGGGCTGGACGTCGACGAGGACCACGATGTCCGCGCGCACGGCCCGGGTCGTGGCCACGAGGTCCGCCACGTCGCCGTACTCGAAGTTCTGGCTGAGGACGGTGAGCCCTCGTCCGGGACCTGCCGGCGGGGTGGCGCCGACGAAGGACGGGGCCAGCCAGCCGACGTGGACGGCAACCAGGGCGAGGGCGAGCAGCGCGCTCGCCGCCGCCGGGAGCCGGCCGCGTCCCCGGACGAGCGAGGCCATGGCCAGCAGGGCCGCGGTGAAGAGTCCGGAGACCACCGCGGCCGGGCTCACTGTCGCGAGCAGGGCCATGGGGTAGGAGCGAGGCTCCAGGACCCGCGCCCCGGTGAGCACCAACGTGCCGACCAGGCCCGTGAGGCCGAGGGTCACGGCGACCGGTCGCCACCGTCGGCGGCGGGCGACGGCTCCGGAGTCCATCGTGCTTCCCCTCGGCGTGTGCGGTCACATGGGTGGCAGGGGCGCCGGCGGTCACCGGTTCCGGCGTGGGCGCCAGCCCGAGAGTAACCGGCGACGCTGTGCCCGCCCCGGAACCCGGTGTCGGTGGGGCGGACTACGCTGGACGGCGACATGCCCGCTCTCGCCCCGCTGCGCTCCCGACTCGCGGCCCTCGACACCCTCGTCCGCCTCTCCGACGACCTCGCCGCGCCCGGCGCCGAGGTCGAGGCCTCGGCACCCCCCGGCGCCCGCCCGGCCGTCGTCGCCGCACTGGCCCCGCGACCCTCCGGTGCCCCGGTCCTCGCCGTCACCGCCACCGGTCGCGAGGCCGAGGACCTCGAGTCCGCGCTCGCGGCCGCCCTCGGCCGGGACGCCGTGGCACTGTTCCCGTCCTGGGAGACGCTCCCGCACGAACGCCTGAGCCCGCGCAGCGACACGGTCGGCCAGCGCCTGTCGGTGCTGCGGCGGCTCGCCCACCCGGACGCCGCCGACACCACCCACGGCCGGCCGGCGGTCGTCGTCGCCCCGGTGCGCGCGGTGCTCCAGCCCATCGCGAAGGGCCTCGGGGAGCTGCGTCCGGTCTCGCTCTCCGCCGGCGAGGAGGCCCCCCTCGAGCACGTCGTCGAGGACCTCGTGGCCGCGGCCTACGCGCGCGTCGACCTCGTCGAGCGCCGCGGCGAGTTCGCCGTCCGCGGAGGCATCCTCGACGTCTTCCCGCCCACCGAGGAGCACCCGCTGCGGGTGGAGTTCTGGGGTGACACGGTCGAGGAGATCCGCTGGTTCAAGGTCGCCGACCAGCGCTCGCTCGAGGTCGCCGAGCACGGACTGTGGGCGCCGCCGTGCCGCGAGCTGCTGCTCACGCCGGCCGTGCGCGAGCGGGCGGCTGCGCTCGCCGACCAGCTCCCCGGCGTCGCCGACATCCTCGACAAGCTCTCGCACGGCATCGCCGTCGAGGGGATGGAGTCGCTGGCGCCGGCGCTCGTCGACGGCATGGAGACCCTCCTCGAGGTGCTGCCCGCCGACGCGGTGCTCGTCGCCTGCGACCCCGAGCGCGTGCGGACCCGCGCGCACGACCTCGTCTCGACGAGCCAGGAGTTCCTCCAGGCCGGCTGGGCGAGCGCCGCCGGCGGCAGCGCGGTGCCCATCGACCTCGAGGCCGTCCTCGGCACCGCGTCCTTCCGCACGATGGCCGAGCTGCGCGAGCAGGCCCGCTCGCTCGGGGTGCGCTGGCTCGACCTCACCCCCTTCACCGGCGACCCCGACGACGACACCCTCGACCTCGGGCTCGCCGTCTCGCCCACCTTCCGGGGCAGCACCGAGGACGCCGTCGCCGAGCTGCGCCGGCTGGCCGCCGAGGAGTGGTCGGTGCTCGTCACCACCGAGGGGCCCGGCCTCGCCAAGCGGGTCGCCGAGGTCCTCGCCGAGCACGAGGTGCCGAGCCGTCTCCTCGCCGAGGCCACCCCCGAGCCGGGCCTCGTCACGGTGACGACCGGGGGGGTCGGCGCCGGCTTCCTCGTGCCGGCCGCCCGGCTCGCCGTCGTCACCGAGGCCGACCTCACCGGCTCGGCCGCCGGCTCCGGCACCTCGACCAAGGACATGCGCCGGATGCCGTCGCGCCGGCGCAACCAGGTCGACCCCCTCCAGCTGCGCCCCGGCGACTTCGTCGTCCACGAGCAGCACGGCGTCGGCCGGTTCGTCGAGATGATGCAGCGCACCGTGCAGGGCGCGACCCGCGAGTACCTCGTCCTCGAGTACGCCCCGTCCAAGCGCGGCCAGCCCGGCGACCGCCTCTACGTCCCCACCGACCAGCTCGACCAGGTGACCCGCTACGTCGGCGGCGAGCAGCCGACGCTCAACAAGATGGGCGGCTCGGACTGGCAGCAGACCAAGGGCCGGGCCCGCCGCTACGTCAAGCAGATCGCGGCCGAGCTCATCCGCCTCTACTCGGCCCGGATGGCCACGCGCGGGCACGCCTTCGGCCCGGACACGCCGTGGCAGCGCGAGCTCGAGGACGCCTTCGCGCACGTCGAGACCCCCGACCAGCTGAGCACCATCGACGAGGTCAAGGCCGACATGGAGCGCGAGGTGCCGATGGACCGCCTCGTTTGCGGCGACGTCGGCTACGGCAAGACCGAGATCGCGGTGCGCGCGGCGTTCAAGGCGGTCCAGGACGGCAAGCAGGTGGCCGTGCTCTGCCCGACGACGCTGCTCGTGCAGCAGCACCTCAACACCTTCTCGGAGCGGTACGCCGGCTTCCCCGTCGTCGTCAAGGGCCTCTCCCGGTTCCAGACCGACGCCGAGGCCAGGGCGGTGCTCGCCGGCCTCGCCGACGGCTCGGTCGACCTCGTCATCGGCACCCACCGCCTCCTGTCGAAGGAGGTGCGGTTCAAGGACCTCGGGCTCGTCGTCGTCGACGAGGAGCAGCGCTTCGGCGTCGAGCACAAGGAGCAGCTCAAGGCCCTGCGCACCTCGGTCGACGTCCTCGCCATGTCGGCCACCCCGATCCCGCGCACCCTCGAGATGGCGGTCACCGGCATCCGCGAGATGTCCACCCTCGCCACGCCCCCCGAGGAGCGCCACCCCGTCCTCACCTACGTCGGCGCGTACGACGAGAAGACCGTCACGGCCGCGATCCGCCGCGAGCTGCTGCGCGAGGGCCAGGTCTTCCTCGTCCACAACAAGGTGTCGACCATCGAGAAGGCCGCGGCCCGCATCCGCGAGCTCGTGCCGGAGGCCCGGGTCGCGACCGCCCACGGGAAGATGGGCGAGCACAAGCTCGAACAGGTGGTTGTCGACTTCTGGGAGAAGCGTTTCGACGTCCTCGTCTGCACGACCATTGTCGAGACCGGCCTCGACATCTCCAACGCCAACACCCTCATCGTCGAGCGCGCCGACCGGCTCGGGCTCTCCCAGCTGCACCAGCTGCGCGGTCGCGTCGGACGGGGACGTGAGCGGGCGTACTCGTACTTCCTCTACCCGCCGGAGACGCCGCTCACCGAGACCGCCCTCGACCGGCTCCAGACCATCGCGAGCAACACCGACCTCGGCTCGGGCATGCAGGTGGCGATGAAGGACCTCGAGATCCGCGGGGCCGGCAACCTGCTCGGCGGCGAACAGTCCGGGCACATCGCCGGGGTCGGGTTCGACCTCTACGTCCGGCTCGTCGGGGAGGCCGTCGCCTCGTTCCGTGGCGAGGGCGAGGAGGCCCCGGCCGAGATCAAGATCGAGCTGCCCGTCGACGCCCACCTGCCGCACGACTACGTCCCCCACGAGCGGCTGCGGCTCGAGATGTACAAGAAGCTAGCGGCGGTCGTCGACGAGCAGCAGCTGGCCGAGATCGAGGGCGAGCTCGTCGACCGCTACGGCCCGGTGCCCGAGCCGGTGCGCAACCTCCTCGAGGTGGCCCGGCTGCGCACGGTGGCCCGCGCGGCCGGCATCGCCGACATCTCGGTGCAGGGCCAGCACGTCCGCTTCGGCCCCGTCGAGCTGCGCGAGAGCCAGCAGCTGCGGCTGAACCGGCTGTACCCGAAGTCGATCCTGAAGGCCGCGACCGGCTCCCTGCTCGTCCCGGCCCCGAGGACCGCGCCGGTCGGTGGCCGGCCGCTGCGCGACCGTGACATCCTCGACTGGGCCGCCCAGGTCGTGCAGGCGGTCGTCATGGACAATGTCGGTCAGGCCGCTCGGGCCGCGACCACTCCCGCCCGGGGGTGACCCGATGAAAGGACTGCTCGTGACCACTCCGGTTCGCCGCGTCGCCGCGGCGCTCATCCTCGGCGCCGCGCTCGTCACGGCCGGCTGCGGCACGACCGAGGCGGGCCGGGCCGCGACCGTCGACGGCAAGGTCATCACGGAGACCGACGTCCAGACCGCGCGGACGCAGATCAACACGACCTTCCCGGCGGCCAACCTCACGACGAGCCAGGTGCTCGGGCGGCTCATCGCGGCGCCGGTCATCCTCTCCATCGCCGAGCGGCAGGGCACGCCGGTGTCGGAGTCGATCGCGCAGACGACCTACACGACCCAGCCCGACTACAACGGCGAGAAGCCCGAGGCCCCGACGCTCGAGGTGCTGCGGGCCGAGCTCGCGCTCCAGCAGTTCCAGCAGAGCCAGACCCAGGTGCCGGTCTCGGAGTTCCAGAAGCTCAAGGTCGTCGTCAACCCGCGCTACGGCCGGTTCGACCCGGCGAGCGCCTTGGTCACCGAGCAGACGCCGGACTGGATCAAGCCCGCCGCCGCGAAGCAGTGAGCGCCGGCTGGCTCGGCCTCGTCCTCACCTCACCGCGGGTCGCTCCCGGCCTGCTCTCCCACCCGGCCTGGGTGGCGGTGCGCGACGCCGGGCACCGGCTCGCCCGCACCGCCGACGAACCGCTCGCCGAGGCACTCGTCGACGCGGGCCTGGTCGTCGAGGTCGTGGGCGACCTGCCGGCGCCGGCGCTCGCCCGCCGGCTCGTCGACCTCGCGGCCGGGGCCGACGTCGCGTGGCTCGGCTCCGCCGACGGCGACCCGGGCCTGTCCGACGCGCTGGCCGCGGAGGTCTCCCGGCTCGAGGTCCCGCCGGAGGTCGAGGTCGTCGTCGGGTCGTGGGACGTCCAGGGCGGCCGGCTGCTCGACGTCGTCGCCGCGATGGACCGGCTCCGCTCCCCGGGCGGCTGCCCCTGGGACGCCGAGCAGACCCATGCCTCGTTGGCGCCGTACCTCGTCGAGGAGGCCCACGAGGTGCTCGAGGCCATCGACGCGGGGGACCCGCGGGCCCTCGCCGAGGAGCTCGGCGACGTGCTCCTCCAGGTCGTCTTCCACGCCCGGGTGGCCGAGGACGCGGGGGAGGACGGCTTCGACGTCGACACCGTGGCCGGCCTGCTCGTCGAGAAGCTCGTCCGGCGGCACCCGCACGTGTTCGCCGACGGCGGCGCGAGCACGCCCGAGCAGGTCGAGGAGGAGTGGGAGCGGATCAAGGCCGTCGAGAAGGCGGGCGCCGGCGGCGACTACGCGGACGACCTGCTGCACGGCGTGCCCGCCTCGCTGCCCCCCGGGCTCGCCGCGGACAAGGTGCTGGCCCGGCTGCGGCGGCGCGGCCTCGGAGCCGACGACGCCGCGCTGGCCGAGCTCGAGGCCGCCCGGGCGGCCCTCGCCACGGCGGAGGAGCGCGCGCGGGACGCCCTGCGGGCGGTCGCCGACTCGGCGCGCCCCACCCCCGGCTGACTCCTCGCCCCGCCGGCTGCCGCCGCGCGGCGGTGCCCCGGCAGTGCGGGGTCGGGCTGCGCTCGCCCGGCCGCGTCGTCCTCGCTGTGCCGGGGTGTCATGTCGGGTCGGCACGGCGGCGGCGCCCCGGCAGGGCGACCGCGGGTCGGCACGGCGGGACCACCCCGGCGTCGCCCAGCCGTGACGGCTTGCTTCGAAAGTACAAAGCCCCTTAACCTTTGCAAGGTGAGGCTGACCGAGCGTGAGCGCGAGATCGTCGCGCTGCTGCGCGCCGACCCCCTGCTCGACGCCGCGGCCCTCGCCGAGCGCCTCGGCTCCACCCGGGCCGCGGTCTCGGTGCACCTGAGCAACCTCACCCGCAAGGGTGTCCTCCTCGGCCGGGGCTACCTCGTGCGTCCCGAGGCCCAGTCGGTGCTCGTCGTCGGCGGTGCGGTGCTCGACGCCAAGATGCGGATCTCGGTGCGGCCGGTCATCGGCTCGAGCAACCCCGGGGTCTCGACCTCCGCGGTCGGCGGGGTGGGGCGCAACATCGCCGAGAACCTGGCGCGGCTCGGCAGCCCCACGGTCCTCGTGGCCGCCGTCGGGGACGACCTCGCCGGGCGCACGGTCGCCGCGCGCACCGAGGCCGCGGGCGTCGACTGCCGCCACCTCGTGACGTCCGCCTACCCGACCGGCACCTACGCCGCCGTCCTCGACGACGAGGGGGACCTGCTCGTGGCGGTCGCCGACATGCGGGCCACCGACGAGCTGACCGTCGGCGAGCTGGGGGTCGTCCCGTCGCTGCTCGAGGGCGCCGATGCCGTCGTCGTCGACGCGAACGTCAGCCCCACGGTCATCCGGTGGGTCCTCGCCGCCGCGGCCGACGCGGGCGTGCCCGGGGTCTTCGAGCCTGTGTCCGTGGCCAAGGCCACCGAGGCCGCGCGCGTCCTCGACGGCACCGTCCCGGTGCACACCGTCACCCCGAACGTCGACGAGCTGTCCGCCCTCGTCGGCCACCCGGTCGACCCCGAGGTCGACGGCGTCGTCGAGGCCGCCGGCCTCCTCCACGACCGCGGCGTCGAGCACGTCTGGGTGCGGCGCGGCACCCGGGGCAGCCTCCTGTCCGTGGTGCCCCGGCCCACCGCCGACGACCCCCGGCCGACGCGCCGCGTCCACCTCGTGAGCGCCCCGCCGACCACGGTCGAGGACGTCACCGGCGCCGGCGACGCGATGACCGCGGGCTACGTCCACTCCCTGCTCGCCGGTCACGGCGTCGTCGAGGCCGCCCGGTACGGCCAGGTCCTCGCCGCCCTGACCGTCGCCTCGCCGGACACCGTCCGCGCCGACCTCACTCCCGCCCTCGTCGCCGCCCACCTCACCCCCGACCAGCCACCGACCCAGGAGCTCTCCGCATGACCACCGCCGCCCCGGCCACACCCCACCCGATGCTCTCCGTCGCCCCCGAGGTGCGCGAGGCGCTCGCCGAGGGCCGCCCGGTCGTCGCGCTGGAGTCGACGATCATCAGCCACGGGATGCCCTATCCGGCCAACGTCGGGATGGCGCGCGAGGTCGAGCAGATCGTCCGCGACGGTGGTGCCGTCCCGGCGACCGTCGCCATCCTCGACGGCCGCCCCACCGTCGGGCTCTCCGACGACGAGCTCGAGATGTTCGGTGCCGACGGCGGCATCCGCAAGGTCAGCGTCCGCGACCTGCCCCACGTCGTCGCGACCGGCGTCCACGGCGCGACGACCGTCGCCAGCACGATGCGGATCGCGGCGCTCGCGGGAATCCGGGTGTTCGTCACCGGGGGGCTCGGCGGCGTGCACCAGGGTGCGGAGCACTCGATGGACGTCTCCGCCGACCTCACCGAACTCTCCCGGACGGAGGTGGCCGTCATCTCGGCCGGCGTCAAGTCGATCCTCGACATCGGGCGCACGCTCGAGGTGCTCGAGACCCTCGGCGTGCCGGTCGTCGGCTACGGCACCGACGAGTTCCCGTCGTTCTTCTCGCGCTCCAGCGGGCTGTCCGTCCCCATGCGCGTCGACACCCCCGAGGAGGCGGCGGCGCTGATGCGTGCCTCGTTCGGGCTCGGCCTCGGCAGCGGCATCTCGATCGCCAACCCGGTCCCGGCCGAGCACGAGATGCCCCGGGCCGACATCGACGAGGTCATCGCGCGGGCCCTCGCCGAGTGCGCCGCGCAGGGCGTCACCGGGAAGGACATCACCCCCTTCCTCCTCGGCCGGCTCGTCGAGCTCTCCGACGGCCGCTCGCTCGAGACCAACCTCGCGCTGGTCCGGCACAACGCGCGGGTCGGTACGGCCATCGCCGTCGCGTACGCCGCCGGCTGACGGCCGGGGGCGCCCCCACGCAGTCGTCGCCGGCGGACCCTGTCTGACCTGCGCCTGTGCTGGCTATCGTGTGCGCTCGTGAGGGTCCGGGTGCTGGGGAGCACGGTCGTCGAGGGTGCCGACGGGCCGGTACCCCTGCCGGCGCGCAAACCGCGCAGCATCCTCGCCGCGCTCGCCCTGGCGCCGGGCACCACGATGAGCGCGGACCGGCTCGTCGACCTCGTGTGGGGCGACGACGCCCCCGCCGGCGCCCACGGCACGCTGCACGCCTACATCTCCGGCCTCCGGCGGGCCCTGGAGCCCGACCTGGCGCCGCGCGCCCGTCCCACCGTCCTCGTGACCACGGACGCGGGGTACCGGCTGGAGGTCGCCCCGGACGACGTCGACGCCGTGGCCTTCGCCCGCGAGGTCCGGGCGCGGCACTCGGCCCTCGCCCCGCTGTGGTCCCAGCTGAGCACCGGCCCGCAGCCGGGGTGGCCGTCGCGCGAGGAGGTGGCCGCCCACGTCGAGGCGCTCGAGGAGGCGCTGCGCACGTGGACCGGCCCGGCCTACGTCGACCTCGGCGACCACCCCGACGTCCTCGCCGACCGGGCCGCGCTCGACGAGCTGCGGGCCGCCGCCGAGGAGGACCTGGCCCTCGGGCTCCTGGCGCTCGGGGAGCACGCGGCCGTCCTCGCCGCGACGGAGCAGGCCGCGACCCGGCACCCGCTGCGGGAGCGCAGCCGCTGCCTCCGGGCCCTGGGGCTCGTGCGCACCGGCCGGCAGGTCGAGGCTCTCGAAGTGCTGCGGACCCACCGGGCGCTGCTCGCCGACGAGCTGGGTCTGGACCCCGGCCCCGAGGCGAGGGCGCTGGAGGAGGCGGTGCTGCGTCAGGAACCGGGGCTCGGGGAGTGGTTGCGGGAGCGGCCGGTGCCGCCCGGAGCGCCGCCCCCGGTGGGCGGGTCGGTCGGCGTCGCCCCCGCGTCGGGATGGATGACCGTCGGCCGGGACGCCGAGCGCGAGGTGGTCGCCGGTCTGCTCTCCACCTCCGCGTCCGGGAGGCCCGGAGCGGTGCTGGTCGTCGGCGACCCCGGCACCGGCAAGACGCGGCTCGTCGAGGACGCCCTCGCCGCCGCGGCCGGGCTCGGGACGCTCACGGCGGTCGGTCGCTGCTCGCGCGACGACGGGGCGCCCCCGCTCTGGCCGTGGTTCGCCATCCTCGACGACCTGGGGCTCGAGGGTCCGCGGGAGGCGCCGTCGGCCGGTGCGAGGGCCGAGGCGGTCGCGGAACGGGCCTTCGCGGTGCAGGACGCCCTGGTGCGGGGAGTCCGGGCGCGGGCCGCCGAGCAGCCCGTGCTGCTCGTCGTCGAGGACCTGCACTGGGCGGACACCCGGACCCTGCGCGCCCTGACCCATCTGGTCGAGAACCTGGCTCCGGGCGACCGGGTGCTGCTCGTCGTCACCCGCCGTGCCCGCCCGGCGCCGACCGGCGCGCTCGCCGACCTCGGCGTCGCCCTGACACGGTACGGCGCGCCGACCCTCGAGCTCGGCGGGCTGCGCCCCGACGACGCCCGGGTGCTCGTCGACGCGGTGTCCCCGGGCCCCACGGGTCCTGACGCCGCGCTCGTCGAACGCTGGTGCCGGCGCACGGGGGGCAACCCGTTCTTCCTCGTCGAGCTGGCGCGGCTCGCCGCGGGGCCGGGCGGGTGGCGCGGGGAGGTGCCGGAGTCGGTCCAGGCCGTCGTCGGGCAACGGCTCGGGGACCTGCCGGAGGCGACCCGCGAGGTGCTCCTCGTGGCGGCCGCGCTGGGCCGCGAGCACTCCCCGCTCCTGCTGGCGCGGGTCGGTGGATGGGACGCGGAGGAGGTCGCCGAGCGGCTCGAGGCCGCGGAGGAGGTGGGTGTCGTCCACCACCGCAGCGACGGCCGGCTGGCCTTCGAGCACGCGCTGACCCGGGACGCGGTGCTCGCCGCGGCGACTCCGGCCGCGGTGTCGCGCACCCACGCCCGGATCGCGCACGCCCTCGAGCAGGTACCCCGGGGCGCGCTCACGGAGACCGAACGCTCCTTCGACCTCGCCCACCACTGGCTCGCCGCCGGGCCGCTGCACGCCCCCCGCGCCTGGCGATCGGCCCACGCGGCCGCGGCCGAGGCGCGCCAGGTCTTCGCGAACGTCGAGGCCACCGAGCTCTACCGGTCGGCCCTCGACGCCCACGCGCTCGACCCTGCCGGCACCCGCGACGAGCGCTACGACCTCCTCCTCGCGTTCGCCGGCGCCGCCGCCTTCTCCGGTCGGTGGCGGTGGGGGGTCGCGGCGGTCGTCGAGGCGGTGTCGCTGGCCCGGACGGAGGCCGACCCCGAACGCGTGGCGCGGGCCGCGGCCGAGCTGACTCGGCACTCGGTCTGGACGCCCCAGGAGTTCGGCGAGGTCGACGAGGACCTGGTCGAGGACCTGCGGACCACCCTGCGCGACCTCGGACCCCACGACCCGCCCGTGCGGTGCGTCCTCATGCTCGCGCTCGCCGTCCAGCTCTACTACGCGTACGGCACCGAGCCGGAGGTCGACGCGCTCGTCGCCGAGGGCACGGCCATCGCCCGCCGGACGGGGGACCCCGCCCTCAGGGCGTGGGCCGCGCACGCCGGGTGGATCGCGCTCTGGCGGCCGACCGCGCTGGCGGAGCGCACGGCGCTCGCCGACGAGCAGCTCGCGGCCGCCATCGCGCAGGGCGACGACGCCGCCGTGGCCCTCGCGCACATCATCCGGGCCGGGACGGCGGTCGAGCGCGGCGACCTCGAGGGCTGGCTGACCCACTCGGCCGCCGCCGAGGCCCTGGCCCGGCGGCGTCGGTTCGCGTACATCGAGTACGTCCTCGCCTTCGTGCGCCTCGCCCTCGGCCTGCTCGCCGACGACCACGACGCCGCGGACGGCCACGCGGCGACGATGCGCTCGATGCGCGAGGGGCTGGCCACGCCGGCGCTGGAGCTCAACGAGTTCGGCATCCTCTACTCGACGGCGACCTGGCGCCCCGGGTTCGCGGCATCGGTCGCCCAGCAGATGCTCGACTTCTACCGGGCCGAGCCCTTCGAGATGGGCCGGTACGCGATGCTCCACGTCCTCGCCGTGGCCGGCCGGGACGACGACCTGCGCGAGCAGCTCGCGCGGACGCCGTTCACCCCCCTGCGCGACCGGTGGTGGCACACGGCCGAGGCAGCGGCCCACGTGCTCGTCGCCGCCCGGGTGGGTGACCGGGCCCTGGCGCGCGGTGCGGTCGAGGCGCTGCGACCCTCCACCGGCACGATGGCCGTCACCGGCATCTCGCTCGTCAACGGCCCGGTCGACGGCTACCTCGCCATCGGCCTCGCGGTGCTCGGCGAGCACGACGAGGCGCGGGTCCTCGCCGGGCGCGCCGAGGCGCTCGCCCGGCGGTGGGGGATGACCGCCTACCTGCGCCTGCTCGAGGAGCACCGGCGCGCGCTCGGGTTCTGAGCGCGCGCCGGCCGCTCACCCCGCGGGTCGGACGTACCGGAAGGCCACGGCCTCGGCCCGCTCGAAGCGTCGGCGGAACAGCGCGTGGAGCACCCGGTACGGCGTGCCGGCGACGGCGAACATCGCCTCGCGGGCCTCGCGCGGCAGACCGTGCATCGCCCAGGCGATGACGAAGGGGATCTCGCGCGTGCCGTAGGAGCGGCCGATGGCCCGCTCGACGCCCAGGAACTCCTCGGCGGTCATCACCCGCTGGACGAGCGGCAGCACGACACCCTCCTCGTGCTCCAGGTGCTGGTCGAGGACCTCGCGCAGGCCGGCCAGCCGGATGGCCAGGGCGGCGCGGTGGCTGTCGCAGGGGTGGCCGGCGACGGCCCCGAACGCGTCGGTGCAGGCGGTGACCAGCGGGTCGATGCCCTCGTGCTCCTCGCTCATCGCCGCGACCTCCAGCCGGTCGGCGGGTGTGCCTCGCTCGCCCACGGCCTGCTCCAGCACCGGCCAGTACAGGCTGTCCTCGGCGGTGTGGTGGTGGTGCAGCGTGGTGGCGAAGCGTCCCCACCGGGCGGCGAGGGCCTCCCACGTCCGGGCGTCGTCCAGCGGTGTGGCCTCGGTCGCGGCGGCGAAGGCGGCCAGGTCGCGCCGCAGCGCGTGGTGCATCACGTACATGCCGGTGTGGTCGTTGGGGCCCTCGGCGACGTGGGTCTGACCGGGCAGGTCGAGCTGTCGGCGGGGGGTGGTGCTGGTGGTCATCGGTTCTCCTCGTGGTGGGCGGGGTCGTTCCCGCGTCGGCACCACCGTGCTCCGGTGCGCTTGGGCGCGGCTTGGGTCCGCGCCCAAGCCACCTCCAAGGGAGGGCCTGCACCGTGGTCGACATCCGCACCCCCCACCCGAGGAGCCGCCATGTCCCCCACCGCACAGCCTTCCCCGCCCGACCCCCGCCCACGCCGGAGCGTGCTCGTCATCGGCAGCACCGGCCTCGTGGGCCGCGAGGTCGTCCGCGCCCTCCGCGAGCGAGGCGCCGTCCCGAGCGTCCTCGTCCGCGACCCGTCGCGGCTGTCCTCGACCGAGGGCGTGCACGTCGTCGTCGGCGACCTGCGCGACCCCGCATCGGTGCGCCTCGCGGTCGCCGGGGTCGACGTCGTCCTCCACGTCTCACCGCACGAGGCCGACGAGGTCGAGCTGACCCGCACGGTCGTCCGGGCCTGCGAGGAGGCCGGCACCCGGCTCGTCTTCGCCGGCGTCCACGCGCTCGCCCGCAACGCGCTGCACGGCTGGCTGATGCGCCGCGTGTACGGCGTGCTGCTGCCGCGCTACCGCGGGAAGCTGACGCTCGCCCGGATGGTCGAGCGCTCGGCGACCGACCCCGTCGTCCTCGTCCCGAGCAACTTCATGCAGACCGACGAGGTGCTGCTCGGCACCATCCTCGAGGGGTCCTTCGTGCAGCCGGCGCACCGGCGAGGGCTCAACCGCGTCGACGTGCGCGACCTGGGCGAGGTCGCCGCGAACGTCCTGCTCGACCCGGCCTTCCCGTCCGGCGGCTACCCGGTCGTCGGACCGCGCTCGCTGACCGGCCAGGAGTGCGCGGTCACGTGGGAGCGCGCCCTCGGTCGCCCGGTGCGCTACACCGGGGACGACGACGCGGCGCTCGAGGCGGCCCTGGCCCGTCACCTCTCCGGCCATCGTCGCGGGGACTGGCTCGCGTCGATGCGTGCGCTGCGCCGGCTCGAGGTCGCGACCGGTGTCGAGGACCTCGCGACGACGACCCGGCTGCTCGGGCGGCCGCCGACCGACCACGTCGACTTCGTGGCCCGCGTCGTGGCCGAGCACGGCGCGCTCGCCCGCTGACCTCCACGTCGGTGGGGGCGTCCGGCGTGCGGGTCGGTCACGGGCGACCCCCGCCACCACGGCTACGCTCGGGAGGAAACGTGTCCCCACGCAGGAGGAGGCCCGAGTGGCCAGCATCGAGGCAGTAGGCGCGCGCGAGATCCTCGACTCGCGCGGTAACCCCACGGTCGAGGTCGAGGTCGCCCTCGACGACGGCACCGTCGCCCGCGCGGCGGTCCCCAGCGGCGCGTCGACCGGCGCGTTCGAGGCGGTCGAGCGCCGTGACGGCGACAAGGGCCGCTACGGCGGCAAGGGCGTCGAGAAGGCCGTCGACGCCGTCATCGACGAGCTCGGTCCCAAGCTCCTCGGCTTCGAGGCGAGCGAGCAGCGGCTCGTCGACGCCGAGATGCTCGCCATCGACGGCAGCGCGAACAAGGAGAAGATCGGCGCCAACGCCATCCTCGGCGTCTCGCTGGCCGTGGCCCGCGCGGCCGCCGACTCCGCCGACCTGCCGCTGTTCCGCTACGTCGGTGGCCCCAACGCCCACGTCCTGCCGGTGCCGATGATGAACATCCTCAACGGAGGCAGCCATGCCGACTCCAACGTCGACATCCAGGAGTTCATGATCGCGCCGATCGGCGCCGAGTCCTTCCGGGAGGCGCTGCGCTGGGGCGCGGAGGTCTACCACGCGCTCAAGGGCGTCCTCAAGGAGAAGGGGCTGGCCACCGGCCTCGGCGACGAGGGCGGCTTCGCCCCGAACCTCGAGTCCAACCGCGCCGCGCTCGACCTCATCCTCGAGGCGATCGGCAAGGCCGGCTACACCCCCGGTGAGCAGATCGCGCTGGCCCTCGACGTCGCGGCGTCGGAGTTCTTCGAGGACGGCTCCTACGCGTTCGAGGGCGGGTCGAAGACGGCCGCCGAGATGGTCGACTACTACGCCGACCTCGTCGACTCCTACCCGCTGGTGTCCATCGAGGACCCGCTCAACGAGGAGGACTGGGACGGCTGGAAGGCGATGACCGACCGCCTCGGCGACCGCGTCCAGATCGTCGGCGACGACCTGTTCGTCACCAACCCCGAGCGACTCGCCCGCGGCATCGGCTCCGGCACGGCGAACGCACTCCTGGTGAAGGTCAACCAGATCGGCTCGCTCACCGAGACCCTCGACGCCGTCGACCTCGCCCACCGCAACGGCTACCGCTGCATGATGAGCCACCGCTCCGGCGAGACCGAGGACGTCACGATCGCCGACCTCGCGGTCGCGACGAACTGCGGCCAGATCAAGACCGGCGCCCCCGCGCGGTCCGAGCGGGTCGCCAAGTACAACCAGCTGCTCCGCATCGAGGAGGAGCTCGACGACGCCGCCGTCTACGCCGGCGCGAGCGCCTTCCCGCGGTTCACCGCCGGACGCGGCTGACCGGCAGGGACCCGGGGGAGCAGCCGATGGCCTCGAGCCGCAGCACCGGACCCGCGTCGCGCCCACCGCGACGCGGGTCCGGCGCGCGCACACCGGCAGCCGGCCGTGGGGGCGCCGGTCGTCCGGCGGCGGGGCGCTCCACCGCGCGCCCCGCGGCGGCGAAGGCGCCAGCGGCGAGGGCGTCGACATCCTCGGCGTCGCGGGCCTCCGTCCCGACGACGAGGCCGTCGAAGGTCGTCCGGCGCACGCCGTCCGGCTGGCGCGGGCGGGTCGGTGGCGCCGCCTCGAACCGGATGCTCCGTCGGGGCGCGGTCCTCGCCGGCATCGGTGTGTTCCTCGTGGTCCTGCTCACCTCCTCGGTCGCGGCGTGGGTGCACCAGCAGGGCCAGATCGCCGCGCTCCGCGACAAGGTGGCCTCCCAGGAGGCCGACGTCGCCGCGCTGCGCGACGAGCGCCAGCGCTGGAACGATCCCGCCTACGTCGAGCAACAGGCCCGACAGAGACTGAAGTTCGTGCGGCCGGGGGAGATGGCCTACACCGTCCTCGACCCCGACCCGAAGACCCCCGACACCCCGACCGTCGCGGGTCCCGGCGCGGCAGGACCGAAGTCGACTCTTCCCTGGTACGCGACCGTGTGGGAGTCGGTGCGCACGGCCGACGCCCCCGGGGCGCACCGGTGACCTCCGGGACCGACCGCCCGCCCGTCGCGCAGGCCGATCTCGACGCCGTCTCGCGGCAGCTCGGGCGCGGCGCTCGTGGCGTCGTCGAGGTGGCCCACCGGTGCCCGTGCGGCGAGCCGGACGTCGTGCGCACCGAGCCGCGGCTGCCGGACGGCACCCCGTTCCCCACGTCGTTCTACGCGACGTGTCCCCGGCTCACCGGCGCGGTGTCCACGCTCGAGAGCCAGGGCGTGATGAAGGAGATGACCGACCGCCTCGTCGTCGACGACGACCTGCGGGCCCGCTACGAGACGGCCCACGCCGACTACCTCGCCCGGCGTGCCGAGCTGGGGGACGTGCCGGAGATCGCCGGGGTCTCCGCCGGCGGGATGCCCACCCGCGTCAAGTGCCTCCACGTCCTCGTCGGCCACTCCCTCGCGGCCGGTCCCGGGGTCAACCCGCTCGGCGACGAGGCCCTCGCGCTCCTCGCCCCGTGGTGGGAGCGTCATCCGTGTTCCGCGGCGGCCGCGGAGGACCCGGGGGAGGCCGGATGACCCGCCGGGTGGCCGCGGTGGACTGCGGCACGAACTCGATCCGCCTGCTCGTCGCCGACGTCGGGACCGACGGCCTGCTCACCGACGTCGTGCGCCGGATGGAGGTCGTGCGCCTCGGCCAGGGCATCGACCGCACCGGTGTCATCGCGCCCGAGGCGATGGAGCGCACCCTCGCCGCCGCCCGCGAGTACGCCGGGCAGTGTCGCGAGCACGGCGCCGAGGCGGTCCGGTTCGTGGCCACGTCGGCCTCCCGCGACGCCCGCAACGCCGACGAGTTCGTCGCCGGGGTGCGCGACGCCTTCGGCGACCTCGACGTCGCCCCGGAGGTCGTGGCCGGCGACGTCGAGGCCCGCCTCTCCTTCACCGGTGCCACCGGCGACCTGCGTCGGCTCGGTCTCGCCGGCCCGTACCTCGTCGTCGACCTCGGCGGTGGCTCCACCGAGCTGGTGCGCGGCACCGACGACGTCGAGGCCGGTCGCTCGGTCGACGTCGGCTGCGTGCGGATGACCGAGCGCCACCTCTCCGGTGACCCGCCGACCGGCGCCGAGACCGAGGCGGCCAGGGCCGACGTGCGCGCGGCCCTCGACGCCGCCGAGGAGGTCGTCGACCTCACCGGGCTCGGCGCCGTCGTCGGTCTCGCGGGGTCGATCACCACCGTCACCGCCCACGCCCTCGGGCTCGGCCGCTACGACCGCGACGCCATCCACCTGGCGCAGGTTCCCCTTGCGGCACACCGCACCTCGTGTGCCGTACTGCTCGCGATGTCCCGTACCGAGCGCGCGGCCCTCCCGTACATGCACCCCGGTCGGATCGACGTCATCGGCGCCGGGGCACTGGTCTGGGACGAGGTGCTCGCCCGGGTGGCGGCCCGGTCGCCGGGCGTCCGGGTGGTCACGAGCGAGCACGACATCCTCGACGGCATCGCCCTCTCGGTGGCCGGCTCGTCGTGACGCCACAGGGCGCCAGCACCACCGCCGTCCTCGTGTGCCAGGGGCGGGCGGTCGCCGACGGCCGTCTCGGTGTCGGCCGGTTCGCCGACCCGGTCGCCGTGCGGCTGCTCGACCCCGCCGAGCGCGAGGTCGTCGAGCGGGTGCGGGCCGGCCGTACCCCCGGAGCGCCCTGGGGCATGGCCGAGGAGATGGTCCTGCACACTGCCGCCACGATGGTGCCGCGGACCGTCGCCATCGACGACGCGGTCCGCGAGCACCGCTCCGGCCAGGTCGTCGTCCTCGGCGCCGGCCTCGACGCGCGCGCCTGGCGGATGCCGGAGCTCGAGACGGCGACGGTCTTCGAGGTGGACCACCCGGCGTCGCAGGCCGACAAGCAGCGGCGCGTGGCCGGTCTCGAGCCCGTGGCGGGCCGTGTCGTCCCGGTCGTCGTCGACCTCGCGAACGACCCGCTCGCCACCGCCTTGACCGCCGCGGGGCTCGACGAGTCGGCTCCCACGACATGGGTGTGGGAAGGCGTCGTCCCCTACCTCACCCGCGACGCGGTGGCCTCGACCCTGGTGCAGCTGGCGGTGCTGTCGGCGCCGGGCAGCCGGCTCGTCGTCCAGTACCAGCAGCGCTCGGTCGTCGCCACGACGCTGCGCGCGGCGATGCGCCTCGCCCTCCGGGTGGCGCGGCGGCCGGACCCGCTGGCCCGCGAGCCGTGGCACACCCTCCTGACGCCCGACGAGCTGGGCCTGGTCCTGCGACCCTGCGGGTTCTCGATCTCGTCCGACCACTCCCTCCTCGAGCTGGCCGACGGGATGGACCTGCCCGGCCGGCGCGACGGCTCCCTCGGCAACGGTCGCGTCGCGGTGGCCGAGAGGGCCTGAGCCGTCAGGGCCAGGTCGTGGCGTGGACCTCGAAGTCGGCGCCGGTCTGCACCGGGACGACGCAGAACGGCATTCCGCCCGGGTCCTCCATCACCGCCCACCCCTCGTGCCGGGTGGCGACCCGCGCCCCCAGCGCCTCGACCCGCGCCACCTCGGCCGGCACGTCGTCGGTCTCGATGTCGAGGTGCAGGCGAGGAGGTGTGCCTGCCCCGGTGCGCTGCAGCTCGAGCTTGACCGTGCCGGGCAACGGCGTGAGCGGCTCGTAGGGGTCGTCGTCGGAGATGGTGGTGTCGGCCGACCGGCGCGTGCCGGTGACGCCGGCCCAGAACGCGGCCGCGGCGTCGTACGACCCGGCCGGGTGGTCGATGAGCAGGACTCCGATGCGGCTGCGGTGCATCCGGCCACGGTAGGGGACGACACGCCGGTCCCGTCGTCTGCACGGTACTGCGGTGTGCGTAGTACCGTGCGATCCACACGAATGGTTCAGGAGGTGGCTCGTGGACGGCACCCAGCTCGTCAAGGGGGTCCTCGACCTCGCGGTGCTCGCGGTCGTCGCGCGGGAGGACGGCTACGGCTACGACGTCGTGCGCCGGCTGCGCGACGCCGGGCTCGAGGAGGTCGGTGACGCGTCGGTGTACGGCACGCTGCGGCGGCTCTACGCGGCCGGGGCGCTCACCTCGTACGTGGTGCCCTCGGAGGAGGGGCCGCACCGGAAGTACTACGGCATCAACGCGGAGGGACGGCACATGCTGGAGACGCAGGCGAAGACGTGGAGCGGGTTCGCCGCGACGATGGACGGCCTCGTCGCCGGGGCGGGGGTGGCGTCGTGAACGCGGTGACGGTCGAGGCTCGCACCGAGGACGTCCGCGCGTACATCGCGGCGGTGCGCGCCTGGCTCGCCGACCTCCCCCCGGAGGACGTCGACGAGCTGACCCTCGGGATGGAGGCCGACCTCACCGAGCGAGCGGCCGAGGGGGACGTGCTCCTCGGCCAGCTGCTCGGCGAGCCCGAGGAGTACGCGGCCGAGCTGCGTTCTGCTGCAGGGCTGCCGCCCCGGGCGGCGACGGTGGAGGGGGCGTCGTCGTCCGGGTGGGTCACCACGCTCGTCGCCTCCGGGACCGAGGTCGGGACCGCCGCCCTCGAGCGGTGGCCCTGGCTGCGCGACCTCCGCCCGGTGTGGTGGGTGGCCCGGGGCTGGGCCCTCGGCTGGGGGCTGGCCGCCGTCCTCGGCACGGGCCACTTCCTCCTCGTGCCGGTGCTGTGTGCCGCGGTGTCGTTCTGGCTGGGCCGGCGCACCGCGGCCGTCGTCGTGCCGCGCGGGGTGGCGACGGTCGTCCTCGCGGCGAACCTCCTGGGTGTGGTGCTCCTCCTGCCGGCCGCGGCCTCGACGCTCGACCCGCCGCAGTCCGGCGGTGCGGACGCCTGGGTGCCGCCGGGCGTCAGCCTCGACGGCTCGACCGTCTCGAACCTCTACGTCTACGACGGCCGGGGCAACCGGGTCGACGGCGCCCGGCTCTTCGACCAGAACGGCAACCCCGTGTACGTCGACCCGTCGTCGGTGACGGCCGGCGAGGACGTGCCGATGCGTCCGGACGGCTACCCGGACGTCCCGACGAACGCGTTCCCTCTCGTCGTCGGCGGGGCGGACCCGTGGGGCGCCACCGACGCATGGACGCCGCCGCTGACCCTCGCGCCGGTGCCGGTGCTCCCGTCGCCGTCGCCGACCACGTCGGACGCGGCGAACCCGACGCCGCCGGTGTCGTCCAGCTCGACGGCCACACCCTCCGGCGCGGTGCCGAGCCCGCCCGCGACGCCGACGCCGACGGTGTCCGGCGGCTGAGGTCCTCCGGCCACGGGCGCGCTACCGTGGGCGCGCCCCCGTGGCCCAACCGGCAGAGGCAGGCGCCTTAAAAGCGCCACAGGTGCGGGTTCGACTCCCGTCGGGGGCGCGCAGCGCTCCCGGAGGGAGTCGGGATGAGCCCGAACGGAGTGAGTGCGACGGTGCCCCGTCGGGGGCGCGCCAGCGCCTCCCGACGGGAGTCAGGGAGACGCTCGAACGACGTGAGGGCGACGGCTCCCGACAGGACTCTCCCCGAACGGGTGTGAAGACTGTCGACATGCCGACGGATATCACACACGTTCGCGGTCAACGGGAGGGCGGGGGCTCTCAGCGGGAACTCAGGTTCGTGCTGAAACGTCTACGCTGTACGCACGACGGCGACCATCGCCGCCACGACCCGCACGGAGGATCGATGGCCAACAACCCGGCCTTCAACCGACTCGAGAAGGACGCCCGCAGCGGCTACGCCGGCTTCCGCACCGGCCCCGCGAGCTCGCCGGCCGTCCCGACCGAGCTGAGCGCCCAGCAGCTCCAGGACATGTACAGCGCCCCCTCGGCCGTCCGCCCGGGCACCGAGCGCCCGGTGACCATGGACGACGTCGTCATGAAGACGCTCGGGCTGTTCGCCATCGTTCTGGTCACCGGCGCCGTCGGCTGGTACCTCTCGGCGACGAGCCAGGTCCTCGGTCTCGTGGCGTGGGGCGCAGGCATCGTGGGCATCCTCGGTCTCGGCATCGCGATCGCCGTCAAGAAGACCCTCAGCGTGCCGCTCATCCTCACCTACGCGGTGTTCGAGGGCCTCTTCGTCGGGGCGATCAGCCAGACCTACTCCGGCGCCTTCGACCCGCAGGGGACGCCCGCCTTCCAGGGCATCGTCGCGCAGGCCGTCCTGGCCACCCTCGCGACGTTCGCGGGCATGTTCATCGCCTACAAGACCGGCCTGATCAAGGTCACCGCGAAGTTCCGGCGCATCGTGACGATGATGGTGTTCGGCTACGTGATCTTCGCCCTCGTGAACTTCGGTTACGCGATCTTCACGAACAGCGCCTTCGGCATCGGCGGCAGCGGTGCGCTGGGCATCGGCATCTCCCTGTTCGCGGTCGGCCTCGCCGCGACGATGCTGGCGCTCGACTTCGACCAGATCGACTACGCCATCCGCACCGGTGCCCCGCAGAAGTACTCGTGGCTGCTGGCGCACGGGCTCGTCGTCACCCTGGTGTGGCTCTACCTCGAGTTCCTCCGCCTGCTCGGTCGGATGCGCAACTGACCGGGACCAGCGACGACGACGCCGGGGTGGCCCACGCCGCCCCGGCGTCGCCGTCCCCGGACCTGCTGCCGGCCACCGCGCGCGCCGAGCTCGAGCGCCTGCGGCGTCGATGGTCGCAGCTGCCGCTCGCCCGTGCGGAGGAGGCGGCACCGGCCGTCCGGGCCCTCGTCGAGGACCTGGCCGCGCGCACGGCGCCGGGCACCCCCGTCCCCGACCTCGGGTCGGCGGTGCTGCCCGACCAGCTGGCCGTCGTCGCGTGGGACGCCTGCGCCGCCGGCCGCGCCGACGACCTCCCCGAGGCGCTCGCCACCCTCCGCCGCACCCTCCCCTGACCGGGTGGGACGGCGTCAGGAGAGGCGCTCGACGACGATGGCCATGCCCTGGCCGCCGCCGACGCACATCGTCTCGAGGCCGAACGTGCCGTCCCGCGCCTCGAGGCCGTTGAGCAGCGTCGTCATGATGCGCGTGCCCGTGGACCCGAACGGGTGCCCGAGGGCGATGGCGCCGCCGTGCACGTTGAGCTTCTCGAGGTCCATCCCGAGGTCGTCGGCGCTCGGCAGCACCTGCGCGGCGAACGCCTCGTTGATCTCGTAGAGGTCGATGTCGTCGATGGTCATGCCGGCCCGCGCGAGCGCCTGGCGGGAGGCCTCGACCGGCCCGAGCCCCATGATCTCGGGGGAGAGGGCGGAGACGCCGGTGGAGACGATGCGGGCGAGCGGCGTCAGCCCGAGCTCGCGGGCCCGGGTGTCGCTCATGACCACCACGCCGGAGGCGCCGTCGTTGAGCGGGCAGCAGTTCCCGGCGGTCACGGTGCCGCCCTCGCGGAAGACCGGCTGCAACGCCTGCACCGCCTCGAGCGTCACGCCGGGGCGGGGGCCGTCGTCGCGGGAGACGACGGTGCCGTCTGCGAGCGTCACGGGGAGGATCTCGCGCTCGAAGAAGCCGTCGGCGATGGCTTTCTCGGCACGGTTCTGGCTGGTGACCCCCCACTCGTCCTGGCGCTCGCGGGAGACGCCGCGCAGCGTCGCGACGTTCTCGGCGGTCTGCCCCATCGCGAGGTAGACGTCGGGCAGGCCACCGTCCGCGCGCGGGTCGGACCAGGTGGTGTTCGCGGCCGCCATCGCGGCCGAGCGTTCCATCGCCGCCGCGAAGACCGGGTTGAGGTTCTCCGGGTCGGACTCCCCGGCGCCACGGAAGGCGGGGTTGGTCGAGACCGACTCGACGCCGCCGACGACGAAGGCGTCGCCCTCGCCGGCCTTGATCGCGTGGAAGGCCATCCGCATCGTCTGGGTCGAGCTCGCACAGAACCGGTTGACCGTCGCACCGGGCAGGCCGTCGAGGCCGGCGAGCACGGAGACGACCCGCGCCATGTTGTTGCCCGCCTTGCCGCTCGGGTCCGCGCAGCCCCAGTAGAGGTCGTCGAGGGTGGTCGGGTCGAGCCCGGGCAGCTGGTCGAGCAGGCCGCGCACGACCTGCACCGACAGGTCGTCCGGTCGCACCTCGCGCAGCGAGCCCTTGAAGGCGCGGCCGATGGGGGTGCGGGCGGTGGCGACGATGACGGCCTCGGTCACGGGGTCCTCCTGGCGGTGGTCACGGGCAGCGGTGCCGTCTGGCACCGGCCGGCGGTAAGCGAGCGCTTACCGGGCGTCCGTCCAGCGTAGGCGCTGGGCCGCCGGGACGGAACCTCGCGGACCCTGTGGGGTCCGTCTCGTCGCCGACGTCCCGCAGGGCTCGTGCGCGGCCGGCCGGAGGGACATGATGAGCCCATGGGCACCAGTCGCAGCCAGGCATCGTCAGGGTCGCCGTACGAGGGACGGGTCGGGTTCGCCCGGGCGGTCCGCGTCGGTCAGCACGTCGCCGTCTCGGGGACGGCACCGATCGGGACGGGGGGACAGGTCAGCCTCGACCCCGGGCAGCAGACCCGGCGCTGTTGGGAGATCGCGCTCGGCGCACTCGCCGAGCTCGGCGGCGAGCCCGAGCACGTCATCCGGACCCGGCACTACATCACCGACCTCGACGTCGTCGACGCGGTCTCGGCGGTGCACGGCGAGATCTTCGGCGAGATCCGGCCGGCGAGCACGATGGTGCGCGTCGCGGGCCTGCTCGACGAGCGCTGGCTGGTCGAGGTCGAGCTCGACGCCATCCTCCCCGAGGGCTGAGCCCGGTCCCGGCGCCGCCCCTCGCCCGGTGTCAGCCGGCGGTGGGGGCCGCCTGTTCGGTGCCGTCGGCCTCGACGGCAGGGACGCCGGCCGGGGGCACGTCGTCCGGGCGGCGGCGCAGCCGGACGGCCCACCGGCCGCGCGGGCCGCGGGCCTGCCCGGCGATCTCGATGGGCGCGACCTCGGTGCCGGCCTCGCGCACGGCCTGCCCGGCCGCGACGGCGACCGGACCGACGCCCTCCCCGCGGCGGGGCTCGGGTGCGCGGTCGCCGGTGTCCTCGCCCCAGACCCGCAGCGCCGCGCAGACGCTGGGCAGCAGCGCCGCAGCGGCGCGCGCGTACCCGGCGGCCGACGGGTGGAACTGGTCGCGGCTGAACATCACCTGGGGCGAGGCGGCGAACTCGGGGCCGAGCAGGTCGCCGAGCGAGACGGTGCGACCGCCGGCCTCGACCACCGCGACGGTCTGGGCGGCCGCGAGGTCGCGGGACCAGCGCTTCATGAGCGAGCGCAGCGGCTGCCGGATGGGTTCGATGGTGCCGAGGTCGGGGCAGGTGCCGACGACGACCTCGCTGCCGAGCGCCCTGATGCGTCGGACGGTCTGCTCGAGGTGGCGGACCGACGCGGTGCGCTCGATGCGGTGTGTCACGTCGTTGGCGCCGACCATGACGAGGACGACGTCGGGGCGCATGACGTCCTCGAGGGCGTTGGCCAGCTGGCGCTCGAGGTCGCTGGACTCGGCCCCGACGACGGCGCGGTTGGTGAGGTGCACGGAACGGCCGGTGAGTGCGGCGACCCCGTTGGCGATGATCGCCCCGACCGTCTCGTGCGGGTGGTCGCAGCCCATCCCGGCGGCCGAGGAGTCGCCGAGCACGACGACCTCCCACGGCGTGCCGCGGCCGGCGCCGTAGGTGCCGTTGTCGTCGGGGGAGTCGTCGAAGGGCGTGCCGATGACCCGCCGGGCCAGGGCCGCCTCGGCCTTGATGACGCCGTAGCCGAGGGCTCCGAGGGCAGCACCGGCAGCCGCGATGCCGCCACCGCCGTACGCGGCGGTCGCGGCGATGCGGCGAGCCCTGCGTGCGCGTCCCATCGGGTGCCCTCCTCCCGGGTCGGACGTCCACGGTAACGCCGTCCACCGACGACGCGGGACGGGATCGACGCAGGGTGGCACCTACGCTGGCCGGATGGACTGGCTCCCGGGACGAACGGCCGAGGTGTCCCGCACGGTGACCGCGGCCGACACCGCCGCCGAGCTGGGGTCCGGCGACCTGCTCGTCCTCGGCACCCCGCGCCTCCTCGCCTGGGCCGAGGCGGCCACCGTCGCCGCTCTCGAGGGCGCCCTCGACCCGGGCGCGACGAGCGTCGGGACACGCGTCGGCCTCACCCACACCGCCCCGAGCGGCATCGGCGACGCGGTGACGGTGACAGCCCGGCTGACCTCGGTGGACGGCCGGCGGCTCACCTTCGCGGTGGCCGCCACGGGGCCGGCCGGCGCCCTCCTCGGCGAGGGCACGGTGGAGCGCGTCGTCGTCGACGCCGCCCGGTTCACCGCCCGCCTGCGCGGCTGACCCGTCCGTCGCCGCCGCGCCCGGCGCGGTCGAGCCGGGGTCCGGGCCCGTGACAGGATGGCGCGCGTGAAGTACGCCGAGCACATCGCCGACCTCGTCGGGGACACCCCCCTCGTCAAGCTGACCTCCGTCACCGAGGGCATCGGGGCCACCGTCCTGGCCAAGGTGGAGTACATGAACCCCGGCGGGTCGGTCAAGGACCGCATCGCCCTGAAGATGGTGGAGGCCGCGGAGGCGTCCGGCGAGCTGCAGCCGGGCGGGGTCATCGTCGAGCCGACGTCGGGCAACACGGGCGTCGGGCTGGCCCTCGTGGCCCAGCGCAAGGGCTACTCGTGCATCTTCGTGTGCCCGGACAAGGTCTCCGAGGACAAGCGCAACGTGCTGCGCGCGTACGGCGCCGAGGTCGTGGTCTGCCCGACCGCGGTCGCCCCCGACCACCCGGACTCCTACTACTCGGTCTCCGACCGGCTGGTCCGCGACACCCCGAAGGCGTGGAAACCCGACCAGTACTCCAACCCCAACGGCCCTCTCTCGCACTACGAGTCGACCGGTCCGGAGATCTGGCGCGACACCGACGGCCGGGTCACGCACTTCGTGACGGGCGCCGGCACCGGCGGCACGATCAGCGGCGCCGGTCGGTACCTGCGGGAGGTCTCGGCCGACCGAGAGGGCGGCCGCGTGCAGGTCGTCGCCGCCGACCCCGAAGGCTCGGTCTACAGCGGTGGCAGCGGCCGCCCGTACCTCGTCGAGGGCGTCGGTGAGGACTTCTGGCCCGGCGCCTACGACCCTGAGCAGGTCGACCGCGTCGAGGCGGTCTCGGACGCCGACTCCTTCGAGATGACCCGGCGGCTGGCCCGCGAGGAGGGCCTGCTCGTCGGCGGCTCGTGCGGCATGGCCGTCGTCGCCGCCCTGCGAGTGGCCCGTGAGCTGCCGGACGACGCGGTGGTCGTCGTCCTCCTCCCGGACTCCGGCCGCGGCTACCTCTCGAAGATCTTCAACGACGAGTGGATGGCGTCGTACGGGTTCATGAAGGCCGAGAACGAGCGCACCGTCGGCGACGTGCTGCACGCCAAGGCCGGCGACCTCCCCGCGCTCGTCCACACCCACCCCAACGAGACCCTCCGCGACGCCATCGAGATCCTCCGCGAGTACGGCGTCTCGCAGATGCCGGTCGTCAAGGCCGAGCCGCCGGTCGTCTCCGGCGAGGTCGCCGGGTCGGTCTCCGAGCGCGAGCTGCTCGAGGCGCTGTTCACCGGCGCGGCGCACCTCGCCGACCCCGTCGAGCGCCACATGGGTCCGGGTCTGCCGCTCGTGGGCGCGGGTGAGCCGGTCGCCACCGCGCGCCACGAGCTCGAGGGCTCCGACGCCGTGCTCGTCGTCGAGGACGGCAAGCCGGTCGGGGTGCTGACCCGCGCCGACCTGCTCTCCTTCCTCGCCGACTGACCCGGAGCCCATGCGCCTGCCGGTCAGTCGTCGTGCGGCCCTCGGCGGGCTGCTCGTCCTCGCCGTCCTCGTCGCCGTCCCGGTCGTGTGGCCCCGCGTGCTCGACCGCTCGACGGTGGCCCCGCCCCCCCCCGCCTCCGCGACGCCCACCGGGTCGGTGAGCGGGACGGCGTCGCCGAGCCCGACGCCGACAGCGAGCCCGAGCGAGTCGCCCACCGCGTCCCGGACGCCGACCCCGACCCGCACGGCCACTCCCACCCGGACGACCGTCGCCGCGAAACCCCCCGTCGAGCCCGCCCCGACCCGGACCAGCCGCCCCGCGCCCACCACCCCGCCGGCGGCGACGACGTCGACGAGCGAGGCCCAGCAGGTCCTCCGGCTGACCAACGCCGAGCGCGCGGACGCCGGCTGCGCCCCGCTCGCCTGGAGCGCGAAGCTCGCGAGCGCCGCGGTCGCGCACAGCACCGACCTGGCCACGCACGACTACTTCTCGCACACGAGCCGGGACGGCCGGACCTTCTCCGCGCGGATCACCGCGGCCGGGTACGCGTGGTCGCGGGTCGCGGAGAACATCGCCACCGGCCAGCCCACGCCGGCCGCCGTGGTCGCCTCCTGGATGTCCTCCGCCGGCCACCGCGCGAACATCCTCGACTGCCGGCTGACCCAGCTGGGCGTGGGGGTCGCCCGGAGCGCCGCCACCGGTCACCGCCCCTACTGGACGCAGGACTTCGGCACACCGCGGTGAGGTCCGGGCCCCGTCGACCGGGTCCGTTTGTGAGACTGGGGGCATGGTGGAGCGGCCCCGCTACGAGTCACCCGTCGAACGGGCGATCCGCGAGGCCCAGGAACGCGGGGAGTTCGACAACCTGCCGGGGGCCGGCAAACCGTTGCGGCTGACCGGTACCGACGACCCGATGTGGTGGGTGCGGCAGCTCGCCGAGCGGGAGCGGATCGACTTCACCGGCGCGCTGCCGCCGGCGGTGGCGCTGCGCAAGGAGGCCGCGACCTTCCCGGAGTCGCTCCTCGAGCTGCGCACCGAGGAGTCGGTGCGCACCGTGCTCGAGGACTTCAACCTCCGGGTCCGCCGCGACCGCCTGCGTCCGGCCGAGCCCCGGATGCCCCAGCTGGTCGCCCCGACCGTCGACGTCGACGAGATGGTCGAGCGGTGGCGGGTGCTGCGAGCAGCCTCACAGCCGCCCGAGGTTGACCCGCCGGTAACCACGGGGGAGGCTCGGCCGAGGCGCCGCTGGTGGCGCCGCCGGCACTGAGCGCCACCAGCCGCGAGCGTGCCGGGCCCGACGAGGAAGGCACGATGAGCGACTACCCCCACCTGCTCGCCCCGCTCGACCTCGGCCACGTGACGCTGCCGAACCGGGTCGTCATGGGGTCGATGCACACCGGGCTCGAGGACCGCGCCCGCGACTTCCCGAAGCTCGCCGCCTTCCTCGCCGAGCGGGCCCGCGGCGGCGCGTCACTCATCGTCACGGGCGGTTTCGCCCCCACCCTCGAGGGCGTCCTCTACCCGGGCGCCTCGAAGCTGACGAGCCGGCGCGAGGTGGCCCGCCACCGGCTCCTCACGGCTGCCGTCCACGAGGCGGGCGGCCGGGTGGCCCTCCAGCTGCTCCACGCCGGCCGGTACGCGTTCACCCCGTGGTGCGTCGCGCCGTCGGCGCTCAAGAGCCCGATCAGCCGGTTCCGGCCGCGGGCGCTGTCGGACCGGGGCGTCCGGCGCCAGGTCCGCGGCTTCGCGCGCGCCGCCCGGCTGGCCCGCGAGGCCGGCTACGACGGCGTCGAGGTGATGGGGTCCGAGGGGTACCTCGTCAACCAGTTCCTCGCGCCCCGCACGAACCACCGCACCGACCGCTGGGGCGGCAGCCCCGAGAACCGGCGCCGCTTCGCGGTCGAGGTGGTCCGGGCGGTGCGCGAGGCGGCCGGCCCCGACTTCCTCCTCGTCTACCGCATCTCGGTCCTCGACCTCGTCGAGGACGGCCAGACCTGGGAGGAGGTGACCGCGCTGGCCCGCGAGGTGGAGGCCGCGGGCGCGAGCATCCTCAACCTCGGGATCGGCTGGCACGAGGCCCGCGTCCCCACCATCGTCACGTCCGTGCCCCGAGCCGCGTTCGCCGAGTACGCCGGCCGGCTGCGCGAGCACGTCGGCATCCCGGTCGTCGCGACGAACCGGATCAACACCCCGGAGGTCGCCGAGTCGGTGCTCGCCGGGGGTGCCGACCTCGTGTCGCTCGCCCGGCCCTTCCTCGCCGACCCCGAGTTCGTCGCCAAGGCCGCCGCGGGGCGGGCCGACGAGATCAACACGTGCATCGCCTGCAACCAGGCGTGCCTCGACCACACCTTCGTCAAGCAGCGGGCGACCTGCATGGTCAACCCGCGAGCGGCGCACGAGACCGAGCTCGTCATCAGGCCGGCCCCGGTGCGGCGCAGGGTGGCCGTCGTCGGCGGAGGTCCGGCCGGGATGGCCGCCGCGGTCACCGCCGCCGAGCGCGGGCACGACGTCGAGCTGCTCGAGGCCCGCGACCACCTCGGCGGGCAGTTCGACATCGCCATGCGGATCCCCGGCAAGGAGGAGTTCTCGGAGACCATCCGCTACTTCACGCGGCGCCTCGAGGTGCTCGGGGTGCGGGTGCGGCTCTCGACGTGGGCGGACGCCGACGCGCTGGTCGCCGCGGGGGTCGACGACGTCGTCGTCGCCACCGGGGTCGCGCCGCGGCTGCCCGACATCCCGGGGATCGACCACCCGATGGTCGTCACCTACGACCAGCTGGTCCGCGGCGAGCGCGAGGCCGGCCGGCGGGTGGCCGTCATCGGCGCCGGCGGGGTGGGGGTCGACGTCTGCGAGTTCCTCACGACCGGGCACTCGCCGGCCCTCGACGCCGACGCGTGGCGGCACGAGTGGGGCGTCGGCGACCCGGCCCGCACGCGCGGCGGCGTCGAGCCTCCGGCGCCGGAGGCGAGCCCGCGCGAGGTCGTCCTGCTCCAGCGCAAGTCGACCCCGATCGGGCGGGGGCTCGGCAAGACGACGGGATGGGTGCACCGGGCGTCGTTGCGCGCCAAGGGAGTCGAGCAGGTCACCGGCGTCGCCGAGTACGAGCGCATCGACGACGACGGGCTGCACGTCCGGTTCGGGGACGGCGGCACCGAGCGCCGGACCATCGCCTGTGACACCGTCGTCGTCTGCGCCGGCCAGGACTCGGTGCGCACCGTCGCCGACGACCTCGCCGACCGCGGGCTGCGGGTGCACGTCGTCGGCGGCGCGGACGTCGCCGCCGAGCTGGACGCGAAGCGCGCCATCCGACAGGGCACGGAGGTCGCCGCGCGCCTCTGACCCGGCGGGCAGGCGCGAGGACGCCGCGTCGGGCTCAGGGGGTCGAGCCGAGGCCAGCGGCGTCGAACGCGGCGTCGAGGCGATCGAGGAGCGAGCCGGAGAACCCTGCGACCCGGTGCTGGTGGAACGCCGCCCGCAGCGCCGCCATGGCCGTCCGGGCGGTGAGCCCGGTCGCGAGGTCGGTGGCGGGGTCGGTGCCCGTGCGCGTGTAGACGGCCTCGACGAGCGCGGACTCCAGGCGGTCCCCGGCGCCGGCGATCCGGGCGGCGAGCTCGGGGGAGCGCAGGGCCAGCTCACGGCGCATCCGCCACAGCTCGGGGTCCTTCTCGAGGCCGAGGACGTGCTCGGTGAGGGTCGCCCGCAGGGCCACGGCGGGCGGCTCGTCGGCGGGCCGGGCGAGGACGGCGTCGCGCAGGAGCTCGGTGCGCGACGGGTCGGCGCCGACGAGCGCGTCCTCCTTGGTCGCGTAGTAGTTGAAGAAGGTCCGGGGGGAGACGCCGGCGGCCGCCGCGACCTCCTCGACGGTCACCTCGTGGACGCCCTTGTCGAGGGCGAGCCGGACCGCCGCGGTGTGCAGTCGAACCCGGGTCTGCTCCTTCTTGAGGTCGCGGAGCGAGGGAGGCGCCGAGGCCGGGGCGGGGCCCGGGTCGGCGGCGGTGCCCGTCGTCATGGCACCAGTATGCAGCGGGAGCAAACTTGCAGTCACTGCAAAACAAGCATATGCTTGTGTCATGCAAGCAACCGCCGACCCCATCGTCACCGAGCACCTCTCGGCGATGTTCGGCCTGCTCAGCCGGGCGCACGTCGTCGAGGGTCCGGTCAGCCGGCCCGAGTACACACTGCTCGCCCTCGCCGCGAAGCTGGGCCCCGGCCGCGCGTGCGCGCTCGCGGACGCCGTCGGGCTCGACCAGTCGACGACGAGCCGCCGCGTGCACACGCTCGTCGAGCGCGGCTACCTCGAGCGCACCCCGGACCCCGAGGACCGACGCGCCCAGCTCGTCAGCCTCACCCCGACCGGTCGCGAGGTGCTCGCGGGGGAACGTCGCCGACGCGAGGAGCTCGTCGGCATCGCCCTCGAGGGCTGGCCCGAGGACGACCGTCGCACCCTCGCCGACCTCCTCGGCCGGCTCCAGACCTCGCTCGCGCGCGTTGCGACCGACCACGACCACCCCGTCCGCAGCGTCGCGGGCCACGCCACCGCCGCCACCGGCACCCCGACCCCCGAGAGGACCACTGCATGACCACCGCGACCACCACGGCCCGCCAGCCGTACAAGCTCAGCCCGGAGGCGTCCCGCGTCTTCCTCGGGCTGATGCTCGGGATGCTCGTCGCCTCCATCAGCCAGACCATCGTCGGCCCGGCGATGCCGCGCATCGTCTCCGAGCTCGGCGGGATGGACCACTACAGCTGGGTCGCCACCGCAGCGCTCCTCGTGTCGGCCATCACGGTGCCCATCGTCGGCAAGTTCTCCGACCTCTACGGCCGCCGCGGCTTCTACCTCGCCGGGCTCGTCGTCTTCATGCTCGGCTCGCTGACCGCCGGTCTGGCGCAGTCGTTCTGGGTGCTCGTCGCCGCCCGGGCCATCCAGGGACTCGGCATGGGCACGGTGATGCCGCTGTCGCAGACCATCATCGGCGACATCATCCCGCCGCGTCAGCGCGGCAAGTACCAGGGCCTCATGGGCGCGGTCTTCGGCGTGACCTCGGTCGCCGGGCCCCTGGCCGGCGGCTTCATCACCGACCACTGGGGTTGGCGCTGGCTCTTCTTCGCCGGCATCCCGGTCGGCGTCGTCGCGACCGGCTTCATCATCAAGTTCCTCCACCTCCCGCACGAGCGGCGCGAGGCGAAGGTCGACGGCTACGGCATCGCCACGCTGGCCGTCGGGCTCACCGCGATCCTGCTCGCCACCTCGTGGGGCGGCACGTCCTACGCGTGGGGCTCGGCCGTCATCATCGGCCTCTACGTGGTCGGCGTCGTGGGCCTGGTCGCGTTCGTGTTCGCCGAGAACCGTGCCGAGGAACCGGTGATCCCCCTGCGCCTCTTCCGTTCCCGGATCTTCACCGCCGCCAACCTCGCGAGCTTCGGCCTCGCGATGGTGATGTTCGGCTCGATCATCTACATCCCGGTCTTCGCCCAGGGCGTGCTCGGGGTCGACGCGACGAACTCCGGCCTCATCCTGGCGCCGCTCATGGTCGGCCTCATCGTCATGGGCATCCTCACCGGGCTGCTCATCACGCGCACCGGGGTCTACAAGCCGTTCATGGCCCTCGGCGTCGTCGTCATGGGCGCCGGCATCTGGCTCCTGACGAGGCTGACCTTCGACTCGAGCCAGACCCAGCTCACGCTCGCGATGGTCGTGCTCGGCGTCGGGATCGGGATGGCGATGCAGCAGTACACGCTCGTCGTCCAGAACGCCGCCGCCAAGCGCGACCTCGGGGTGGCGACGGCCTCGAGCCAGTTCTTCCGCAACGTCGGGTCGACGGTGGGCATCGCGGTCTTCGGCACCGTGCTGACCAGCGGTCTCGGCGGGGCCATCGCCGCCCACCTCCCGGCGGGGGCCGCGGCCTCGATGCCGGCGGGGGCGGCGAGCGCCGGCTCCGTGCTCGACCCGGCCGCGCTGTCCCAGCTGCCGCCGGCCGTCGCGACCGCGGTGCGCCAGGGCCTGGCCGACCAGCTGCACGAGGTCTTCCTCATCGGCCTGCCCATCGTCGTCCTCGTCCTGCTGGCGACCCTGGCCATCAAGGCCATCCCGCTGCGCGACTCGACGCACGAGGCGCCCTCGGCGGCCGAGGTGGCCGAGGAGGCCGGGCACGAGCTCCTCGACGCGATGGGCTCGAGCAGCGCGGAGCCGGACGACGTGCCGGACCGCCCCGCGGTCGCTCCGGTCGGCAGGGAGCCGGAGCCCGCCGTGCGCTGAACCGGGTCGAACGACGAGGACATGCCGTCTCGGACCGACGTCCAACGGCATGTCCTCGTCGTTCGACCGGTGGAGCAGCCGGTCAGTTGATGATCTCTCCGCGCTCGTCCGCGAGGATGGTCGCGAGCCGGTCCCGCCATCCCTGCAGCTCCTCAGGGGAGAGCCGGGGCCAGTCGACGACCTCGCGGACGACCCGGACCGGCTCGGTGCTGCGGTAGGAGCGCGTCGGGTTGCCGGGGAACTTCTTGTCGGTGACGTTCGGGTCGTTCTCGAACTCGCCGACCGGCTCGACCTCGTACACGCGCGGTTCCGCCTCCCCGGCGGCCAGCTCGGCGGCGAGCCCGGCCCCCGCGACCAGGGCCGTGAAGTAGACGTGGTTCATGACCACCTCGGGCCGGTAGTTCGACCGGAAGCCGGCCGTCAGCAGGTCGCCGACCCCCACGTCGGCCTTCGTCCCGTGGAAGAACGGCCCCTCGTCCAGCACCCCGGTCATCCGGTCAGCGTAGGACGGCGAGACCCCCTCCGCTCGGGAGGGGTCGCGTGGCGCCGGCGGTCAGGACGGCGGGACGACGTCGGTCTGCGCGGGGAGGTTGGCCACCCCGACCGGGCACATCAGCCCGTTGGGGCCGTGGTTGCAGTAGCCGCCGGGGTTCTTGTGGAGGTACTGCTGGTGGTAGTCCTCGGCGTACCAGAACGGCCCCGCCTGCTCGGCGCTCGCGATCGTCGTGGTGATGGTGCCGCGCCCGGCCTGGGTGAGGACGCGCTGGAAGGCCTCGCGGGTCGCCTCGGCGGCCGCGGCCTGGCCGGGCGTCGTCGTGAAGATCGCCGATCGGTAGGCGGTGCCGACGTCGTTGTACTGCCGGTTGCCCTGGGTCGGGTCGTGGTTCTCCCAGAACGCCTTGAGCAGCAGCTCGGGGGAGGTGACGGCCGGGTCGTAGGCGACGAGCACCGCCTCGGCGTGACCCGTGAGACCGGTGCACGTCTCCTCGTAGGTCGGGTTCGGGGTGAAGCCGCCCATGTAGCCGGCGGCCGTCGTCACGACGCCGGGGAGCTTCCAGAAGATGCGCTCGACGCCCCAGAAGCAGCCCATCGCGACGTAGAGGACCTCGGTGCCGTCGGGCCACGGGCCCTCGAGCGGCGTGCCGAGCACCTCGTGGGTCGCGGGCACGGTGAAGACCCGGTGGTCGCGGCCCGGCAGGGCCTCCTCGCGGGTCGGGAGGGTGGTCTTCGCGCGGGAGCCGAAAAGCATGTCGGGTCCAACGGCAGGGGATGGCACGGTGTTCCTCGTGACCATCCCCGACCTCGTCCCCGTCTCCGGCCTCGACACCGACCCGGAGGCGGTCGCGCGCTTCGACGCGTGGGCCGGGGTGCTGGAGGCCGCCGCCCGGCACGACCAGGGCGAGGACCACGATGCGTGGAGCGCCGCCGAGCTGCGCGAGCTCGAGGGCTCGGCCTCGAAGAGGCGCGTCCAGGTGCTGGCGCTCGACGCCGGTGAGCCGGTGGGGGCGGCGGGCGTCATCGCCTCGCTCCGCGACAACCCCGAGGTCGCGCTGCTGTACGTCTCCGTGCTGCCCGGGGCGCGCCGCCGGGGCACCGGTGACGCGCTGGCGGCGTGGGCGGTGGAGGCCGCCCGTGGACTGGGACGCACGGTGCTCCACGCCGAGACCCAGTGGGGCCCCGACTCCGACGAGGACCCCCACGAGCCGTGGGTGCGTCGGCACGGTTTCGAGCCGGCCCAGACCGTGCTGCGCTCCGACCTCGCCGTCGACGGCACGATGCTGCCCGAGCCGGCCGTCGCGACCGGGTACCGTCTCGAGACCCACGTCGACGAGATGCCCGAGGCCGACCTCGCCGACCGTGCCCTGTTGGCCCGCCGGATGTCGACCGACGTCCCGCTCGGCGAGCTCGAGCTCGGCGAGGAGGCGTGGGACGAGGACCGCGTCCGGGGCGAGGACGAGCGCACCCGGGCGATGGGGCGCCGGATCGTGTCGTCCTTCGCCCGCGACCTCGGCAGCGGCCGGCTCGTCGGCTACACGAGCATCCAGGTGCCCGGGCACGCACCGGCGCTGGCCTTCCAGCACGACACCCTCGTGATCCGGGAGCACCGAGGCCACGGGCTCGGCCTCGCCCTCAAGCTCGCCAACCTGAGGGTGCTCGCCGAGCGTCTGCCGGAGGTGCGCACCGTCCGCACCTGGAACGCCGTGGAGAACGCCCACATGCTCGCCGTCAACACCGCGATGGGGTTCCGTCCCAGCGGGCGGCTGCGCACCTGGCAGCGGCACCTCGGCGGATGACGGTCCGCCCCCCGCGGTCCCGGCCCGACCCCGGCGGCCCCTACGCTCGTGGGCATGACTCTCGAGCACCTCGGCTTCTCCTCCCGCGCCATCCACGCCGGGCAGGAGCCCGACCCGACGACCGGTGCCGTGGTCCCGCCGATCCACCAGGTGAGCACCTACAAGCAGGACGGCGTCGGCGGGCTCCGCGGCGGCTACGAGTACTCCCGCTCGGCCAACCCGACGCGCACCGCGCTCGAGGAGTGCATCGCCGCGCTGGAGGGCGGTGAGCGCGGTTTCGCGTTCGCCAGCGGCCTCGCCGGTGAGGACACCGTGCTGCGGGCCCTCCTCTCGCCCGGTGACCACGTCGTCGTCCCGTCCGACGCGTACGGCGGCACCTACCGGCTGTTCAACCGCGTCGTCCGGGCGTGGGGCGTCGAGCACTCCATCGCGAGGGTCGCCGACGTCGAGTCGGTGCGGGCGGCGATGCGTCCGGAGACCCGGATGGTGTGGGTCGAGACGCCGACCAACCCCCTGCTCGGCATCGCCGACGTCGCGGCGATCGCCGAGGTCGCCCACGCGGCCGGCGCGCTCCTCGTAGTCGACAACACCTTCGCCTCCCCGTACCTGCAGAACCCGATCGCGCTCGGCGCCGACGTCGTCGTCCACTCGACGACCAAGTACGCGGGGGGGCACAGCGACGTCGTCGGGGGCGCGGTCGTCGTCGCAGCCGGCGCGCAGACACGGGACGGCGAGTCCGTCGCGGAACGCGTTGCCTTCCACCAGAACTCGATGGGTGCCGTCGCCGGCCCGTTCGACGCGTGGCTGGTGCTGCGCGGGCTCAAGACGCTCGCGGTCCGGATGGAGCGCCACTGCGACAACGCCGAGGCCGTCGTGGACTTCCTCCAGGCGCACCCGGGCGTCACCTCCGTGCACTACCCGGGCCTGCCGGACCACCCGAACCACGACGTCGCCGCGCGCCAGATGAGGCGCTTCGGCGGCATGGTCGCGTTCCGGGTGCGCGGCGGCGAGGACGTCGCGGCCAAGGTCTGCGGCGAGACGCAGCTCTGGACCCTCGGGGAGTCGCTGGGCGGGGTCGAGTCGCTCATCGAGCACCCCGGCCGGATGACCCATGCCTCCGTCGCCGGCACCGAGCTCGAGGTGCCCGCCGACCTCGTCCGCCTGTCGGTCGGCATCGAGGACGTCGAGGACCTCGTCGCCGACCTCCGTCAGGCGCTCGACCGCCTCACCTGACCGACCTGGTGCACCGGCCACTAGGGTCGGGCTCCGTGGGTGCGGTCCTGTGCGTCGACGTCGGCTCGACCTTCACCAAGGCGCTGCTCGTCGGCGACGACGGCGAGGTGCTCGGCCGGGCGTCTCACCCGACGACGGTCGCGACCGACGTCATGGACGGCGTCGACGCCGTGCGTGCCGAGCTCGGCGTGCCCCGTGACCCGGAGCAGACGGTCCTGTGCTCCAGCGCCGGGGGCGGCCTGCGGCTCGCCGTCGTCGGCTACGAGCGCGAGGTGACGGCGGAGGCCGCCTTCCGGGTCGGCCTCTCGGCCGGCGCCCGGGTGGTCCACGTGGCCTCCGGCCCGATGACCGGCGCGGACGTCACGGCCCTGCGCGCCGCGCGCCCGGACCTGGTCCTCCTCGTCGGCGGCACCGACGGCGGCAACGCCGACGTCCTCCTCCACAACGCCCGCCGCCTGGCCCGCGGCCGCGTCGCGGCGCCCGTCGTCGTCGCGGGCAACGCGGACGCCGCCGACGCCGCGGCCGCCGAGCTCGAGGCCACCGGCCGCCGCTTCGCGGTGACCGCCAACGTCCTGCCCCGCATCGGGGAGGTCGCGCCGGATGCCGCGCGCGCCGCCATCCGCGAGGTCTTCCTCCGCCACGTCATCGGCGGCAAGGGCCTCTCCCGCGGCCGTGGCTTCGCCGAGCTGGTCCGCGCCGCCACCCCGGACGCGGTGCTCGGCGGGGTCGAGGTGCTGGCCGCCGCGCGGGGTGAGGACGTGCTCGTCGTGGACGTGGGGGGCGCGACCACCGACGTCTACTCCGTCCTCACGCCACAGGGCGAGGACGCCGCCATCCACCGCGAGGTCGTCGGCACGGTGTGGCACGCGCGCACCGTCGAGGCCGACCTGGGGATGCGCTGGAACGCCGAGGGCGTGGTCGAGGCCGCCGAGCGGGAGCGGCTGCCCCTCGCCGCCGAGGTCGTGCGGCACGCCGCCCGGGTGTCCGCCGAGCCCGGCACCGTCGCGCGAGACGCCGGCGAGTGGGCCGCGGAGGAGGCGCTGGCGAGGACCGCCGTCACCGTGGCGCTGCGCCGCCACGGTCGGCCGGCTCCGGGGGAACGGCCCCGCCCGCTCGCCGACGTCGGCCTGCTCGTCGGCTCCGGTGGGGTGCTGCGGCACGCGCCGGACGGTGTCGCCGAACGGGTGCTCGCCGCCGCCCTCGCCGACCACGGTGGGGGCTGGCGCGTCCCCGACCGGGCGGCGGTCGCCGTCGACCACGACTACGTCCTCTTCGCCGCCGGGCTCCTCGCGCCGACCGACCCCGACCGTGCGTCGGCGCTGGTCACGGGGCTGGCGCCGAAACCGGGGTGACGTCTGTCGGCGTCCTTCCCTACGGTCTGTGCATGACCACCACCGGCGCGGCCATCGAGGCCGTCGACCTCGTCAAGACCTTCGGCGACTTCACCGCCGTCGACGGCGTGAGCTTCACGGTGCCCGAGGGCTCCGTCTTCTCGATGCTCGGCCCGAACGGCGCCGGCAAGACGACCACGGTCCGGATGATGACCACGCTCTCCCGCCCGACGAGCGGCACGGCCCGGGTCGCCGGCCTCGACGTCGTCCGCGACGCCGACGCGGTGCGCCGCCGGATGGGGCTCACCGCCCAGTCGGCCACCGTCGACGAGCTGCTCACCGGCCGCGAGAACCTCCGCCTCGTCGGCGACCTCTACGGGCTCGACCGCGCCACCGTGCGCCGCGTGGCCGACGAGCTCCTCGAGCGGTTCTCCCTCACCGAGGCCGCCACCAAGGTGGTCAAGGACTACTCGGGCGGGATGCGGCGCCGGCTCGACCTCGCCGCCAGCCTCGTCGCCACACCGCCCGTCCTCTTCCTCGACGAGCCGACGACCGGCCTCGACCCCCGCAGCCGGGTCGAGCTCTGGGGCGTCCTGCGCGACCTCGTCCGCGACGGCACGACCCTCTTCCTCACCACCCAGTACCTCGACGAGGCCGACCAGCTCGCCGACCGCATCGTCGTCGTCGACCACGGCCGCGTCATCGCCGACGGCACGCCCCTCGAGCTCAAGGACCGCTCCGGCAAGGCCAGCCTCGTCGTCGCGGTCAGCCGTCCCGATGCCGTCGAGCAGGCGGCCGAGATCGTCCGGGCCGAGGTCGGCGAGATCCACCTCGACCGCGACGCGCGCCGCATCGCGGCCCCCGCGGAGGGCGTCGGCGCGCTCACCCGCATCGCCGCACGCCTCGACGACGCCGGCATCGAGCTCGACGACATCGGGCTCCAGCGGCCCAGCCTCGACGACGTCTTCCTCCACCTCACCGGGCACCGGGCCGAGTCCGACTCCCCGGCGGAACCGGCCGACCCGAGCGCCGAGGAGGCCCTCCGATGACCACCGCCCAGGAGCACTTCCACGCCGTGCACCCGAGCGCGCAGGGCACCGGCCCGGTGCGCCAGGTGAGCGCCCTCGTCCGCCGCAACCTCACCCACATCAAGCGCCAGCCCGAGATGCTCACCGACGTCACGATCCAGCCGGTGATGTTCGTGCTGCTCTTCGCGTTCGTGTTCGGCGGCTCCATCTCGGTGCCGGGCGTCGACTACAAGGAGTGGCTGCTGCCGGGGATCATGGCGCAGACGATGACCTTCAGCGCGTTCATCGTCGCCATCGGCCTCAACACCGACCTCGGCAAGGGCATCGTCGACCGCTTCCGGGCGCTGCCGATCGGGCGGTCCTCGGTCGTCGTCGCCCGCAGCGTCTCCAGCCTCATCCACTCGATGATCGGCATCGTCGTCATGTCGGTGACCGGCCTGTTCGTGGGCTGGGGCATCAACGACGGGGTGCTGCGCGGGCTGGCCGGCTACGGGCTGCTCCTGCTCTTCGGCTTCGCGATGATCTGGGTCGGCATCCTCTGCGGCTCGGCCCTGCGCTCGGTCGAGGCCGTGCAGGGCGTCATGTTCACGACCGTCTTCCCGATCACATTCCTGTCGAACGCCTTCGCTCGCACCGAGCCGATGCCCGACTGGTTGCGTTTCCTCGCCGAGTGGAACCCGATCAGCGCGCTCGTCCAGTCGCTGCGCGAGCTCTGGGGCAACGACGGCGGGATGCCCGCCCCGGTCGACGCCGCGCTGCCCCTCCAGCACCCGGTCCTCACGACGGTCATCTGGTCGGTCGCGCTCTCGGCGGTCCTGGCTCCGCTGGCCGTCCGTTCCTTCGTCAACCGCACGAGGGACTGACGCGGTGCCGGCCGTCCGTTTCGTCGACGTCTTCTCCGAGACGCCGTTCCGCGGCAACGCCCTCGCGGTGTTCCACGACGCGGACGCGATGACCGACGACGAGATGCTCGCCGTCGCCCGCTGGACCAACCTGTCGGAGACCACCTTCCTCACGGCGCCGACCGCCCCGGGCGCCGACTACGCCGTGCGCATCTGGACGACCGGCGGCGAGCTGCCGTTCGCCGGACACCCGACCCTCGGCAGCGCGCACGCGTGGCTCGAGGCCGGGGGTCTGCCGGACCGACCCGACGTCGTGGTGCAGGAGTGCGGCGCGGGTCTCGTCGAGGTGCACCGGTCGGGGGACCGGCTGGCGTTCGCCGCGCCGCCGCTCGTGCGCTCCGGACCGGTCGAGCCCGCGGAGCTGTCCCGGGTGGCCGGCGCCCTCGGCGTCGCCGCGGCGGACGTCGTCGACGCCGCGTGGGTCGACAACGGACCGGGCTGGCTCGGCATCCTCCTGCGCTCCCCGGAGGCCGTGCTCGGCGCCGTGCCCGACCGGGTCCGGGCCTCGGGGATGAAGGCCGGCCTCGTCGCCGCCTATCCCGACGGGGTTCGCGAGGACGGCGTCGGGTTCGAGGTGCGGGCCTTCTACTCCGACGAGCGGGACTTCGCCGAGGACCCCGTCACCGGCAGCCTCAACGCGGGCCTGGCGCAGTGGCTCGTCCCGGCCGGTGATGCCCCGGAGCACTACGTCGCGGCGCAGGGCACCGTGCTCGGCCGCGAGGGGCGGGTGCACGTCGACGTCGAGGGTGGCGTCGTCCGGGTCGGCGGCGCCACGCGCACGCTCTTCACCGGCCAGCGCCCCGGCTGACCGTCCCACCCGACCCAGCCGACTGATTGCGGAAAACCCACCTCGCGGGCCCTCGGAGGTGGCCGCGCGGGTGGGTTTTCCGCAATCAGTCGGGCTCAGCCGGTGTAGGGCGTCGCCTTGAGGATCTTGACCTCGATCGCCTTGC